>Ga0247823_10003005_pt1 | contig 13767 bp, 11 predicted proteins | sample 13C_PalmiticAcid_2_FD_192426 | JGI IMG/M metagenome (GOLD analysis project Ga0247823, IMG submission 192426) | Soil microbial communities from agricultural site in Penn Yan, New York, United States - 13C_PalmiticAcid_Day30 | ecosystem: Environmental > Terrestrial > Soil > Agricultural land...
ACAACCGCCTGGTCGACATCCGGACAAGTGAGATCGCGTTCTCCAGAACGTTCTGCTCCAGGTACTGGCTGAGCAGTCGGACCAGCGGCTCGGTGGTGCGGACCATCTGCGCGATCCGCTCGTCGCGGTCCACCGCGTCCGGGGTGGCGGCCAGGTAGCGCAGGTGCTTGCGGACGTCGGCGTACACGCGGGCCCGGTTGCGGCGCAGCAGCGGCTGGCCGAGCCAGGCGAACACGACGCCGCGGGCCAGGTCGGACACCACCGGGAAACGCACCTGGGTGGCGGCGATCAGGTGCTCCAGGGCGAGGCCGACGGGTTCGCGCAGCGCCGCGTCCGGCGGCGGCTCCTGCAGCCAGGCGCGCAGCAGCGTGGCCACGACGGTCGCGTCGGTGGCCGCCCGCTGCTGGGCGAGGAAGATCCGGAACACCGCCGATTCCAGCTCCGGCGTGCGGTCGAGTTCGGCCACGCCGTAGTGGCTGAGCACCTTGCCGAGCTTGACCTGGAACCGCGCCGACACCCCGGCCCGTTCCACGTCGAGGCTCTGCAGGTAGCTGTGGAAGTACTCCCGCGCGCTGTGCAGGTGGCTCTCACCGCTGACCTCCTCGCCGACCGGCCGGTTGCGGCTCAGCTCGGCGAGATCGGCGAACACGGTCATCAGGCCGACCTCGGCCGCCAGCGGGCGGTGGCCACAGTCGGCCGCCTCCCGCCGCGCGGCGAGGTAGTCCTGCAGCACCCTGCCGTCGTCGTGCGGGTCTACGTCGAAGCCGAGCAGCAACCCGCGCAGCTCCTGCTGACCGCGATGGACGCGTTCGGCTGGGGAGACGTCCTGGACCTCCGGCGCGAGGTCCAGCTCGACCGGCAGGTCGGCCGAGGCCTCGGCGGCGGCGTTGTCGGACAGCGGCTCCAGCCGCAGCAGCACGCCGCCTGCCTCCACCTGGCTGCCGACCGCGACCGCGCATTCCTTGATCCGGGCGGCGAACGGCGCGCGCAGCACCGTCTCCATCTTCATGCTCTCGAGGACGAGCACCGGTGCCCCGGCCTCGACCTCGGCGCCGACCCCGACCGGGGTGGCCACGACCAGCGCGGGCGCGGGTGAGCGCACCACGCCGCCCTCATCGCGGCTGACCCGGTGCGCGACACCGTCCACCTCGACCAGGACCACTGGGCCGGGGTTACCAAGCAGTAGGCGGTGCCGGACTCCGTTGACGCGGATCTGGCCCGTGTGCTGGTCGAACCGGTCGAGCTCGACGTCGGCGGTGCGGACATCCGACCCGGCTTCGATGCCCACGCGGAACCTCAGGGCCCCGACCCTGGCCACCCGGACCCGGTAGGTCGCGCCACGCAGCTTGAGATCCAGCAGGCGGCCACTCTCGTGCTGCACCTGCGGACGGCCGCCGAACGCGGTGGACAGCAGCCGCTGCCGCTCGACGCTCTCCTCGTCCTCGTAGGCCTGGATGGCGGCGGCGGCGAGCGCGACGGCCGAGTGGCGCTGCGCGACGAGCCTGCCTTCGCCGCGGACCCGGTCGATCCAACCGGTGTCGGCGGTTGCGTCGATGACCTCAGGCTGGTCCAGCAGGTCGAGCACGAAGCTCTTGTTGGTGGCGCCGCCGTCGATGATGACCGTGGTGTCGGCCATCGCCCGGCGCAGCCTGCCCAGCGCCTCGTTCCGGTCGCGGCCATAGGCGATGATCTTCGCGATCATCGAGTCGAAGTCGGCGGGGATGGTGTCGCCCTCGCTGACCCCGGTGTCCACCCGGATGCCGGGGCCCGCGGGCAGGTCCAGCCGGGCGATACGGCCGGGGGACGGCGCGAAGTCGCGGTCCGGGTCCTCGGCGTTGAGCCTGGCCTCGATGGCGTGCCCGCGCTCGATCGGCCGCTCCCCCGCCAGGCGGTTGCCCGCCGCCACCGAGAGCTGGGCCTTGACCAAGTCGAACCCGGTGGTGCTCTCGGTGATCGGGTGCTCGACCTGCAGGCGGGTGTTGACCTCCAGGAAGGCGAACATCTTGTCGCCCGGGTGGTACAGGAACTCCACCGTGGCCGCGCCGCAGTACTCGACCGCGATGGCCAGCCGCTCGGCGGATGACTTCAGCTCGGCGGCCTGCTCGGCGCTGAGCACCGGCGACGCCGACTCCTCGATGACCTTCTGGTTGCGCCGCTGCACCGAGCAGTCCCGCACGCCCAGCGCCCACGCGGTGCCCTGGCCGTCGGCGATCACCTGGACCTCGACGTGCCGGGCGCCGGTGACCAGGCGCTCCAGGAACACGACCCCGCTGCCGAAGGCCCGCGCGGCCTCCTGGCTGGTGCGCTCGTAGGCGTCGGCGAGGTCGGCGTCGCTGGTGACGACGCGGATGCCGCGGCCGCCACCACCCGCGGTCGCCTTCAGCATCAGCGGGTAGCCGATCGCGGACGCGGCCGCGATGGCCGCGTCCAGCGACTCCACCGCGCCTCGGCTCCACGGCGCGACGGGCACGCCGACCTCCTCGGCGATCAGCTTCGCGCCGATCTTGTCGCCGAGCTTGCGCATGGCGTCGGCGCTGGGGCCGACGAAGGTGACGCCGACCTCGGCACAGAGCGAGGCGAAGGCCGGGTCCTCTGCGACGAAGCCCCAGCCGACCCAGGCGGCGTCCGCCTTGGTCTCCACCAGCGCGCGCTTGAGGACCTTCAGGTCGAGGTAGGGGCGGGCCGACGCGGGGCCCAGGCTGTAGGCGAGGTCGGCCTCGCGGACGAACGTGGCGTCGCGGTCCACATCGGTGTGCAGGGCGACCGTCTCAATCGGCGTCCCGGTCTCCGCGGCCAACTCCCGGGCGGCGTGGATGAGCCGCATCGCGGCCTCTCCACGGTTGACGATCGCGATACGGCGGAACATTTCGACCGACTTTCCTCTCCATACGTGGCCCCGGGCCCGTGGGCGCTCGGTTCACAATGTCAGGTAAGTCTGTCAGCAGTGAACAGGGCTAGGTGTTGTCCTGTGAGTCCGGTACGCGGGATCCGTGATCCGGGTGGTTCCTGGACGCGCGGGCGGGAAGCAGCTCGTACTGGGCACTTGGGCTTTCCGCCCGTGCGGCCAGGGGCCGCCCGGGCGCGGATAGCGCGTGCCCGGACTCGCAGGACAGCGCCTAACGATTACTGCGCGTGGTAGAACAGTCACGTGACCGACAGCATCCCCGCTGATCCGGCTCCGGCTGAACGCGCGGTCCATCGGCTGCGCGACGCGGGCGTCCAAATGGTCGAGGTCGCGTTCGTCGACAACGCGGGCGTCGTCCGGGTGAAGGCGGTGCCGCTCGACCGGCTGCCCGCGGTCGCGGCGACCGGAGTGGGCGCGTCGCCGTGCTTCGAGACCTTCGGCGCCGACGACATCGGCGACGTCGGCCGGTATCTCGGTGGGCCCGACGGCGACCTGCGGCTGGTCCCGGACGTGCGCAGGCTGGTCCCGCTCGCCGCCGTGCCGGGGTGGGCGTGGGCGCCCGCCGACAAGTTCACCCAGGACGGTGCCCGGTTCGTCGCCTGCCAGCGGGCCTTCGCCGCGCGGCAGGTCGACGCCGCCCACCGGGTCGGCCTGCGCCTGGCGATGGCCTTCGAGCACGAGTGGGTCCTCGGCGCGGACAGCGACGAGTTCGTCCCGGCGCTGCACGGTCCGGCGTACGGGCAGATCCGGTTGGAGCAGGTCGCCGGGTACGCCAGTGACCTCGTCGCGGCGCTGCGGGCGCAGGGGCTGACCGTCGAGCAGTTCCACCCGGAGTACGCGTCCGCGCAGCTCGAACTGTCGGTGGCGCCCAACGATCCGGTGAGCGCGGCCGATGACGCGCTGCTGGTCCGACACACGATCCGTTCCGTGAGCCATGGCCATGGCAGGCGAGCCAGTTTCGCGCCGTCGGTCGACGGCGTCGGCGTCGGCTCGGGCGCGCACCTGCACTTCTCGGTGCACGACGCCGACGGCCCGGCCTTCCACGGCGGCGACGGGCCACTGGGGATGCGCCCGCCCGGCCAGGCGTTCCTGGCGGGCGTCCTGCGCGAGCTGCCCGCCTTGGTGGCGATCGGCGCGGGCCACCCGGCGAGCTTCCTGCGGCTGCGCCCGTCCCGCTGGGCGGGCGCGTGGCGGTGCTGGGGACACGAGACCCGCGAGGCGGCGCTGCGGATGATCACCGGGGTCGCCGGGACCGAGGCTCAGTCGGCCAACGCCGAGCTGAAGTGCGTCGACGCCACCGCCAACCCGTATCTGCTCGTCGGCGCGGTGATCGCGGCCGGACTCGCCGGGGTCGACGCGGACCTGCGGCTGCCCGCCCCGATCACCGGGGACCCGGCGGCGCTGTCAGAGGCGGACCGGGTGCCGCCGCTGCCCGCCACCGCGGCCGAGGCGGCCGACGCGCTGGAGTCCTCGACCGTGCTGGCCGGGGCGCTGGGCCCGGAACTGCACGACGCGATCATCACGGTCCGCCGTGGCGAACACCGCCGCCGCGCGGACCTGGGCGACGCGGACCTGGCCGCCGCCACCCGGTGGCTCTGGTGATCACCGACGGCCTGCCGCTGGTCGACCACCACTGCCACGGCATCGTCCCCCACGACCTCGACCACCGCGGGTTCGCCGCGCTGCTGGGCGAGGGCCGGGGCCGGGGCGGCGACCCGCTCGACTCCATGCTGGGCCTGGCGATCCGAAAGTGGTGTGCCCCACTGTTGGACCTGGCACCACACAGCACCGCCGCGGAGTACACCGCCCGACGCCTGGACCTCGGCGCCGAAGCGGTCGCGATCCGCCTGCTCCGGGCGGCGGGGGTCACCGACTGGCTGGTCGACACCGGCTACCCGCCGGAAGCGGCGCTGCCCGGGCGGCTGGGCGGCGGCACCGACCACGAGGTGGTGCGGGTCGAGCAGGTCGCCGAGACCCTGGCGGCGCGCGGCGAACTCACCCTCGACACACTTCGCGCGGAGCTGGCCGACCGCGGGGAGCACGCGGTCGCGTTCAAGACCGTGATCGCCTACCGCGGCGGCCTCGCCGTGCCCGCGACACGCCCCGCCGACTCCGACGCGCGGAAGGCGGCCGACAGCTGGCTCCAGTCAGGGCAGGCGCGGCTCACCGACCCGGTTCTGCTGGCGTGGCTGCTGCACGAGACCGCCGCGACCGGGGCATCGCTCGGCCTGCCCCTCCAAGTCCACACCGGATTCGGCGACGACGACCTGCGGCTGGACCGGGCGAATCCGGTACTGCTGAGCGACTTTCTCAGATCCACTAAGGACAGTGGAGTCACGGTCGCGTTGCTGCACTGCTGGCCGTACCACCGCGAGGCGGGCTACCTGGCCCATGTGTTCGGCCACGTTCGCGTCGACGTGGGACTCGCCGTTCCGCTCGTCGGCGCCCGGGCGGGCGCGGTGTACGCCGAACTGCTCGAACTCGCGCCGTTCCCATCGGTGCTCTATTCCTCAGACGGCTGCGGCGTTCCCGAAACCCACCACCTCGGGGCGACGCTGTTCCGCCACCACGTCGGCCGCCTCATCGACTCGTGGATCGGCGACGACCTGATCGCCACAGACGACGCCGAACGCTTGGTCCAAGCGATCGCGGCGGACAACGCCCGCGCCGCCTACCCACACCTCGCTAGTCCCACCGCGACAGAATGATCATCAGGACCCGGAGCGCGGTCCTGATGATCATTCCGTCAGCGTGCGGTCACCGCAGGCAGGTCTCCGTCGGCGGGATGGTCCGGCTCGGCGCCGGGGCGGTGCCGCGTTCCACCCACGCCGTCATCGCGTCGAAGGCGCCCCGGAAGCACGGCAGCATCGTGCGGCCCAGGGCCGGGAACGCGCCTGCCAGTCCGTCGGTGTGGTGGCCGCCCTCGACACGGTAGTAGCGGTGTTTGTCGCCTGCCGCCAGCTCGGCGTACACATCCGAGCTGCGGCTGATCGGTACCAGCGCGTCGTAGGTGCCGTGCACGGTGATCAGCGGCCGGGTGAGGTGCCCGGTCAGCGACACCCGCCGCATGGCGGCGTGGACCTCCGCCGGGCGGCTCGCGTAGGCATAGTCGGTGTCGCAGCCCGGGCCCGTGCCCTCCGCGCAGAACGGTGTCCCCGCCTGGGTGTCACCGTCGTAGCCCGGGTCGAGTTCCTCGCGGACGATCCGCTGGAACAGGTCCCACTGGGTGCGGTGGTGAAACGCCCACACCGGCGCGGACTCGGCCGGATACCCCGCTGCGACCATGGCCTCCTTGGCTCCGGGCTGACCGGCCGCGAACCGCGGGTAGGCGCGCAGCGCGGGCGGCAGGGTGGTCAGCAGGTTGGGCCCGTGCGGAGTGAAAAGCAGCCCGTTCCAGTCGACGCCGCCGTCGTACAGCCACGGGTAGTTCTCCAACTGCCAGCGCACCAGGTACCCACCCGCCGACGTACCCGCCGCGTAGGTCCGCTTCGGCGCACGCCCGTAGTGGCGTGACGCGGTGAACTTCGCCGCGATGGTCAGCTGGGCGACCCGGAAGTGCCATTCCATGATCGCGTCACCGGGGCGCGCGCCGTCGCGGTACAGCTCCGGCCCAGTGTTCCCCTTGTCGGTAGCGGCGAACGCGTAGCCCTTGGCCAGCACGTGGTCGCCGATAATCCTGTCGTTGGCGTACTGCTCGCGCGTCCCCGGCGGACCCGCGACCACCAGACCGCCGTTCCACTTCGCGGGCAACCGGATCACGAACTGGCTGTCGTGGTTCCAGCCGTGGTTGGTGTTGGTGGTCGACGTGTCCGGGAAGTAGCCGTCGAGCTGGATTCCGGGGACGCCCGCGGGGTTGACCGTGCCCGGCGCCTCCAGCCCGGCCCAGTCGGTCGGGTCGGTGTGTCCGGACGCGACGGTCCCCGCGGTGGTCAGGTCGGCAAGGCAGGCACCGATCACCTTCTCGGCGCCGAGTACGGCGACCGAACAGTTGTGGCGTCCCGCCGCGGCCGCGGCGGGCACCACGGCCACCGCCAGCGCCGCCGCCAGTCCGATGGCACCCATGTGTCTCGTGCGGCTAGCGAATCCGCGCATCAAAGCATCTCCTTGTCGCTGTGGCCGGTGTGCCACGACGCTAGGAGCGGCGCGTAGAGCGGGATAAGTACTAAGCGGCCAAAGCGCGATCCCGGAAGTCACGGTTCGTGCGAGCCGAGCGACACCTGCCGCACCGGAGGGCTGCTCGCCTACCGGCTCCGCCCGAGCTGGTCATCGCTGATCGAGCCGTCGATGATGTGGGCTGCGACGTCGCTGAGCAGGCGGTTGTGGCTGCGCGCGTAGTCGCGCATGAGCTGGAACGCCTGGCCCATGGGCAGGCCCGAGCGCTGCGAGAGCACGCCTTTGGCCTGCTCGAGCTGCACGCGGCTGGTGAGGGCGGTCTGCAGCTGGGTGGCGAGCAGTTCACCCGCGGCGATGGCACGTTCCTGGATGAGACCCACGGTCGCGACGTCGGCCATGGCCTGGCCGATACCCAGGTCGGCTTCGCTGAGCCTGCCGGGTTTGGCGCGGAACAGGTTCAGCGCGCCGATCGTCTGGGTGCGCAGCCGCATCGGCAGCGCCTGCGCCGAGTGGAATCCGAGATCTTCCAGCCGCTGGGTGAACGCGGGCCAGGTCGAGCGCATCTCGGCCAGGTCGGCGCGGGCCACCGGGCGGCCGGACCGCCAGCAATCCAGGCACGGGCCCTCGTTGTTCTGCAGCTCATAGAGCTCCAGCAGGCGGGCCTCCTCCGTCGATGACGCCATGACGTGCAGCCCGCCGTGCTGATCGGCGAGCATGATCCCGGCCGCGTCCGCGTCGAGCAGCTCGACGCTTCGGGTCGCCAGGGTGTGCAGGAAGTCGATCACGTCGAAGTCGGCCACCAGGGTGTCGGCCAGGTCGACGAAGGTCGTGGCGATGAGCTGCTCTCGGCTCGTCATAGGGGCGCTGCCTGCGTCGCGTTGGGAGTCATGGCCGATCCTGCGTCATAGTGCCGGGCTCGCCGCCGTCGAAGGACATTCGACGGTTGACGACATCGGACGCGATAGCCGACACCGTCCGCCCCGTAGCGTACGCGTGCGCGCGCAGGCGCAGCAGCGCCTCGGCAAGAGTGATACCGAGTTGGATCGTGATCATCCCGGTCGCCTGGTGCACCTCGGCTCTGCCATCGATCGGGGCGGCGAACGCGGAGAACGCGTGGTGGTCCTGCAGGTGCAGCACCACGACCGTGGCCGCGTCGGCGAAGGCTGTCGCGTCGGCGAGTTCGGCGGTGGTGAGCCGCCCCGGAGTGTCGCGGTAGAGGTCAAGGACGCCGACGCGGATCGCGCCGACGCGCAGCGGGAACGCGAAGATGGCGTGCACGCCCGCCTCGATCACCGCGGCGCCGAACCTCGGCCAGCGAGCGGGCCCGGCGACCGCGAGGTCGGAGTGCAGCATCGGGCGCCCGTGGTCGGACGCCTCGACACACGGACCCTCGCCAAGGGCGAACTGGAGTTCCTCCAACTGCCGGGCCAACCCGTCGGTCGCCGCGAGCACGACCCCGCTGGGTCCGTCGACGGTCATCAGCGCCACGCCGACACCAGTGATCGGCAACGCCGACAGGCACGCCGCGCACAACCGCTCGGGCAGCGAGGTCGCGTCGGCCCGGTCGTGGGTGAGCGCCGAAAGGATCTCGGCGACCCGGGCGTTGTGCACGAAGGGTCATCCATCCGGGCCACCGAGGCCGGACAGCGCCTCGGCTAGGTCTGGGTGGACGTCGAACACACTGTCCAGGCCGGTGACGGCCAGCAGCCTCAGCATCGGGCGGGCGTCCGTGACCAGGCACATGGCGATTCCCGACGTCGTCGCCGCCGCTCTGGCGGCGAGTAGAACGGTCAGACCCGCCGCGCCGAAGAATCCCACCCCGGTCAGGTCGATGACCAGTCGGGAACGGGTGTACCCAAGATGCGTGAAGAGACCGACCTGCAGCGACGGGCTCGTGTGCAGGTCCACCTCCCCGCACACCGTGATCACGACGGTGTCCGGCGAGACAGGGCACGCCTCGACGGTCAGCAAGTCTCGACCTGGAGGGCGGCCAGGCGGAACGACGGTCGAAGCCAAGTCGTCGGCGGACACGGAAGACAGGACAGCGGTCATGGAACTTCTCCTAGCTCGAGGTACTAGCTCTTGGACGCCGTGAGGAGATCCAGTCGCGCGGAGTCGGTCCAACGCACGTCGGACACCCACCTGAGCTTCTCGAAGACCCAGATCACCCTGGCGGTGATGTCGATCTGACCGCGCAGCACGCCGTGTCGGGCGCACGTCGGGTCGGCGTGGTGCGAGTTGTGCCACGACTCACCCATGGACAGGATCGCCAGCGGCCAGAAGTTCGCCGCCTTGTCGCGACTGGCGAACGGCCGGTCGCCGATCATGTGGCAGATCGAGTTGATCGACCAGGTCACGTGGTGCAGGAACGACACCCGAACCAGACCGGCCCAGAAGAACGCCGTCAGCGCGCCCCACCATGACCAGGTGATGAACCCGCCCAGCGCGGTGGGCAGGCCGACGCTCACCGCTACCCACACGGGGAAGAGGCGGTCGACGACCCGCAAGTCGCGGTCTGCCAACAGGTCCGGGGCGAACCGCTCGGCGTTGGTGCTGACCCGGTCGAACAGCCAGCCCATGTGGGCGTGCCAGAACCCCTTGGCCAGCGCGACGGGACCGGTGCCGAACAACCACGGCGAGTGCGGATCGCCCTCCCGGTCGGAGAAGGCGTGATGGCGCCGGTGATCAGCCACCCACCCGATCACCGGGCCCTGGGCGGCAAGACCGCCTGCCACCGCGAGGGCGATCCGCAAGGCCCGCTTGGCCTTGAACGCTCGATGGGTGAAGAGCCGGTGGTAACCGACGGTCACCCCGAGACACGTCACGACGTAGAAGCTCGCGGCCAGGGCGAGATCGGTCCAGCCCAGCCCCCAGCCCCAGGCGATCGGCACCGCGGCGATCAGCGCGGCGAACGGAATGAGGACGAAGACCTTGACCAGTATCTGTTCGCTCATGGAGCGGCCCGGGATGATCATCGGCTTCGGCGCCGGAACCGATGGCGTGCGATCGGCGGTGGACAGGGTCATGAGACTGTCCTACCCGGATCGATCTGGCGGACTCCCGACCTCAGACTGTCCTCTGTGGAGGACCGGGGGGGGCCGAGCGGCGGACGCCGTCGGCTGGAGAGAGATCACGAGAGACATTTCCACGGCCTCCTTGGCGCGTCAAAGACTGGACGCGTGCGCCGCCAAGGTCCGGAGCGATGCTCGATTCACCACGATCGGCCCAGTCGGGCCGCAAATCGGGTGGTGCCCCTTCAGCTTAGCCCACATCGACCCTCAGTGGTCCCGATTAGCCTGCCCGTGTGACAGAAAGGTCGCTCACCGACACCGCCGGTGGCGTAGACTCGGTGACATCCGGACATGACAACATCCCACACTGAGGTGCGAGCCCTTCCGGCCATCGCGTTGGAAGTAGCTGTGCTCCATGGCCCTCCTGTCCCGGCACGCCCGTGTGGAACCGCCTCTTGATCCTCAGGCCCAGCCGCCAGACGTCATGGCGACCGCCGAGCCGGTTCCCCAGCCCGCACACCCAGTTCCGCGCACGCGCGCTGGGAGCGTGTGGGTCGGCATCGCGGCCGCCACGCTCATCGCCGTCGCGCTGATCATCTTTCTGGTGCAGAACACGCGCAGCACCGAGATCTCCTTCCTCTGGATGACCACCAGCACCTCCCTGGCGGTCGCTTTGCTGATCGCCGCGGTCGGCTCGGTCCTGCTCACCCTGATCATCGGCACGGCGCGCATCACCCAGCTACGCCGCCTCGTTCGCAAACGCGCGAGCAGCGGACCGGATAGCGAAATCAATCGCCAGAAGGGTTGACATGACGAGAGCGTCTTCGACCAACCCACGCGAATCGGCACTCCCTACGCTGCCAGACGGCTGGCCGATCGGCTCCTACGACACCTACAAGCAGGCACAGGGAGCCGTCGACCATCTGGCGCACAGCGACTTCCCGATGCAGGGCCTCGCGATCGTCGGCATCGACCCCATGATGGTGGAACGAGTCGACGGGCGTCTGAGCTGGCAGCGGGTTGTCGGCGCGGCCGCGGTGTCCGGGGCGTGGCTCGGGCTGTTCATCGGCCTCATGCTGAGCCTTCTCACGGCGGGCTCGGGGGCGCTGCCGATCATGACCGGGCTGGTAGCGGGCATGGCGTTCACCGTCGCCATGGCGGCCGTGCGCTACTTCAGCGCTCGCGGCCACCACGACTTCGTCTCACACAGCCAACTGGTGGCGCACCGCTACGACGTGCTGTGCCCGCCGCGAACCTCCGAGCAGGGGCGCGACCTCCTCGCGGCTCTGTCCATGAAGCACCCTGTCTGAGGAGACACCCGTGGAACCGTCAACTGGAATCGGCTCGCCGGACCCCACGGCCGACGAACTGGCCGGGCACACGCTGCGGCTGCGGCTGCGGCCCAAGTCCCCCACCACGGGTTACGTCGACGGTGCGTGGTGGCCGCACAGCCACGACCTGACCGCCGAGCTGCCGTCACTGCTCGCGGTGCTCGCCGTCCGGCTGGGACGCGTCGAACGGGTCAGCTACAACCTCGCCGAGTGGGACCCGGCTCCGCGCCGGGTCAACGTCGATGGCGACCTGACCCGACTCGGCGGATTCACCTCGCAGCCCGCGCACACCGTGGACACGATCGCGACCGACGGGCAGCGCATGACTCTGCTCGTCGTGCCATCCGACACCGATCGGTCAGCCGCCCACCAGACCATGATGACCGCCTCCCACCGGGGCAACGCCGACACCGTCGGCGATCTGCTCTCCGGTGGCACGATTCCCGAACAGCAAAGGAGCGAACAGCCATGACCGCCGTTGCCTACCTGTCGAGGTATGACCTGAGGGTCAAACTCGTACAGGACACCTTGGCGGCGAACGCCAAGCTCAGCGCCAAGTCCGCCCACGCCCTCGCCGTGCACGTACTGAACGCACTCGACCACATCCCGGAGAAGGTGCGCTGAGCCCCGACTCTCCCTGGAAGCTCCGTCAGCGGCGGCAGCGCTGGCAGGTCACCGCGGACGCGGCGAGGTGGACACGAGGGTTCTCAGCCTCGGCGGATTCGGCCGGGTACAGCGCCATCGCGCGGCGCCAGTGGTCGTGCGCCCGGGTGTCGTCGCCATCGGCGGCGGCCAAGTGGGCGAAGCATTCCTCGGCGCGGGCCTCGGCCAGCGACAGGTCGCCGTCGAGCGCCATCGTATGCGCCTTCGTGACGGTCGAGCGGGCCAGGTCTGGCTTTCCCGCGGCGAAATAGGTCTCGGCGAGGCCGATGAGGGCGTCGCACTCGGCCTCGCGCATCCCGGCCAGGTGGACGACGGTGACCGCGGCCAAGCCGGTCTCGACGGCTTCATCGATCTGGCCGAGGCAGCGCAGCGCGACGCCCAGCCAGGCCAAGGCCAGCCCTTCGCCGCGGGTGAAACCGATGCCGCGGCTCAGCGACACGGCGCGGCGGAGGTGGTCGGCGGCGTGGGTGTCGTTGTCCTTGGCGTGGGACACCCAGCCGATGTTGATCAGTGCGACGACCTCGCCCGTGGTCCGGTTGGTTCGCTGGTAGTGGGCGTGGGCTTGGGCAAAACTGTCCAAGGCCGCGGTGAAGTCACCGAGGTTGCACTGGATGACGCCGAGGTTGAGGGTGTAGTTGACCTGGCTCTCCACGTCGCCCGCGCGCAGGGCCAGGTCGCGCGCGTCGGCGAAGTTGGCACCCGCGTCACGGAGCAGGCCCGCCCGGAACTGGATCTCACCAAGATCACTCTTCTGCGCCGCGAGGAGCATGTCGTCGCCGAGGTCCGCGCTGATCGTGATCGCCTGGTCGAGCAGGGCCATCACCTCGGTGTGCCCACCGTGTTCACGCCTCGCCCGGGCCATGCTGGCCAGGGCGATGGACTCGCCGCGGCGGTGGCCGAGTCGCCGGGTCGCCCGCAGCGCGCCGTCGAACAATTCCAGTGAGTCGGCGCGGTAGCCGAGTTGGACGAAGTACGGCGTGAGCAGACACGGCAGCTGCCAAGCGTGGTCCGGCCAGTCGTGCGTGGCGGCGAACTGGGCCACGGCGACCATGTTGCGGTGCTCGCGGTTGAGCCGGTCGACGTCGTCGGTGTCCGATGTGGACTCCGGGACGGCCGCGGGCCGGTAGCGCAGCTCCGGCTCGAACCGCTGCCTGCCCATGGTGAGCGGGCGGCAGCACACGTCGGCCAGGTGCAGGTAGTAGTCGAAGAGCCTGCCGCGCGCCGCGGTCAGGTCGGCGGCGGTCTCGCCCGCCTCGGCCAGCGCCCGGCCGCAGTCCTTGAGCAGGTCGTGCATCAGGTAGCGGTTCGCCGTGCGCTGGTCGAGCAGGTTGCAGTCGACCAGGTCCTCCAGCGCCTGCTCGGCGTCGGCCAGGGGCAGGTCGGCGACGGCGGCGGTGGCGTAGGCGTCGATGTCAGGCCCTGGCGCCAGCGACAGCAGCCGGAAAACCCGCTGCTGCACCGGGGAAAGGTGCTGGTAGGACCACCCGAGCACGCCCGCGACACTGCGGTCGTCGACAGTCAGGGTGCGGGCGCGCCTGCACGTGTCCCGAAGCTGATCCGCGAGGTGGGACACCGTCCAGCCCGGCCGGTGGCGCAGCCTTGACGCGGCGATCCGGATGGCTAGAGGCAGCCTGCCGCACAGCTCGGCCACCTCCGCGCGGGCGGCGGCCTCGGCCTCGACCCGGCGGTGACCGGCGATGAGGGTGAACAGTTCGCCCGCGCGGAGGTGGCCGAGCTGTGCGGC
>Ga0247823_10003006_pt1 | contig 13762 bp, 10 predicted proteins | sample 13C_PalmiticAcid_2_FD_192426 | JGI IMG/M metagenome (GOLD analysis project Ga0247823, IMG submission 192426) | Soil microbial communities from agricultural site in Penn Yan, New York, United States - 13C_PalmiticAcid_Day30 | ecosystem: Environmental > Terrestrial > Soil > Agricultural land...
GTCCGGGATGACGGTAATGAGTGCGAATCTTAGCGAAGAACCCCGTTCTTCACCGGCACCCCGAAATCGGGTGTCCCGTCGGCGCGATAGTGGATCGGCTGGACCCGCGCATGGCGATTGGGATCGAACAGCGGATCGCCCTTGATCTCGCGATAGTCGCGGCCGTGATAGACCAGGAGGTCGCGGCCATGCTCGTCGACCACGAAACTGTTATGCCCCGGGCCATAGACCTTGTTGGCCTCCGAAGTCGCGAACACCGGCGCCGGCGATTTCGTCCATGAAGCCGGATCCATGATGTTCGCGTCGGCATCGGCGGTGAGCATTCCCATGCAATAGCGCGCATCGGTGGCGCTTGCCGAATAGGTCAGGAACAGCTTGCCGTTCCGCGCGAGCAGCGCCGGGCCCTCGGCCACCTTGAATCCCTGCACTTCCCAGTCGAGCGTCGGCACGGTCAGCCGGGCGGGCGCCGCGGCGAGCGTGGTCGGGGTCTTTAGCGGCGCGAGATAGAGATTGCTGTTGGTCTCGATCCCCGGCTCGCGCTGCGCCCAGCAGGTGTACCGCGTGCCCTTGTGCGCGAAGATCGTGCTGTCGAGGGTGAAGCTGTCCCATGGCGTCTCGAATTGTCCGAGCAGCGACCAGTCGGCAGTCAGCGGGTTCGCGCCCTTGCCCTGCAGCACATAGGTGCGGATGTGGAATTTATCGTCGCCATTGCCCGCGGCGAAATAGACGTGCCACGCGCCGTCGAAATGGTGGATCTCGGGCGCCCAGATATAGCCCGCCATCTTGCCGCTCGCGGGGCGACGCCACAGCACCGTCTCGGGCGCGTCCTTCAGCCCGGCGATCGTCTTCGCACGGCGCAGCACGATACGATCATATTCGGGGACCGAACCGGTGAAATAGAAATAGTCGCCGTGGCGCAGGATCTGCGGGTCGGCGCGCTGGGGCACGAGCGGGTTGGTGATCTTCGCCTCCTTCGCCTGGGCGAGGCCCGACGTCGCGGCGGCGATGCCGAGCGCCGCGCCGCCTGCGATCAGATCGCGTCGGTTGATGGACTGTTTCAACATGAGTCGCGTGAACCCGATCGATGCCTCCGACGCAAGAGCCAATCATCAGACTATTCGCACATTTGCGGGGATCGTGATGGTTCTTGCCGTGCGCCTTGCCTATATCGCGCCTGCGCGGGCATAAGCCGCGCTCCCGACCTTCAATGAAAGCCAATCCCGTGTCCGAGATGTTCCGTATCACGCTGCCCGACGGTTCCGTCCGTGAGGTAGCCCCGGGGACTACCCCGGCGGACGTGGCCGCGGCGATCGGTCCGGGCCTCGCCAAGGCGGCCATCGCCGCGCGGGTCGACGGCGAATTGCGCGACATCACGCGTCCGTTCGAGGGCGATTCGCAACTCGCGCTCGTCACCGCGAAGAACGAGGCCGATGCGCTCGAGCTCGCCCGCCACGATTACGCGCATATCCTTGCCGAGGCCGTGCAGAAGCTGTTCCCCGGCACCCAGATCACGTTCGGCCCGTCGACCGACGATGGCTTCTATTACGATTTCGCCCCGAAGGACCGCCCGTTCACCGAAGAGGATCTGCCGGCGATCGAGGCCGAGATGCGCAAGATCATCGCGGCGGACGAGCCGTTGATCCGCGAGGTATGGAGCCGCGAGGATCTGATCGCGCGCTGGAAGGCGCAGGGCGAGAGCTTCAAGGCCGAATGGGCCGCCGAGCTTCCCGGCAACGAGGAGCTGACCGTCTATCGCGCCGGCAAAGGCGAGGACGCATGGCTCGACATGTGCCGCGGTCCGCATCTGGCTTCCACCGGCAAGGTCGACCCGAACGCGTTCAAGCTGACGCGCGTGTCGGGCGCCTATTGGCGCGGCGATCAGAACAACGCCATGCTCAGCCGGATCTACGGCACCGGCTGGCTCAACAAGAAGCAGCTCGACGAGCATCTGATGCGTATCGAGGAGGCAGCGAAACGCGATCATCGCAAGATCGGCGCGGAGATGGATCTGTTCCACCTCCAGTCCGAAGCGCAGGGCAGCGTTTTCTGGCACCCCAAGGGCTTCATCCTGTGGCGTCAGCTCGAAGCCTATATGCGCCGTCGCCTCGATGCCGCGGGCTATGAGGAGATCAAGACGCCGCAGCTGATGGACTCGCGCCAGTGGGAGCAGTCCGGCCATTGGGGCAAATATCGCGAGAACATGTTCGTCGTGCCGGACGAGATTCCGAACGCCGAGGAGGAAGGCCCCGTGCTTTCGGGCAAGGGCGACCTGATGGCGCTCAAGCCGATGAACTGCCCGGCGCACATCCTGGTGTTCAAGCAGGGCATCAAATCCTATCGCGACCTGCCGATCCGCCTCGCCGAGTTCGGCTGCTGCCACCGCAACGAGCCGCACGGGGCGCTGCACGGCATCATGCGCGTCCGCCAGTTCACCCAGGACGATGCGCACATCTTCGTGCGCGAGGACCAGCTGATCGAGGAAGTGCAGAAATTCTGCGACCTGCTCGACAGCGTCTACCGGCATCTCGGCTTCGAGAAATACGCGATCAAGCTCGCGCTTCGCCCCGACAAGCGCTTCGGCAGCGAGGAAATGTGGGACTGGTCCGAACAGTCGCTGCGCGATGCAGTGAAGGCCACGGGTCGCGACACCGAGGAATATGGCTGGGAAGAGCTGGAGGGCGAGGGCGCCTTCTATGCGCCCAAGCTCGAATTCCATCTGACCGATGCGATCGGCCGCACGTGGCAGGTCGGCACGATCCAGACCGACACCGTGCTTCCCGAGCGGCTCGACGCATCCTATGTCGGCGAGGATGGCGAACGCCACCGCCCGGTGATGCTCCACCGCGCGATTCTCGGCACGTTCGAGCGCTTCATCGGCATCTTGATCGAGCACCATGCCGGCCGCTTCCCGCTCTGGCTGTCGCCGGTGCAGGCGGTGGTCGCGACGATCGTCTCGGACGCCGATGATTATGCGAAGCAGGTCGCGGCGAAGCTCGCCGCAGCGGGCATCCGGGTCGAGACCGATCTGCGCAACGAGAAGATCAACTACAAGGTCCGCGAGCATTCGGTGGCGAAGGTCCCGAACCTGCTCGTCGTCGGCAAGCGCGAGGCCGACGAAGGCACCGTCGCGCTGCGCGTGCTGGGCTCGCAGGGCCAGCAGATGCTGAGCCTCGACGAAATGGTGGCCAAGCTGGTGGCGGAGGCGACTCCGCCCGATTTGCGGTGAGCTTGAGTTCCCCTCCCTTCCAGGGAGGGGCTAGGGGTGGGTTGGAAAAGGTCGGGCTCGATGCCCGGCCTTTTCTTTATCTCCCGCGCATCGATGGGCGCGCCTCCGGCGCGCACCCACCCCCGGCCCCTCCCTTTCAGGGAGGGGAGTATAGTCAAAACGCCGCGCTCACCGAGAACACCACCTGGCTGCCGGCAATGCTCGACCCATCCTTGGTCGACGAGAAGTTCGGCAGCAGATACGCCGATTCGGCTTCGCTGATGTCGGTGTCGGTATAGGCCACGCCGAGCGTCAGTGGCGTTCCGCCGATCGCCATATCGGCACCTAGCATCCAGTCCCAATATTCGCCGGTGGGCGACAGGCTGGTGCCGTTGGGGCCGAGGCCCGGATTGCCTTCCGAGCGCCCGATATGCGCCTTGAGCGTGACCGGCGTGCCCTTCACGCCCGCCGAGAAGTCGCCCCAGAGATAGAGATTGTCCTCGGACTGGCCATTGCTCTCGGGAGTCGCCGAGAAATTGCCGAGCGCTTCCTGCTTGGGGGCATAAGCGACGCCGGCCAGCGCAGTGAGCGGGCCGATCGTGCCGCTCAATTTGACATAGGGCTCGGCGAAATCGGTGTTCTGAAAGCCGCCGGGATACATGTACCAGGTGAGGCCCACGTCGAGCGTGCCGCCGCCGCCGATCGGAAACTTGAACCCGCCATAGAGATCGAGCTCGGTATTGGCGCCGCCGAACGTGCCCCAGCCGGCGAGGTTCGACGCCCAGGTGCCGGCATAGAGGCCGCTCTCGTGGCTGACGGTGAGGCCGCCCTGGATCGCGATCTCCTCGTCGGTCTGCGAAACCCCGCGGAAGCGATAGTCGGAGACGAGCGCGACGCTGCCCGAGACGGTTACGGCCTTGGGCGGCTCTTCCTGCGCGAACGCAGGCGTGGCCGAGCCGAGCAGGATGGCAAAAGCGAGACGTGTCTTCATTGGGACTCCCCCTTCATGGTGGTGGTCCCCTGCGGGCCGGATCGGGCGTGCCTCTGGGCGGGCACGCTCCTCATCCAGCGCCCAAGAGCTATCGGAAGAAACGTGGCCCGTGTGTAACGAAGTGTTGCTGCAGCGCGGGAATGCTTTCCTCCCTCACTTGCGCGAGGATTTGAACGCCCAGGGTTGCGTAAATCGTCCCGCCCCCCGATATCAGCACTGTTGCGGCCGGGCATCGGCGCGCGACAAATCGGCAGTTCGCGCGTTCTTCCCCTGTTCGGGATGGCGTCCGCGCGCTATCGTGCCGCAGCATTTGATGTGATCAACCACTACAGGAGCAGTCCTTATACGTCCTCCCATGTCCCGGCGCCCTCTGGCACCGCCGCCGATGAACGGCCCGCGCTTCAATGAATTCATTCAATCGCCCAAGGTGCGGGTGATCGACCATGAGGGCGAGAATCTCGGCGTGATGTTCACGCGCGAAGCGATGGAGCAGGCGCGCGAGGTCGGTCTCGATCTCGTCGAAGTGTCGCCCAACGCCGATCCGCCCGTCGCCAAGTTCCTCGACGTCGGCAAGTTCAAATACGAGGCCCAGAAAAAGGCCAATCAGGCGCGGAAGACCCAGAAGACGCAGGAGATCAAGGAGATCAAGATGCGTCCGAACATCGACGATCATGATTATGATACGAAGATGAAGGCGATCCACAAATTCCTCGGCGAAGGCGACAAGGTGAAGATCACCCTGCGCTTCCGCGGACGCGAGCTTTCGCACGGCCAGCTCGGCATGATCCTGCTCAAGCGCGTGCAGGACGACACTGCCGAGATCGCCAAGATCGAGAGCTATCCGCGCATGGAAGGTCGCCAGATGCTGATGGTCATCTCGCCCAAGTGATGCGCTGGCGAGGGCTGTTCGCGGCCCTCGCCGCCCTGTCGCCGGTCGCGACCGCTTCCGCGCAGACCGTCCATTCTCCCCCGATCACCGCCGGCACCGACGAGAAGCTCGTGCTTCCCGCGGGGTACGAACAGGTCTGGGCCGACGAGTTCGACCGCCCCGGCCCGCCCGATCCGAAACGATGGGCGTACGACACCAGCCGCAACAAGGAAGGCTGGTATAATGACGAGCGTCAATATTACGCCGCCGGGCGGCCCGAGAATGTCCGCGTCGCGAAAGGGCGGCTGATCCTCGAGGCGCGCAAGGAGCGGCTTTCCGACAAGCCCGATTTCGGCGGGCAGGAGTTTTCCTCGGGCAAGCTCGTCACCGCGGGGCTCGCCGCGTGGCAATACGGGTTCGTCGAGGTTCGCGCGAAGCTCGCCTGCGGGCGCGGGATCTGGCCGGCGATCTGGATGCTGGCATCCGACGGCAAGGCGGGCTGGCCGGCGATGGGCGAGATCGACATCATGGAGCATGTCGGCTGGGATCCCGGCCGGGTCCACGGCACTGTCCATACCAGGGCGTACAACCATGTCGCCAGGACCCAGAAGGGGTCGAACATCATGGTGCCCGACGCGTGCACGGCGTTTCACAATTACCAGCTCGACTGGAACGCGGATCGCATCCTGATCGGGATCGACGGCCGCGCCCATATGCGCTTCGACAACGACCACGAAAGCGATCCCGCGACCTGGCCGTTCGCAGCCCGCAATATCTGATCCTCAATGTCGCGGTCGGCGGCTGGGGCGGGGAAAAGGGCGTCGATGACGCCGCTTTCCCGTCGCAAATGGAAGTGGATTACGTGCGGGTCTGGCAGAAGCGATAGCGCTTCGTCGGGCCGTTCAGGGTCGCGACCAGCCGTAATTTCCGGCGACGATCGCCGCCTGGGTGCGGTTGCGGACGTTCAGCTTGCGCATCAACGCGGTCATGTGGACCTTCACCGTGGCCTCGGCGATGCCGAGCTCATGCGCGATCTGCTTGTTCAGCAGGCCCGAATGGACATGGCGCAATACTTCCATCTGCGTCCGGGTGAGCTGGGGCGGGGTAGATTCCAGCGAATTCGCCGCTGCGTGCATCTTGCCTCTCCTGTTCGCGATCCGGTTCGAGGCAGATCCGGCTCGCGCCGGACAGGCCACAGGATTCGTTACCGCTAACAATAAGGGAATCAGTTAGACAGGTTCAAGCGAAATTTCACCGCCAGCGTTGTCATGCGTCGAAAAAAGCGCGCGATACCGCCGATTGTGACGAAGATTGCGGCGATAAATCTGTCTAACAGATTATTCGTTCTTGCCGGCCAGTCGCGCCAGAACCGTGTCGCGCAGCCGCTCCGGCGAGGCTTCGGTCATCAGCGTGATCGCTTGCTCCTCGGCCAGTGGCCGTTCCAGCGTGGCGAGCTGGCTGTCGAGCAGGCTGGCGGGCATGAAATGGCCCGCGCGGCCCGTCAGCCGGGCCAGCAAGCGCTCACGGCAATTGTCGAGCAGGACGAACCGCACCGGCTGGCCGATCGTGGCGCGCAGGCGATCGCGATAGCGCTTGCGCAGCGCCGAGCACGCCGTGACGGCCGCGCCGTGTTCGGAAATCGCCTGCGCGGTGGCCGCGCCGAGCCGCTCGAGCCATGGCCAGCGATCCTCGTCGCTGAGCGGCTGACCGCTGCGCATCTTGGCGACCGCTTCGCGCGCGTGGAAATGGTCGCCCTCGAGAAACGGGCAGCGCAGCGCCTCGGCGAGGAGCGTTCCGACCGTCGATTTGCCGCAACCGCTGACGCCCATGACGACGATTGCGAAGCGCGGGGCGGGGGCGGCGATTGGCGGCAAGAAGGGCGTCCTCGACAAGCGTTGCCCCATCGGGCGCGCACCGCGACCGACGTGGCCGCGCTTTCTGGATCGGCGCCCGCCGGGTGGAAACTACGACCTTGGTCGCACGTGCCATGCATCGGGCGGCGGGTTAGCCAGACGGATCGCGTGGCGACGGACGGAGGTCTCGGTGAACGGAAGCTGTGTTCTGGCTGGCTTGCTCGTGGCGACGGCGTCGACCGTGCCGGCCGAGACCCGGGCGCAAGGCGCATCGGTGTTCCCGACGGCCCCCGCCGAACCCGGCGCAGTGATCGTCAAGGCGAAGGGCGACGGCAAGGCCGACGACAGCGCGGCGCTCCAGCAGGCTTTCGATCAGGCACGCGACAAGACCGGCCATGGCCTCGTCTTTCTGCCCTCGGGCAGATATCGCATCACCCGCACCCTCGTCGTCCCGCCGGGCGTCCGCATCTATGGCGTCGGCAAGACTCGCCCGGTGATCCAGCTCGCCGCGAACACGCCGGGGTTCCAGCAGGGCGTCTCGACGATGATCGTGTTCGGCGGCGGCGATCAATATAATGTCGGCAAGGTGCCGGTACCGGTGCCGACGGTCGTGCCGCGCGACAAGGTGGTCCGCGACGCCAATTCGGGCACCTTCTATTCGTCGATGCGCAACGTCGACATCGAGATCGCTCCGGGCAATCCGGCCGCGGCGGGCGTGCGCTTCCGCATGGCCCAGCATGCTTTCCTCAGCGACATGGAATTCCGCCTCGGCACCGCCTTTGCCGGCGTCTATCAGGCCGGCAACGTCATCGAGAACGTCCATTTCAAGGGCGGCCGCTACGGTATCGTCACCGAAAAGACTTCGCCCGCCTGGCAGTTCACCCTGCTCGATTCGACCTTCGACGGGCAGAGCGAGGCGGCGATCCGCGAGCATGAGGTCGACCTCACCTTGGTCAACGTCGCGATCCGCAACACCCCGGTCGGGATCGAGATCGATCGCGGCTACAGCGATTCGCTATGGGGCAAGGATGTCCGCTTCGAGAAGGTCAGCCGCGCGGCGGTGGTCATCTCGAACGAGAACAACGTCTTCACGCAGATTGGCTTCGAAAACGCGCTCGCGGTCGACAGCCCGGTATTCGCGCGCTTCCGCGACACCGGCCGCACCGTCGCCGGCAAGGGCAAGGCCTATAAGGTCGCTTCTTTCACCTATGGCCTCGTCGTTCCCGGGCTCGGCCAAACCGGCAGCTACGCCACCGAGGCGGATATCCAGCCGCTGCGATCGCTGCCCAAGCGCCGCGCGCCCGCAATTCGAGCGCTCCCGAAAATGGCGGACTGGGTCAATGTCCGGACTCTCGGCGCCGTCGGCGACGGGCAGGCGGACGACACCGCCGCGCTCCAGCGCGCGATCGACACGCAGCGGATCCTCTATTTCCCGGCCGGCTTCTACAAGGTGACCGATGGTCTCAAGCTTCGGCCCGATACGGTGCTGATCGGCCTGCATCCGGCGATGACCCAGCTCTACATCCCCGACGAGAATCCGCGCCATGCCGGGCTCGGCGCCGTGTTGCCGATCCTCGAAACCCCGCGCGGCGGCGACAACATCCTCTCCGGCCTCGGCCTGTTCACCGGACGGGTCAATCCGCGCGCCTCTGCCTTGCTGTGGCGTTCGGGTGAGCACAGCCTGGTCGAGGACGTCAAGATCATGGGCGGCGGCGGCACCCCGACCGCGGACGGCAAGTCGCTGGGTTCGCTGTCGGCGCGCAGCGGCGATCCGGTGTCGGATGGGCGCATGGACGCGCAATATCCGAGCATCTGGGTGACCGACGGCGGCGGCGGCACCTTCGCCGATGTATGGAGCCCCAACACCTTCGCTTCGGCGGGCTTCACCGTCACCAACACCAGCACGCCGGGCCATGTCTACGAGATGTCGGTCGAGCATCATGCCCGCAACGAATTCGTGCTCGACAATGTCCGGAACTGGGAGTTCCTCGCGCCGCAGACCGAACAGGAAGTCGGCGACGGGCCCAATGCGATCGGCCTCGAGATCCGCAACTCGAGCAATCTGCTCTTCGCCAATTATCACGGCTATCGCGTGACCCGCAGCTATGCCCCGCAGCGCAGTGCAGTGAAATTGTTCAACTCGCACGACATCCGCTTCCGCAACATGCATGTCAACGCCGAGAGCGGCTATGCGAGCTGCGACGACGAGGGCTGCGGAACCTTCCTGCGCGCGAGCAAATATCCGTTCGACAATGCGATCGAAGATGTGTCGCGCAAATTGGTGGTCCGCGAGCGCGAGTTCGCCAGGCTCGATATCGGGCCGGCGGAGCGGAGCATCGCGGCACCGGCGCCCGGTCTGACGCCCGTCGACAAGGTTGCGGAGGGCTTCTGGTCGATCTCCGGCGCCACGGTGGACGCGCAGGGCGCGCTCTACTTCATCGATCGCCGCTTCCAGCGCATCCATCGCTGGACCGGGGCAAAGGGGCTGGAGGTGGTGCGCGATCACGCGCTCGACCCGGTCAATCTCGCGCTCGACGCGTCGGGGCATCTGCTGGTGCTGTCGTCGCTCGGACCCAAGGGCGCGGTCTATTCGCTCGATCCGAACGGACCGCCCGATGCGCTGACAAGGATCGATCCGACGCCGGTGCGCAACGATGCGGGCGTGCGGACGCTGCTGCCGGTCAATTGGTGGAACAATGGCGAGTTTCGCGACCAGCTCGATCACCAGAGCTACGAATTCACCACGCTCGCCGAGTTGTTCGCGCGCGAGGTCGGCACGCCGAAGTCGCAGGAATATGTTTCGCCGGACGGGAGCATCGCGCTCCCGGCATTCCGTGTCTGGCAGCAGGGGCCGATCGACCATGTCGGCTGGCGTTGGTCGAACGGGCTCAATGCCAACGGTCTGGTGAGCGGCCGGCAGGGCGAGCGGCTGTTCGTCACCAACGGATCGGAAAACATCACCTATAGCGGCACGATCGGACCGGGCGGGACGCTGGTCGACCTCAAGCCCTTCGCCAATCGCGGCGGCGAGAGCGTCGCAGTGGATGCGCAAGGGCGGGTCTTCGTCGCGAACGGCCAAGTGTTCGTCTACGGCCCCGACGGCAAGGAAGCCGGCCGCATCGACGTGCCCGAGCGGCCGCTGCAGATCCTGTTCGGCGGCCCGGACCGGCGGACCCTGTTCATCCTCACTCACCACGCGCTCTACGCGGCACGGCCCTGAGCGGGGCGCTACGACCTTTGTCGTACGTGCGGCAAGGCCCGTGCGGCGATACGCTTGATCGACGGTCGCAAAGGGCAAAGCCGGCGCCGTCAGAAAGCAAGACGACGAGATTCAGAGGAGGGGACAGATGAAGCGGATTTTCGCACGCCATCGGCAGCGCTACGGGGTGAGCCTGACCGCGCTCGCCGCAATGGCGCTGGCCAATGCCGCGCACGCGCAGACCGCGCCTGCGCCGGTGCCGCAGGAAGAACCCGCGCCCCAGATCGAATCCGCACCCGAGGCGACGCCCGAGCGCGAGGGCGATATCGTCGTCACCGGCTCGCGCATCATCGCGAGCGGCTTCACTGCGCCGACCCCCACGACGGTCATCGGCGAGGAGCAGATCGCTGCCAACGCCCAGCCCAACCTGTTCAACACGATCGCCCAATTGCCCTCGCTGCAGGGCTCGACCGGCACGTCGACGGGGACGTTCAGCACGTCGAGCGGCCAGCAGGGGCTGAGCTCCTTCTCGCTGCGCGGCCTCGGCGCGATCCGCACGCTGACCTTGCTCGACGGCCAGCGCGTCGTCGGCGCCAACGTCACCGGCGTGCCCGACATCAGCATGTTCCCGCAATTGCTGGTCAAGCGCGTCGATGTGGTCAATGGCGGCGCGTCGGCGACCTATGGCTCGGATGCGGTCGGCGGGGTGGTCAACTTCATCACCGATACGCGCTTCAAGGGCTTCAAGGGCAATGTCCAGGGCGGCGTCACCACTTATGGCGACAATGAGCAGATCCTCGCCCAGGCCGCGTGGGGCACTTCGCTGGCCAATGACAGGCTGCACCTGATCCTGAGCGGCGAATATGCGCATGACGGCGGCGTCGGTCCGGGCGATTTCGGCACCGATCTCGCCGGCAAACGCGATTGGTATCGCGCCTCGACCCTGCTCAACACCGGCCAGACCAACAACGGATCGCCGCAGTTCGTCTACAGCGATTTCGCCCAGCCTTATCAATATGCCCGCTACGGCCTGATCAACAACGGCCCGCTGCAGGGCATCGCATTCGACGTGAACGGCACGCCGTACAATTTCAATTACGGGTCGGGCGGCGCGCCTTTGGGCAATGGCCGCGTCTCCAATTGCTACCCCGGCAACAGCTTCTGTGTCGGCGGCGACCTTTCGGGTGCTCCCGGCTCAGGCGCATCGCTGGTCTCGGAGCTCCAGCGCGTCAACGGCTTCGGCCGGATCGGCTTCGACTTCGCGCCGAACAACGAAGTCTATCTGACCGTCAACATCGCGCAGGTGAAGACCAACAACCAGCCGAGTCCGGGGTACAACCGGCCGAACCTCACGGTGCAATGCGCCAATCCGTTCCTGCCGCAACTGGTGCGCGACCGCTGCGCCACGGCGGGGATCACCAGCTTCAACTTCGGGTCGAGCAACGGCGCGTTCCCCGACACGCGGGTCTATACTGATCGGCGCCAATATCGCTTCGTCGGCGGCGTCAAAGGCCAGTTCGGCGTGGGCGGGGGCGACTGGAACTATGACGCCTATTACGAGCACGGCACCACCATTTCGCATATCGATGTCAACAACATCGTCCTGCAGAACCGCTATGTCGCCGCGACCAATGCGATCACGCTGAACGGCGCGATCGTCTGCGCCGATCCGGCGGCGCGGGCGCTGGGATGCCAGCCGATCAACGTGTTCGGCGGTTTCACGCCGTCCGACGCGGCGCTTGCTTATGTCATGCCCCAGAACGGGCCGCTCCAGCGCACCAGGCTGACCCAGGACGTCGCCAGCGTCAATTTCTCGGGCAATCTGTTCGATCTGTGGGCGGGGCCGCTCTCGCTGGCGTTCGGCGGCGAATATCGCCACGAATTCTACAGCGTGCACGGCGATCCTTACGGCGCCGGCGTCACCGCGCTGACCCCGAACAGCGAAGCCTATCCCGCGGATCCCTTGCTCAACGCACCGTTGGGCAGCAATTGGGCGGCGGGCAATTACAAGAACGGCCGCGGCGCCTATGACGTCTATGAAGGCTCGGCCGAGTTCAATCTGCCGCTGTTCAACGGCGGTGGGGCGGGCAAGGCGAACCTCAACGGCGCCGCGCGCGTGACGCATTACAGCACTTCGGGAACGGTGTGGGCGTGGAAGATCGGCGGAACGTGGGAAACCCCGCTCGACGGCTTCCGGCTGCGCGCAGTGACGTCGCGCGACGTTCGCGCGCCGAACCTGTCCGAGCTGTTCGCCGCGCCGACGGTGACGACCTTGCCGAACTTCGCCAATCCGTTCCCGCCAGCGGGCGCGGTGCAGGCGTTCCAGAACACGGTCGGCAATCCCAACCTCAAGCCAGAGATCGCGCGCAACACCGAAGTCGGCGTCGCGCTCGCCAATCCCTCGTGGTTGCCCGGGCTCAGCCTGTCGTTCGATTATTACACGATCAAGCTCGACAGTGTCGTCTCGACTCTGTCGGCCGATCAGATCGTCCGCTTCTGCTTCGAAGGCAATCAGGCGTTCTGCGGCGGCTTCGTGCTCAACAGTCCGGTTCAGGGCGGCAATTTCATCAACGTCCAGCCGTTCAATCTCGCCTCGTGGAAGACCAGCGGATTCGATATCGAGGCGAGCTATCGCTGGAGCCAGCCGCTGGGGCTGCCGGGTAACTTCACCTTGCGCGCGCTGGGCACCAATATCCGCGAATTCGTCGTCAAAGCGGGGATCGCCGGTGTCGACCCTGTCGACCAGGCCGGCGCCAATAGCGGCAACACCCCGAACTGGAAGTGGCTGGCGATCCAGACCTACGACAACGACCAGTTCAGCCTGACCGTGCAGGAGCGCTGGTTCTCGGACGGGGTGTTCGGCAACCAATATGTCGTCTGCAGCACAGGCTGCCCGGCATCGACCGGCAACCACCCGACGATCGACCGCAACTTCATGGAGGGCGCCTTCTATGTCGATGTCGGCGGCACCTACAATGTGACGTCGAACATCAAGGCCTATTTCAAGGTCGACAATCTGTTCGATCACGATCCCGCGCCGTCGCCGCAAACCAATACCGGGCTCGACGTCAATCCGGCGCTCTACGACACGTTGGGCCGCACCTATCGGGTCGGCGTCCGTTTCAACTTCTGATTGCAACCCACCTCCCGTGGGAACTCGTCCCGGCCACGCGGCCGGGACATTTTTTCGTGTCGGCTCGTCCGGGCCACGCGGCCGGGAGATTTTTCGTGTCGGAGTGCGCATGATGTACCGGAGATTGATCCACGCGTGCGCATCGTTGCTGGTGCTGCTCGCGGCGTTGCCGGCTGTTGCGTCGCAATCGGTCTATACCAGCGCGCCCGACGAACCGACCGCGGTCCGGGTGGCCGGGATCGGCAACGGCCGTGCGGACGACAGCGCCGCGATCCAGCAGGCGATCGACAAGGCGGCGGACAGAGGCGGCGGCGGCATCGTCTTCCTGCCTGAAGGCACGTACCGGATCACGCGCACGATCAATCTCTGGCCGGGGGTGCGCATCTTCGGGATCGGCGTGAAGCGTCCGGTGATCCTGCTCGGCGCCAACACGCCGGGGTTTCAGCATGGCGTCGCGCATATGTTGATCTTCGCCGGCGCTCGGCCCGGCAGCGGTCCCCCGGCGTGTTGGCG
>Ga0247823_10003008_pt1 | contig 13758 bp, 10 predicted proteins | sample 13C_PalmiticAcid_2_FD_192426 | JGI IMG/M metagenome (GOLD analysis project Ga0247823, IMG submission 192426) | Soil microbial communities from agricultural site in Penn Yan, New York, United States - 13C_PalmiticAcid_Day30 | ecosystem: Environmental > Terrestrial > Soil > Agricultural land...
GGTGGCCACACTCCCGCCGCTGTGCTCCAGCCCAGCGCGGCCCCAGGCCCGAGTGGACCTGCTTCGAACCCGTTGATGCCGTATCGCTCGGGCAGCCCCCGGAACGATGGCCGGCCGCCCATGCATGAGAACCGGATGCCGTCGCCCAAGTCGGCATATCCGCAGCACCAGCCTCCTTACCAGGCGCACCCTGATCAGGCAGGCCCCCACGGCCCTGAACCTGGGGTGCCTCATCAGCAGCAGCCCAGCATGCCCTCCGATGCGGCTCTCCACCGGGAGCACGATCCTCGCCCGCCTTCTGTTGGGCCCAAGAGGATGCGGGAATGGGAAGACGAGCGGGATGCGAAGAAGCCTTCGACCGAGGAAACGCGCGCGCGCATGGAAGACATTCGCCATCGCCGCCCCTCCACCCCTCCTCGCATCGACCAATACCGCCGCAATTCTTCGGAAGCTCGGCGTTTTGAAGAGCGGCGCATCGAGGAGGCGCGCCGAGTCGAAGACCAGCGCCGTGCTGAGGAGATGCGTCGCGCCGAGGAACAGCGCCACAATAATGACGGTTACCATCCATCCGAGGCTGCCCACCACCAGCAGTCGCACTCGGGCGTGACTCACTTGCCGCCCATGCAACAAGGCCCCTCGGCCATGCAGGGTCTCATGCACGACGGCCCCGGACCCCAGCCGGGGCCTGCCAAGAAAGAATACCCGCCTGAGGAGCGACGCATGGAGCACCCCCCTGCTCCCCACCCGCCGATGGCCAGCGAGCCTGAGCGGGCGGCGCGGAAAATGGAGGTGGACGAGGATTACGATGACGACGGCGATGACGACAAGAAGGCGGGCATTGCTCAGGGTCCTGCTCCTGGCTCAGGTCCCGCGCCGGCGCCCGAGATGAAAAATGGGACGCCTACCACTGCGACCATCAACGGGAACTGAGGGTAAACCAGCGCGCATAGAGTCTCTACGTCCCTGGCTCTTGTTGATGATTTGCTTCTTGGGAATCCAGTGGCCCGCAATCTTGGCTGGCTACTCTGTTCTCGTTTCGAGGTCTCTGGCTGCTTCGGCCCACCCAGCTGTTGGCCACCTCCAGAATGGGGGTCGCCTGATTAGTTAGACTATTTTCTCCTCTGTTGATCACGATTTCCTATGTTTTTTGCGCTTTCGATACATGATGAATTTTGCCTTTGTCAGGAAGGGGTGGTCAGTCCGGGCTAGGTTAGCCGTGTTGCGACATGGGAATAGCCGAATGTGTCCGTGGTTCCTGGTGGAATATCTATCATGGGCGACACGGGTTCTGGAAAGGCTATGTCTTTGGAGTGATGTAAGCTGTGCACACAGGAAGGTTCCCGATGCAACCGAGACACTTTTCATCCAGCGAGGTAGCTTTCTTGTATCACACATTCTTGTGTTGGCATGTTTCTGTCTACGCGTAGAGAGACACGAATTAGACATCCTGCGTGGCGATTGTGAGACCTCAGGAGGATTGTGAGAGTGGTTGAATCCAATGCCTTCGGCAATGTCTCTCTTGCCTCGGACCCCACCACCAACCAAGCACCACGTCACGTGCTTGGGGTTCAGCGTCGCCAAGATGCCCCCACTCTCCTGTTTGAGGACTGCAGTTAGGGCTCCGCTGCAATTGGTCCGAGCGCCCAGCTCCATCTCACACAAAATTCAACACCACCAAAATCTTGGGCCTTTTTTTCCTTCGTGGTCGGACTCGGGGGAATTTTCCAACAACATCACGCCCAACCGCAGACATCAGCAACCATGTCTCACCGGAGTGAGTGCGCCCCAGACGCTTTCCCATATCCCGTCGGCCTCAATGCGAGAAATACCGTGCGATCCAGCTTCTTTTGAATGCCTGGACGACCTCGAGCATTGCGACTTTCGAGCACCGAAAAGAATTGGATTTGGGAGCTTGATACTAACCGGCTCCAGAGTACGAGGCCCCTCGCCATGGCTCTCTGGCGTACCTGCCGCGCAAGCGCGCTGCCCGCCACAGGGGAAAGGTCAAGTCGTAAGTGAAAACCTCGAAGCCTAGCATTTTTTTGCGACCCCTTCATTCTTTCGAGGAACCAGAAGCTGACCGCTGGTATGTCGACAGCTTCCCCAAGGACGATGCTAAGAAGCCCGTCCACCTGACCGCCGCCATGGGCTACAAGGCCGGCATGACCACGATCGTCCGCGACCTCGACCGCCCCGGTGCGAAGGCTCACAAGAAGGAGGTCGTGGAGGCTGTGACAATCATTGATACCCCTCCTGTACGCGCAACTCAGCCCGCTTGGCTCTTCTTGTGTCAATGGCTAACATCTTTCGCAGATGATTGTTGTGGGTCTGGTTGGCGTAAGTCATTGTTGTCCGGCCGAGGATGAAGAGGAGGCCGAATGTCTAACACCGTCTAGTACATCGAGACTCCCCGCGGCCTGCGCTCGCTCACCACCGTCTGGGCTGAGCACTTGAGCGACGAGGTCAAGCGCCGCTTCTACAAGAACTGGTACAAGAGCAAGAAGAAGGCCTTCACCAAGTACGCCAAGAAGCACTCCGAGAACAGCGGCGCCTCCATCACCCGCGAGCTCGAGCGCATCAAGAAGTACTGCACCGTCGTCCGCGTTCTGGCGCACACCCAGATCCGCAAGACGCCCCTCAAGCAGAAGAAGGCCCACCTTATGGAGATCCAGATCAACGGTGGCTCCGTTGCCGACAAGGTCGAGTTCGGCCACGGCCTCTTCGAGAAGCCTGTCTCGATCGACTCCATCTTCGAGAAGGACGAGATGATCGATGTCATCGCCGTCACCAAGGGTCACGGTTTCTCCGGTGTCACCGCTCGTTGGGGCACCAAGAAGCTGCCGCGCAAGACTCACAAGGGTCTCCGCAAGGTCGCCTGTATCGGTGCCTGGCATCCGTCCCACGTCCAGTGGACTGTTGCCCGTGCCGGTCAGATGGGTTACCATCACCGTACCTCGGTCAACCACAAGGTTTACCGTATCGGCAAGGCCGATGCTGAGGACAGCGCCGCCACCGAGGTCGATGTCACCAAGAAGAAGATCACTCCGTAAGTTGGCCCGGAATCTGAGGAGCCAAAAAGACGTAAGATTACTGACATGTTCCACAGCATGGGTGGCTTCGTTCGCTACGGCGAGGTCAACAACGACTTCGTCATGGTCAAGGGCTCCGTCCCTGGTGTCAAGAAGAGGGTCATGACCCTCCGCAAGTCGATGTTCATCCACACCTCGCGCAAGGCCCTCGAGAAGGTCGAGCTCAAATGGATCGATACCTCGTCCGAGTTCGGTCACGGTGCTTTCCAGACCCCCGCGGAGAAGAAGCAGTACCAGGGTACCCTCAAGAAGGATCTGGCCGCCAGCTCATAAAGCGGGCCAGTTTCTTATTGATCTTTCTCGTTTTACAATGGCATTGGTGTCACGGTTCTCGTTGCTCTTTTGGGTCGGGTATGGAATTCTACCTAGCATTTTCAGCTTAGGATGGGCTGCATGAGAGGAATGGGAAAATGAACCAATTGCCATTGACTCTACTGCTCTGTGAACGCCTTGAATCGTGAAGAAGTCCGTAAAGCTGCCAGTGATATCAGAGGCTTGCGTGGATGGTCAGTTGCCTTTCTGCATTTGTCTGTGGAGCTACCCAATCAGCTCGCCTGGCACCCCGCCGATGCTGGCCGAAATCCAGGGCACAGTAGCGGTTACATCATCGCCGCCCAACCTGCATGCTGCAGCTCTGAACGCTTTCAACATGGTCGCACCTCTCCGCAGTCGTCTCTCGCGATCCTTCTTTGAAAAACAACTACTCACAAAGCCTCTCGCAGCACCATACACACTGCCAAAACAACAAATTCGCAAACTCTGCAGCCAACAACGGCCACACCTCGTCTCTCCCGTCCAAACTGACCGTCGTCGTCTGCTCTGCCAACAGATCCCTCGAGGGTTCTTGTCAAACCTAGCGACTGTCCACCAGAAACTCAAACGAGGGTTTACCACGACCACCACGCCGCGCACAGATCGAGATCAACAGCAAGAAGGAGAAGGAAACATGGCGTCAGACCAGGATTACATGTCCTTCCTCGACAAGGCCAACGAGGATCCGTCCAAGGGTGTCCAGAAACAGTCGGGGAGTGGGAGTGACAACAAGAAGAAGAAGGCGTTCCGGACGACGCAGGAGGGCGTGGACGTGCCGACGCCGCTGGCGAGGGTGTGCGAGCGGGGCGCGTTTTATACCAGCGATGCGGACGAGCCGTTTGAGGCGGTTGCGCTGCGGTGGGATGAGGGGGGGAGGGGGTTGCCTGATGAAGGTATGTCTTTCATTTTTTCCTCTTCCTCTTGTTTTGGGTGTAGGGCGTTTTTGTTCGGGGTAGTGAGGGCTTAAGGAAGGGTGTGTGCTAACGGGTTGGAATAGAGGAGTTTGCGGGGCTGATTGAGCATTGGGATCCGAAGAACGCCGAGATTGAGATTCTGGACCTGGTGGATTGGGATCGGAACGGGCAGTATGCGGACATCGTCGACGCGGTGAGGGAGGCGGGGCAGGGGAATGATGTGCGGGTGTACAAGGTTGTGAGGGATGGGGTGAGGGCCGAGTACTGGGTCGTCACGACGGAGGGGAAGGGGAAGGGGGCTAAGTTGGTAGGTGCGAAGGCGCTGGCGGTGGAGAGCTGAGCTGTCTGAAGGGGAGGGAAGGGCGGAGGGTGTTGACGGGTCTGGGATGGTGTTCTCTTGATATCAGCTTTGTTTGTTGCTTCTCTTGGTGGTGCAATACGAATACTGAAGCTTTCAGGGTCATGAACTAGCTGGCTGGCAACTCATCTACAAGCCGGTTCTTACTGGGTTCCTCTCTCCATATTTCATTGCAGCGGCGCATTATTGCAAAGCAGCTAAGCAGAGTGTGCAAGGAACAAAGAGAACAAACGCATTGTCCGAATTCTAATGCTTGACTTGCGTCATGTCTCAGCCACTCGATGTGCCGCTGATCCTGGGGATTCAACTAAGAGACGTGTCAACGAGGTCGATGTTTTAGTGGTAGAACGGTTTCCATCTTCACAAAGAAAAGTAAAAACAAATTCACTGAGACGAGCGGGTTTGCGCTGAGTTTCTCGACCTCAGAATGGGAAGGAAATAGCAAACCTGAGCTCGTTGAGCGCGTCGTCGGCTGTCCTGCTCGTAGTGGTGCTCAAGTCCCCAACATGACCAAGCCCCACCACCTCCATGCACCTTTCATGAGGCTTCAATTTGAGCGAAGCAACCATTTGCAAACTTGACTGAATACCGCTCTCAGGAACAATTCAAAACCTCAAGGGCTATCCGGACCTCAAATTCTGAGCCCACTCTCAGCAACAACAGAGCCAAGTAACATTCCACTGTTGAAGTGGACCAACATCACAGCGAGGAGTTCCCCTCTCCTCGGAGCATCACATCTCAGCTGAACACAAAGTCACCCAAACAGCACTTGAACATGTCCGCACCCGCAGGCGGACATCCCCCGTCCGGATTATCGACCCCGTCGAATAAGTACACTTCTTTACCAGCACTCGCGGGGAGACCCCAGGGCCACCAGTCCTCGACAGCAGCTTCGTCATCGGCCATGGACGACCACTTCACCCCGCAGATGCGAGACCGCCAGGCGCGGGGCAAAGACCCATACCACTCAGGCGATGGCTCCGACGGCGGCAACCTCAGTGATCGCGACTCACGGACGGGGTCCAAACTGCGGCTGGGCAAGGGCCGGTACGTACTAATCTCTGCGCTCAGAGCTGAGAAGAGGGAGCTGCTCACCTCACTAACACCCCCATCCTTATGCTAGCGCCGAAAAGGAGGACTACGCCCGGGTCGAACGCCGTCAACAGGCCATCGCCTTCCTCGACAATCCCGAGCTGCTCATTATGTACGCCCAGTCCACGGGAGATGTGAGTGTTCCCACACCCCCTGCCTCTAAGCCCCTCCTGGGATGGTAGCATACCAACACCCATCCATCCAGACCGTCCCCGCCGCCCGGCTTCATTTCACCAAGATGCTCTGCGGCTACGACGAATAGGAGAAGAAGTAGAAACAGAGAAGACCTAGCAGACCATTTTACATCACCATTCTGCTCTTCCGCGTTAGCACCCCCGCCTTCAGAACGTTCGGGATAAACAGAGGGGATGTGGAATGCGTAGAGTCGAACTGGGCATCACTCAAATCGCTACGAATCAACCGACCAAAACACATTTGAACCAGCACGCACACGTCATGAAGAGAGCCAGGTTAAAATACAGGTCGCAGTCAGGGCACCCGGGCGAGCTGATACCACAGCGAGAGTCGACAACTTGTTGTTAGGCAGCAGGAGAGATGAAGCGTGGGTTCAGTGATCATGGAGAGGCGCAGATGCCATCTGAACGGCGGGAGATAGTTCCTGCAATGTACCCAACCCAAAATATGTCATTGATCATTCCAAATATATACCTGCCCATGTCAGGACGGATACATACAACGCACAAGTGATGAACATAAAGTATCAAAACCAAAGTCAAACATTCCCCGCCACACACACACACCACTGAAGCCGAAAACACTTCCCAAAACGCCAACAATGCAAGCGCTGTATCCGTACGACACATCTATATCCAATGAAAACAACCCAACCCAGCCCAACCCAACCAAATATGTACCACGCTGCTGTGGGTATCATGCATCACGCTCACGCATACCGAAAACTCCTCGTCCGCATCGGCTCCCACCTCCCTCCCTGCTGTTGCTGCTGCTGGTACTGCTGCTGCGGCTCCCCCATATGTCCTGCCATATGCCCCATCGGCGGCGGCGGCGGCACCGGAGAATACGCAGGGCTAGGCCCCATCGGCGGCGGCGGTCCGCCTCTGCCTCCGTCCCCCCCACCACGAGCACCACTGGCACCATAGTACGGGTTCCCACCACCACCCCACCCGCGCGGCGGCGGGGGCGCCGTCTTCCTCCGCCGGCTGCGGCGGGAGAAGCAGCTCCAGCAGCAGCTGATGAGGGCGAGCAGGAGCAGGCCGCCGACGACGCAGAAGACGGGGATGGAGATCTGCTTGTTGTCGTTGATCCAGTCGAGGATCTGCTGGGTCAGGGACGAGCCCTGGCAGTTGCCGTTGGAGCAGCGGCCGCCGCCCTCGCAGGGGGTGCCGTCGAGGAAGTACTGGTTGAGGACGTAGCACTGCGCCGGGCCGAGGCGGGGCGAGTGGCACGACAGGACGCAGCCCGACGACGAGCACGACGTGGTCACGTCGGCGCCCATGAAGGTCTTGCACTGCTGGTCGCGCGAGGTGCAGCGGCCCGAGGCGCAGGCGAGCCCGTTGCCGCACGACTGGCCGTCGGGCGCGGCCTTGTCGGCGGGGCAGCCGGCCGACGTGCCGGGGCAGACTTCTTGCGGGTCGCAGGATCCCGTGCTGCCGCGGCAGACGGTGCCGTTGCTCATGAAGCCGCACTGCGAGGTGCAGCACTCTTCGTTGGACGGGTCGCAGACGCTGCCCGCGGTGTACTTGCACGTCTTGGGGTCGCAGCAGGGGTTGTTGCGGCAGCTTTCCTCTCCGCCGCAGTCGCAGTCCTCACCCGTCTCGACGATGCCGTTGCCGCATTGGCTGCCCGTAAAGGTGGTCACGCCCCTGTTGCTGGTCAGGCAAGTGACCTGGTTGGACCTGCGGTCGAGGAAGCTGCAGACGTTGCCGATGGTGCAGGGCGAGAACTTGGTGATGCCGTTGCCCGTTGAGGGGTTCATGATGAACTGCGATTTGGCATCGCAGGAGCCGGCGCTCAGCGGGCAGCACTCCTGTTTCGTGACCGTTCCGTCGTTGCACGTGTCGGAGATACAGTCATGGACGGCGCCAAAGGTGTGGCCCGTCTCATGGGCAAACACCAGCCACTCGGTCGAGGTCCGAACAACGACGTTGGCCGCCGCACTTGTCTCGTTGCCCCGCGTCGAGGATCCCTGCTGGCAGACGGCACCGAGCCATGCCAGCCCGACCGCGGGGCCGCTGACGCAGGTGGACAAGAGGGTCCAAAAGGCATTCGTATCCTTCCACTGCCCGCGCCATTGAGAGAACTGACTGAGGCGGGCTTCGATGCTACCGGTGCTCGCGCAATTGCCGTTCCACGGGGCCGACTGCGGCGGCGTGCTTGGGCAGTTCTTCTCGCTGATCGTAAGATTCTGGATGGCGAGAGAGATGTTGAAAGTGCTCTCGTAGAGTTGCGAGGCCGAGTTGACCATCTGGATGACGTTTTGCGTCACGGCTTCCTTGGTCCCTCCGAGAGCCTCAGTGTAGGTGCAGTCGGTAGCAATGCCAATCAAGGCAACTTTCCTCGTGGTCGGGCAACCAGCCGTTGAGCCGATCGAGCCCGCCAAGTTGACGCCCGCGCCGTTGCCGCCAGCAGTCGAGTCGACCTGCTGGCGTCCAAACAGAGCCCTCGGACTGACCTGCCAGAAACTTGTGTCCTGGACGGTCTCATCAAGACCGCGATAGACAATATTGTTCTCGTGGCTGTTGTAAAGCAAGTTGTCCGAGCCGCAGGTCGCAGCGTGGCCCACGTCGCGCTTCAAGTCGTCGTGGCTCGAAGGCCGAATGTCGGTATCCCGCCAGACCACCATGAACTCGTCCTCCACATCGTCAAGCTCGGGATCCCCCTCCACGATAGTCTGTGCGTAGGTCGTCCTCGTCTGGACATGATGGTGGTTTCCGTCGATCGTAAAAACGCCGTCAAAGATGGGGTCGTCGCCGTCGCGGCGCACGTTGATGCGAGCCCAGCCTACGTGCCTCCACTCCGTGTCTCCTTCGAGCTGAACAAAACTCTCACCCCTGAATATCCTATGCCCTCGCCTGTCGATGGGCTCCACCGTGCGCACGGTGCCATCAGCACCCAGGACCTGTATCGTTGCATCCCCGCTGAAGAGATCATGGTTCGGTTCTAGGGTCAAGCGGACCTTGTGTTGCGCATTGGACAGGTGAAACGAGACATCGAAGGACGAGTGCGAGTGTACTCGGTGTGATGGTGTCTGAATAACGGCGTCCTGGATCCGAGCAATGGACGAGAGGGGATTCCGTTTTACCGAGTGTGCTGAAGGAGCAGGTAAGCCAACGAACAAGGAGCGCAGAGGGTTGGTTGAGGCCGCGCAGCAACTAGAGCATACCTATCGCATCCTGTACGAGCAAGCCAGCAGCTGTCAGAACGGCCGCGAAGGCCTTGCCGAGAATCATGCTTCTACAACCCAAAAGACGGCGTTCGCATCCCGAGGCGACGGTTTGGTATGAAGAAGGATTGGGAGCGGTGTTCGTCGGATGTACTGAATGCAGGGGGAGAATCCGGAGCAGAGAGCGTAGCGATATCCGCGCTTGGTATTAGCGTTTAATAAGTTATAATAACTCGCTACTTTAGCTGAATGATCGTCTTGTAGGGTCGGAGTCGGAGGGTAGAAACAAAAAGGGACTGATCTAGGCGGAGGGCCAACGGAACGCAGGTTCGTTTTCCTTCAAGAGACGAGAAGAGGGATGGGAGACGGTGGCAGTGCACTGTGTTTTGTCAGTGGGTGTGGCGGTTCGGTCTGTCACTCGTCCGATGAAGAGCCAAGAAGGTCCAAAGGGCCAGGAAAAGCGCACGCCAAGCCGACCCTGGCCACCGTGTGAGCCGCGTGGTTACGCAGTCGCCAAGGGGCTTGGGGGGATGGTAAGGCGTCAGTCAGCTGCGGGGCAGTTCGTGAAGAAGGAGCAACTGTCAGCTCTGCAGCCGATCCAAATGCCCGTCAACAATTACTGTGTAAACACTGGGCCCACCTTGCGCGGACTCAATCTCTGTTGACGAAAGCGTCCATCGCATACGAAAGTCAACAGCCACCACTGATCAACGTATCGACAAGAAACCCTCAAACCCAACCGCAACGCAACCCAGCCGACTCTCGACCCGCCGAGCCGTCCCAAGTCCGCCTGTCTCGGGTTTCAGAAGCATACCCCAAACCGCCCAGCCCTGCGTTTTCTGGCGTTGCCTCGTCCCGGGCCATGCCCCGTGCCCCGTGCCGACCCTTGCAATTAACCCCAGCCGCCGGGGAAAACACGCCTCAGAGGGCTGGCTCCTAACCAGGCCTGGGGTTAGTTAGCGCGGAGACAGCCGGACATGATACTTGGGACGGCCAATTTTAGCGTTCGAGATGGAAAGGAGTGGTGACACCTTCTCCATCTGACATCAAAGTAGTATTTTGGGTTCTGTTTCTTTTGGCAAACCACAGCGTTGCAGAATTGTGCTGCAGTCCGAGGAGCGGGCATGCAAGGAAAAGGAGACACAACCAACATGGCAAGCTTTTTGTGCAGCAAATGGGAATAACTGGAATTGTGAAGGCGGACACGAGTGCGGTGTTTGCCCAATGCACATTTCAATGCTCTTCACACTGTGTAAGTTAAAGGTTCTGTCCTCTGTCATTTCCACACTGCGCTTGGGGTGGGCTTTTCGAGAGTCTTTCGGGTTTCTGATACATAGAAAGCTCTGAAGATCATTTTGACACCCTGGTTCTTGTTCCAAGGCTGTTATTATTCCCGTCCAGCCCCAGCTGTGAAACCCAAATTGTGACTGCCAGAGCAAGATTTTGATGCCTCATTCACCCTGCACCCAAAATCCTTCAGCAAAGAAAACACGGCAGGAGTGAGGAGAGAGTCTTCGCTTGGTCCCCGTCTCTTCCCGCTCTGCATGCATCCCCCATCGCCAAGCACCCGTCTTCCACCTGTTGTGGCAAGAGTTGACGCGTCCTCGTTGCCGTCCCAAGACATCGGCGATGGCACTGAGCAAAGATGCCGAGCAGATCGAAAACTCTGGTGGTTGCAGAATGTGGGTTTTCTCTGGGCAACCCAATGTTTCATTCGACCACTACCGGAAAACGGCAAAGGGCAGCATTGGCGCCCAGAAACACTGCCGGCGCTGATGGGGGCTGGGAAGCATCGCCACGACCTTCACGGGCGGATGTCTCGGTTCCTTCGGCTTGGCCTCATCGGATTTTGCATCGCCGGATTCCATATCCCCGAACCCAATCGTCGGCCAAGCTCGTGTTTTGCGCGGCGAGCAGGGAGCACATGCGAGATGATCGATGATCCATCAGAGAGGTAATCAATTGAACCCTGCATAAACCGTAAAAAAGTAGATCCCGCGCTATTCAAAGCAGAGAGGGCCGGCTCAAAAAAAATGTCAACAAAGCGCGAGCCCTGAGACGGTGGTATAACCCTTGATAGTACACCCTCAAACCCAACCAGCAAAAACGCCCAATCCTTATTTCTTCTTCGCATCATGCACAGCGGCGATGATCTTTTCGACGACAGACGGGTCCGAAAGCTATTGAAATTCGGCGTCAGCATAAGGGACTCGGACGAAAGGGGTTGCTAGGCAATGGAACATACCGTGGTGATATCACCAAGCTGATCCTCCTCGCCAGCCAGGATCTTCCTGAGAATGCGCCTCATGATCTTGCCGCTGCGCGTCTTGGGGAGATCGGGCACGATGAACACGGCCTTGGGGGCCGCGAAAGGACCGATACTCCTGCGGACCTGCAGGATGAACTCCTTTCGGAGCGCATCCGTGGCATCGTTGCCATCCTTGATCGCGACAAAGGCGTTGACAGCCTGGCCGGTGAGCTCGTCCGCCACACCAACGACGGCAGCCTCGGCGATGGCATCGTGCTCAATCAGGGCAGCCTCGATCTCCGCAGTCGACAGACGGTGGCCACTAACGTTCACGACATCGTCGACACGGCCGCGGATCCAGTAGAATCCCTCATGGTCACGACCGGCACCGTCACCCGTGAACTGAATTTCCCCGTCAGCCAGGCGCTCTCCAGAGTTTAGTGAAGGGGACACTTACGTAGTAGCCCTTGTAGACATTGAGGTAAGTGTCCATGTACCGCTTGTGGGCGCCCCAGACAGTCCGGGCCATGCTTGGCCACGGCTGCTTGAAAGCGAGCACACCCTCAACATCGTTGCCGTGGATCTCGTCGCCGGAGACGGGGTCGATGATGGAAGGCTCGATGCCAAAGAAGGGAAGGGAAGCGGAGCCGGGCTTCGTCGGCGTCACGCCAGCAAGAGGAGTGATGACGTGGGAACCGGTTTCGGTTTGCCAGTATGTCTAAACCACAAAAGTCAGATAGGAAGCCAAGAAACGCCCGGAAACAATACTTACGTCCACAATCTGGGCCTCCTCCTTGCCAACGACCTCGAAGTACCACTTCCAGACCTCAGCCGCAATGGGCTCACCGACAGACCCGAGAACCCTGAGGTGCTTCATCTCGTTCTTGACATGCTGGTCACCAGCCCGCTTGAGCAAGCGCAGCGCGGTCGGGGCGACATAGAACTGCGTGACCTTGTGCTTGTCGATGATGTCCCAGTAGCGGGAGAAGTTGGGGTAGGCCGGGGTACCCTCGAAGACGACCGTCGACACACCGAGGAGCAAGGGCGCGTACACGACATAGGTATGCCCCGTGATCCAGCCGACATCGCCACCGCAGAAGTAGCGGTCTCCGTCGTGAATGTCGAAAACGTACTTGGCCGTGGCCGCGGCACCGAGGAGGTACCCACCGGTCGTGTGCATCATCCCCTTAGGCTTGCCCGTCGAACCGGAGGTGTACAGGAGGAACAGCGGGTCTTCCGAGTTCATGGGCTCGGGGGCGAGGTACGCGGGCCACTTCTCCACCTCCTCGTGCCACCAGACGTCGCGGCCGGGGGTCATGGGGATGTCGGCGCCGGTGCGCTTGAAGACGAGGGTGTGCTTGACGTCGGGGCACTGCTTGAGGGCCTCGTCGACAATCTTCTTTGTGCCAATCAACTTTCCACCACGCTTGCCCTCGTCGGATGTGATGACGACCTTGGACCGACCATCGATGACACGGTCGCGCAGCGAGTCGGCCGAGAAGCCGGCGAAGACGACCGAGTGGACGGCACCAATCCTGGCGCAAGCGAGAAGGGCAACGATAGCCTCGGGAACCATGGGCAGGTAGATGGCCACGGTGTCGCCCTTGCGCACGCCCATGTCCTTGAGGACGTAGGCCACCTTGGAGACCTCGCGCAGGAGCTCGCCGTAGGTCACGTTCCGGCCATCGGTCGGCTCGTCAGCCTCGTAGATGATGGCGACGCGGTTGGGGTCCTTGAAGGCATGGCGATCGACGCAGTTGTACGAAGCATTGAGCTCGCCCTCGAGGAACCAAGCGACGTCGCCTCCGGCGAGCGAGCCGCTCTGGACCGTCTGGAAGTCCTTGTGCCAGGTCAACAGCTCGCGCGCCAGTTTCCCCCAGAACTTGGTGGGCTCTGTGATCGACTCCTTGTACAGCTGCTGGTATTCCTCGAGACCTGGAGTGCCGGCTTCGTTAGCGCGATGTGACGCAACGGGAGGCTTACCCGCCGCCGGTCGCGGAGGGTTAGTGGGTCGGGGAGTCGCATACCACTCAAGTGAGGCTTGCTTGGGTGCTCTGCGCATTTCGGTTAGCCTGCCATTCTTCTTCCCTTCGTCCAGACGCCCCGCAGAGCATCGGATTGGATCGTCTTGGCACGCGGCAGAGCTTGGAACGTACTCTCGAGCATCTTGTGCGGGGGATCTGGGGCGAGGAACGTCGTGTTAGCCTTTCCGTTTCCCCGTGGCAGTGTTTCATTGCCATGCTGCCGCACACTGCGACCCAGCTGTTTAGAGGGCGCTCTGGGCTGATTCAGGCTTACGGAAAGTGTCGACTTCATGAGCCTCGGCCACCACGGGGGCCTTTGCAGCTCCGTCAGCCATGATGTGGGCGGCGATGGAGGGG
>Ga0247823_10003009_pt1 | contig 13758 bp, 10 predicted proteins | sample 13C_PalmiticAcid_2_FD_192426 | JGI IMG/M metagenome (GOLD analysis project Ga0247823, IMG submission 192426) | Soil microbial communities from agricultural site in Penn Yan, New York, United States - 13C_PalmiticAcid_Day30 | ecosystem: Environmental > Terrestrial > Soil > Agricultural land...
GGGTGGGAGGACGGCTTCTAGATAACCGCCCTAAAACACTTGACCTGAGGGCCCCAGAGCTTCCATACCCAATCGTATGGTAGTGTTCCGGCCAGTCCCCCAATGAGCCGTCCCGTGAAACCCTCCACCCTGCGCCTGATCTTCAATCTCTGGCCGCCGTTCGTGGCCAGCGGCATCCACGTCACCCGCTTCTCGCCAGACTGGCGGCATGTCCGCGTGGAAATGCGCATGCGCCCGTGGAACCGCAACTACGTCGGCACCCACTTCGGCGGCAACCTGTTCGCCATGACCGACCCGTTCTGGATGATTCCGATCAAGGAATGCCTGGGCAACGACTACCTGGTCTGGGACAAGGCAGCCGAGATCGAGTTCGTCAAACCCGGCAAGGGCACGGTGCACGCCGAGTTCAATGTGGAAGACAGTGCGCTGGAAGAAATCCGTGCTGCGACCGCGGGCGGAGAAAAATACCTGAAATGGTTCCCGGTCGAGGTGATCGATGCGCAGGGCGATGTGGTGGCGCGGGTACGCAAGCAGATCTATGTGCGGTTGAAGCCGAGGCACCGTTAGGGGGTGCAGGGAGCGCTGACTTGCTTGGCTATCGCGGAGGAAATCAATCGTCATTCCCGCGAAGGCGGGAACCCAGCGACTTTGCTCTTGCATGGCATCCACTTGAAAGCCCAAAGCCAAGTCGCTGGGTTCCCGCCTTCGCGGGAATGACGATCAAGGGATTGTGCTGAAGGGTCGAAATCTCGCCTTCGCGCGCTCCCTTGCGCCGCTACAATGCGTCATGCACAACGACTCCCCCGCCCACCGCCCTTCCCTGCAGAAACTCTTCCTGACCGGCCTGCTGACCCTGCTGCCGATCTGGCTGACCTGGGTCGTGGTCAAGTTCGTGTTCGTGCTGCTGTCGGATATCAGCCGTCCGCTGGTCGAACCGCTCTCGCACCAGATCGCCGCCTCTTTCCCCGATTCCATGGGCTGGTTCAACGCGCAATGGGTGCAGGCCGGCATCGCGCTGATCGCCACGCTGTTCGTGATCCTGGCCGTCGGCGTGCTGACCCGGCGCGTGATCGGGCAACGCCTGTTGAGCTGGTTCGAACTGTTGATACTGCGCATTCCCCTGGCCAGCACCATCTACACCAGCGCGCGGCAGTTGCTGGACATCCTGCAGACCAAGCCGGGCAACACCCAGCGCGTGGTACTGGTGGATTTCCCGCACAAGGAAATGAAATCGGTCGGCCTGGTGACGCGCATTCTCAAAGAGGAAGGCACCGGCCGCGAACTGGCCGCCGTCTACGTGCCGACCACGCCCAACCCGACTTCCGGCTATCTTGAAATCGTCCCCATCGAGCTGCTGACGCCGACCGACTGGACCGTGGACCAGGCGATGAGCTTCATCATTTCCGGCGGCGCGGTGTCGCCGGAAAGCGTACCTTTCACCCGCGATGCGGACAGGGTGAAAGTCTCGGCGACCGAAGCGGGAATCGTCACGCCGCCCACCACTTGATTTGCAGCACTTCGTTGCCGCTGAGAGGTTAGTAAATGCGCCAGGCACAAGCACCTACCTTTCCCTGCGATATCTGCGGCATCCGGTGCAAGGCAGGTGCGGGCGTGCACGGCTACCAGCGGATACCCGGCTACGATCTGACCGTTTGCAAGAGCTGTTTCCAGGGAAGCCATGGCGGATGGGCGCCAGCGGATGAAGAAGCCTTCGAAAACCATATGCAACTGAAAGCGATCCCGCTGCCGGCGCGCAATGCGCAAGGCTGGTACCCGAGGGAGCCCGAATGAATAAGCCGCGCACGCTCGACGATCGTGCGGTAAGGCTGTTCCTCGCGCTGGCCGCGTTCTTTTGCGTCAATGCGGTGCTGGCCGAGTTCATCGGGGTCAAGATCTTCGCGCTGGAAGACACCTTGGGCATCGCGCCGTTCGAATGGAACCTGTTCGGGCAGAAGGGTTCGTTGAGTTTCACCGCGGGCACGCTGCTGTGGCCGATGGTGTTCATCCTCACCGATACCATCAACGAATTCTTCGGCCGCCGGGGCGTGAAGTTCATCTCGTGGGTGGCGGTGGCGCTGATCGTCTACGGCTTCCTGTTCGCCTTCGCCGCCATCGCGCTGGCCCCGGCCGGCTGGTGGGTGACGGCCGCGCAGACGCAGGGCGTGCCCGACTACCAGAAGGCTTTCGCGGCGATCTTCGGCCAGGGCATGTGGACGATCGCCGGCTCCATCGTCGCCTTCCTGTTGGGGCAATTGATCGATGTCGCCGTATTCCACCGCATCCGCAACGCCACCGGCGAAAAGCATGTGTGGCTGCGCGCCACCGGTTCCACCGCGGTCTCGCAGCTGGTCGACAGTTTCGTGGTGCTGTACATCGCTTTCGTGCTGGGGCCGCAGAAGTGGCCGACCTCGTTGTTCCTGGCGGTCAGTACGGTCAACTACGCCTACAAGATGCTGGCGGCGATCGCGCTGATCCCGCTGCTGTACCTGATGCGGCGCGGCATACGCGCCTACCTGGGCAGCGTGCGCGAGAAAGAGCTGCGCGAGGAAGCCGCAGCCGACTGACCATAGGAGCGGGCCCTGCCCGCGACGCTTTTCCTAAACATGGCGATGAAAGCGTCGCGGGCAGGGCCCGCTCCTACAACGAACGCATCCGTGACTTTTGTCGCTGGCCTCGAACGCTTGCATGCGGCACTCTCGCTGGCTACCGCCCTCCGGAGCCTCGCGATGACCCGTCTGCTGCCCAGCCTGCTTGCCCTAGCCACCGCCGCCGTCCTGATGACCGCGGTTCCGCAAGCCGAAGCTGCGAAAAAGAAAACGGCCGAAACCGCCCAGGTCGCGGAGGACAAGGGCGCGCGGCTGACCAAGCTCTATGCCGAATACTGGGAAGAGGTGCTCAAACTCAATCCTGTCCAGGCCACTTTCCAGGGCGACAACCGCTACAACGACCTGCTGCCCGACTTCGGTTCGGCCGAGTACCGCAAACAGCAGCACGACTTCACCGTGCGCTGGCTGAAGACCATCAGGGATGTCGGCAGCATGGGACTGCAGGGCCAGGATCTGCTGAGCTATGAGATCTTCGTGCGCGATGCGGAGAACTCGCTGGAAGGCGAAAAATTCCCCGACTGGATGATGCCTGTCAACCAGATGGCCAGCATCGCCAGCTATGCGGTGATGCTGGGCGCGGGCACCAGTGCGCAGCCGTTCAAGACGGTGAAGGACTACGACAACTGGCTGGCGCGCGGCAACAGGCTGCCGGTCCTGTTCGACACCGACATCGCCAACATGCGCGAAGGCATCAAGGCCGGCGTGGTGCAGCCGCGCGCCCTGATGGTCAAGGTCATCCCGCAACTGGATGCGCTGATCAAGGACAAGCCGGAAGACACCCTGTTCTGGGGCCCGATCAAGAACCTGCCCGCCGATTTCAGCGCCGCCGACAAGCAGCGCCTCACTGCCGATTACCGCAAGATGATCGGCGAACAGCTGCTGCCGGCCTATCGCAAGCTGCGCGCTTTCATCAACGATCAATACCTGCCGGCCACGCGCGACAGCGTCGGTCTGGACAAACTGCCCGACGGGCTGGCCTGGTACGCCTACAACGCGCGCAGTTCCACCACTACCGACATGAGCCCCGACGCCATCCATCGGCTCGGCCTTAGCGAAGTAGCGCGCATCCACGGCGAGATCCGCAAGTTGATGGCCGAGACCGGCTTCAAGGGCTCGCTGCAGGATTTCTTCAAGTTCATGCAGAACGATCCGCGTTTCAGCTTCAAGGACGAGCCCGCGTTGCTGGCGTACTACCGCGCGCTGGAAGCACGGATCAACAAGCGCATCCCCGAGCAATTCTCGCTGACGCCCAAAGCCCCGTTCGAGATCCGCCCGGTGGAGGAATTCCGCGCCAAGTCCGCGGCCGGCGGCGAATACCAGAGTCCCAGCGAAGACGGCAGCCGTCCCGGCATCTTCTACGTCAACACCTACGACCTACCCACCCGCAAGACCTGGGATGCGGAAGACCTGTATCTCCACGAAGCGATCCCGGGCCATCACTTCCAGTTGGCCCTGCAGCAGGAACTCAGCGGAGTGCCGGCGTTCCGTCGCTTCGGCGGCGAAACCGCCTTCATCGAAGGCTGGGGCCTGTACTCCGAATCGCTGGGCAAGTCATTGGGCGTGTACGAGACTCCGTACGACTATTTCGGCTACCTGCAGAACGAACTGTGGCGCGCGATCCGCCTGGTTACCGATACCGGACTGCACAGCAAAGGCTGGACCCGCGAGCAGGTGATCAAGTACATGCTGGACAATTCCGCCGAGAGCGAAACGCAATCCACCGCCGAAGCCGAACGCTACATCGCCTGGCCGGCGCAGGCGCTGGCCTACAAGATCGGCGAGCTCAAGATCCAGCAGCTGCGGGCCAAGTCGGAGAAGGAATTGGGAAGCAAGTTCGACGTGCGCGAGTTCCACGCCGAAGTGCTGAAGGACGGCTCGGTGCCGCTGGACGTGCTGGAAGCGAAGATAGACCGCTGGATCGCGGGCAAGAAGGGCTGATGAATCCGCGGCGATGGACGCATCCATCGCCGCATGGCCCGCACATTCCCGTAGGAGCGACGTAAGTCGCGAAACTAGCGAGTATCGGACAATCCGCCAACCTCGCGACTCACGTCGCTCCTACGGCGCATCGCGTATCAACGCAGATCCGCGATAACCACCTTGGCTGCGTTATGTCCAGGCGCTCCGGTGACTCCACCACCCGGATGCGTACCGGCTCCGCATAGATACAAGCCGGAGACGGCACCGCGATAATCCGCCTGCCCCACCATGGGTCGCGCGCTGAAAAGCTGATTGAGCGACAGCGCGCCATGGAAAATATCGCCGCCGATCAGACCGAAAGTGCGTTCGAGATCCATCGGCGTCAGCACTTGCCTTCCCAACACCGAGGCAGCGAAGCCCGGCGCGTATCTGTCGACCGTGGAGATCATCAGGTCAGCGACTTCGTCGCGATGATCGCCCCAGCTGCGGCCGTTGGACAGTTCGGGCTGCACCTGCTGGCAGAACAGGCTGGCAACGTGATGTCCGGAAGGCGCCAGCGTGCCGTCCAGCGTGGACGGAATCAGCATCTCGACGATCGGTTCCTTCGACCATCCGTTCGCACGGGCATCAAGATAGGCGCGGTCCATGTAGTCCAGATCCGGCGCCATGATGATGCCGGCGGTGAGGTGATCGCCTTCGCCAGGCAGCGCGGTGAAATCGGGCAACCGCGACAGAGCGACGTTCATGCGCAACGTGCCCGAACCGCAACGCCAGTTGGCCATGCGCTCGCGGGTGGGCGCGGGCACTGCGGCCGGCGACATCAAACGCTCGTACAGCAGTTTCGGATTGACGTTGGCCACCACCGCGCGCGCATGCAGGGTTTCGCCGGCCTCGGTGAGCACACCTACGGCACGCCCCTGCTCGACCAGCACTTCGCGCACGCCCGCATCGGTGCGGATTTCCACGCCGGCGGCCACGGCCGCCTTCGCCATCGCCTGGGTGATCGCGCCCATGCCGCCGATAGCGTGACCCCACGCGCCCTTGACTCCGTTCACTTCGCCGAACACGTGATGCAGCAGTACGTAGGCCGAACCCGGCGTATACGGGCTGGCGTAGTTGCCGACGATACCGTCGAAGCCCAGCACGGCCTTGATCGGCGTGCTCTCGAACCAGCGATCCAGGTACTCGCCCGCCGAAACGGTGAACAGATCCAGCAGTTCCTGGCGCAGGGTTTCGTCCAGCGCATGTAAGCGTTTTCCCAGACGCCCGGCGCGCATCAGTTCGGGAAGCGCTTTCAGCCAGCCGCCGTCGGTCACGTTCGGCGGCGGCTGCAGGGCCAGCGCCCGCAGCACATCGGCGATGGCGTCCAGGCGGCGTTCGTATTCGGGCAGGCGTTCGGCGTCGCGGCGGGAGAACTTGGCTACCTGCTCGAGCGTCTCGCCGCCTCCGGTCAGCAGGTAACGGCCGTCGGGCAACGGCAGGAAATTGCTGCGTTTGCGCTGCACGATCTCCAGCCCGTGCCCATGGAGGTCCAGGTCGGCGATGACCTTGGGCTGCAGCAGCGACACCGTGTAGGAGGCTACCGAATTGCGGAAGCCGGGGTGGAATTCCTCGGTCACGGCCGCACCGCCCACTACTTGCCTGCGTTCCAGCACGGTGACCTTCAACCCGGCCTTGGCGAGATACGCCGCGCAGACCAGGCCATTGTGGCCGCCACCCACCAGCAAAACGTCGCATTTACCCGGCATCTTGGACATCCCCACCCTCCCCGGCTTGGAATAGCCGGCCGACAGGAATCATCCCCTGAAAACGGCCCGCATAACGCAGGTTCCTACGCGATCAGGCCACTTAATGCCAACTGGTTCACTTATAATTGTGGAAGTGGGGCATCGGCGACATGATGGGCATGCGGGTCAGTTTCGATATCGGCTATTCCATGCGGCGCCGTGCTGGCCTGCTGGGCGGACGCTGCGTGCTGTTGCTGTTGCTTGCGTGCAGTCCCCTGGCTTCGGCCGAAGACTGGAGCTACCGCATCCGCCCTGGCGACACGATCTGGGACTTGGCGGGCGAGTACCTCAAGCCCGGCATCCCCTGGCAGCGGCTGCAGGCGCACAACGGCATCTCCAACCCCTATCAGCTTCCCCCCGGCTCCACCGTGCGCTTTCCGCTTGCCTGGTTGCACCTGCAACCGGCACGGGCGCGGGTGATCGCCGTACGCGGGCAGACCCTGGTCGACGGTATCGGAAACGGCAAGGCCGTTGCGGCGACCGAAGGCATGCAATTGGGCGTCGGCGCCCTCTTGCGCACGGCGCGGGACGCGACGTTGACTCTCGAATTCGCCGACCACACGCGCCTGCTGCTGCAAGGCGGAAGCGAACTTCGCCTGGACCGCCTCAGCCAGTACGGCAAGAGCGGCATGGTCGACACCCGCTTGCGCTTGCAACGCGGCCGCATCACCAACAGCGTGACTCCCAGCAATGGCGCTTCCCCTGCCTTCATCGTGGACACGCCCAACGCCACCTCGGCGGTGCGCGGTACGCGCTTCCGGGTGAACGCGGAAGAATCGCGCACCCAAACCGAAGTGACCGAAGGCAGCGTCGCGGTCGGCGCGGGATCCCGCAATTCGCTGGTAAGGCATGGTTATGGCGCGGTAGTGGCCGTCGGACAGGCGACGCCGATCCGGGCCGTGCCGTTGTTGCCCGCGCCAGACCTTTCAAGCGTTCCCGCTACGTTGAACGGCGCGCGCGCCGAAGTGAAATGGCGTGCGCTGGAGCAAGCGCGGCGTTATCGCGTGCAAGCCAGCAATACGGCCACGTTCGATACGCTGCTGGCGGACCTGGAAACCACCGGCCCACTGGCCAACCTGCCCTTGCTGCAGGATGGGGTGTATTTCCTGCGCGTGCGTGCCATCGACGCGCAGGGACTGGAAGGCTACGACGCCACTACCCGTTTCGTCGCCGAAACGCTGCCCGAACCTCCTTTCGCGATCGCGCCCATCGCCGACAGTCTGGTTCGCGAAGTCCAGCCCGAGTTCCACTGGGCGGACGTCGCCGACGCGGCGGGCTACCGTTTCGAGCTGGCCGACAATGCCGGCTTCGAACGCCCGCTTTCCTTCCAGGAAAAGAGCACCCGCACGCGCGCACCGCAGGCCTTGGCGCCCGGCCGCTACTACTGGCGCATCGCCAGCGACGCCAGCAACGGCCGTCAAGGCCCGTATAGCGACTCCATCGCGTTCACCGTGCAGCCTTTGCCGGAAGCGGGCGAAATCGAGGACGAAACCGGCGACTCGCGCAGCGTGACCTTCCGCTGGCGCGCCGGGGAACCGGGTCAGCGCTATCGCTTCCAACTGTCGCGCTCGCCCGACTTCAAGCACGCGCGCATCGACCAGGTAGTGGACCAATCGCAGATCACGCTGCCCAGACTTCGTGCAGGCACCTGGTACCTGCGCGCGCAGGCCATCGGCAGCGACGGTTATGAGGCGCCCTTCCCGCCGGCGCAACGCGTGAACGTGCCGTGCGGCATCTGCAAGGGCGTCGCAGCGGGCGGCATGCTGTGGATCCTGCTGGCGCTATGAACGGGCCACGCGCCATCCGAAGCAGATCGCGCCTGCTCACCGCGCTGGCTGCGGCCTCGCTCGTGACCCTGCTGCATTTGTTCGCGGTGACCTGGCGTGCGGATGCGTGGATATACGACACGTTGACCCAAGCCTCTTCCCACGCCGCCGACGACCGCATCGTGATCGTGGCGATCGACGAAAAAAGCCTGACCGAGCTCGGGCGCTGGCCATGGTCGCGGCGCACGCACGCCGAACTGCTGGAACGCCTTGGCGATGCCGGCGTACGCGGCGTGGCCCTGAATATCCTGCTTTCGGAACCTGCCCTGTTCGACCCCGAAGGCGACGCGCTGCTGGCGCAGGCGCTGAACCGGAGCGGCAAGGTGGTGCTGCCGGTATACGCCGAAGCCGAACACCTCAACGGCCCTTCGGTGGAACTCATGCCCATTCCGGAGTTCGCCGCCGCTGCCGCTTCGCTGGGCCATGTCGACATGGTGCTGGACGGCGATGGCATGGCGCGCAGCATGTTCCTGCGCGCCGGTCTGGGCTCGCCGCACTGGCCTTCGCTGGCCTTGGCCCTGAGCCAGATCGGAAACGAGCCCAACCCCACGGCCGAACTGCCGGGACTGCGCGTGGCCGATCTGCAGGACGCGTCGCCGCACCGCTGGGTGCGCGATTACCAGGTGTTGATTCCGTACACGGATCCACCCGACGGCTTCCAAAGCGTCTCGTACGTGGACGTACTGAAAGGAAACGTGCCGACCTCGCTGCTGCGCGGGCGCTGGATACTGGTGGGCGTGACGGCCGCAGGCATGGGCGATGAACTGGCTGCGCCGGGTTGGCACGCCACGCAACCGCGCATGTCGGGGGTCGACTACCAGGCCAACGCGCTGAACATGCTGGTACGCGACGATGCGGTGGTGCCACTGTCGATAACCTGGCAGATCGGCCTGTCGATCCTGATGGTGATCCTGCCGCTGCTGCTGCTCGGGCTTCCCGGCCTGCAACGGACCTGGCGGCCGGTGCTGGTCGCGTTGCTCGCCGTACCGTTGCTGTCCTGGCTGCTGCTGCGATTCGGGCATGCGTGGTACCCACCCGTTCCCGCGCTGGCGGTATTGGGCTTGGGCGCCGTGTTGCTGGTTTTGCGCACACTGCGGCGGACGCGGTTGCAGGCCCAGTCCGATCCGCTTACCGGTCTGGCCAACCGCATCAAGTTCAATGAAGAACTCGAGCAGGAACTGCGCTCATCGCGACGCACCGGCCAGCCGCTTTCGCTGCTGTTGTTGGACGTGGACCACTTCAAGCGCTTGAACGACGGCTTGGGCCACCCCGCTGGCGACGAAGTCTTGCGCGCGCTGTCCACTATCCTGCGCGGCCGCGCGCGCCGTCCACGCGATCTGGTGGCACGGTTGGGCGGCGACGAGTTCGCCGTACTGCTGCCCGAAACCACGCCGCAGGCCGCCGCCGCCATCGCGACCACCATCCACGTGGATCTGGCCAACCTGTCCTCGCGCACCGGCAACCATATGCCTTTGCCGCCGTTCACGGCCAGCATCGGCATCCACACCACCCAGAGCGAAGAAGAAACCGCGGCGTACGTGTTCGAGCTTGCCGACAACGCGCTCTACCAGGCCAAGCAAGCCGGCCGCAACCGCAGCTTCAGCCATACCGGCGAACGGGGTTGCGCGCCGAGCTGAGGCATCAGCGAACGTTAGACCGGCAACACCATGCCCGGCCGCGCCAACCGCACCTGGATACCATCGCGTTCGCCGATCTCGCCCGCCAAAGCCTCGCGCGCCTTGTCTTCCCCATGCACCAGCACCAATGGCGGATGCGCGGTAAAGCCGCCGTACCAAGCCATCAGGCCGCGCTGGTCGGTATGTGCGGACAATCCGCCGATGGTGTGCCGCTTGGCATGCACCCGATAGTCGCGGCCATGGATACGCGCCCATTGGGCGCCATCGACCAGACGCCTTCCCAGCGTGCCTTCGGCCTGGTAGCCGACGAATACCAGATGCGTACTGTCGCGGCCCAGATTGTGCTTGAGATGGTGGAGGATGCGTCCGCCATTGGCCATGCCGGAACCGGCGATGACGATCGCACCACCTTGCACCTCGTTGATGGCCATCGAATCCTGCGCGCTTTCGGCGATGTGCAGGTTGGGCAGTTGGAACGGGTTGAGCTTCTGTTTCCACACCGCTTGCGCATCGGCGTCGAACAGATCGGTATGACGGTCGTAGACCGAAACGACTTTCGCCGCCATCGGACTGTCCAGGAAGATCTTCCAGCGCGACAGCTGCCATTCCTCCCAATGCCGGGCGAACCAGTACAGCAGTTCCTGGCTGCGGCCCACTGCGAACGCGGGAATCAGCACGTTGCCGCCCTCTTGCCAGGCCTGGGCGAATATTTCGCCCAATTCGTGGATGGTATCCAGTCGGTCGCGATGGTTGCGGTCGCCGTAAGTGGATTCCATCAGCACCATGTCGGCCTGCTCGATGATCTCGGGATCGCGCAGGATCGGCGTGCCGTTCGGGCCAAGATCGCCGGAGAACACCAGTTTCTTGCCGTCCGCCCACAGTTCGGTGATGGAAGAACCCAGGATATGCCCCGCATCCCGGAACTTTATCTCAACGCCCGGCAGGATCTCGCGGCGCGCGCCGTAGGGCATCGTCTGCACCTGACGCATGGCCTGCTCCACATCAGCACGCGTATACAACGGCACCATTTCGACGTCGCCCGGACGCAACTTGCGGTTGGCGCGTTCGGCATCGGATTCGGCCAGCGACGCCGAATCCAGGAGCATCACCGGCATCAGCTCGCCGCCGGCTTGCTGGATGAAGATCGGCCCTGCGAAACCGCGCTTTACCAGCAGCGGCACGCGGCCGATATGGTCGATATGCGCGTGGCTGATCACCAGCGCGTCCAGCCGCGCCGGCTCGAACGGAAAAGGATCCGCGTTGCGCTCCTCGGCCTCGCGGCTGCCCTGCATCATTCCGCAGTCCAGCAGGATGCGCTTGCCCGCGGCCACCACCAGATGCATGGAGCCGGTGACCTCGCCTGCGGCGCCATGGAATTCGACCTGCATCATCCGCTCCCGGTCAGGCACGCTTTCCGTGCCGCCCGAACCCTAGCACGCACTGGGTAAACCCTTGATGTGAAGGAATAATTATGACGGCTGCATGACCTTCGACACCCTCAGTGAGGCGACGCCAGGCGTAGAGTCCGCGCACGCCCCCGCGCAGGGGGTTTTTCCTTATCTATGCCCCTAGGGGCCGGAGTAGTCTGTGATTCGTAAACCCCAGATCCTGTTGTTGTCCCTGGCCGTGAGCGTGGCCTTGGCCGCCTGCGGCAAGAAAGAAGAAGCCGCCACCCCGGCCGCCGGCACCACCCCGGCCACGACCACCGAACCGGTGGCGCTGAAGCTGGACGAATCCAAGCTGCCGCCGGTCAACCGTTTCCTGGTCAGCGACCTGGATACCACCAAGAATGCGTGTGCCGACTTTGGCGGCTACGTGAACGGCAAATGGCTCGCCGCCAACGCCATTCCGGGCGACCGCACCAGTTGGGGCGCGTTCGAGATGCTGGATGAGCGCTCCACCGGCGTGCAGCACCAGTTGGCTGAGCAAGCCGCCGCCGACAAGAACGCCACCGGTGTGGAGAAGATCGTCGGCGACCTGTGGTCGACCGGCATGGACGAAGCCAAAGCCAACGCCCAGGGCATCGATCCGATCAAGGGCGAGTTGGCCGCCATCGACGCCCTCAACGACAAGGACGCGATCGTCGCCTACATCCAGAGCAACGCAGCCAAGGGCCAGAACGGCCTGTTCGGCTTCGGCGCCGAAGCCGATTTCAAGAACTCCGCGGTCAACATGGCCTACGCCTCGCAAGGCGGCCTGGGCTTGCCGGACAAGGAGTACTACATCGCGGCCAGCAACAAGGACAAACTGCAGGCTTACGAGCGCCACATCGCCAAGGTGCTGGAGTTGTCCGGCATACCCGCGGCCGATGCGGCGGCCCAGGCCAAGACCGTGATCGCATTCGAAACGCGTCTGGCCAAAGCCTCCAAGTCCAGCGAAGAGCTGTCGCGCGACGTCTCGCTGTACTACAACCCGGTCACCCTGGCCGATGCCGACAAGTTGACCCCGAATTTCTCCTGGAGCAAATTCTTCGAATCGCAGGGCGTGGCGCCGCAGGAGAAATTCTCGCTGGCCATTCCGGCTTTCCATCAGGAAGTCAGCAAGATGCTAGGCGATACCGCGCCGGCGACGTGGCGCAATTACCTGCGCTTCCACACCATCGACAGCGCCTCGCCGTACCTGAGCGACGCCTTCGCCAACGAGAACTTCGATTTCTACGCCAAGACATTGCGCGGCCAGAAGGAAATCAAGCAACGCTGGAAGCGCGTGCTCGACACCATCGAAAGCCAGGCCGGCGAAGCGCTGGGCCAGATGTATGTCAAGGTCGCCTTCCCCGCCGAATCCAAGGCCAAGATGGAGACGCTGGTGGCCAATCTGCGCACCGCATTGAAGGCGCGCATCGAAAACCTGACCTGGATGAGCGACGAAACCAAGAAGAAGGCCATCGCCAAGTGGGAAACCTTCACACCCAAGATCGGCTACCCCGACAAATGGCGCGAATGGACCGGCCTGTCGACCAATCGCGACAGCTATATCGGCAACGTAATCGCCGCCACCGAGTTCAACTACAAATGGAACTTGAGCAAGATCGGCAAGCCGGTGGATAAAACCGAATGGGGCATGAGCCCGCAAACGGTCAACGCCTACTACAACCCGCTGCAGAACGAGATCGTGTTCCCCGCCGCCATCCTGCAGCCGCCGTTCTTCGACGCCAACGCGACCGATGAAATGAACTACGGTGGCATCGGCGCGGTGATCGGCCACGAAATGACCCACGGTTACGACGATCAGGGCGCGCGTTTCGGGCCGACCGGCAATTTCGAGAACTGGTGGTCCGACGCCGACGCCAAGGGCTTTTCGGGCCTGACCGACAAACTCGTCAACCAGTTCAATGGTTACGACGCTGGCGGCACCAAGGTCAACGGCAAGCTGACTCTGGGCGAGAACATCGCCGACCTGGGCGGCATCGCCACGGCCTACGACGCGATGAAGAAGGCCACCGACGGCACGCCGGATCCTAAAACCGACGGGCTGACCCGCGATCAGCGCTTCTTCCTGAACTGGGCCACCGTGTGGCGCCGCAACTTCACCCCGGAAGAACTGACCGTGCGCCTGAAGACCGACCCGCATGCGCCGGCCAACTTCCGCGCCATCGGCGCCCCGTCCAACATGCCCGCGTTCGCCGCTGCGTTCTCGTGCAAGGCCGGCGACCCGATGGTACGTGCGGACGATCAGAAGGTCGTTATCTGGTAAGTACCACCGCTCCACGCAAGACCCGAAGGCCCGGCATAGTCCGGGCCTTCGTTTTTGCGGGGGTTGTTCATAGGTACGGTGCCGGCGCTTGCTAGAATCCCGGCATTCACCGACACGGAAATCCCTGATGCAGCCACTGCGCGACGCCCTCAGCAGGCCCACCCTGCTCGCCCTTGCCCTGATCCTGGCGCTCGGCGCCAACGAAGCCCAGGCGGCCAAGAAGAAGAAAGCGCCCAGGGCGCCGGCCGTGAGCGCCGAATGCACCGACTTCTACGCCAGCGCGAATGCG
>Ga0247823_10003010_pt1 | contig 13752 bp, 9 predicted proteins | sample 13C_PalmiticAcid_2_FD_192426 | JGI IMG/M metagenome (GOLD analysis project Ga0247823, IMG submission 192426) | Soil microbial communities from agricultural site in Penn Yan, New York, United States - 13C_PalmiticAcid_Day30 | ecosystem: Environmental > Terrestrial > Soil > Agricultural land...
GTCTCGACGGTCTGCCACGTTGCGGTCATGCGTGTCTCGCGCGGTCCTCGGTCTAGTACCGCCGACTGAGGAAGGGGTTCATGAACGGATTGCCCGTCGCACCGGGCTGTGCCGCTGCCAGCCCGGCCAGGTTCGGCACCAGGGCGAACTGGACCCCAAAGTTGTTCACGAGGGCGTTGTATGAAACCCCGAACAGGACGGTCACGTCCGTGCCGACCCGGGCGATGTTGAGCTGCTGAGACAGTATTTCGTTCACCCCGAAGTCATAAGTCCCGATGAAATTCAGGCTGTACTTCCGGGTCAGATTGTAACTGACGCTCGCGGTCAGCGCCCGGCTTTCGATCGGGTCGGTGTGCCGGTAGCCGAGGTAGAACGTCGTCCCGTCCGGGCGGTTGAAGTGCAGACCGAGGTTGAAGTACCGCGGGCCGAACTCGTTGGGATCGTACCACCCAGCCGACGAGATCGACGTCCGGTCTCCGACGTGCCAGAGGAAGTAGTAATCCAGGAACCCCCAGGACTCACCGAAGTTGTCCCGCTCGGCGTCTGGATAGACCGACACGGACGTGTCCAGTGTGATCCAGTCCACAGTGTGCTCGGCCCCCGGGAACCCGCGCTTGGTCTGGAGCCGCTGCCGCACGTCGAGTTGGAGAACTTCGAGCGAGTCCAGCGTGTCGTACTTGTTATCTACGACCCGACGGATGGCGTACCGCTGTGGGTCGTAAAGCGGGGAGTTCTTCAGCGCCTCGCCTGCTGGTCCGGCGATGATCGTTGGCTGCCGCGGCCGGGCCAGTCGGTAAGCGTAATCCGAGGTGTCGTCGTTGAGCCGGTCGAGTTGCGGCAACTGCCAGTACGGGGTGTCGGAGTACGCGGCGAAGTAGTTCGCGCCGTACGTCACCTTGTGGTAGAGGCCGCGGACGTTGAACAGCTCACTACACGCATCCGGGTAGAGGCGGGACAGGGTCGTGGACGCCTGCAATCCGCCGCCGCCGTAGAACCGGCCGCGGTCGTCGCCGGCCGGGTCGAGGACGACACCCTGGTTGCCCGGGATGAGGAACGTCGGCGCTCCGGCGGTCGCCCGTGTGACGCCCGTGTTGTACGCGCTGATGTCCTGGGTGTAGTACGCCAGGTCCATCACCCCGTACGGGTCCAGGCGGATCGGCCCGAGATCGAACGGGGCGTTGAGTCGCTGATTCAGGTGGAACCGCCCCGTGTCCACTTGACGGTCGGTCTGCTGCACCGGCAGCGGGTCAGTCTCGGCCGGTCGGAGTTGGGCGTATCCCACGTCACCGCGGGCCGAGTAGTTCAGGCGGTCCCACAGGAATGACTGGCCGATCATGTAGCCGTCGCCCCGGGGTAGCCAGTTCGTCTCGGTGATCCAGTCCCGTTCCCAGTTCGCCTGGAGCAGTAGCGAACCGCCCAGGTTGCCCGTCGCCCCGTACAGGTAGGCGAACGTCTCCTGGTTCGGCTGCATGTCGTATTCGAGCTTGTAGTACTGCTCGAAGAAGTTCTGGTCGCTGAACCGCGCCACCTGGGTGAGCAGGCGGACGAACGTGGTGCCGCGCTCGTAGATGTCCTGGTTGTGCCGCCACAGGATGCGGTAGCGGAAGTCCGGGTGTTCCGGGATGGTGCCACGGTCGCCGCCGAGGACGTCCTCGCCGTTGTCATTGATGCCGTAGAGACGGACCAGTCCCGAGTAGGGCTGGTTGAACTCGGGTCGGGCGGCTCGCCCGGTCGCGTCGATCGGCCCGGCGAGGCCGAACAGGTCGGTCCCGAGGTAGCTGTAATCGGTGCCCAGCGCCGGCCCGCGCTCGCTGAGGTAGTCGGCGTTGAGTGTCCACCGGTGCCCCGCCGGCCCGCGGAGAGCCAGGAGCTGGTAAACGTCCCAGGTCGTGTAGAACTGGGTGCCGAAGATCGTGTCCGTCCCGAACCCCAGCCCGGCCAGCGGCCCCAGCGGGTCGCCGACGTCCACCCGCGACCGCGGCCAGAAGAAGACCGGCGTGTCGAACACTCGCAACCGCACCCGGTCGGTCGTCAGGATGCGCTCGTTTCCGACGTCCACCTGGCCAGTGCGGATGTCGCGGTACGGCCGGCCGAAGATGTTCCGGCGGACCGTGTTCCTCTGGGTCAGCGTGGCCTCGTCGCCGGTGATCCGCAGCCCCGGCTGGGCCGGCCGCTTGCTCGAGTAGACGTTGGTCTCGAAGAGCCGCCACTCGTTCCGGCCGAGTTGCCAGACCTCCTTGCCCTGAATGTGGACCCGCTCCGGGACGTCCTGAATGCGAAGTTCCAGGTCCCCGTTGATCGAGATCGCCCGGTGGCGGTTCACGTCGTAATAGACTTCCTCCGCCCGGAACACCTGGTCCACTGTCCGGTTGCCGATGGAGTCGGTGCTCAGACTCCGGATGATGACGTTGCCGCTCAGGTACAACTCGACCTCGGTCCGGTCGTCGGCCACCGTGGTCGTGTTCAGGTCGCCGGTGACACGCTGCCCCTTCGGCCGCTTCACCCAGGCGACGGCGTTGTCGGTGGCGAACTCGACCTCCTGCACCCGGGCATTCGGACCGGTCCCGTTCAGGTAGACCACATTCAGGATAATGCCGCCCGTGTAGACCACCCGGTTGACGTTGTTTTCTCTGTCGATCGGCTCGACCCGGAAGTTCGGCGGGATCGCGTAGCGCGGTGCGAACCGGATCTGCTGTCGCGTGGTCTGCGGGAGGTTAACCCGGCTGCCGTCCGGGAGGATGGCCTCCGGTTGTGTCGGCTGTTGCGGCAGGAATGGATCCAGCCCCGATGGCGGTGCCGGCGCCGGCAACACGGGTGGCGGCTCCGGGGTCGCGGGCCGCTGGTAGGCGGTGACGTTCGAGGAGTGCGGCGTGACGCCGGGCGGGAACCCGACCGGCGCGGACGGCGCCGTCGGTGGGGCAGGCTCGGCGGCCCGGAGTGGGTACACTACGACCGCGATGGCGATCGCCACACACCCGCAGACGTACCTCGCGGCGCGCCCTGCCACGTCCCCTCCGTGGTCGTTCCCCCACCTGCCAGCCCCTGTTCGGCCGACAGGTCGATACCGCCCCCGATTCGGTGTCGAACGGGTGGCGGACTATAGGCGGCCCCGGAAGGGTGTCAAGCCGATATGCCCCGGCGTGATCGGATGGCCGCTGTCCCGGTTCATGGCGGCGCGTTACGATTCGACGTGACACCACACGCCTCGACGCCGCTGCTTCGGAGACCGCCCAGATGACCCGGACATGCTGGATCGCCCTGTTGGCCCTTGCGGTGTCCGTTGCCGGCGCGGACGCCGGGTTCGTCGTACTCACGAACATCACCGATACGGAGGTCCGGCTGTCCGTCGGCCATGCGAAGACGGAACCCCGCGTCTACACCCTGGGGCCGGGTGAGGTGCGGCAGGTTCCGGTCGGACGCAGCCCGGTGGTGTCCTTCGAATCCGGTGGCAAGAAATCGCAGTTCCGCATCGAACCGTATGCAGCATATGCGTTCGCGCCGTCCCGAAATGGTGTCGCATTGCAGGGTATTGAACTGGCGGCGCCACTGCCGCGTCCCGAGGACGTTCCCGAAGCGCCACCGAAAGCCGCTGTACCGCTTGCTCTTACCGTGCGGGTGATGGCGGACGACGCCGACGCTCGCCCGAAGGCGGCCCGAGAGAAGGCCCTGCGGGCGCGGGTGGCCGCGGTCTCGGCGATCTTCGAACGCGAGTGCGGTGTCACGCTGAAGGTGGCCGACATCGGTACGTGGGCGTCGGACCCGCAGGCCCGGTCCGTGGCCGCGCTGCTCACAGACTTCGAGAACAAGGTCCAGTGGGACGGTAAAACCGTGGCGCTCGGATTTAGCAGCCGGACGATCGACCCGCCGGGTGAGGCCGATCGCTGCGGTCCCGGGGCGGCGCGCGGCCCGCTGCATGGCCACGTTCTGGTGATCGAACCGGTCCTGACCACTGAGGCGGAACGGGTCGAGCTGCTGGCCCACGAGGTGGCTCACCTGCTCGGGGCGGCTCATTCGCCCGACCCGACATCCCTGGCAAGACCAGCCGTGGGTGATGGCAAGGCACGCGCGGCAAAGTTCCAGATCGGACTCGATCCGCTGAACGCGCTGGCCGTGGGCATCTGGGCGGAGGAGTTGCGGTCCGGCGACGTCCGGGAGTGGGGCGACCTGCGACCGCTGGCGCGGGTGAGGTTGCTTGCGGTCTATAAGACGATTGTCCGCGCCTTGCCGGACGACCCGCTCGCGAGAGATACGGTGACACGTCTCGAAGGACTTGCCCCCGTCGCGCGGGAGGCGGCCGCCGATGCGCCGGCCCTGACGGCTAAGCAACAGGCCGTACGAAAGGTGGTCCGGGCGGTGGCTATCCGCGCGGCCGACCTCAGCCGCATGCCTGAGGCGGAGCGTCCGAAGGGTGACGACCTGACCGGGGAATTGGTCCGCACGGCCGCGGCGGTCGCGGCTGTCGAGGAGGACGAGTTGAAGCCGGCCGCCTTGCTGATCGGGATGGGGTTGGCACTGGACAATTCCACAACCCTGCGCGACAACCCGCTGACCCGCAACTTCTGCCGCGCGGTCGAGTCGGATGCAGAGCGGCGGGAGCGGACCGCGGTCCTTGGGTCGCCGACCGTCCGTGGGCGGCGGGATCTGTGTCAGCACTTCGTCGTCTCGGCTGCCCTGGCCGAGTTGCTGGACCCCGTCGCGGCGGAGGCTGCCGGGTTGCTCAAGGAGCGGCTGGACATGGCCGGTAAGAGCGGGTTCAGCTTCGCCGACCTGGCCGCGGACTTCGCCGGGGTCGAGTTCGCGAAGTCTACTCGCCGTGACCCGCGGGCTGTGGCCCGGGCGAGCGTTGCGTTCGATGTCAACGATTATGTCCCGGACGTGGCGGGACTGGCCGAGGGGCTATCGAAGGAAAAGTTCGAGGCCGATTTCGGCTCGGAGGCGGACCCGCGGTTCCGTAAAGCGCTCGACGACGTTCGGAAGCGAGTCAGCGAACTGCCGGGTTACAACAAGTAGGGTGGGTCGAGTCTTCGAGACCCATCGTCTTTGCAAGAGGTGGGCCTCGAAGACTCGACCCACCCTACGAAGCCGGTTCGTACTCCCATAGCTTGCACGTCAGGCTGCCGTTGTAGAACGGCGATGATCGCCGTACCCGCAACTTAACTTTCCGCGCGAGTCGGTCGTTCGCAGTGAACACCGCGAGCCGCCACCCCGGCCAGTTTGCCGCGGTCGCCTCGCCGAGCGAGCGGTAGAGCGGTTCCAGTTCCTTCTCCTCGCCGAGTCGTTCGCCGTAGGGTGGGTTGCAGATCAAAAGCCCCGGCGGGCTGGCGGGCGGTCGGGCCTGCTTCAACTCCTGGCGCTCGAATCGGAGCAGGTTCCCCACGCCGGCCGTGCGGGCATTGCCGCGGGCGAACTCGACAGCGTCCGTCCGCACGTCGGAGCCGCCGACTGGGCAGGGCAGGGCGGCCCCTACTCCGCGGCGGGCTTCGTCGCGAATGGCAGACCACAGACCCTTGTCGAAGTCGAGCCAGCCGAAGAAACCGAACCACTTGCGGGTCAGACCCGGTGGGCGGTTCAACGCGAGCCACGCCCCCTCGATGGCGAACGTGCCCGACCCGCACATCGGATCATACAGCGGCTCGGATCCGTCGTACCCCAGGTGCAGGAGTAGCCCCGCAGCAAGCGCCTCGTTGAGAGGGGCGCGGGTCAGGACCGGGCGATAGCCGCGCTTGTGCAGGGAGTCCCAGGAACTGTCGAGGCTCAGGATGGCGTGGTCCCGCGCGACGTGCAGGTTGATGCCGACCCCGGGTCGCTCGGTGTCCACGCTCGGCCGGCGGCCGACCCGTTCGCGGAACTGGTCGCAGACCGCGTCCTTGACCCGACGGGCGGCGTACTGCGAGTGGGTGATCGCCGAATCCCGGACGTTGCAATCGACCGCGAGCGTGTGGTCCGGCGTCATGTACTCCGACCAGTCCACGCCGCGAACCGCGTCGTACAGTTCGTCCGTCGAGCGGACGTCGGCCTCCAGCACCGGACGCAGGATTCGGACGGCGGTCCGGAGCCAGAGATTCGCCCGGTAGACGAGGGCCGGGCCGCCTCCGAACGCAACCCCACCCCGCCCGGGGGTAACGCCGTCGGCCCCGAGAACGGTGAGTTCCCGAGACAGGATCGGCTCCAGGCCGCGGGCACAGGTGGCAAAGTACCTGGTGGTCATTTGCCCGGACCGGCCAGGACCAGGACGGTCACGATCCCAACTATGGCGACCAGCAGGGAGAGTTTGAGCAACTTCTCGACCAGCCAGACGGCAATCCCCTGTCCGACACGGATGCCGACCGTCCTGGCGTGGATGGCCGAGCAGATGGCCATGTGGACGGGCAATGCCAGGAAGAACTGGACCAGCCCCGCCTCCCAGAGCGGGTACTCGGTCGCCTCGTACGCCTCGATCAGGATGCCGCCGAAGACGCCGTCCACAAAGGCCGGCACGACCAGCAGCAGGAAGACGATGCCGACCGTCCGCACGATGCCCGGCTGTGGAACCTTGCACAGCGCGCAGGAAATGCGGAAGACCGCGACCTCGAACCCGAGGAACACGAACAGGACGAACCCGAGGCAGCAGAGGACACCGAAGACCTGGGCGCCGTTCACGTCGAGAGCCTCGACACCACCGGTGGAAGTTGCGTTCCAGTTAGCATACCATGCGGCGCCTTCGTAGGGTGGGTCAAGCGAGTCTTCGAGCGCCGACCCACCGCATCCGCGTGGTGGGTCGGCGCTCGAAGACTCGCTTCACCCACCCTACCTACTACCTACTTCGGCTCCGCCGGGGCCGGGAACTGCTCGCACAATTCGTGGACGCTGCCGCGGACCCGGGACAGCAGGTCGTCGTCTTCCGGGCGGGACAGTACGTCGCAGACCCAGCGGGCGATCTGCTTCATCTCCGGCTCTTTCATGCCTCGGGTGGTGATCGCCGGGGTGCCAATGCGGACGCCGGAAGGGTCGAGCGGCTTGCGCGGGTCGTACGGGATCATGTTCTTGTTGACCGTGATGCCGGCCGCGTCGAGGGCCTGCTCGGCGACCTTCCCGGTCAGGCCCTTCACCGTCACGTCTACCAGCATCAGGTGGTTGTCGGTCCCGCCGGAGATGATGCGGAATCCGGCCTTTGCCAGTTCGTCGGCGAGCGTCTTGGCGTTCGCGATCACCTGGGAACTGTAGGCAGCGAACTCCGGCCTGAGCGCCTCACCAAAGGCGACCGCCTTCGCGGCGATGACGTGCATCAGCGGCCCGCCCTGGACACCGGGGAAGACGGCCGAGTCGATCGGCTTGGCCCACTCCGACTTGCAGAGGATGACCCCGGCCCGCGGCCCGCGGAGCGTCTTGTGCGTGGTCGAGGTGACGAAGTCAGCGAACGGCACCGGGTCCGGATGGAGCCTGGACGCGACCAGCCCCGCGATGTGGGCCATGTCCACCATCAGGAGCGCACCGACCTCCTTGCTAATCTCGGCGAACTTCGCGAAGTCGAATATCCGGGGGTAGGCGCTCGCCCCGGCGATGATGAGCTTCGGCCGGTGCTCACGGGCCTGCTTCGCCACCTGGTCGAAGTCGATGCGGTGGGTGTCCTGCGTGACGCCGTAACTGACCACCTTGAAGTACTTGCCCGAGAAGTTGAGCCTCATCCCGTGCGTCAGGTGTCCGCCGTGGGCGAGGTCCAGGCCGAGGATCGTGTCCCCCGGTTGGAGCGCCGCCAGGAAGACGGCCATGTTCGCCTGCGCGCCGGAGTGCGGTTGCACGTTGACGTGGTCCCCGCCGAACAGCTTCTTGGCCCGGTCGATGGCGAGGCGCTCGGCCTCGTCCACGAACTCGCAGCCGCCGTAGTACCGCCGGCCGGGGTAGCCCTCGGCGTACTTGTTGGTCAGCACCGAACCCTGGGCGGCCAGCACAGCCGGGCTGGTGTAGTTTTCCGACGCGATCATCTCCAGCCCGTACCGCTGCCGGGCGCGCTCCCCCTGGATCGCGTGGAACACCTCGGGGTCGGCCTGTTGCAGGATGTCCATGTACAGCTCCGTTTCGTTATCCGATCTCCACCCCGACCTGTTTCAACTGGGCTTCGAGCCGGCCGCGGACCTGGTAGCAAACGCCCGCCCACCCGTGCCGAACGGCCGCCTCAATGTTCTCCGGCAAGTCGTCCACGAACAGACAATCCGAAGGATCGACCTCCGCGAACCTCTGACAGTAGGCGAAGTATTCCGGGTGCGGTTTCCGTGAACCCGCGTGGTGCGATGGACACAGGTGGTCGAAGTGCCGAAGCACGTCAGCGAACTGCCGGGAGTAGTGGGCGAAGTGGGCGTCGTTGGTGTTGCTCGCCAGGATCAGCCGGTATCGCGGCCTCAGCCGTGGGATCAGGTCACAGACCTCGTCGTTTCGCCAGAAGATGTCCGTGAACGCGGCCAGGAACTCCTCGTCCGTGCAGGTCAGGCGACCGTTCAGCTTGCCGAGTCGAACGTACTCGGCTGTCGATAGCTTGTTCGTTTCGTAATCGTCCTCGGTCGTGCCGCCGTACAGGGTTAGGGCCAGTTCGACCGGCGGCATGTCCGTGTAGCGGGTGAGCTTTGCGATCGCCCGCTGATGGTCGAAGAACGCGATGACGTTCCCGAAGTCGAAAAAGATCGTCCTCATCCGGGTCCATTCTACGACCACTCAGCCCCCCGGCAGCGGGACGAAGACTGCATCGGAGTCGGACTTGCCACGATCTTTCGGGCCGCAACCGAGGATGACGGATTTGCCGTCGGGGGTGAAGTCGAACGAGTAGACCGGTCCGACCGGGAGTTCCTGACCGGCGAGCAGCCTGCCATCGGCGACCGACCACACCGCGAGGTAGCCCTTGCCGCGCGGGGCTGTACCAGCCGAGATGAGCCTCGACCCGTCCGGCGTGAACCGGACGCAGTGGACGAACCCCGGGTGCGACGGCGGCGACAGTCCCGGACCGGCAGGTTTCAGCGACGGGTTCGGGAAGTCGCGGATGTGTTTTCCGATCGTTGGATCCCAGAGCTTGACCGTCCGGTCGCTGGACCCGGAGGCAAGGAACCGCCCGTCCTTTGTGAACGCCAGCGTGAACACCTGGTCGATGTGGCCCGGCTCCGGCGGCGTACTCAACGGCACCCCCGCGAGCGTTCCGATCAGGGCCGGTGCGGACGCAAAGAGCTTCGGGTCGGTCGGTGGCCGCTCGGTGCCGGGCTTGATCTCGCGGGCGAGCTTCCCCGAGTCGGTGTCCCAGAACTTGATCGACCGGTCGTAGCTGCCGGTGACGAGTTGCTTGCCGTCCGGCGTCCAGGCCACGGCGTAGACCGCGCTCGGTTGCGGCTGAGTGTGGGCGTTGATCGTCTTCGTGGCCTGCCCCTTGGACACGTCCCAGACCCGAAGGATGCCGTCGTGGCAGCCGGTGGCGACGAACGTCCCGGACTTGTCGAACGCGACGGCATCGACAAGGTTCGGGTGCTGCAAAGACTTCACCGGCTGGTCGGATGCGGGCTTCCAGGCCCGCGCCAGTTTATCTTCCGATGCAGTAAGGAGGATTCCGCCGTCGCCGGAGTACGCGACCGCCCGGACGGTGGCGGGGTGTGGGAAGTCCTGAACCGGCCTGCCGAACTCCGGCGGGGGCGGCTGGCCGGGGTCGAGCGCCACACCCCAGGCGACGGCTCGATTGTCGGCGAGTGCCGCGGTCAGGACGGAGTTGTTCGGGTGAAACGTCAGGTCGAGGACCCTCGCAGGCGACTTGAGTTTGCCGACCACGGTCCCATCGCCGAAGTTGAACAGCGTCACCTGGTGGTCGGTGCCGTGCGCGACTGCGACGAGCTGGTTGTTCTTCGATGCCGCGAGGGCAACGACCGGGGCCGCCACGTCGAGCGTCCGCTCCTTCACTCCGCTCCCGACGTTCCAGACTGCGACGCCGCCGCTCTTGCCAGCGGTCAGGACGTGTGAGCCGTTGGTCATGACGGCTAGCGAAACCCCGATGGAGGACGGGTCGGATACTTGCCTGGTCGGAAGGTACGGTTTGCCGGTGGCCGGCTGCGTCGGCCAGAACTGCAGGAGGCCGTCTGCAGACGCGGTGACGACCGCACCGGGACTCACGCCAAGCCCAGTGATCTCCGCGACGGCGGCGCCCACCACCGCGAGCGGTTCCGCCTTGGCCACATTCCAGTAGCGCAGCGTTCGGTCCTCTCCGACTGAGACGAGAGACTGCCCGTTCGCTGTGAACGCGATCCCGGTTACCGACCCGGTATGGCCGGCAAGGGTCTCGCCGGGTTTCCCCTCCGGTAGCGACCACAGTTTGATCGCCCCGTCCGCGTGGGCTGTGGCGGTCGTCTTGCCGTCGGGTGCGACTGCCGCACGGGTCACGGCCGAGGTGTGCGCAAACGTCGCCGTAGGCTTCGTTGCGGGCAGTTCCCACAGCTTCACGACGTTGTCGGATCCACCGGATGCGAGCAAGTCGGCTGCCGGCGAGAAAGCCAGCGAGAGGACCTGGTTCTGGTGTCCGTTCTTGCCTCCCAGCGATCGGGCTTCCTTTCCGGTGGCCAAATCCCATAGCCTGATGGTCCGGTCAAAGCTGCCCGTCGCAACGAACGGACCGCCCGGAGCAATCGCGATGCTATAGATGGGGTCGGTGTGGCCCTTCAGCGTCACGGTCGGGCGGAACGCCTCAGGCTGCTGTGCGGAAAGCAGGCCGTACGTCCCGGCAGCGATCGCAGCCAGGGCCAGGAGGCAACGTTCGGGAAGGGAGTGGGTCACGGTGGGACCTCCGGGGAGGAGGGCAGGCGGGGAGGGTCGAGCGGCGGGAGAGGGAAGTTTCGCACGGCCGGGCCAGGCCGTCAACCGTCGGGTTCCTGGGAGAGGTGTTGGTTTGACAAACTCATACGACCTGGTGAGTTCGACCACTCACCTGTTCACCGCCGTCTGGGCCGCGTACGCCACGCTGATCCTGGTTCGCCTCACCCGCGGGCATGGACCGGGCCGGTGGGCCGTCGGCTTCTTCGGGCTGAGCATGGTACTCCTGTACCTCGCTAGTGGCACGTTCCACGGGGCACGGCTGTACACCCAGGAGACGGACCGCCTGTTCCAGCGACTCGACAAGTCGGCCATCTTCCTGCTGATCGCCGGGTCGTATGTGCCGGTGTTCGTTTACCTCCTCCGCGGTCAGTGGCGGCGGTGGGCGCTGGGGGCGATGCTGGGCATCGCGGCCGCCGGGATCGCGTCGCTGTGGCTGTTGCCCGATCTGCCGCACCCGCAACTCGTGGGCATATACGCCGGCATGGGTGTGGTCGGGTTCGTCACCGTGCCGAAGATCGTCGCCACCGCCGGATGGTCGGGAATCGGGTGGATCGTCGCCGTCGCGGTGAGCTATCTGAGTGGTGCGGCCGTCGAGGTGTTGAAATGGCCGGTCCTCGTCCCCGGTTGGGTCGGTCCGCATGAAATCCTGCACGTCGCTGACGTACTCGGAACGGCGGCCATGTTCGTATTCGTGTCACGCCATGTCATCCGCCGTCCGCCCCTGCCAGCCGACCCGGACCGTCGGCAGTTCACTGCCCGTGCGTAACCTCTTTTGCGCACGGGTCATCGCACGGGGAAGAGACCGGTAATACCGTTTCCACAGGGGCGGTGTGAAAGGTCTCGGGTTTGGCACTGTATTTTCACTCAAGCACAGTACAGCGGGTCACGGACGGCCGACCTGGGTTGGCAGTTGGGGTCCGCCCTGCGGATGGGAGCCTGCACGCGCGGACCAGTCGTCAAGGTGGCTCAATGATGGGTTCTTACTCCTACGACGTCGTCAGCTCCTCCAGCCACTTCGCCACCGCCATCTGGGCTGCGTTCGCCACACTAGTTCTCCTGAGACTGACGCGAGGTCACGGCGTCGGCCGCTGGGCCATCGGGTTCTTCGGACTCAGCATGGTCCTTCTGTACTCGGCCAGCGCCCTGTTCCACGGTTGGCGGTACGCCACGTTCGAGGAGCAGTTGCTATTCCAGAAAATCGACAAGTCAGCAGTGTTCCTGCTGATCGCCGGGTCGTACTTGCCGGTGGTCGTCTACCTGCTTCAGGGCCGGTGGCGGCGCTGGACGTTCGCGGCTGTGGCTGGCGCGGCGACGTTCGGAATCAGCACGCTCTGGCTTGCCCCGGACCTGCCGCACGAGGTCCTGGTTGGCGTTTACGTTCTGCTCGGGCTGAGCGGCCTGGCTCCGATCCGGCAGTACGCGGCGGTTGCCGGCTGGCACAACGCCAAGTGGGCGGTCGGCATCATCTCCCCGTACTTCGGCGGCGCGGTCGTGGAGGTGTTGCAAAAGCCAGTGCTGCTCCCGGGGTGGCTCGGACCGCATGAGTTGATGCACTTCGCGGACACGATCGGCACACTCGTGTACTTCACGTTCCTCCTGAAGGTGCTGATTCGTCGGCCACCGTTACACGATGACCCGATCGCACAGTCCGAACCGGTCTGGGAACCGGCTGCCCCGGCTCTGACCCGAAGCGGATTCGTCCCGGCCAGTATGTAGTTCTCCCCAAATCACGCGCTTCCCGCCTGCCGTCCGGCGTGGTAGACTCGTCTACCTGCCTGGCATCCCACCCGCCATCCCCGCTCTTCTTCTGGGGACCGTTGTAATGCGCACCCTCGCCTTCCTGACCCTTTTGGGCTCGGCCGGGCTCGTGCCTGCCGTCGAGCCGAACGTGTCAGGTCTGTCCGCCTTTCCACCTGCCCTGACCATGCGCGGCGCCGATGACGCCCCTCAACTCCTGGTAACAGGCAACGCGGATCACGGCCGGCCCGTTGATCTGACCGGTACAGCGACTTACTCCGTCACGAACCCCGCTGTCGTGCGGGTAGACCCAACCGGTCGAGTCTACCCGCTCGCCAACGGGACAGCGGAGATCACCGCGACTGCGGTCGGAAAGACAGTCCGGGTTCCGGTGACGGTCAACGGCACCGAGACAGCACGACCGATCAATTTCGCCAACCAGGTCGAGCCCATCCTCACCAAGCTGGGCTGCAACTCCGGCGGCTGTCACGGGAAAATCGCGGGGCAGAACGGCTTCCGCCTGTCCTTGCTCGGCTTCGACCCTGAGATGGATTACATGACACTGGTCAAGGAGTCTCGCGGCAGGAGGTTGCTGCCCGCGGCCCCGGACCAGTCACTGTTCCTCCAGAAAGCGGCCGGCGTCGTCCCGCACGGTGGCGGCAAAAAAACCGAGGTCGGTTCCGAGGAGTACAAGCTTCTCCGCCGGTGGATCGCGTCTGGCATGCCCTACGGTAGCGACTCTGACCCGACGATCTCAAAGGTGACGGTCCACCCTGACGCCCGGGTGATCGGCCGCCAGGGCCGCCAACAACTCGCCGTCCACGCGCACTACTCCGACGGCACGGTCGAGGACGTCACGCGCCGGGCGCAGTTCGAGAGTAACGAGACCGAGGTCGCCTTGGTCGGCGAGACCGGACTGGTGCAATCGCTGTCGCAGACCGGGCAGGCGGCGGTGATGGTCCGGTTCTCGGGAGCTGTGACGGTCTTCACCGCCGTCGTGCCGCGGCCCGGGTCGGCGCCGCAGTTCGCGTTCGAGCCCCGGACGGTCGTGGACACCTACACCGCGAAGAAGTGGAAGGAACTCGGAATCGCGCCGTCGAGCCTCTGCACCGATGAGCAGTTCATCCGCCGGGTGTACCTGGACGTCACCGGCACGCTGCCGACAGCTGAGGCGGTGGCAAAGTTCGCCGCCGACGCGGACTC
>Ga0247823_10003011_pt1 | contig 13751 bp, 11 predicted proteins | sample 13C_PalmiticAcid_2_FD_192426 | JGI IMG/M metagenome (GOLD analysis project Ga0247823, IMG submission 192426) | Soil microbial communities from agricultural site in Penn Yan, New York, United States - 13C_PalmiticAcid_Day30 | ecosystem: Environmental > Terrestrial > Soil > Agricultural land...
ATCAGGCCCCAGCCCGGCCCGCGCAGCGCCGAGCTCCAGCCCTATATTTCGAGCCGCGCGCGCGGGCCGGGCTGGGGCCTGATCGCCTGCCGCACCGCACCCGATCACCGCGTCGAGGATTGCCAGGAACTGGCAGAGGGGCCGCGCGGCTCGGGCTATTCGGGCGCGGTTCGGCAGGCGGCGTGGCAGTTCCGCGTGCGCGCGCCGCGCGTCGGCGGCAAGGAACTGACCGGCACCTGGGTGAGCATCCGCATCACCTATGGCAATGTCGAGGGCGAGTGAGCCGCGATCGGCGCTTGCCCGGATGCCGGTAGCGGCGCTAGGCCCTGCCGCCATGACGACTGACACCAGTATCGGCGCCGAGCGCCTGACCCGCCGGATGGCGCGCGGATGCGAATTCCTCGGCAGCGAGGTCGCGATCATGTGCGGCGCGATGTCGTGGGTGAGCGAGCGCAACCTCGTCGCGGCGATGTCCAACGCCGGCGGCTTCGGGCTGATCGCGTGCGGCGCGATGACGCCGGAATTGCTCGACAAGGAGATCGCCGGGACCAGGACGCTGACCGACAAGCCGTTCGGCGTCAATTTGATCACGATGCACCCCCAGCTGCTCGAGCTGATCGAGGTCTGTAAGAAGCACGGCGTGACGCACGTCGTGCTCGCGGGTGGCCTCCCTCCTGCCGGCAGCCTCGACGCTATCAAGGCATTCGGCGCGAAGCTGATCTGCTTTGCGCCCGCGCTCAGCCTTGCGAAGAAGCTGATCCGTTCGGGCGTCGATGCGCTGGTGGTCGAAGGCATGGAAGCCGGCGGGCATATCGGCCCGGTCTCGACCAGCGTGCTGGCGCAGGAGATCCTGCCCGAGGTGGCGGGCGAGGTCCCCGTCTTCGTCGCCGGCGGGATCGGCCGCGGCGAGGCGATCGCCGGCTATCTCGACATGGGCGCGGCGGGCGTCCAGCTCGGCACCCGCTTCGTCTGCGCGACCGAGAGCATCGCCCATGCCAATTTCAAGAAGGCGTTCATCCGTGCCTCGGCCCGCGATGCCACTGCCAGCGTCCAGATCGACCCGCGGCTTCCCGTCATTCCGGTGCGCGCGCTCAAGAATGCCGCCGGCGAATTGTTCACTGCCAAGCAGCGCGAAGTCGCGCAATTGCTCGACGAGGGCAAGGTCGAGATGATGGAGGCCCAGCTCCAGATCGAGCATTATTGGGCAGGTGCGCTGCGCCGCGCCGTGATCGACGGCGATGTCGAGCATGGCAGCGTGATGGCGGGCCAGTCGGTCGGCATGGTCAAGAAGGAAGAGCCCGTCGCCGAGATCATCGCGACGTTGATGGCCGAAGCCGCGCACGCGCTGGAAAAGCGGGCGGTTTAGTACGTAAATCCTCCCTCGCGCAGCGGGGGAGGTGGCGCCGAAGGCGACGGAGGGGGCGTTTCCGCAAATTCGTCGCTCGCGGAGAGGCCCCCTCCACCAGCTTCGCTGGTCCCCCTCCCCCGCTTCGGGAGGAGGATTTCCTGCCCTGTCGCTCAACGCTCGCGGTAGAGCTTCCACAGCTCGACTGCGCCCTGCACGATGGCAATTGCCGGGACTATCGTCACTGCGATGAGAAGCGCCGTGTCGAGACTCTGCTGGAGGCGCAGCGTCTCTGCCGCGTCGCCCGCGGTGACGACGATCAGCGAGCCCGCTTGATGGAGCAAAGCGGCGATGGCCACGGTTCCGGCCGTCACGAGTATGACGAGCAAAGCGCGGGCCGATTTCCATGCTGGCCCGGCCAGAGCAGCGAGGTTCTGGAGAATCTGCAGCCACACGAGCACGACCACCGGCCAATAGAGCGTCGCCCAGATCGGCGCGGCATGGACCCGCACTTCGGCGTCGCGCGGAATGAACGAGAAGTCGACCGACCCGCTCCACCAGCCGAGAAAGGCAAGTCCGAAGGCGATGCCGAACACCGCATCCCAGCGCGAGGACAGCCGCGGCGCGCCTACGCGTGATGCGGGCATTGCGGGCAATTCGGGCAGTTCCTCGGGCTTCCAGCGCTCGAGATAGCTGGTCAGCCAGCCGAGCCTTTCGATCGCCGCGAACGCCAAGGTGACGAGCGCGGCGTGGAACAGCAGGGTGTGGAACGCCGCTCCCACGCCATGCGCCAGCGCGTGCCCGATCGAATGGGCGCCGACGATGATGCGCCCGCCGATCTCGATCAGTTCAATGACCGCAACCACGGCCAGCCAGATGCGCAGCCCGAACCAGTAAAAGGGGAAGACCTCCGGCCCGATCAGCGCGCGCTGATCGCGATACCGCCCGGCGACGACGAGCGGGTGGCCGAAGTCCTTGAGCAGCGCGCTGAGTTCCGTCCGGGTCAGCGGACGACCCAGTGCCTCCTCGCGATCCTCGATCCGCGCGGCGATCAGATCGGCGAGTTCGGCGACGATGTCGTCGGCCCGATCGGCGGGCAGATTCCAGCGGACTGCGCCCAGATAGCGTTCGATGAGGTCCATCACTTGTCCTTTCCGGTGAGCCGCAGGATCGATTCCGAGATCGCGTTCCATTCGCCGAGCAATCGGGCGAGAATCTCGAGCCCGTCGGGGGAGAGCCGGTAGAAGCGCTTGTTGCGCTTCGCTTCCTCGCGCCATTCGCTGGTCAGCAGCCCTTGCGCCTCGAGCCGGCGCAGCAATGGATACAGCGCGCCCTCGTCGATCGGCAGCCCGGCTTCCTCGAGGCTGGTGCGCAGCGTGTAGCCATAGCGCTCCTCGCGCAGCGCCCCGAGCACCGCCAGCACCAGCGACCCGCGCCGAAGCTCGACCCGCAGCTTTTCGAAAAGATCTTCCTCGATGGGCACTATCGTGTCTCACATGGTATGTGTCACACACTGTATGACAAACAGTACGTATAAATGCAAGAGGCCGGATCGGGATTATCCTGAGGCGATCTAACCCTCTGACTTCGCGCTGCTTTCTATAATGAAATACCGATATGCGTGACTTGCCACGCCGATCGGCGGGGTGGGTTCCATGGCTTCTCTTGCACGAGTCCTTTTGTCGATTTCCGGCGCGACATTGCTTGCGGCACCGGCTGCCGCACAGCGTTTCGACGCGCCGCCGGCGCCGCCGGCGGGTGCCGCGCCGAACCAGATGATCCCGGCGCGCGACGCGCAGGACCGCTACGCCACGCCCAATCGCGACCTCAGCCGCGACGAGGCGAGCTGGCATGTCCGCGCCGCGCTCAACGTCGCCGCTCTGGGCTGCCGCGACGCCGCCGAGCCCGAAACGGTGGCTGCCTATAATCGGCTGCTCCGCCAGCAGCGCGAGAGCCTCGCCGCGGCCGATGCCGGGGTGAAGACCGTCTATCGCGCGCGCCACGGCGCGGGGTGGGAGAGCATGCACGACCGCCAGATGACGCGAGTCTATAATTTCTTCGCCCAGCCGACCGCGCAGCTCGGCTTCTGCAGCGCCGCGCGGGAAGTGCTCGCTCGCGCCGAAACCGTGACGCAGGCCCAGTTCCCCGATTTCGCCGCCGAGGCGCTGCCGCGGCTCGAGGCGCCCTTCACCGATTTCTACCGCGCCTATGAGACGTACCGCGTCGCTTATGCCGCGTGGCAGCGCGGTGACGCCGCACCGGTCGCGATGGCATCGGCTGACATCGCGCCGCGCCAGCTCGGCGCGCTGGTTCCGTAACGCCGTTCCGCACCGCGCGGAGAATAGCGCGGGCCGATGCAATCTGTTAGCGCGGAGGCATGGCCCTCACCGCCGCTGCATCCGCCCGCGAAATCCTGACCCGCCTTCACGATGTGATGGCGAAACGGCTGCCTGCGCAGTCCAAGCTCAATTCAGTGGTCGAGATCATCGGCACCGCGCTGGATAGCGAGGTCTGCTCGATCTATCTGCTCCGCGAAGGCGTGCTCGAACTGTTTGCGACGCGCGGTCTCGCGCAGGAAGCGGTGCACGTCACCAAGCTCGCGCTCGGCGAAGGCCTGGTCGGCACGATCGCCAAGCATGTCGAGACGCTGAATCTCGACGAGGCGGCGACGCATCCCGATTTCGCCTATCGCCCCGAAACCGGCGAGGACCGCTTCCACAGCTTTGCCGGGGTGCCGGTGATCCGCCGCGAACGCGCAGTGGGCGTGCTCGCCGTCCAGCACGTCGAGCCGCGCCGCTATGCCGATGTCGAGATCGAGGCGCTGCAGACCGTGGCGATGGTGCTGTCCGAGCTGATCGCCAATGCCGATCTGATCGATGCGGCCAGCGGCGGCGGCTCCACCCGCGTGCAATCGACTGCGGCGGCGCATGCCCAAGGTTTCAAGCTGGTCGACGGGATGGCTGCGGGCGTCGCGGTGTTCCACCAGCCGCGGATCACCATCGAGCATACTGTCGCCGAGGACGTCGAGGTCGAGCGTCACCGCGTCTATGCCGCGTTCGACAAGATGCGCGACCAGATCGAGCGCATGGCCAGCCAGGCCGAGTTCGGCGGCGGCGGCGAGCATGACGAGGTGCTCGCGACCTACAAGATGTTCGCCTATGACGAAGGCTGGAGCCGGCGGATCAACGAGGCGATCGATTCCGGCCTCACTGCCGAGGCGGCGATCGAACGCGTCCAGCAGCGCACCCGCCAGCGCATGCGCGAGATCGACGATGCGTTGCTCCGCGATCGGATGCACGATCTGGAGGATCTCTCCAACCGGCTGCTCCGCATCGTCTCGGGCCAATTGGGCACCGCCGCGCAGATGGGCCTCAGGCACGATTCGATCCTGATCGCGCGCAATCTCGGCCCCGCCGAATTGCTCGAATATGACCGGCGCCGGCTGAAGGGCGTGATTCTCGAGGAAGGCTCGCTGACTGCGCATGTGACGATCGTCGCGCGCGCGATGGGGGTGCCGGTGCTGGGCCGGGTCCGGGACATCCGCCGGCTGATCGCCGAGGGCGACATGCTGCTGCTCGACACCGGCGAGGAGAGCGTGTTCATCCGCCCGAGCCCGGCGATGCTCGAGGCGTTCGAGGCCAAATTGGCGCTCAGCCAGAAGCGCCGCGCCGCCTTCGCCCAATTGCGCGGCGAAGTGCCGGTGACCAAGGACGGGCACCGCATCACGGTGATGGTCAATGCCGGTCTGCGCGACGATCTCGCCGCGCTCGATTTGACCGGCGCCGACGGAATCGGACTGTTCCGCACCGAATTCCAGTTCCTCGTCTCTGCGACCCTGCCCCAGCGCGAGGCGCAGAAGCGGCTGTACAAGGACGTGCTCGAAGCCGCCGGCGAACGCCCGGTGACCTTCCGCACCGTCGATATCGGCGGCGACAAGGCGCTGCCCTATCTCAACCATGACGAGGATGGCGAGGAAGAGAATCCGGCGATGGGCTGGCGGGCGCTCCGCCTCGCGCTCGACCGCGACGGCCTGATGAAAGCGCAGGCGCGTGCCTTGATCGAGGCGGGCGCGGGCAAGACGCTCAACATCATGTTCCCGATGGTTTCCGAACCCTGGGAGTTCGACGCGGCGCGCGAATTGTTCGAGGCGCAGCGCGCCTGGCTCGCCGCGCGCGGGCGGAAGATGCCGACCGAGATCCGCTATGGCGCGATGCTCGAAGTGCCGGCGCTCGCCGAAGTGCTCGACATCTTGCTGCCGAAGATCGACTTCCTGTCGATCGGCACCAACGATCTGACCCAATTCCTGTTCGCCGCCGATCGCGCGCATCCCAAATTGGCGCTGCGCTACGACTGGCTGAGCCCGTCGATCCTGCGCTTCCTCAAGCGCGTGGTCGATCAGGCGCATGCCGCGAACGTGCCGGTGGCGGTGTGCGGCGAGATGGGTGGACGGCCGCTGGAGGCGATGGCGCTGATCGGGCTCGGCATCGATCGGCTGTCGATCACCCCGGCGGCGGTGGGGCCGATCAAGGCGATGGTACGCTCGCTCGATCGCGCGGCATTGATCGAGTCGATGCAGGCATGGCTCGCCGATCCGCGCGGGTCGCTGCGTGATTCGCTGGCCGCATGGGCTGTCGAGCAAACGGTCGAACTGGCCTGATCTTTCGCCCGTTTTCCCGACGGCGGCGTTGACAGGCGCACCCGGCTGGGAGACACCCGCGCAAAGGCGGGAGCGCTTCGGGCCGCAACCCCTTCCGCCGGAGATAAGAATGGAAGGCGAACCCGCCGACAACGCAACGCTGTTCCCCGCAACCGTGGGCGAGAAACTGCGTGCGGCGCGTGAGGCACAGAAGCTCGAGCTGAGCGAAATCGCCAGCCGCACCCGGATTCCGCAGCGTCATCTCGAGGCGATCGAGAACGGCAATTATGCCGGTCTGCCCTCCGTCACCTATGCGATGGGTTTCGCCAAATCCTATGCCCGCGCGGTCGGTGCCGACGAAGTCGCGCTCGGCCGCCAGCTGCGTGAGGAGCTGGGCGACCGGCCCGAACGCCCCGCCCCGCCGCCGGCCTATGATTTCGACGAACGCTCGCGGGTGCCGTCGAGCGGCATCGCCTGGGCCGGCGCGATCGTCGCGATCCTCGTGCTGATCGGAGTCGGGCTCTGGTACGGCACCAATTTGTTCCGCGGCAGCGCGCCGGTCGAAGAGCCGGTCGCGATCGAGAATGTCGTCGATGCCGGCAGTAACGCGACGGCGGCGCCGACGCCCGCGCCGATCGGCGGCGGGCAAGTGACCCTGGTCGCGATCGATACCGTCTGGATGCGCGTCACCGATGCCGGCGGCAAGCGATTGTTCGAAAAGGAAATGGCGGCGGGCGAACGCTATGACGTTCCTGCCGACGCCGATCGTCCGCGCGTCCGCACCGGGCGGCCCGACCGGCTCCAGGTGCTGCTCAACGGTTCGAACGTCGCACCGCTGGGCACCGGCGTCGAGACGGTCGAGGCCGAAGTGAGTGCCGCGGCGCTGCAGGCGCGCGGTCAGCCCGGCGCGCCCGCGACGCCGTCTGCCGCACCCGGAGAAACCCCGGCTGGCAACACGATTGCGTTTCCTTAAGGCTGGCGACAGGCGCGGCGTGTCAGCTATACCGCGTTCCTGATTTCCCTGAATCCTGCACCGGGGGGTGTGACGAATGCGTATCTGGATGGCTGCCGCGGCGATGACCGCGCTTATCGTGGGGACGGGCACCGCTCATGCCCAGTCGACTGCGGTCGAAGGCCGGGTCGACCGGCTCGAGCGCGAGATGCGCGCGGTGCAGCGCAAGGTATTTCCGGGCGGCGCCGGCCAGACGATCGAGCCGCAGATCGTTCCCGATACCAATGTGGACGCTCCGGGAAGCCCGGCGGGCAGCCCGGTCGCCGATCTGACCCAGCGCGTCGCCGCGCTCGAGAATCAGGTCCAGACGCTGACCGGACAAGTCGAGCAGGACGGCTATCGCCTGAAGCAGCTCGAGGACGGGTTCAACGCCTATAAGCGCGCGACCGATGCCCGGCTGAAGGCATTGGAGGCCACGGCATCGAGCGTTGGCGCCGACGGCGATCCGGTGATCGCGCCGGTCGATCTCGGCGAAGCGCCTGCGCGATCGACCCGGCCGACGCGTCCCGCCGCCGACGAGACGTCCGCGGCCAGGCCGACCGGCACCCGCGCGCAGCAAGTCGCCGCGGTCGCCAAGCCGAGCACCGGCGACCCTGCCGAGGACGGCTATACCTATGGCTATCGGCTGTGGCAGGCGAAGCTCTATCCCGAGGCGCGCCGCGAGCTCGAGGCGGTGGCCACCAAATATCCCCAGCATCGCCGCGCCAGTTTCTCGCAGAATCTGCTCGGCCGCGCCTATCTCGACGCCGGCGCGCCGAGCCTCGCCGCCGTGGCGTTCTACGAGAATTACAAGAAGAACCCCAACGGCGAACGCGCGCCCGACAGCCTGTATTATCTGGCACAGGCGCTCACCAAGCTGAAGAAGCCGGCGGGTGAAGTGTGCAAGGTCTATACCGAGCTCGACCAGCTTTACGGCGAGCGCCTCTCTGCCGAGATGAAGACCGGCATGGCCGAGGGACGTGCCGCGCAGAAGTGCAAATGAGCTGACGCTCCCGGCCGAACAGGTCGCGCGCTTCCGGCGCGATTTCGAAGCGATCGCCGAACGTACGCCTGACGCGCGGCACCGGCTCGGCATGGCGGTATCGGGCGGCGCCGACAGCCTCGCCTTGCTGCTGCTGGCCGCGGCGGCGTTTCCGGGACAGGTGATCGCCGCCACGGTCGATCACGGTCTGCGCCCGGAAGCCGCCGAGGAGGCGCGGTTGGTCGGCGCGATCTGCGCGACGCACGGGGTCCCCCACGACATCCTCACCGGTACGATGCCGGCCGGCAATCTGCAGGAAGGCGCGCGCGCGCTGCGATACGCCCTCCTCGCCGAATGGGCGAAGGATCGCACCCTCTACGTCGCGACGGCGCATCAGCGGGACGATCTTGCCGAGACTCTGTTGATGCGCGCGCGCCGCGGTGCCGGGTTGGGCGGGCTCGCCGCGATGCCCAGCGCGCGACCGCTGGGGAGCGTGACGCTGATCCGACCCTTGCTGGGCTGGTCGCGCGCCGAACTGGCGGCGATCGTCGCGGCGGCGAACATCGCGGTCGTGCAGGACCCCTCGAACCGCGATCCACGCTTCGATCGCGCCCGCATCCGCGGACTCCTCACCGAATCGCCCGAGCTTCCGGCCGACCGGCTGGCGCTCGCCGCGCGCAATTTGCGGTGCGCCGAAGATGCGCTCGCATGGATGGCCGAACGCGAATGGCAGGCGCGCAGCCGGATCGAGGCGGATTGCGTAATCCTCGACGCGGGCGGGCTGCCCTATGAATTGCGGCGGCGCCTGGTCGAGCGCGCGGTGAACCGCGTCCGCACCGGCGAACGCCCCACCCTGCGTGGCGAAAGCCTCGATCGCCTGGTCGCCACGCTCGATGCGGAGGGCACCGGTACGATTGCGGGGGTGAAAGCCGCCGCGAAATATGCTGAATGGCGCTTCAGCGCAGCTCCGGCGCGTCGATCACACTGATCGACCCAAACAACATGGTTGTTCCATTGCCATTAACTTGGCCGTGCCTATCTTGATGGGCGAAAGGTATCGAGCTCGATATGAATGACAACAACAAGCCGCAGGGTCCCGAAAACGGCGGCGGCAATCCCTGGATGAAAAGCCTCCTGATCTGGGTGGGCATTCTCGCGGCGCTGGCGCTGTTCGTCACCATGTTCGATCGTCCGAGCGGCCAGACCGCCGGCGATGCGATGTCCTATTCGAGCTTCCTCGACAAGGTGCAGGCCGGCGAGGTCAAATCGGTCAACATCGCCGCGGGCTCGGCGGGCACCAGCACGGTCTCGGGCACGCTCTCCAGCGACGCGCGCTTCCGCACCAATGCGCCGAACGATCCCCAGCTGATCTCGACGCTGCGCGAAAAGGGCGTGGCGATCAATGCTCGCCCCGAGGAGCAGCCGTCGGTCTGGTTCTACATCCTCTATCAGTCGCTCCCCTTCCTGCTCTTCCTCGGCATCGCTTTCTTCGTGCTGCGCCAGATGCAGAAGAATTCGGGCTCGGGGGCGATGGGCTTCGGCAAGAGCCGCGCCAAGCTGCTGACCCAGAAGGAAGGCAAGGTCACCTTCGACGACGTCGCCGGCATCGACGAGGCGCGCGAGGAGCTGCAGGAGATCGTCGAATTCCTGCGCGATCCGACCAAATTCGCCCGCCTCGGCGGCAAGATCCCCAAGGGCGCGTTGCTGGTCGGCTCGCCCGGCACCGGCAAGACCCTGCTCGCCCGCGCGATCGCGGGTGAGGCCGGCGTGCCGTTCTTCAGCATTTCGGGCTCGGATTTCGTCGAGATGTTCGTCGGCGTCGGCGCCAGCCGCGTCCGCGACATGTTCGAACAGGCCAAGAAATCCGCACCGTGCATCATCTTCATCGACGAGATCGATGCGGTCGGCCGCTCGCGCGGCGCCGGTCTCGGCAACCAGAATGACGAGCGCGAGCAGACGCTGAACCAGCTGCTCGTCGAGATGGACGGCTTCGATTCGAACGAAGGCATCATCATCGTCGCGGCGACCAATCGCCCCGACGTGCTCGATCCCGCCCTGCTCCGTCCCGGCCGTTTCGATCGCCGGGTCACGGTGCCCAATCCCGACATCGAAGGCCGGGTGAAGATCCTGCAGGTTCATATGAAGAAGGTGCCGCTGGCGCCCGACGTCGATCCGCGCGTGATCGCCCGCGGCACGCCGGGCATGTCCGGCGCCGATCTCGCCAATCTGGTCAACGAAGCCGCACTGATGGCCGCGCGCCTCGGCAAACGCCTCGTCGCGATGGCCCAGTTCGAAATGGCCAAGGACCGCGTCATCATGGGCACCGAGTGGAAGTCGCTCGTGATGACCGAGGACGAGAAGCGGATGACCGCCTATCACGAGGCCGGCCACGCGCTGGTCCGCGTGCATGAGCCCGCTTCGGATCCGATCCACAAGGCGACGATCATCCCGCGCGGCGGCGCGCTCGGCATGGTCGTGTCGATGCCCGAACGCGACAATTACTCGTATCACCGCGACAAGATGTTCGCCGATCTCGCCACCGTGATGGGCGGCCGCGTCGCCGAGGAACTGATCTTCGGCCACGACAAGGTCTCGTCGGGCGCATCGGGCGACATCAAGCAGGCCACGCGCCTGGCGCGTGCGATGGTCACCCAATGGGGCATGTCCGACAGCATCGGTCCGCTCGAATGGACTTATTCCGAGGAAAGCTATCTCGGCCAGGGCAGCCTGCGCAACGCGCCGATGTCCGACGATACCGCGCGGAAGATCGACGACGAGATCAAGATGCTGGTCGAACACGGGCTGCAGCGCGCGCGCGACGTGCTCAGCAAGCATATCGATCAGCTCCACAAGCTGGCCAATGCGCTGCTCGAATATGAGACGCTCACCGGCGAGGAGATCAAGCGGATCGTCAGCGGCGCCGATATCGGCCGCGACGATCCCGGCACGACTGCGACTCCGGTGGCCGCGGCGGGCACCTCGATCCCCAAGATCCGCAAGCCCAAGGGTCCGTTCGGAAATCCCACCCCGCAAGGTGCGTAAGTTCAGTTGACGTTAAACGCGTCGCGACTAGGCCCTCCCCCGAGCAATCGAGGGAGGGTTTTTCGTATGAGGCGTCTGGTGTTCGCGGCAGTTGCGGCGAGCCTGATCGTGCCGACGGCGGCGCAGGCGATGAGCGTCGCGCAATTCCTCGCCAAGGCGAAGGCGCTGCAGGCGCAGGGCGCGCTGGCAGTGCTGTCGCCCGATGCCGAATTGCTCAAGCGCGAGGTCGCATCGATCCGCGCCGCCTATACCGCCGATCTGCGCGCCGCGCGGGCCGCGGGCAAGACTCCGCACAGCTGCCCGCCCGAGACCGGCAAGCCGAGAATCAGCCCGCGGCAGATGCTCGCCGAGCTCGAGAAGATCCCCCCGGCGAAGCGCGGGATGAGCATGAAGGCGGCGGTCTATGCGTACATGAAGCGCGAATATCCCTGCCGCTGAGTTCTGCTAGCCGACCATCCCCAGCAGCAGCAGGATCACCAGGAACAGCGATACCACGATCATGATCAAATGGGTCAGCACGATCGCGCGCGCCACTGCGGACCACCAGCGCAACTGATAGGCTTGTTTGAGCTGACGGGTGACGTGGACGAAAGGAACGACCAGCGCTGCCGTCAGCAGCCAGCCGCCCGACACGCCCAGCCCGGCCGCAATCGTGAGCACGATGAACAGCAGCGACATGAACGCGATCGAATACGTGATGAACACCGTGTGGTCGTACAATTTGTACTGGCGCTTCCAGAAAAACAGGATCCACACGAAGGGCAGCGACAGCGGGATCAGCAGCCACGAGAATTTGTAGCTGTTCGCCTGCAGCTTGTAGAGCGCGAGGCCGGGATTCTTGCGTGCCTTCTCGATGCCCTTGTCGAGCCGCTTCCAGCCGGTATGCGTCGATTGCTGGTTGCCGGCCACCGGCATCAGTGCGCGCAGCCGTGCTTCGTCGAGCTTGAGGTCGGCGATCTTCTGGCCGATTTCACTCCGACCGGGATCGCCGGGCTTCAGCTCGGCGCGCCCCTCGGCGAGTTCGCCTTGATCCTCCAGATTATCCTTGAGCGCTTTTTCGAGGCCCGCGGCGAATTGCGCCTGCCCGCCGATCTCGGCCGGGGGCGAGAGCCCGACGATCGAAAAGACCGCGAACATCGTGAAGATCGAGAACAGGAACAGCGCCATCGGCGACACGAAGCGCGCGCGCTCGCCGGCGATGTAGCGCCGCGTCAGATCGCCGGGCCGCCACGCGAGCAGCGGCAGCGTGCGCCATAATTTGCCTTCGAAATGGGCGACCCCGTGGAGGATCTCGTGGCCGATCGCGCCGAGCGAGCGATGGATGTGCCCGGATTGGCCGCATCGGTGGCAATGCGATCCGATCAATGCAGTGCCGCAATTGAGGCATATGTGATGCCCCTCGCCGTGCCTGTCGCCGTGCCTGTCGCCGTGCCCCTCGCCCGCCCGCGGTTCCACCGCGCGGCCGAGCAATCCTCCGGTGACGAGTTCGCCGGCTGCTTCGAATTCCCCCATGCGGCATGGCCTATCAGCTTGCGCGGAGCCGTGCTAGCGGGTGCAGCATGGCCGACACGGATACCTCGATGCTGATTGCGGACATGGCCGCGCGGGCGCGGATCGCCGCGCGCCGGCTCGCGGCGATGACTCGTGAGGACAAGAGCCGCGCCTTGCTCGCCGCCGCCGCTGCGATCCGCGATGCGAGCGCGGCGATCGTCGCCGCCAATGCCGAGGACATGGCCGCCGCCGAGGCTTCCGGCCTTTCGGGCGCATTGCTCGACCGGCTCCGGCTCGACGCCGCGCGGGTGGAAGCGACTGCCGCCGGGGTCGAGGCCGTCGCCCGGCTCGACGATCCCGTCGGCAAGGAGATCGAGCGGGTGGACCGGCCCAACGGGCTGGTGCTGACCCGCGTGCGCATCCCGATCGGAGTGATCGGCATCATCTATGAGAGCCGGCCCAACGTCACTGCCGATGCCGGCGCGCTCTGTGCGATGTCGGGCAACGCCGCGATCCTGCGCGGGGGATCGGAAGCGATCCGCAGCAACCGGGCGATCCACGCCGCGCTCGCCCGCGGGCTCGAAGCCGGCGGGATGCCGGCCGATGCCGTCCAGCTCGTCCCCGTCACCGATCGCGCCGCGGTGGGCGCCATCCTTACCGCGGAAGGCGCGATCGACATGGTCGTGCCGCGCGGCGGCAAGGGGCTCGTCGCGCGGGTGCAGGCCGAGGCGCGGGTGCCCGTGCTCGCGCATCTCGACGGGCTCAACCACACTTATATCGATCGCGCCGCCGATCCGGCGATGGCGCGGGCGCTCGCGCTCAATGCCAAGATGCGCCGCACCGGGATCTGCGGCGCGACCGAGACCCTGCTGATCGACCGCGGTTTCGCCGATCCCGCACCGATTCTGGCGGCGCTCGCCGATGCCGGCTGCGAATTGCGCGGCGACGCCGAGATCGAGGCAATCGAGCCGCGCACGCAGGCGGCCAGCGGCGCGGATTGGGACACCGAATATCTCGACGCGATCCTGTCGGTGAAATTGGTCGACGGCGTGGGCGCCGCGATGGCGCACATCGCCGCGCACGGATCGCATCACACCGACGCGATCGTCACCGAGGACGCCGACGCCGCCGAACGCTTCCTCGCCGAGGTCGACAGCGCGATCGTGATGTGGAACGCCTCGACGCAATTCGCAGACGGGGGAGAATTCGGGCTGGGCGCCGAGATCGGCATCTCCACCGGCCGCCTCCACGCCCGCGGTCCCGT
>Ga0247823_10003012_pt1 | contig 13750 bp, 15 predicted proteins | sample 13C_PalmiticAcid_2_FD_192426 | JGI IMG/M metagenome (GOLD analysis project Ga0247823, IMG submission 192426) | Soil microbial communities from agricultural site in Penn Yan, New York, United States - 13C_PalmiticAcid_Day30 | ecosystem: Environmental > Terrestrial > Soil > Agricultural land...
GGTAAGAACCCCGAAATCGCGCGCCTGCGCCACGCCTTCCTCTCCACGCCCGAAGAGATCATCGACGAGGCACGCAACGGCCGCATGTTCATCCTCGTCGACGACGAGGACCGCGAGAACGAAGGCGATCTCGTCATCCCGGCACAGATGGCGACCCCCGACGCGATCAATTTCATGGCCAAGCATGGCCGCGGCCTGATCTGCCTTGCGATGACCAAGGAACGGACCGACCAGCTCGGGCTCGAGCCGATGGCGCGCCGTAACGGCACGCGCATGGGTACCGCCTTCACCGTCTCGATCGAGGCCAAGGAAGGCGTCACCACCGGTATCTCCGCCGCCGACCGCGCGCGCACCGTCGCGGTCGCGATCGACGCCGGCAACGGCGCCGCCGACCTTGTCTCGCCCGGCCATGTCTTTCCGCTGGTCGCGCGCGAGGGCGGCGTGCTCGTCCGCGCCGGCCATACCGAGGCCGCGGTCGACGTCGCCCGTCTCGCCGGTCTCAACCCCTCGGGCGTGATCTGCGAGGTGATGAAGGACGACGGGACGATGGCCCGTCTCGACGACCTCGTCTCCTTCGCACAGCTCCACAATCTCAAGATCGGCACGATCCGCGACCTGATCGCCTATCGCCACCGCTACGATCATCTGGTCGAGCGCCGCGCCGAGACCAGCTTCACCAGCCGTTGGGGCGGCGACTGGCGCGTCATCACCTTCTGGAACAATGCCGCAGGCACCGAGCAGATCGCTCTGCTCAAGGGCCGCGTGAACGCCGACAAGCCCACGCTCGTCCGCATGCATGTCCTTTCGCCCTTCGGCGACCTGTTCGGCGAGGAAGGCGCGCGCGGCAAATTGCTCGAGCGATCGATGGAGATCATCGGTGAGGAAGGCGCGGGCGTCATCGTCGTCATCAACCGGCCGCGCGCCGATGCCTTCACCATGGCGGTCGAGCGCAAGGCCGGGATCCGCACCGAAGCCGATATGGAGGAGCTGCGCGACTATGGCGTCGGCGCGATGATCCTCACCGAACTCGGGGTCGAGGAAATGATCCTCCTCACCAACACCCACCACACGCTGGTCGGCCTCGACGGCTACGGCCTGTCGATCGTCGGTGAACGCCCGATCGATCTGGAAGGAAACGCCTGATGGCCAAGGTTCTGCTCGTCGAGGCGCGCTTCTACGACCATCTCAACGACATGCTGCTCGCCGGCGCCCGCGCCGCGGTCGAGGCGGCGGGACACAGCCATGAGACGATCACCGTCCCCGGCGCGCTCGAAGTGCCCGGCGCGATCGCGATGGCGGCGGAGACCGGCCGTTACGACGCCTATGTCGCGCTCGGTGTGGTCATCCGCGGCGAGACCTATCATTTCGAGATCGTCTCGAACGAAAGCGCACGCGGCGTGATGGCGCTGACGATGGACGGCATTCCGATCGGCAACGGCATCCTCACCACCGAGAACGAAGCGCAGGCGATCGCGCGCGCCGATCCGAAGCATTTGAACAAGGGTGGTGGCGCGGCCGAAGCGGCGCTGGCGATGCTCGCATTGCGCGAAAAGCTCGGCTGAGGCGCTGGTCGTGAACGGGCCGATCCTCTTCACCGAACGCCTGATCCTGCGTCGCCCCCAGGCGTCGGACCTTGATGCCTGGGCGGCCTTCAACGCCGATGCGGAGACGATGCGCTTCCTCGGCGGCCCGATCGCGCGCAGCATGGCGTGGCGTCAGCTGTGTGCGATGTCGGGCGCGTGGGACATTGCCGGCTTCGCAATGTTCTCGGTGATCGAGCGCGCGACCGGCAAATGGGTCGGCCGTCTGGGTCCGTGGCAGCCCGATGGCTGGCCGGGAACCGAGGTCGGCTGGGGCGTTGCGCCTGAGTTCGCGGGCAAAGGCTATGCCTATGAAGGCTCGGTCGCGGCGATGGACTATGCGGTCGACGTGCTCGGCTGGACCACGATCATCCACACGATCAACCCCGACAATCTGGGTTCGATCAAGCTCGCGCAGCGGCTCGGCTCGTACAATATGGGCCCGACGCAGCTGCCCGCACCCTATCTCGACGAGCGCGTCGACGCCTGGGGCCAGACCGCTGACGAATGGCGGGCCCGGCGAGCCGCCGCCAAGTGACCGACGCCCCGCCCGGCCGCTACAAGGTGGTAGAGCGCGGGCGCCAGCTGGTGGTGATCGATACGCGAACGGGCAGGCCAGCGACGCGCGGGACCGACCCCGCGCCTTCTTCGCCGCCGAATTCGTTTCCATCCATGATCGAGCGGGAAGCCCCGCCGGCGATCGACGACCGCAGCGGTCACGCCGTGCTCACGACCTCTCGGCTCTACGACCTCAAAGGGCCACGCCGAATCGTCATCAACGAAGCAGCATCCCAACGTCTGAGCCGCGGAATTGGCGGCTTCGCGATCGTGCTGATCGTCTTCGCGGTCGTCGCGACGCTGCTCCTGCCCTGGCTCTGGCTGTTGCCGGCGCTGTTGCTGTTCCAGCCCAAGGCGCGCACGGGCTTCCGCAGCTGGGTGACCGCGCGGCTCGACGACGCGAGTAAGGCCGCTTCCTGATCCTCGAACGGACGGGCAGCCCTGGCCGGGGAATTTCCGCGCAATGGGTTGCAATATGCAACAGTTAGGGCGCTAAGGGCGCGATGCACGACTCCGGCTCCTCGCGAAAAGCTGCGCTGCCCTTCGCCGCGCTGCTGCTCGGCAATGTGGCGCTGGCCTTCGGGCCGTGGTTCGTGCGCGCGGCCGATGTCGGCCCGGTTGCCGCGGGTTTCTGGCGGCTGGCGCTCGGCGTCCCCTTCCTGTTCGCCATCGTCATGGCGACCGAGGGGAACCCGCTGCGCAATGCCAAGGGGCTGGGCATCACGCTGTTCTTCGCGGGCATCGCCTTCGCCGCGGATCTCGCGTCGTGGCATATCGGCATCCTGCACACCACGCTCGCCAATGCGACGCTGTTCGGCAATTCCGCGACCCTGATGTTCCCGATCTGGGGCTTCCTCATCGCGCGCGCCTGGCCGACCCGGCAACAGGGCATCGCCCTTGCCCTCGCCGCCGCGGGCGCCGTCCTGCTGCTCGGCCGCTCGTACAGCCTCTCGCCGCAGAACATGGTCGGCGATCTGCTCTGTCTGCTCGCGGGCGCGCTCTACACGGTCTACTTCATCCTCATGACCCGAGCCCGCGAGGCGATGACCCCACTGTCGGCGCTGGCGCTGTCGAGCGCGGTCGGCGCGCTGCCGCTGCTGCTGTTCGCCGTTGCGATGGGCGAGCAGATCTGGCCACACAATTGGGGCGTGCTGGTCGGCCTCGCGCTCGCCAGCCAGGTGTTCGGGCAGGGCCTGCTGATCTACGCGCTCGGCCATTTGTCGCCGCTCGTCGTCGGGATTGCCCTGCTCTCGCAGCCGGTCATCGCCGGAACGATCGGCTGGGTCGTCTATGGTGAACGGCTCGGCGTCCCCGATTTCATCGGAGCGGTCCTGGTGGCGATCGCGCTGGTGCTGGTCCGCCGCGGCTCGGCGCCACAAGGGCAGGTTGCAACCACCGCCGACGAGGTTAAACCATGAACATGGTCGATGTCGCCGACATGACGCTGGACGAGCTGCGTATCGCGCTCGCACCGCATCTCGCCCCCAATGCCGCGTTCGACGGCTGGAACGAACAGGCCGTACGTGCCGCCGCCGACGCGATCGGCGCGGATCACGACGTTGCCCGACTCGCCGTACCGGGCAATGCCGTCGACATGATCGATCTGTGGTTCGCCGGGGTCGATCGGCGGATGGCGGACGCCCTCCCGCCCGAAACGCTCGGGGCGATGAAGATCCGTGCCAAGATCACCGCGCTGGTCGAGGCGCGACTCGACGCGCTCGCGCCCGATCGCGAAGCGCTGCGCCGTGCCGTCGCGATCCTGGCGATGCCTCAGAATGCGCCCCGCGCCGCCAGGCTCGGCTGGCGTTCGGCCGACACGATGTGGCGGCTCGCGGCCGACACCGCCACCGACTATAACCACTATACCAAGCGCGCGATGCTCGCCGGCATCTATGCCGCGACGATCGCCGTGTTCCTGAACGACGAGAGCGAGGGCCAGGCCGAAACCCGCGCCTTCCTCGCCCGCCGGATCGAGAACATCATGCAGTTCGAAAAGGCCAAGGCGAAGCTTGCCGGGCGCAAGGATCATCGCTTCAGCATGTCGCGCTTCATCGGCCGGCTGCGCTATCACGCGCGGTGACCGCGCTCCCCTACCCCGCCCTCCACGCCAGCCATAGCGGCATCTGGGTCGCAACCGATGAAGGCACACGCAGCATCGGGCGGGGAGAAGCGGTGCGTATTGCCGCCGATACGCCGGTCATCCTGCTCAACGCGCCGCTTGCCGCGCAGCGCCTTGGCTATGCCGAGCTGTCGGGACTCGACCTGCTCGAGCTGTTTGCCTTTCTCCGTCCCGCACGCTTCATGGTGCCGACCCCGCGCGGCGTCGCCCGCACGCTCGGCCTGCCCGAACCCGGAGATGATGCGCATGTCGCTGCGTTCCTGCGCGACGCCGCACAGGCGATGCTCGCGATCGCCGAAACCGACTGGCCCGAGCGCGAGGGCGCCTGGCACGCCGCCCAGTCGCTCGCGCGGCTACGCTGGACCTGGGCACCAGCGCTGGCAAAACACCTGAACCGCCCCGAAAAACCCGAGCGCTGGCTGTTCTCACGCTTGCCCGAATGGTCCGAGCAGCCGCCTCGTCCCGCGCCACGCACCGTCGCGCTCGAAGCCGATGAGGTGCGCGCGCGGCTTGCCGAATTGACCGGCAACGGTGCCGAAGAGCGCGAGGGTCAGCGCCTCTATGCCGAAGCGGCGGCAAGCGCCTTCGCTCCGCGCACACTGCGCGATTCACCCAATCTCGTGCTGGCCGAAGCGGGCACCGGAATCGGCAAGACCCTGGGCTATCTCGCGCCCGCCTCGCTCTGGGCGGCAAGGGCCGAGGGTCCGGTATGGGTTTCGACCTTCACCAAGGCGCTGCAGCGCCAGTTGGGCCACGAAGGCGAACGACTGTTCGCCGACCCCGAGGTACGCAAGCACCGCATCGTCACGCGCAAGGGGCGCGAGAATTATCTCTGCCTGCTCAACCTCGAGGACGCGTTGCAGGGCGGATTTGCCGGGCGCGCTGCGATCCTCGCCCAGCTTGTGGCGCGCTGGGCGGCCTATACCGCCGATGGGGACATGATCGGCGGCGACCTGCCCGGCTGGCTGCCCGCCTTGTTCCGGCGCAACGGATCGACCGCGCTCACCGACCGGCGCGGCGAGTGCGTCTATGCCGGTTGCCCGCACTATCGGAAATGCTTCATCGAGCGCGCAGCGCGGGCGAGCGCCGACGCCGACATCGTCATCGCCAACCACGCGCTGGTGATGGTCAACGCCGCGCGCGGACGTGAAACCGCGACCCGGCCCACCCGCTATGTCTTCGACGAGGGTCACCACCTGTTCGACGCTGCCGATGCGATGTTCGGCGTCGCGCTGTCGGGGCAGGAGACGATCGAGCTGCGCCGCTGGATCACCGGCCCGGAATCGGGATCGCGCGGGCGCCGTCGCGGCCTTGCCGCGCGCCTGTCCGACGTTGCGAGTTACGACGATGCCGGCGCGCAGGCGATCTCCGAGGCGGTCGATGCCGCGCGCGCGCTGCCCTCTGACGGCTGGCTCCAGCGGCTCGCCGAAAGCCAGCCCTTCGGCGCGATCGAACAGCTTCTCGCCGCCGTGCGCGGCCTCACCTATGCCCGCGACGCCAATGGCTCGGGCGAGGCCGGCTATGGCATCGAAACCGAATTGGCCGAACCTGACGCGACACTGATCGACGCGGCCGGCCCCGCCGTAGCGGCGCTCGAGCAGCTGTTGCGCCCGATGATGGCGCTCGGCCGCCGGCTCGAAGCGGTGCTCGATGAGTCGCCCGACTGGATGGACGGACAGGCGCGCGCGCGGATCGAGGGAGCGATCGCGTCGCTGGGCTGGCGCGCCGAGACGGTCGCTGCCTGGCTGGCGCTGATCGCCAGGATCGGCGGCCCGCCGACCAACGACTTTGTCGACTGGCTCGCCGTCGAGCGCATCGAGGGCCGCGAAATCGACATCGGCCTCCACCGCCGCTGGCTCGACCCGTCCAAACCCTTTGCCGAGACCGTGCTCAAGCCCGCGCATGGCGTGCTCGTCACCTCTGCTACGCTGCGCGCGGGGGGCGACTGGGACATCGCGGAAGCGCGCAGCGGCGCCCGGCATCTGCTTCATCCCGCAGCCCGGTTCGAGGCGCCCTCGCCCTTCGACTATGCCACGCGATCCGAAGTTCTGATTGTCACCGACATCAAGCGCGGGGATACCGCGGCGCTCGCGGGTGCCTATGCACGGCTGATCGTCGCGGCGCGGGGCGGTACACTTGGTCTGTTCACCGCGATCCGGAGGCTGCGCGCTGTCCATGCCCGGATCGGCGATCGGCTCGCACGCGAAGGGCTGCCGCTCTACGCGCAGCATGTCGATCCGGTCGACACGGGGACTTTGGTCGATATCTTCCGCGACGATCCGCGCGCCTCGCTGATCGGCACCGATGCGCTGCGCGACGGCGTCGATGTGCCGGGGCATTCGCTGCGGCTGGTGGTGATGGAGGGCGTGCCATGGCCCAAGCCGAGCGTGTTGCATGCTGCCCGGCGATTGGCCGGCGGCGGCAACGCCTATGATGACCGCATCGTCCGCGCACGCCTCGCGCAGGCGTTCGGGCGGTTGATTCGCCGCGCCGACGATGCTGGCGCCTTTGTGCTGCTCTCGGCCGCGATGCCCTCCCGCCTGCTCGGCGCCTTTCCGCCTGGGACCCCGATATCGCGGATCACGCTCGATGAGGCGGTACAGCGCGTGGAACGGCTTTCATCTGTCGCGCCGCTGGGGCAGAAGACGCCCGCGATCGTCCCTCCGGAGGCCTGATGAAGACGTTGACGTTGCTGCGCCACGCCAAATCGAGCTGGGACGATCCCGTCGCACGCGATTTCGACCGGCGACTCAACGGCAAGGGACAGCGCGCGGCGCTCGCGATGGGCCGCTATCTGCGCAGCGAGGGGATGACGTTCGACCATGTCGTCGCATCCCCCGCGGCACGAATCGTCGAGACGGTCGAACAGGTCGAGCACGGCTATGGCTGCGACCTTGCCCCGTCCTGGGATCGGCGTGTCTATCTCGCCTCGGCGGGCAGCTTGCTCGATATCGTGCACGAGCTGCCCGCGCAGGCGCAGACCGCAATGCTCATCGGGCATAATCCGGGGCTGGAGGATCTGATCCTGATGCTGGTCCCCGATCGAACCGGGGACGCATTACGCGATTCGGTGGAGACCAAATTTCCGACAGCGGCGATCGCAGAGATAACCTTCGAAATTGCCGACTGGACGGAGGCCCGTGCCGACAGTGGGACGCTGGTCCGTTTCACCCGCCCGCGCGACCTTGATCCCGCGCTGGGTCCCGATCGCGACTAACCGCTAGGATTCGTCGTCCTTGAGCGCCCGCGCCAGCGTGTGGCGTACGTCGCTCAGCGTCCCCACCGATGGCTTGTTGCCCGCAGTCCGCTCGCCCGCGAGCAACTGCTGGACGCCGCGGATTGTATATCCCTCCTTGCCCAGCAGCGTATCGATGCGGCGGACCAGCGCGACGTCTTCGGGACGGTAATAGCGACGCCCTCCGGCGCGCTGGAGCGGACGGAGCTGTGCGAAGCGGGTTTCCCAGTATCGCAGGATGTGCTGAGGACGCCCGATTTCCTGTGCAAGCTCACCGATCGTCCGGAAGGCGTTTGGCCCCTTCTCCGGACCGGTGCTCATTTCATCCCCCGTTGACGATCCGGTCGCGCAGCATCTGGCTGGCGCGGAACGTCAATACCCGGCGCGGGGCGATCGGCACCTCGACACCAGTCTTGGGATTGCGGCCGATCCGTTCGCCCTTGTCGCGAAGGATGAAGCTGCCAAAGCCGGAAATCTTCACATTCTCGCCCTCGGCGAGCGCTTCGCACATATGGCGCAGAATCTGCTCGACCAGCCGCGAAGCGTCAGCGCGCGACAGCCCGACTTCGCGATGCAGCGAATCCGCAAGGTCGGCTCTCGTCAGCGTTGCAACGGTTGCCATCGAAAACTCTCCAACTCCGGCAACGTCACTCTAACACACGGATATCATGGCGCAACCGTCGTTACGCTGTCGTGACCAGCCCTGTGTCAGAACCGGACGACCGATGCGCCCCAGGTAAAGCCGCCGCCCATCGCCTCCAACACCAGCAGATCGCCTTGCTTGATGCGCCCGTCGCGCACCGCGGTGTCCAGCGCAAGCGGTACCGACGCCGCCGAAGTATTGGCGTGCTGGTCGACCGTGACGATTACCTTTTCGGGCGCCAGCCCCAACTTCTTCGCGGTTGCGTCGAGGATTCGGGCATTAGCCTGATGTGGCACCACCCAGTCGACATCGGCCGCGTCGAGTCCTGCCAAGGCCAGGCTCTCGCCCATTACGCTGGCAAGGTTGACCACCGCATGGCGAAACACTTCCTTGCCCTTCATGCGCAGCTTGCCGACGGTGCCGGTGGTCGACGGGCCGCCATCGACATAGAGGAGCTGATTATGCCGGCCATCGGCGTGCAGCCTGGTCGCGAGAACGCCGCGGCCACTCGCCACGTCGGTCTCTTGCGCCTCAAGCACGATCGCCCCCGCGCCATCGCCGAACAAAACGCAGGTCGCCCGGTCCTCCCAATCGAGGATACGGCTAAAGGTCTCCGCGCCAATCACCAGCGCCTTATGTGCACTGCCCGCGCGGATCATGCTCTCCGCGACTTGCAGCGCATACAGGAAGCCCGAACAGACCGCGGCGACGTCGAACGCGACGCAATCGTTAATGCCGAGCGCTGCCTGCACCTTGGTCGCGCTGGCGGGAAAGGTCTGGTCGGGCGTCGCGGTCGCCAGGACGATCAAGTCGATCGCCGTCGCATCGACACCGGCGGCGGCGAGTGCGGCCTTGGCGGCATAGGTCGCGAGCGTCGACGTGGTCTCGCCCTCGGCGGCGATATGGCGGAAGCGGATCCCTGTACGCTCGACGATCCACTCGTCGCTGGTGTCCACCTGTTCCGCAAGCTCGGCGTTCGACACACGGTGCGGCGGCAGCGCCGATCCGGTTCCGGTAATCACGGCGCGGCGCACCAACTCATTCATGCAGCTTGGGCCTCGAAATTACCCAGATCCTCAGCGATCCGTCGTGTGAGATCGTCACGCACCATCTTCGCCGCAACCCCGATCGCGGTATCGACGCCCAACTCGTTGGCGCTGCCATGGCTCTTCACGACGATGCCGTTGAGGCCCAGGAACACTGCGCCATTGTGGTTGTTGGGATCCAGGTGATGACGCAACAGCTCGGTCGCCGGGCGCGAGATCAGGAAGCCGATCTTGGAGCGGATCGAGCTGGAAAAGGCGCGGCGGAGCAGGTCTGCGACGAAGCGCGCCGTGCCCTCGACCGTCTTGAGTGCGATATTGCCGGCAAAGCCGTCGCACACAATCACGTCGACATTACCGCGCGACAGGGCGTTGCCCTCGATGAAGCCGGTGAAGCTCAATGGCAGGTGAGTCGCGGCGCGCAGTTGCTGCGCGGCGTCGCGAATAATGTCCGTGCCCTTGAGCTCCTCGGTGCCGATGTTGAGCAGCGCGACGCGCGGCGCCTTGAGGTCCAGCACGGTGCGCGCATAGGCAGCGCCCATCACCGCGAACTGGACGAGATTGCGGCTATCGACCTCAGTATTGGCGCCAAGATCAAGCATCACGACGTCGTTGGCGCCCAATGTCGGCATCCGCGCGGCGAGCGCAGGGCGGTCGATCCCGGGCATGGTGCGCAGGGCAAGCTTCGACATCGCCATCAGCGCGCCGGTATTACCCGACGACACGGCGGCGGCGGCCTCTCCCTTTTTCACCAGATCGATGGCGACCCCCATCGATGTCACCTTCGCACGGCGAATCGCCTGGCTCGGTTTCTCGTCAGCAGTGACGATCTCCGGCGCATGGACGATTTCCGACGCGGCAGTGAGATTGGGGTGCGACTTCAGGCCCTCGCGAATCGCGGCCTCGTCGCCCACCAGCAGGAAGCGCATGCCCTCGAACCGGTGCCGCGCACGCGCGACTCCGGCGAGCATAACCGCCAACCCCTCGTCGCCGCCCATCGCATCGACAGCGATCCGCGCGCTTGAGGTCATGGCTGGCGGCCCCCGTTCTTCGAGTTCAGCCCTCGACCGAGACGATCTCGCGGCCATTATAGTGGCCGCAGGCGCCGCAGAGGACGTGCGGGCGCTTGAGTTCACCGCAGTTCGAGCATTCCTGGAATGCTTCGACCTTCAGCGCGTCGTGCGACCGGCGCATGCCGCGGCGGCTCGGCGAAACTTTTCTCTTGGGGACGGCCATTTCGGCAACCTTCTTGGATTCGTGTCGTCAGAAACTTGATCGCGATACGCCTGGCATGGCGAACGGGCAAGCGCCGTGGTCCCGGCACCCGCCGGACCGCCGGTCAGGCCTGTCGCAAAGCGAGCGAGCGCCTATACCGATTTCCGTCCAAGTTGCAAGGCAGCGCGCGGCGTGGCAGCGGGGAACGCTCAAAAGGGGAAACCAAGACCGATGGACGCGATCATCCTGCCCGTGGCGCTTGCCACCACCGCTGCGTGTGCAATCCTCAACCTGTGGCTCGCCATGCGCGTCGGGATGGTGCGGCGGTCGGAGAAGATCTCGATCGGCGATGGCGGCAATGAACGGCTGACCGCGCGGATGCGCGCGCAGCTCAACTTCGCCGAATATGCGCCGCTCGTGCTGATCCTGATCGCGCTGATCGAGCTGGCGGTGGGCACGGTCGACTGGCTGTGGGGCGCCGCGGCGCTGTTCGTCGTCGCGCGAATCCTCCATCCCTTCGGCATGGACGGGTGGAAGCCGGGGCGGGTGATCGGCATCCTCCTCACCTTCCTGATCCTCGCGGGACTGGCGCTCTATGCCGCGAGCATCCCTTATTTCGGCGTCGGCGAGAGCGAGACGATCGAGCTCATTCAGGCAGGCTAGTCGCCCAGCCAGACGCGCAGCAGCGTGTGGGCGATCGCATAGGGCGGCGGCGCACCGAATCGGGCGTCGGGATGCCCGTCGAGCGCCGCACGCACCTCATCGCGGGTCACCCAGATCGCATCCTCGAGCTCGTCGGCGTCGAGGGTGAGCGAATCACCCTCGGCCTGCGCGATGCAGGCGATCATCAGCGACGAGGGAAACGGCCAGGGCTGGCTCGCAACATAGCGAACATCGCCCACAGCGACGCCGGCTTCCTCGAGCGTCTCGCGCGCGACCGCTTCCTCGATCGATTCGCCGACCTCGACGAAGCCGGCGAGCGCCGAATAGCGCCCCGCGGGCCATGCCGCCTGCCGGCCGAGCAGCGCGCGACCTTCATATTCGGCGAGCATGATCACCACCGGATCGGTGCGCGGGAAATGCTCGGCGGCGCAGGCGGCACAGCGGCGCGCCCAGCCGCCGCGGAAGATCTCGGTAGCGCCACCACAGGCCGGGCAATAGCCGTGGCGCTGGTGCCAGTCGACGAGGCTGCGCGCGCAGGCATAGAGCCCGGCCTGATCGGCCGGCATCAGCCCGAGCATCTGGAACAGGGCAGGCGAGCGCGCGACGCCGTGCCGTTCGCCCATCGCCAGCGGCACGAAATGCGGCTTGCCGCCGATATAGCCGAGGAACAGCGGATCGCTGCCCTCGGGCAGGTCGGCGAGGCTGACCCAGATCAGTTGCCCCGCGCCGTCGATCTCGGGCTCAAGCCCATCGAGCTTGAGGAGTCGCGCGCGCCAGTCGCCGAGCGCCGCGGCCAGCGCTTCGGGATTATTGCGTTCGCGGTCGGCACGATCGAGTAGCGCACCGGTAAATCCCACGTCAGCGCGCATCAGCGGGCGAGGTCCGCATAGACGGCTTTGACCGTGTCGGCGCGCAGCGGCCATTTGTCGCTGGGGAAATAATTGACCATCGCCGTCGCGCGCACCTTGTTCGCCGGATCGACCCACGCCACCGTTCCCGCGGCGCCGCCCCAGCCATAGGTGCCCTTGCCCGGTCCGCCCGGAATGCCCTCCAGATAGACCGAACCGCCCGCGCCGAAGCCCATTTTCGGGGCGGTATCGCCGCCGCTGCCGCCCGGCGCGCGATCGAACACCACACCCGCGGGCAGCAGGTTCGACATAGCGAGGCGCACCGTTTCGGGTTTCATCACCCGCGCGCCGTCGAGCGTGCCTTCGTTGAGCAGCATGTGCAGAAAGCGATCATAGTCGCGTGCCGACATGACGAGGCCGGCGCCGCCATAGGGAAAGGACGGCGGCACGGCATAGACCGACCCCTTCGCCGGATCGAACGGGAGGCGATTGTCGCCCGCCCAGAGATAGTTGGTCGCGAATCGGCCAATCTCCGATTCGGGCACGGTCCAGTAGCTCGACCGCATCTGAAGCGGATCGAAGATCCGCGTCTGGACGAAGCGCTCGAACGGCATCCCGCCTGCGACTTCCACGACACGCGCGAGCACGTCGAGGCCGATCGAATAGCTCCATTTCGTCCCCGGATCGGCGATCAGGGGCAGCGTCGCGACGCGATCGGCGAACGCCTTGAGCGAAGTCGGCCGCGTCTTGCGCGCCACGGTCTCCGTCGACGCATTGATCGCGCCCGGGGTGATGCCGAGCCGCTCATATTCCTTGAGCAGCGGCCCTTTGGTGACGATCGTATAGCCAAGGCCCGCGGTGTGGGTGAGCAGATGGCGCACCGTCACCGCCCGCGCCGCGGGGCGCGACGCGAGGCTGTTCGCCGGATCGGTCAGCACCTTCATCGACCTGAAGCCGGGAATGAAGTCGCTGACCGGCTGGTCGAGCTTCAATCTGCCGTCCTCGACCAGCATCATCGCCGCGATACCGGTGATCGGCTTGGTCATCGAATAGACGCGCCACAGCGAATCGGCGCTTGCCTTCGCCGCGCCCGCATCGTCCGCAATCGCACCGGACGAAACCAGGAACGGCGGATGATCGCCCTTGGCATAGGCGATGCTGATGCCCGGCGCCTTCCTGTCGGCAACATAGGCGCGAGCCAGCGCGAGAACCGCTTCCGACCGGGCGGCATCCTGTACCTGCGCCGATGTGACAGCCTGTGCGAAGGCTCCGGTAACCGCCGTGATTGCAAGCGCCGCAGCGCCGCCAGCCAGCCAGAATCGCTTCATTCGGTCCTCCCGATCGCCTTCACCGCCTTTGCGAACAGCGTGGGGAGTCCGGCCGATTCGAGATCGGCAATCGGCCACCATTCGCCGTCAGCGACGCCTATGTGGCCGCCGATCGTTGCAGTCGCAAGCGCGGCAACCAGCTCAAAATGCGTGAAGACGTGCCGGATCGTTGCGTTGCGCAGCGTCCATTCCGCCGCAACCGGCGCATCGGCGAGCGCCCGGGACGAATCGCTCCACGGACCAGTGGGGAGCGCGCGCATCCCACCGAGCAATCCCTTGTCCGGGCGGCGGACGAGAAGCACCTGCCCGTCCCGTTCGAGCCAGAAGAAGGTGCCGTAGCGCAACGGACGCGGCTTCTTCGCCGCCTTGACCGGAAAAGCGTCGGGCACGCCCGCCGCGCGCGCGGCGCACCCGTTGGTAAGCGGACAGAGCAGGCATTTGGGCGAGCGCGGCGTACAGATCGTGGCGCCCAGATCCATCATCGCCTGCGCAAAATCCCCGGCGCGCGCATCCGGGGT
>Ga0247823_10003013_pt1 | contig 13749 bp, 10 predicted proteins | sample 13C_PalmiticAcid_2_FD_192426 | JGI IMG/M metagenome (GOLD analysis project Ga0247823, IMG submission 192426) | Soil microbial communities from agricultural site in Penn Yan, New York, United States - 13C_PalmiticAcid_Day30 | ecosystem: Environmental > Terrestrial > Soil > Agricultural land...
GCCGAACGCAATCTCGCCTCTGCGACGCCGATCTGCGCGGTCGCCGAGGCGAGATTGCGTTCGGCGGCGCGGATGTCCGGACGCTGGCGCAGCGCCTCGGCCGGAATGCCGGCGGCGACCTGGGCGGGGCCGCGCGGGATCGGCTTGACTGCCTCCAGCTCGGCCTTGAGCGCGCCGGGTGCCTGTCCGGTAAGCACGCCGAGCCGCGAGACGAAGCCGTTATAATTGGCTTCGAGACCGGGAATCGTCGCTGCGGTCTGGGCGCGCTGCGCCCGCGCCTGTTCCTGATCGATCGTCGAGACCAGCCCGGCCTGCACCCGCCATTGCGCGATCTGGAGATTGTCGTCCTGCAGCGCGAGCGAATTGCGGGCATTGGCGAGCTGTGCCTGCGCGGCGCGGGCGAGGACATAATTGCGCGCGGTTTCCGCCTCGATCGAGATCAAAACCGCGGCATAATCGAAGCCCGAAGCTTCATAGCCGGCACGCGCCGATTCGACCCCGCGCCGGACGCCGCCGAACAGATCGACCTGATAGCTCGCATCGCCACCGATCGAGAAGCTGTTGCGGCCGCCGGTCGAGAAGGACGTGACGCTGCCGTCGGGCAGGGTGGTGGTCGTGGTGCCGCCGCGAAGCGACTCGCTGCGCGACGCGCCGGCCGAAGCACTGACGCTCGGCAACAGCGACGCGCGCTGCTGGACCAGAGATTCGCGCGCCTGGCGTAGCCGGGTCACCGCCTGCGCCACGTCGAGGTTCGAAGCCTGGGCGCGCTGGACCAGCGAAGCGAGCTGCGGATCGTCGAATTTCTCCCACCATCGCGTCAGATCCTCGCGGGCGCGTTGGTCTGACGGGACCGACCAGGCATCGGGCACGCCGAGCTCGGGTGCGGTGCGCGGGCGATAGTCCGGCCCCGCGGCGCAGGCGGCGAGCGGCAATGCGAGGATGAGCGAAAGGGCGATCGGGCGTTGGGCCATGGGGGGCAAGATGGCTGGCGCGGGCGATCGGTTCCACCGAAAATATGTCGCAGTTTGTCGCACTGCCAGAAAAACTGGGGCTTGGAGCGGTGCCGTAACGGATTCTGCGGCTTGCGCGGCAGCGCCGGTTGGGGACAAGGGGCACGGACATAAGGAGCGGATTCACGATGAGCGACAGCCTGTACCCGGTATCCGAGGAATGGGCGCGCCGCGCGCGGATCGACGCCGCCGGCTATGAGAAGCTGTACGGGCGCAGCATCGCCGATCCGGGCAGCTTCTGGCTCGAACAGGCGAAGCGGCTCGACTGGATCCGTCGTCCCGAGCTGGCCGGCGACTGGTCGTTCGACGAAGCGGATTTCCACATCAGCTGGTTCGCCGATGGCAAGTTGAACGTCGCGGCCAATTGCGTCGACCGGCATCTGGCGAGCCGTGGAAGCGCGACTGCGATCATCTGGGAACCCGACGATCCGTCCGAAGAACCGCGCCGCTACACCTATCTCGAGCTCCACGCAGAGGTCTGCCGCTTCGCCAATGTGCTGAAGGCCGAAGGCGTCCGGAAGGGCGACCGCGTCACGATCTACATGCCGATGATCCCCGAGGCGGCGTTCGCCCTGCTCGCCTGCGCGCGGATCGGCGCGGTGCATTCGGTGGTGTTCGGCGGCTTCTCGCCCGAGGCGCTGGCGGGGCGGATCACCGATTGCGACAGCAAGGTCGTGATCACCGCCGACGAAGGCCGTCGCGGCGGCAAGCGCGTGCCTCTGAAGGCCAATGTCGATGCGGCGGCGGCGCATGCGCGGGTGCTCGAAAAGGTGATCGTGGTGCGCGCGACCGGCGGCGACGTCGCGATGCAGCCGGGACGCGACGTCTGGTATCACGAGGCGGCGGCGAACGTCTCGGCCGATTGCCCGGCCGAGCCGATGGGTGCCGAGGATCCTCTGTTCATCCTCTACACCTCGGGCTCGACCGGCAAGCCCAAGGGCGTGCTCCACACCAGCGCCGGCTATCTGCTCTGGGCGAGCTACACCCACGAACTGGTGTTCGATTACCGGCCCGGGCAGGTCTATTGGTGCGCCGCCGATATCGGCTGGGTCACCGGGCACAGCTATATCGTCTACGGCCCGCTGGCGAACGGCGGGACGACCTTGATGTTCGAGGGCGTGCCCAACTGGCCCGATGCCTCGCGGATCTGGCAAGTGGCGGATCGGCATCAGGTCGAGATTCTCTACACCGCGCCCACCGCGCTGCGTGCGCTAATGCGCGAGGGCGACGACTATGTGACCAGGACGTCGCGCAAATCGCTCAAGCTGCTCGGCACCGTCGGCGAGCCGATCAACCCCGAGGCGTGGCGCTGGTATCATGAGGTGGTCGGCGAAGGACGCTGCCCGATCGTCGACACGTGGTGGCAGACCGAGACCGGCGGGCAGATGATCAGCCCGCTGCCCGGTGCCACCGCGCTCAAGCCGGGATCGGCGACCCTGCCGCTGCCGGGGGTCGATCCGCAGATCGTCGATGCCGAGGGCAACGTTTTGCACGGCGCGACCGAGGGCAATCTGTGCATCGCGCGGAGCTGGCCGGGCCAGATGCGCAGCGTCTGGGGCGATCACGAGCGCTTCTTCCAGACCTATTTCACCACCTACAAGGGCAAATATTTCACCGGCGACGGCTGCCGCCGCGACGAAGACGGCTATTACTGGATCACCGGCCGGGTCGACGACGTGATCAACGTCTCCGGGCACCGCATGGGCACCGCCGAAGTCGAGAGCGCTTTGGTGCTGCATCCCAAGGTCGCCGAAGCGGCGGTGGTCGGCATGCCGCATGACATCAAGGGGCAAGGCATCTACGCCTATGTCACGCTAAACGCCGGCGAGACGGCGTCCGATGGCTTGCGCGACGAACTCTGCAAATGGGTGCGGCAGGAGATCGGCCCGATCGCCACGCCCGACGCGCTCCAGTTCGCGCCGGGGTTGCCCAAGACGCGTTCGGGCAAGATCATGCGGCGGATTCTGCGGAAGATCGCCGAGGGGGACGTGTCGTCGCTGGGCGATACGAGCACGCTCGCCGATCCTTCGGTGGTCGACGATCTGGTAACCAACCGGGTGGGATGAGCAATCCTCTCCCTGTGGGGGGAGGATTTTCGGACAACCTTCCGTATGATTTGCCCGTTGCACCCGCCACGACCCAGCGATACACTCCGATAATACACTGGGTTACGGGGAATTCTCACATGAAGATCAAGGCTTTGGCGCGTCTGGCAGCAGGCGCCGCGCTGGTGGTGATGACCGCGCCGGCGTTCACCCAGTCGACGACCGGCGGGGCGAAATACGGTGCGTTCGGCGTCGATCTCACTGCGCAAAAGACCGGCGTGAAGCCGGGGGACGATTTCTGGACCTTCGCCAATGGTGGCTGGAACGAGCGCACCGAGATCGCCGCCGATCGCGCTTCGGCGGGCTACGGCACGCTGTTGACGATCGAGGCCGAGGCAAATGTCCGCGCGATCCTCGACGACATGGCCAGGAACCCCGCGGCTTATGGCGCCACCGGCAAGCAGGTCGGCGACTTCTACGCCAGCTGGATGGACGAGGCGGGGATCGAGGCGCGCGGCGCCGCGCCGCTCAAGCCCTATCTCGGCAAGATCGCCGCAGTGAACGACCTTGCCGGGCTGCAGAGGCTCTTCGCCAGCACCGGCTATGCGTCACCCGTCGAGCTGGGCGTGATCCCCGATCTCGCCGATCCCACCCGCTACACCGCGGTTGCTGGCCAGGGCGGCCTCGGCATGCCGCGCGATTATTATCTGCTCGACGGCGAGAAGTACGTCGCGTTCCGCACTGCCTATCGCGCCTATGTCCAGAGGATCCAGGAGTTGGCCGGCATCCCCGATGCCGGCGCCAAGGCCGATGCGATCGTCGCGCTCGAGACCGCGATGGCGAAGCAGCAATGGTCGCCCGAGCAGAGCCGTGACATCGCCAAATTGAACGATCCTCAGTCGCTTTCGGGGCTCGAGGCCAAGGCGCCCGAGTTCGATTGGGCGCTGATGCTCAAGACCGCCGGGATCGATTCGTCGCCGACCGTGCTGATGACCCAGAACACCGCGATCGCGGCGATGGGCAAGATCCTCGTTGCGACGCCGCTCCAGATTTGGAAGGATTATCTGGCCTATCGCTTCGTCAGCGATCACGCGCAGTTCCTCCCCAAGGCGTTCGACGACACCCGTTTCGATTTCTATTCGAAGACGCTGAACGGCGTGCAGGTCCAGCGCGATCGCTGGAAGCGCGGCGTGCAGCAGACCAACGGCGCGCTGGGCGAAGCGGTCGGCGCGATCTATGTCGCCAAATATTATCCGCCCGCCGCTGCGAAGCAGATGGGCGAGCTGATCGAGAATCTGCGCGCCGCCTATCGGGAGCGGATCACCGGCTCGACCTGGATGGACGATGCCACGCGCAAGGCCGCGCTCGCCAAATTGGCGGCGTTCGAGCCGCGCATTGGTCATCCCGACAAATATATCGATTATGCTTCGTTCAAGGTCGAGCGCGGCGATCCGCTCGGCAATGCGATGCGCTCCGCCGAATTCCAGCATCAGCTCGAGCTCGAGCGCTTTCCCAAGCCAGTCGATCGCTCGCTGTGGAACATGACGCCGCAGACGGTGAACGCTTATTACAGCCCGCTGGCCAACCAGATCACTTTCCCGGCCGCGATCCTGCAGCCGCCTTATTTCGATCCGAATGCCGATCCTGCAGTCAATTATGGCGCGATCGGCGCGATCATCGGCCACGAAATGGGGCATGGCTTCGACGATCAGGGGAGCATGTTCGGCCCGACCGGCAAGTTCGAGAATTGGTGGACCGACGCCGCCAAGAAGGGCTTCAAGGACCGCACTGCGGCGCTCGCCGCGCAATATAATGCGTTCGAACCGATCCCCGGCACCAAGATCAACGGTTCACTGACGCTCGGCGAGAATATCGGCGATCTCGGCGGGGTCGAGGCGGCCTATGCGGCGTATCAGAAGTATCAGGCCAAGCACGGCAAGGCGAAGGTGATCGGCGGGCTGACCGGCGATCAGCGCTTCTTCCTGTCTTATGCGCAGGCATGGCAGGCCAAGGTGCGCGAGGGCGCCCAGCGCCAGCAATTGCTCACCGATCCGCACTCGCCGGCGATGTTCCGGGTCAACGGCATCGTCCGCAACGTCGATGCCTGGTACCAGGCGTTCGACGTCAAACCGGGCGACGCGCTTTATCTGCCGCCCGAGCAGCGCGTGCACATCTGGTAAGCGCCGAATCATTGGAATCAGGATCGCCCCGGCAGCAATGTCGGGGCGTTCTTTTTGGACGATTGCAATTTGTGCAACCCGTGTCCGGAAACATTGCATTTGCGGGAAACACCGCTGCGACCCAGATGCGTCCTATGCTGCATTGCAGCAGAGACTTTCATAAGGGTTGTAAAATGTTTTCGCTGATCGCGCTTTATATCTCGCACCGCCGCAACGCTGCGCGCGCTGGCTGAGCGACCTTCCGCTTCGGAAGTGAAAGGGGGAGCGGCGACGCTCCCCCTTTTCGTATCTAGCCCGTAGCGGTCTTCGGAAAGTGCGGGACCGCCGGGTTGGAGCGGATCCAAGACAGCCGCTCCCCGGTCCAGATTTCCTTATCGGGCGGGAAAAGCTCCGGATCGTCCAGCGTGGCGGTGGTCACGTCGAACAGCCCCGGCCGGGTGGCGCGGCGATAGGTGAGCGTGCTGCCGCAGCGCGCGCAGAAGCCCCATTCGACGCCAGGCGAGGTTTCATGGACCGTCAGGCTGCCCGCGACGATCTCAACCTTGTCTTCGGGGAAGATTGCCCAGGCGAGCGTCGGCGCGCCGGTCATCCGGCGACAGTCGCCGCAATGGCAGTGCGAGGTGGCGGCGGGTGCGCCGGCGACGCGGTATCGCACCGCGCCGCATCGGCAGCCGCCCTCTGCGGTTTCCATCCTAGGTGACTCCGTGCATCCATTTCTTGAGCGGCCAGCTGAGCAGCAACAGGAGCACGCCGAGCCCGATCGCCCACCAGGAGATCAGGGTGAATACATCGACATAGACGCCGAGGCTCACCTTGAGATTGGTCACCTGACCGCCGACGGTATCGACGCTGGCGACCTGTGCGATCATCCCGGCGACATATTGCGCCACCGAGATCGACAGGAACCATACGCCCATCATCAGCCCGACCACGCGCGCGATCGACAGCTTGGTGATCATGCTGAGGCCCACCGGCGAGATGCACAATTCGGCGAAGCTATGGACGAAATAGAGACCCGCCAGCCACCAGATCCCGACCTGGAAGCCCGCATCGGCGAAGCTGGCGCCCCAGACGAGCAGCAGGAAGCCCACCGCCACGCCGATCAGCGCGATGCCGAACTTGACCGGAATCGAGGGCTCGAGCCCGCGCTTCGCCAGCCTCGTCCACAGGATCGACATGAACGGCGCGAGCAGGATGATGAAGGCGGCGTTGAAGAACTGTGTCTGCGGCGCCGTGATGCTGAACAGCCCGAACACCGAGAGATCGGTGTTGCGATCGGCGAACAGGGTGAGCGACGAGCCGGCCTGCTCGAACAGGGTCCAGAAGACGACGTTGAACACGATCAGCGTCATCGCCGCGAGCATCATCTGGAATTCCTGCCGGTTGCCGGCGACGAACGACCAGATCAGGATGCCGGGGACCGAGAGCAGGAAGGTGCCGAACAGGAACTTGCCCATCAGCGGCAGCGACGCGACATAGCCGATGATCCCCGATCCCGGCGCCGGCTCGACCGAGTTCATCAAATTGACGTAGAGGAAATAGAAGACCGGCACGATCAACAGCGCGCCGGCATAGATGAACCATTGCTGCCGCTCGACCTCCGGCCGCGCCGGCGGCTCGCCATAGCCGGCCAGCGAATTGCCGTTGAACTGGATCAGCGCCCACGAGACCATCATGCCGATCGCGGCGAGGCCGAAGCCCGCCCACCAGCCGAGCACCACCGCAAGCAACGGGCAGAGGATCTGCGAAAAGAACGAGCCGATGTTGATGCCCATGTAGAAGATCGTGAAGCCGGCATCGCGCCGTCGGTCGCCCGTCTCGTAGAGCTCGCCGACCATCGTCGAGATGTTGGGCTTGAAGAAGCCGTTGCCGGTCGAGACCATGGACAGGCCGATCAGCATCACCATCACGTAGAACGGACTGCGATCGGCGTCGGATTCGAAGCTGCCCTTGGCGACCTTGCGCACCGATGCACCGTTCTCGAGCAGGTCGACCGAGCCGTCGTCATTGCCCTTGATCTCGAGCTTGCGGGTACCGTCGACGACATAGCGGACCTCGCGGTCGGCCGACTTCTCGATCGAGACTTCGTAGCGCTGGCCGTCGACCTTGGCATGCGGCTGCGCGGTGGGGCCGCCGAAGCAAAGGATCAGATAGCCGAGCGACATCACGATCGCGCCGAACTTCACTGCGCGCTTCGATCCGAGGAACTGATCGGCGAGATAGCCGCCGATCAGCGGGGTCAGATAGACCAGCGCAGTGAACCCGCCATAGATGCCGGTCGCCTGACGATCGCCGAACATGAAATGCTGAGTGAGGTAGAGCGTCAGCAGCGCCCGCATGCCGTAAAAGCCGAACCGCTCCCACATCTCGGTGGTGAACATCCGCGCGAGCTGGCGGGGATGGCCGAACCACGTCTTCTCCGCGGCGGGATTGACGTGGCTGATATCGGGTTCGGCCGGGCTGTCGGCGGTGGGGGTTTCGACCATGCGAGGGTGGACCTTTTATAGTTCGGTTTCCGGGGCTTGGCCCGGTGCATGGGCGGCGAGACTAGACGGAAAGGCGCAGGTGTAAAGCGTTCGGACCTCCCCCTCGCGCCAGGCGCTTGCAAAGTAGGATTTCGTCTGCTTGCCTCGCCCTGCCGGTGCCCGGCCGCTCTTTGACCCGGTTGATGCCCTGACCGATCCACGGCTCACGAAAGAAAGTTGCGTGATCGACTGCGTTTCCGCCAACTGAGTCAAGCTAAGCCCATCGGCTCTATGCCTGGCGGAAAGATTCAATCGCAAATCGCAGTTGGCGCCCGGCGGGCGGGTGCCTAGATCGCGGCCATGACCTTCAACGATCGCGCTACTCCGCTCAGCCTTCTCAGAACCCGCCGTTCGGGCAAGCCGCGCGACATGGTGGCGCCGGGACCAACCCCGGAGCAGTTGCGCGAGATGATCGCGATCGCCGCGCGGACGCCCGATCACGGCAAATTGGCGCCGTGGCGCTTCGTGATCGTGCCTGACGAAGCCCGGCCCGCGCTGGCGCTCGAGCTGATCGGGATCCAGCGCGCCGAAAAGCCCGATTGCAACGCGCGCGACGAAGAGGCGACAGCGCAGTTCGTGACGCAGGCCCCGGCGCTCGTCGTGGTGCTCTCCGCGCCGGTGATTCCGCACAAGATCCCGTTGTGGGAGCAGGAATTATCGGCCGGGGCGGCGTGCATGAACCTGCTCCACGCGGGGCACGCCATGGGATTTGTCGGCAGCTGGCTCACCGGTTGGGCGGCCTATTCGGACGCAGTACGAGACCTGTTCGGCGCGGCGCCGCAGCGGATCGCCGGGTTCGTCTTCATCGGCACGCCGGGGCGCGATCTGGAAGAGCGGCCGCGGGGCGAACTGTCCGAAATCGTACACGAATGGAATCCGGGGTATGGACCCGATCGCTAATTGGTGTATTAAGGCAGCATGACAGCGCTCGAGCACGACGACTCACCCGTTTACCTCAAGCTTCGCGCCACCATTGCTGCGGCAATATTGCGCGGCGAATATCGTGCGGGGGACCAGCTTCCATCGGTGCGCGCGCTTGCCGCCGAGCACGGCGCCAATCCGCTGACCGTCGCCAAGGCCTATCAGAGCTTCCAGGACGATGATTATGTCGAGGTTCGCCGCGGTGTCGGCATGTTCGTGCTGCCGGGCGCGGTCGAGCGGCTGCGCATCGCCGAGCGCGAGCGCTTCCTGACCGGCCACTGGCCGCGGGTGCGCGACCACATCGCATTGCTCGGCCTCGACGTGAACGAGCTTCTCGACCGCGAGATCGCCTGACGGGACGGGCGAGCCGCCCCGCCAGGAATGATCAGCCCGCCTTCGCGCTCGGCGTGTTGACGCCCATCGATTGCAGATATTTCCGCACGTTGCGCGCCGCCTGACGCAGGCGCTGCTCGTTCTCGACCATCGCGATGCGGACATAGCCTTCGCCGTTCTCGCCATAGCCGACGCCGGGCGCGACCGCGACCTTGGCGTGGCTGAGCAATTGCTTCGAGAATTCGAGGCTGCCGAGATGCGCGAGCGCCGGGGGTAAAGGTGCCCAGGCGAACATCGATGCGCGCGGGGACGGGATGTCCCAGCCGGCGCGGCCGAAGCTCTCGACCAGCACGTCGCGGCGCTTGTGATAGAGCTGGCGGTTCTTCTCGACGATGTCCTGTGGCCCGTTGAGCGCGGCGCAGGCCGCGGCCTGCACGGGCGTGAACGCGCCGTAATCGAGATACGATTTCACCCGCGTCATCGCCGCGATGAGCTGCTTGTTGCCCACTGCGAAGCCGATCCGCCAGCCGGCCATCGAATAGGTCTTGCTGAGCGAGGTGAACTCGATCGCCACGTCCTTGGCGCCTTTGACCTGCAGGATCGAAGGGGTCGGATTGCCGTCATAATAGAGCTCGGAATAAGCGAGGTCGGAAATGATCCAGACCTTGTTCTCCTTCGCCCAGGCGACCAGCCGCTCATAGAAAGCGAGGTCGACTGCCTCGGCGGTGGGATTCGACGGATAATTGACGACGAGGATGCTCGGCCGGGGCACGGTGAAGTTCATCGCGCGCTCGAGGCTCTCGAAATAGGCATCGTCGGGCGTGGTCGGCACCGCGCGGATCGTCGCCCCGGCGATGATGAAGCCGAAGGTGTGGATCGGGTAGGACGGGTTCGGCGCGAGGATCACGTCGCCCGGCGCGGTGATCGCAGTGGCGAGGCTGGCAAGGCCTTCCTTCGAGCCCATCGTCACGACGACTTCGGTTTCGGGATCGAGATCGACTCCGAAGCGGCGGCCGTAATAATTCGCCTGTGCGCGGCGCAGACCGGGAATGCCCTTGGACTGCGAATAGCCGTGCGCGTCGGGCTTCGACGCGACTTCGCACAGCTTCTCGATCACGTGCGCCGGCGGCGGCAGATCGGGGTTACCCATGCCGAGATCGATGATGTCCTCGCCCGCCGCCCGCGCCGCTGCCCGCATGCCGTTGACCTCGGCGATGACATAGGGCGGCAGCCGCTTGATGCGGTAGAACTCTTCGGACATTTCCACTTCTCGCTCGTGTTGGAGGCGGCACCCTTTGTGCCGTGTCGGTGGTTCTAGGGCATAAGGACGCTCGCGGAAACGGCGAGTTGCATCTAGAACGCCAAAGCGTTCGCCGGAGAGGATCTGCATGGCCGATACCACGACCCCACAGCCGAACCTCGAAGACCTCCAGCACTGGACCTGGGTGCTGGGCAAGGCGCAGCAGATGATGCTCGAACACGGCATCGATCTGATGGCGCAGGTGCCCGCGGCGCCGGCGTTCGGCGCGATGTTCGATCCGGCCGCGCAGATGCGGGCGAGCGCCAATTTCTGGGCGGATACGATGCAATTGTGGCAGCGTTTCCTCGATCCCGGCAATGCCGCGCCGTTCGAGGAGACGCCCGAACAGGCCCGCGACAAGCGCTTCAAGGCACCGCAATGGCGCGAGCAGCCGGTGTTCGACTTCCTGCGCCAGAGCTATTTCGTGATTGCCGATCACATGCTGAAGGGCGTCGATGCGCTGGAGGGCGTGGATCCGCGGCAGAAGGAGCAGATCCGTTTCGCGACCAAGGGCTTCATCGATGCGGTGAGCCCGACCAATTTCCCCGCGACCAATCCGCAGGTGCTCGAGAAGATCGTCGAGACCAAGGGCGAGAGCCTGCTCAAGGGCCTGCAGAACATGCTGTCGGACGTGGCCAAGGGGCAGATGACGCAGACCGCCGAGGGCGCATTCGAGCTGGGCAAGAACCTTGCGATGACGCCGGGCAAGGTGGTCAAGCGCACGCCGCTCTACGAACTGATCCAGTACTCCCCGGCGACCGAAGAGGTATACACCACGCCGCTGATCATCTTCCCGCCCTGGATCAACCGCTTCTACATCCTCGATCTGACTCCGGAGAAGAGCTTCATCCGCTGGGCGGTGGAGCAGGGGCTGACGGTGTTCGTCGTATCGTGGAAGTCGGCCGACGCCAGCATGAAGGACGTCGTCTGGGACGATTATGTCGAGCGCGGCCAGATCGATGCGGTCGACACGGTGCGCGACCTGCTCGGCGTCGAGGGGGTGCATGCGATCGGCTATTGCGTGGCGGGGACGACGCTTGCCGCGACGCTGGCGGTACTCGCGGCGCGGGGCACTCCGGAGAAGGTAAAGAGCGCGACCTTCTTCACTGCGCAGGTCGATTTCTCCGAAGCGGGCGACTTGACCATGTTCGTCGACGACGACCAACTCGCCTTGATCAAGAGCCTCGGTGCCGACGGGTTTCTCGACGGGCGCTATATGGCCGCGACCTTCAACCTGCTGCGCGGCCGCGACCTGATCTGGAACTACGTCACCAACAATTATCTGATGGGGCAGGATTATGTGCCGTTCGACCTGCTCCACTGGAATTCGGACGTCACCAATCTGCCCTCGACCTGGCATCTGAGCTATCTCACCGACCTCTACCGCGACAATAAATTGGTGGTGCCGGGGCTGCTCTCGATCGACGGGACGCCGGTCGATCTGGGCAAGGTGGTGACGCCCACCTATGTTCAGGCCGGCCGCGAAGATCATATCGCGCCTGCAGCAAGCGTCTGGAAGATCACCCATCACTTCAAGGGGCCGCTCAAGTTCGTGCTCGCCGGATCGGGGCACATTGCCGGCGTCGTCAACCCGCCCGCGGCGGGAAAATACCAATATTGGGTCAACGACAAGAAGGTCGAGACGCTCGCCGAGTTCATGGCGGGCGCGAAGGAGACCAAGGGCAGCTGGTGGCCCGACTGGATGGCCTGGATCGAGAGCGTCGATTCGGTAAAGGTAGGTGCAAAAGGTGCACGCGTACCCGGCAAGGGCAAGCTCAAGGCAGTGGAAGATGCTCCGGGGAGCTATGTGCGTACGCGATGAAACCGCTCGTTCCGTAGCGTAAACGAGTTTTGTGCACTGCACAATATTCTTCTTGCAATGCACGCAACAGGTCCTTATATGCTGCGTTGCAGCAATAGTCAGGGGACCGAGTCACATGGCCACCAAGGGACCGAAAGCGCCGGCGAAGCCGATCGCTCCGAAGCCTGCGGCGCGCGCCACGAAGCCGGCAGCGCCCAAGGCTCAGGCTGCCGCAGTCAAGGCTGAGAAGAAGTCCGCGCCGGAAGCCGTCATCGAAGCAGCAGCTCCGGTGAACGCGTCCGGACCGGCTCCGGTCGTGGCGGTGTCGCAGGAAGCAGTGGAAATCGTTCAGCCCGTGGCAGAGCAGGCCCAAGCCGCCGCCGCGGAAACCGTCAAAATTGCCGAGGCCGTCGTCGAAGCCGCCCCGGAAACTCTCGTCAAGGAAACCAGCACCATGGCTACCAATTTCGAAAACAACACCGTCAAGGCTCAGGCTCTGTTCGCCGACTGGAACGATCGCACCAAGGCTGCCGTCGAGAAGTCGACCAAGCTGGTCGAGGAAGCCAACGAGTTCGCCAAGGGCAATCTCGAAGCCGTCGTCGAGTCGGGCCGCATTGCAGCCAAGGGCTTCGAGACTCTCGGCCAGGAAGCTGCCGAATATGGTCGCAAGTCGTTCGAGAGCGCGACCGCTGCGCTGAAGACCTTCGCGACGGTCAAGTCGCCGACGGAATTCTTCAAGCTGCAGAGCGACTTCGTTCGCGGCGCGTTCGACTCGTATGTCGCCGAAGCGTCGAAGAACACCGAAGCCGTGCTCAAGCTCGCAGGCGACGCCGCGCAGCCGATCTCCAGCCGCTTCGCGGTTGCGGCCGAGAAGGTGAAGACCACCGCTTGAGCGCGCGCAGCGCTCCAGTAAACGCGTAGATGGGCGGCTGCCGCGAGGCGGCCGCCCTTTCTTTTTGACAGCGCGGGCTTTTTTTGAAGATTAATGGCGCGGTTGCGGCCTTGCCTCGACTCCGGTGAACCCATATTTTCAGCGTGATGGCCGAAACCAGCAAAACCACAATCCGGATGGCCGAGGACGGCGACGACGATACGGGGACCCGCGATCCCTCGGTCGGGCTCGCGACGCGAACGCGCACGCGCACCAAGAAGCCGACGCCGTATCGCGTGCTGATGCTCAACGACGATTACACGCCGATGGAATTCGTCGTGCTCTGCCTTCAGCGCTTCTTCCGGATGAATATGGAAGAGGCGACACGGGTGATGCTCCACGTCCATCAGCGCGGGGTGGGGGTCTGCGGCGTGTTCAGCTACGAAGTCGCCGAGACCAAGGTCAGCCAGGTGATCGACTTCGCCCGGCAGAACCAGCATCCGCTGCAGTGCACGCTGGAAAAGGCGTGACCGGCTAGCTCCGCGGGCGGGGAAGCCAGCTCAGGTCGAGGCCTTGGTAGCGGTTCACATAATTGGCGGCCCGCGCGAGCGCGCGTTCGTCGCGCAGGGTGACCCGACCCGATTCGCGCGTGATCAACCCATCGTCCTCGAGCTGACGGAGCATGCGGTTGACATGGACCGCAGTGAGTCCCGTCGCGTCGCCGATCTCTTCCTGGGTCAGGCCGAGCGCGAACGCACTCGCG
>Ga0247823_10003014_pt1 | contig 13745 bp, 8 predicted proteins | sample 13C_PalmiticAcid_2_FD_192426 | JGI IMG/M metagenome (GOLD analysis project Ga0247823, IMG submission 192426) | Soil microbial communities from agricultural site in Penn Yan, New York, United States - 13C_PalmiticAcid_Day30 | ecosystem: Environmental > Terrestrial > Soil > Agricultural land...
GGTCGATCACGAGCTCGGCCGGCGACGTGGCGAACATGAGCCTCGGCGGCTCGGTCTCGACCACGCTCGACAATGCCGTCGCAGCCCTCGGCAACGCCGGCATCAAGGTCGCTCTGGCCGCCGGCAACGAAGGCGACGATGCGATCTTCCATTCGCCGGCCCGCGTCAACGGGACGAATATCTACACCGTCTCGGCGATCGGCTCGACGAACTGCCTCGCATCGTGGAGCAACTACGGCACGCCGGTCGATTATGCGGCGCCGGGCGTCAACATCCTTTCGACCTGGCGCGGTGGCGGCACCAACACGATCAGCGGCACCTCGATGGCCGCTCCGCACGTCGCCGGCATCCTGCTGCTCGGAACGATCAACTCCGACGGCACCGCCTGCAACGACCCGGACAGCAACCCGGATCCGATCGCACATCGCTAGTCGATCGGTGCTGCATTCATGCAAGAGGGAGGAGGGACTTCGGTCCTTCCTCCCTCTTGCGTTTTCGTGAGTCTGTCGAACGCGACGCTGTGTGATCAGCGTTCGATCTCCGGCATCGGCCCGCCCGCTGCGGCGACATTTGACGCCTCTTTCATCGCGCTCTCCATCCGCCCCCGCGCGCTGTCGCGACGGCCGGAGACCTTCACGTGACGGCCGGCCTTGGCCAGGCCGAAGCGGGGCATCGCCCCGTAGATCGCCTCGAAAGCGCCCGGAGCCACCCGGTAGGTCTCGTGCCAGATGCCGACGTCACCGCTGGAGACGCGCACCTTCCTGTTGAACTCGACCCACGCCGGCCAGTGCTCGCGATCCTGGGTGCGGGCATAGCGCTCGAGGTGCTCGAACGACCGCCAGTACTGCACCATCACCATCGGTCCGCCGAAGCCGCCGAGGTAGCCCGACTCGGGATCGGCCTCGAGCTCCTTGATCATCCGCGGCATCGCACGCGCCACCGGCAGCCACTTGTGAATCTTCCACGGCTTGTTGATTCGTGCGCCGATGAGGAAGACGACGAACTCGCCGTCGATCTCGGCGGTCATGCGCTCGTTGATGATGGTTGCCATGGCGAGATGTTGGATGTCAGATGTTAGATGTCAGATGTCACATGCGGGGTTAGGCTCGTGACCATATCAGTTGGAATTCGAGCTCGTCGTCGGTTGCGGTGCGTTCGTGCTCGATGTTGAACGTGACGTCGTGGGGGATGCGGAGCTTTTCGCCGGCGACCTGGATCGTGAAGGGTTTCTCAGCTTCGAGTGCGTCGGCGAGGCGGCGGAGCTTTGCGACGAACTGGGCGCGGGAGTAGGATTTCGTGAGGTCGCGGTCGGGGGTGGTGTTGGGCATGTTCGATGTCAGATGTTAGATGTCAGGTGTCAGATGTCACGGGCGGGGAGGTCTGGGGGGTGGGATGAGCGTCGATATTAGCTCGGTCGGCACTCGGATGCAACCCCGGGGTCGCAGCGCGATGCGTCGTCGAGTGCGGCCCGGCTCGTAACGCGGCCATGGCCGAACCGTGGCATTGCCTCATGTGATCGCGACGCGGCGTGACACATCGTCGCGTCGGCCCTCCGGCGCGTCGACGGTCACTTTCCTATCTTGCCTGCTTCCCGGAAGCGATACCCACTCACGGAGCCAGTGATGTCAGACGAAGCGGTGACACCCCGCAGCCAGGACTATTCGGCCTGGTACCTCGAAGTGATCAAGCGAGCACAGTTGGTCGACTACGGGCCGGTCAAGGGGACGATGGTCATCCGACCGTACGGCTACGCCCTGTGGGAGCACATCCGCGACGGGCTCGACCGGCGCTTCAAGGAGACGGGCCACGAGAACGCCTACTTCCCGATGTTCATTCCCTACTCCTTCTTCCAGAAGGAAAAGGACCACCTCGAGGGCTTCTCGCCCGAGCTAGCGCTCGTGACGCATGCCGGCGGCAAGGAGCTCGAGGAGCCGCTGGTGGTTCGTCCGACATCCGAGACGATCATCAACCACATGTACTCGCAGTGGGTGAAGTCCTACCGCGACCTGCCCATCCTCATCAACCAGTGGGCGAACGTCGTGCGCTGGGAGCTCAGGACGCGTCCGTTCCTGCGCACGACCGAGTTCCTCTGGCAGGAGGGCCACACGGTCCACGCGACGGCGGCCGAGGCCGAGGAGGAGACGCTGCGGATGCTCGGCGTCTACACCGACTTCGCGTTCGCCGACGCCGCGATCCCGGTGATCCCCGGGCGCAAGTCGAACATCGAGAAGTTCGCCGGCGCGGTGCACAGCTATACCATCGAGGCCATGATGGGCGACGGCAAAGCCCTGCAGTCTGGCACGAGCCACAACCTCGGTCAGAACTTCGCGAAGATGTTCGATACGCAGTTCCAGAGCGAGGAGGGAAAGCTCGAGTACGTCTGGCAGACCTCCTGGGGCGTGAGCACGCGCATGGTCGGTGCGGTGCTGATGGCGCACGGCGACGACAAGGGATTGATCATCCCGCCGAAGCTCGCGCCGTACCAGGCGGTGATCGTGCCGATCTGGAACAAGGACGAGGACAAGCCGGCCGTGCGCGAGAAAGTCGCCGAGGTCGAGCGCAACCTCAAGGCCGCCGGCATCCGCGTCAAGGCGGACCTGAGCGAGCAGGAGACCGCGGGCTGGAAGTTCAACGAGTACGAGATGCGAGGCGTGCCGCTGCGCATCGAGATCGGTCCGAAGGATGTCGCCAAGGACGCGGTCGTCTTCGCACGACGTGATCGTCCGGGCAAGGAGGGCAAGCAGTTCGGAATCCCCACGGCCGATGTCGGAACGGTCGCGCGCGAATGGCTCGACGACATCCAGGCGGCGCTGCTTCGTCGGGCGACGGAATTCCGCGATGCCAACATCGTCGACGTCACGAGCTACGACCAGCTCAAGGAGGTCATCGCCAACGCGCAGTGGGCCCGGGTGTGGTGGAACGGATCGGATGATCAGGAGCGCGCGATCAAGGAAGAGACCGGCGCGACGATCCGCTGCTTCCCGATCGATCAGCCCGGCGGCTCGGGCCGATGCTTCTACACCGACACGGAGGCGACCGAGGTCGCGCTCTTCGCGCGCGCATACTAGGCTCCCACGAACTCGCACAGCACTTCCGCTCCTGCCTCCATGCACACACTCGCCGCACTGCGACTGCTTCCGTTTCTGATCCTTCTCGGCTGCGCCACCACCATGGTGGCGCAGCCGGTCGCGTTCAACGACGAGTTCACCGACAACCGGAACACGTGGTGGGTCGGCGAGTCGCCGAACGGCGCGTGCAGTGTCGCCGGCGGACACTACTCGGTCAGTTGCGTGCGGCCCGGCTCGTGGTGGTATGCGGAGCGTCCGATCTACATCGATCCGAAGAAGGACTATACGATCGAGGTCCGCATTCGTCAGAACCGCGGGTCGCACTCCGGCGGCTTCGGCATCGTCTTCGGCGCCTCCGATCCTCAGAACTTCAATCAGTTCATCATCTCCTCGAGCGGAGCCGCGGCCGTCGTGATCGCCGAGGGCGATCGCTGGAACGAGCTGCTGCCCTGGACGCGCGTCGAGGGGATTGCTCCGATGAGGCAGTACAACGTTCTGACGGTGGAGCGCAGAGGCTCCCGGATGCGCTATCTCGTCAATGCGAAGGAGGTCGCGACGTCTCCGGTCGTGCGACTGCACGGGTTCGACTTCGGCGTGCTCGTCAGCGACACGATGGAGGTCGAGGTCGATCGCGTGACGATCCGACAGGAGCAGACGATCAACCTCGTGCCGAAGGCGCCGAAGAAGGTCGAGAAGGTCAACCTCGGTCCGAACGTCAACAGCGAATACGACGAGCTCGGCCCGATCATCGCGCCCGACGGCTAAACGCTGTACTTCTCGGTGAACTACCATCCGGAGAACACCGGAGGCACCGGCGATGCGGACGAGATCTGGTACTCCGAGGCGGAGGCGAAGGGCCGGTGGGGAAAGCGTCGCAGGATGGGTCCGCCGCTGAACAACGTGCAGGCGAACTGGGTGATCTCGGTGACGCCGGACAACAACGCGCTGCTCGTGGCCAACCTCTACAAGCCCGATGGATCTCCCGCGGGCTCCGGGATCTCACTGAGCCGCCGGGTCGCCGACGGATGGAGCGTGCCGCGCGAGGTGAAGATCCACGGCTTCGTCAACAACAGCGCCTGGCAGCAGTTCGGGCTCTCGAGCGACCGCAAGGTGCTGCTGCTGAGCGTGACGGGCGAGGAGACGCACGGCGACCACGATCTCTACGTCAGCTTCCTTCACGAGGACGGCACGTGGTCGCGTCCGCTGAATCTCGGTCCGACCGTCAACACGCTCGGCGCCGAGGGCAGTCCGTTTCTCGCGGCCGACGGCGTGACGATCTACTACTCGTCGAACGGCCTGCCAGGCTACGGACGCAGCGACATCTACGTCTCGCGTCGTCTCGACGACACGTGGACGAAGTGGAGCGAGCCGCAGAACCTCGGTCCGGCGATCAACACGCCGGCCGACGAGAGCTACTTCACGGTGCCGGCGTCGGGAACGTTCGCGTACATGAACAGCTCGCACAAGTCGCTCGGCAAGCTCGACATCTTCCGCATCGCGCTGCCGGAGGCTCTGCGCCCGCAGCCGGTGGTGCTCGTCTACGGCACGGTGCTCAACAGCAAGACGAAGGCGCCGCTCGGCGCGGACATCTCGTACCACGATCTCAGGACCAACGCGGAGATCGGCGTCGCGAGCTCGGACCCGACCACCGGCGCCTACAAGATCGTGCTGCCCGCGGGCCGCGTCTACAGCTTCCTTGCCGAGCTCGGCGGCTACTACGCGGTCAGTGACAACCTCGACGTCAAGGGCCTGACGGGATACCGAGAGCTCAAGCGCGACCTGATGCTCACGCCGGTGGAGGTTGGCGCGACGATCCGGCTGAACAACATCTTCTTCGACTTCGCGAAGTCGGAGCTGCGCGGCGAGTCCTTCCCGGAGCTCGCGCGCGCGATCGAGTTCCTCAACGGCAACCCGAACGTGACGATCGAAGTCGGCGGACACACCGACAACGTCGGCGCCGACGCCGACAACCTCGCGCTGAGCGAGTCCCGAGCGCGCGCGGTGCTCGAGTACCTTCGCGCGCAGGGCATCGACGCCTCGCGCCTGACCTCCCGTGGCTACGGCGAGACGAAGCCCGTCGCGTCGAACGGCACCGACGAGGGACGGCAGCGCAACCGGCGCGTGGAGTTCACGATCGTCAGGCAGTAGCCGATCACCGGGCCGTCAACGCTCGATGACGAACCGCGCCACGGACGCACTCGCGCCGGCGGCGACCCGCGCGAAGTAGACTCCGTCGCCGAGTTGCACGCCGAGCGCAACGCGTTGAGCGCGCGCCGCCAGATCCAGCGATCTCGTGTGCACCACCCGCCCGAGAATGTCGATGATCTCCAGCGTCGCGTCGCGCGCGGCCTGTTCGGCCGTGATCTCGACGATCGGCTCGTCGCCGCCGAGCACGCGCACGCTGATCGCGGCGGACGCCGCTGACTCCGCGGTCACGCCGAGCGGCTGCAGGTCGGCCGCCCAGATGCCGCGCCCGAACGTCGCGGCGTAGAGTCGCCGGCTCTTCGCGTGCAGATCGAGATCGCTCACGATGACGTTCGGCAGGTTCTCACCGAGCGGCGTCCAGCCGGCGGCGCGATCGGAGGTCGTCCAGACGCCGATGTCCGTGCCGGCGTACAGTGTGTTGTCGCTCGACGTCTCGTCGTGCACCACGACGTTGACGGGGATGTTGGGCAGGTCGCGCGAGACGTTGCTCCAGGTCGCGCCGCCGTCGGCGGTGACGTAGACCTTCTGTCCGTCGACGAATCCGCTGAACGTCGCCCAGACCGTCTCCGATCGCAGCGGATGCACCGCGAGCGATGTGAGATAGAGCGAGTCGGGGAGTCCGGCCGTGGCGTCGTACCACGTACCGCCGCCGTCGCTCGTCGCCATGAGCTGTGTGGGGATTCCTCGTGAGTGCCAGATCCGCTTGGCCGCATAGATGCGGGAGGTGTCCGATGGTGCGACCGCGAGTGCCGTGATGGGTGTCGGATACGGGGCGCCGGAGCGCGTGCCGAATCTCGAGATCCGTCGCCACAGCGTGTCGTTGCCATCGGTTCTCCAGACGTTGCCGAAACCGGCGAGGCGGATGCCCGGCGCCGTCGGATGCACCATGAACGGTGTCGTCCACTCGCCGGCCTCGCCTGCATCGGACGCCTCGGCGGCGACCCGATAGGCAGAGGAACCACCGTCGGGTGAGCCCATGAGGAAGCCGAACTGTGCGGAGCCGTAGATCTGCGTGGGAACGTCGGGGTCGATGAAGCAGTCCATCCCGTCGCCGCCGAAGATCTGCGTCCAGTTCTCCCGGTCGTAGTAGAACGTCGAGTTGTCCTGCGATCCGGCGATGACGTAGCCGGAGTTGTTCCTGCTGGTGCCGACTCGATAGAACGATGTGATCGCCATGCCGCCCGAGTGTACTTCCCACACCGTGTTCCAGGCTTCCGGCCCCGTCAGTCCCCATCCCCCGATCTCCATGCGTCCGGTCGAAAAGAGTCCGCCGTCGTTGCAGACGTAGGTGCGGCCATTGAGCGGGTTGTAGGCGAACTGATGCTGATCGGCATGGATGCTCCCCGGGGCCTCGGTCGTCCAATGGCTGACGCCGTCCCATGTGGCGCCGGCATCGGTCGAGCCCCAGATGTTGACGCCGCCGACGAAGACGCGTCGTTCATCGAGGGGATCGACGATGATCGCCAGGTCGTAGGCTCCCTGTCCCGCGCGATCGTTCGGGCCGCCGTCGCTGCCGCCGAGGATGTTCCGCCCCTGTGTTCGATCGATGACCCTGGTCCAGTTCGCGCCGCCATCGGTCGAGCGGTGGAACGAATGGAAGCGCTGGTCGAGCCCCGCGCAGACGACGTAGATCGTCCGCGGATCGCTCGGCGCGAACGCGATCTCGGCGCGCTGCACATCGCGGGGTGGGATCTGCGTCGCGAGAGTATCCCATGTCGCGCCGAAGTCATCGCTGGCGATCAGCGATGCGTTGCCGATGCCCCAGAGCGCCAGGTGGCCGGTGGAGGCGACGATCCGGTCCGGGTTGCCGGGATTGCGCTCGATGTCCCAGATGAAGTCGCTGCGGCCTCGCGTCCACGTCGTGCCGGCATCGCTCGAGCGCCACGTGCCGCCGGTGCCGGCCGCAAGCAGCTGCGCACTGTTTGCGGGGTGCACGAAGACGCGACGGATGAGCGATGCGTCACCACCGTCGAGGTCGAAGGTCAGCCCCGTCGGGCGCCAGCTCTCGCCGCCGTCGGTGGTCTTGTAGACGCCGAGTCCATAGTGCGTGTGCCTCTTGCGATCGGTGTGCACGAGGTCGACGCCGACGTAGCCGAAGTCGCCGACCGAGATGTAGATCACGTCGGTGTCGTCGGGATCGACGGCGATGTCGCTGATGCGGAGAATGGGGAGCTCGTCGGTGAGCGGTCGCCACGTCCCGCCGCCGTCGGCCGACTTCCAGAGTCCGCCCTGCGCGACGCCCGCCCAGAGGATCATCGAATCGGTCGGATGGAACGCCACACAGTTGATCCTGCCGAGGCCCGGATTCAATCCTGTGAGATTCAGTCCGAGCGGTCCGATCGGTCCGACTGGAAACCAGCCCGCCGCGGCGAGCGGACGGCGCAGCGCGCGTCGATGCGATGCGATCCGCTCGGAGGCATCGACGTACGCGCCGGCGTCGACGCGGCGCGCGCCGGGATTGAGTCGCTGCTCGACGGCGGCCTCCCACCGTCGATACCACTTCCACGAGCGCTCGCGCGCAAGGTCGCGACCGAGCATCCACTCTTCCGAGGCTCGGAGCAGGTCGACGAATCCGACCGACGCGGTATCGCGCGGCGCTGTCGTCGCGAACGGCTGCGCGACGAGTGGAATCGAGAGTACCGTGAGAAGGAAGGCGGCGGAGGTGAGAGTACGCATGACAGGTTACCTGCGGTAGGGAGGAGATTCGACGGACGAAGATACGCTGCGCGTCTGCTACCGAAACGGCACTTCACGCCGTCCGACATCGGCGCCCCCGTGATTCTCCGCGGTAGCGGTACCGTCCGGCACGGCTACCGCCGAAGAAAGATCCCCGTTGCGCTGCGCTCCACGAGGATGACGTGGTCGGGCGCCTCGTAGGGTTAAGGAGAGGTGCCACTCACGGAAATGCGCGAGGCGACCATTGCTGGTCGCCTCGCGTCCTTTCGTACCCCGCTCCGCGGGGGTGTGGGGTGAAGGACATTTTCGTGTTAGCGCTCCGAGAGCGACGCCTCCTCGGCGCGCTCCTGGATGCTGCGCAACTGAAGCAGCAGGACCGCGGGCATCAGTTGCGGGACGACGCCGATCGTCGTGTATGTGAGCTGCACGATGCAGCGATCGGAATCCTCGGGATCCTCCTCGAGCCGCACGGTAAAGAGTGAAGGAAAGTGCCCGCTGACCGACGGATCGACGATGTCGAGATCGCTGACGCTGAGCTGTGATCCCTCCATGCAGAGGAGGACCTCGCCGAAGCGATCGAAGACGACGCCCTCATGGGCGCGGTGGATGACGTAGCGGCCACCTTCGGAGGCTCCGAAGTACCCTGCAAGCGTCGACAGGCCGGCAAAGCGCGGCTGGTGCGAGAAGAGCCGGGCCGGCGAACCGACCACCGACCATACCCGACGCGGCGTCGCGTCGACCGTCGCCTGGACGGTCACCCCGCCGCGAGGCGAATCGAGGTGATCGAGCAGCTCGCCGTGCGTCTGCGCGACGTGATCCTCGTTCACCGAAAACGTACCATCGCTCCGACCATGGATCGCGCGCACGCGGCGCGGATACTCATACGTGTACTTCATGGGGACATCCTCCGTTCCTGGCCACAATCATCGATTCATCGACATCGGCTCGCACTGGTAAGACCCGCCGACCCCCCGTCTGTCACATGCAGACGAAGTCGATCCGATGTCCGAAGCTGTCAGACATCTGCACACGTCCAGGGATTGCCCCGGTTACGATTCGAATGGTGAGATGGTGTTAACGCCGACCCACGCCAGGAAACTAACCCCGACCCCATCCCCACCTGGACACAATACGTCCGCCACAGCCCCTCGGCCGCAGGCCGTGTCCCCTCGGCCGCAGGCCGTGTCCCCTCGGCCGCAGGCCGTGTCCCCTCGGCCGCAGGCCGTGTCCCCAGGGCCGAAGGCCCTACTCCTCCGCGACGACCCAGCGCTCTGCGATCTCTTCGGGGATCGTCTCGATGAAGCGCGAGGGCTTCGACAGGACCATCCCGCTGTCGCGGTCGTAGATGTTGACCGGGTAGCTGATCGCGAGCCGGTCCTTCGCGCGTGTCGTCGCGACGTACATCAGGCGGCGCTCCTCCTCGATCGATTCGTGCGAGCCGACCGAGCGCGCGGCGGGGAAGAATCCGTCGAGCGCCCAGATGAGGAAGACCGAGCTCCACTCGAGTCCCTTCGCCGAGTGGATCGTCGAGAGGACGAGCTTCTCGTCCTCGCTGCCGGACTCGCCGATGTCGGTGACCGACTCGTTCGGCGGCTCCAGCGCCATGTCGCTGAGGAACGAATTGAGCGAGCGGTAGCGTCCCGCGATCTCGGCGAAGACCTCGATGTCCTTCAGGCGCTTGGTGTAGTCGTCGTACTTGCGCTTCATGATCGGGCGGTAGTACCCGACGAGCAGATCGACCTTCTCCGGCAGCGGGATATGCTCGTCGACGAGGGCGCCGAGCGTCTCGAAGAGCCGGGCGACCGCCTGGTTGCCGAGTCCGCGCGCACGCTCGATCCCGTCGTGCGAGAGCGTAATGCTGCCGTCGATGATCGCGTCGATCACACGCTGCGCGCCGCGCGGACCGACGCCCTCGAGCAGCAGCAGAATCCTGTTCCAGCTCACGACGTCGCGCATGTTGTGCAGCACCCGCAGGTGCGCGACCAGATCCTTGACGTGCGCGGTCTCGATGAACTTGAATCCCCCCATCTTGATGTAGGGGATGTTCGCCTTGTTGAGCTCGATCTCCAGATCGAACGAGTGGAAGCTCGAGCGGAAGAGCACGGCCATGTCGTTGAGCTCGACGCCCTCCTCGCGCAGCTCGAGCACGCGCTGGACGACGAACTGCGACTGCAGCGTCTCGTTCATGGTCGAGACGATCATGGGCAGGTCTCCGCCGACGCGCCGCGTGAACAGGTGCTTCTCGTACTTCTCCGCCGCCGATCGCAGCACTTCGTTGGTGAACGTGAGGATCGGCTGCGTTGAGCGGTAGTTCTCCTCGAGCGTGATCACGGTCGTGCCCGGGAAGTCCTCCGGGAAGTCCATGATGTTGCGGAAGTTCGCGCCGCGGAAGGAGTAGATCGACTGCGAGTCGTCGCCGACGACCATGACGTTGCGCCGTGTGCCGCTGAGGCGGTGGACGATCTCGTGCTGCAGCTTGTTGGTGTCCTGGTACTCGTCGACCATGATGAACCGGTGCATGTCGGCGAGGCGCTCGCGCACGTCGGGATGCTTCTCGAGGAGCATCACCATGTTGACGAGCAGGTCGTCGTAATCCATCAGATCGTGCGCGCGCTTGTAGTCCTGATAGGCTCGCGCGAGCGATTCGATCTCCTCGATCTCGTTGCGGTACTGCGGGTACTCGGCCTCGACGATCTCGCGCAGCGGCGTCATCCGGTTGATCGACGAGGAGATCATCGAGACGATCGTCTGCTTGCGCGGGAAGCGCCGCTTCTTCGCCTCGAGTCCGAGCCGCGTGCGCAGAAGGTTGACCACGTCCTCGCAGTCACCCTGATCGAGAATGTTGAAGCTCGGGTTGTAGCCGAGTCGCTGGGCGTGATGGCGAAGCGTGCGGTTGGCGAAGGAGTGGAACGTGCCGCCCTCGACCTGCTCGGCGCGCGGACCGACGAGCATCGAGGCGCGACGCAGCATCTCCTGCGCCGCCTTGCGCGTGAAGGTCAGAAGGAGGATGTGACCGGGAGGGATCCCCATCTCGATCATCCTCGCGACGCGATAGGTAAGCGTCCGGGTCTTGCCCGTGCCCGCGCCGGCGATCACGAGCACGGGTCCCTCGATGTTCTCGACGACCGCGAGCTGCGCGGCGTTGAGCTCGTCGGCATACCTGATCCTGAACGTCGGCGCCGAGACGTCCTTCTGGCGCTTGAGCACGAACGTCTTGCGCGCCGGCGACTGCGGCCGCTCCGCCGGAAGCCGCGACGTGTCGTCACTCGATTGTGGAGGATCCTGTTCGGCGTTCATGACGGCTCAGTATTCGAACTCCCAGGTGATCGGCGTCTCGTCACCGCGGAGCTTGAACGACATCTCGCCGAGGCCCCTGTAGCCGGCCGGGATCGGTGTCGTGGGCATCCGCCCGCGATAGGTCTGCGCGACGTACGGCACGAGCTCGGTGCCGCTCCAGCCGTCGATCGGACGCGGCTCGCTCGGGCGCACGTGCTTCTCGATGATCGTGATCGGGATGCGCGGCAGGTCGGCGTCGCGCGCGAAGCCGACGATGAGCTCCAGGCGGAAGCGCGTGCTGTCGGCCTCACGATTGAAGTTGGGGAGGAACACCCACTCGCTCGGCGTGCTGAATGCCTCCTCGGCCTGCACGTTGCCGTCCTCGTCGACGATGCGCGCGAGGATGTCGGTCGTGCGGTTGTAGTCCTTCGGCTCGAAGACCGGCCCGATCCACAGCGCGCCGTCGTCCTTGCGCATCGTCAGCGGCATCGAAAAGGTGTCGGAGCGGATCGTGTCGATGACCGTGCGGACATATCCCTTCGCCGTCACGGCAGTCGTTCCGTTTACGGTCTCGTGGCCGCTGTTGACGGCGGTGACCACCGCCTCGCGCTCGCGCTCCTCGCCGACGACCTCCACGTTGAAGTCGACCATGATGGACTCGACCGCGAGCGAGAAGCTCGAGGGATTTCCCGCGCTCTCGAACGCATCGGCCTGCACGACGACCTCGACGATGCCGTCGCCGAGCGACTCGGCCGACACGACGTTCGAGCCCGACGTGCGCTCGCGTGCGATCACGCGCGGAAGGTAGTTGACGTCGTAGCCGTTGTGATCGATGATCCAGCCCGAGACGTTGGACTTCGAGCCGGCCGGCACGCTGAGCGTGAAGCGCAGTGCGGCGGCTCCGCGCGGTGGCGCGAAGAAGAACCGGCGCACGTGTCCGGCCGGCAGCTCGAACGTGGGCGTCGCAACGGCGAAGTCCTTCTCGGGAGAGAACCGATACGGGACGATGATCGTGTTGAGAAGCTCGAACTCGACATCCGACGCGCCGGCCGGTCCGGTGCCGGAGGCGCGCCGGCCGATGACGCGAGCCGTGTAGAGTCCGGGCTCGCGAAGCGCCTCGCGGTCATAGATGACGTCGACCTCGGCGTTGCCCTGGTTGCGGATGTAGACGGTGTTCTGCACCGTCCGCAGCCACGGCGCGGTCGACTCGAGCGTGAAGGCGCGGAAGAATTCGTCGCCGCGCTTGCGATCGGAGCGTGCGATGGTAAACGTCTGGCGCCAGTCGTCGCCGGGCGTGTAGCTGCTGCGCCAGAACGCGGTCGGTCCGCGACGATCGGGGTAGTTCGGGGAGTATGTCGAGATGTCGTACTCCTCGAGGTCCGCGGCGAAACCGCTGCGTCGGTACTGCTTCAGCAGCTCGTACGCGCGACGCACGTTGACGACGCCGCCTCCCTGCTCGACCATCGAGTAGTGCGGCAGCGGCACGGCCGAAGCGCGCAGCGCGCGGCGCATGAGCGACTGCGTCGGCACGAACGTCGAGTCCTCCTGGCGCAGCGCGCTCAGCAGCAGGGCGACGACGCCGGCCGTGTACGGACTCGCCATCGAGGTGCCGCTGAGGCGGGACTCGAACGAGAAGCGCGTGATCGTGCTGACGGCGGTTCCGGGGGCGACGACGTCGGGCTTGTCGACCTCTCCGCCGCGCGAGGAGAAATCCCAGAGGATATCGTCGGAGAGCGAGGCGCTATACGTGTCGCGGCCGACGCCGCGCGGCAGCAGGGCGCCGACGGTGATCATGCGCGAGCCCGCGCCGGGGATGCCGACGGTCGACAGTCCCGGACCCTCGTTGCCGGCGGAGGTGACGACGTAGAGGTTCGGGTGCTTCGCGATGATCTCGTCGATGATCCCCTCGATCTCGGCCTGGCCTTCGAGTGCGGAGCCGATGCCGAAGCTCATGTTGACGACCACCGGCGTGTGAAACGCGGCGAGCGAGTCGGCGAGGCGGCCGGCGTACTCGTAGGCCTGCTTCATCGTTCCGGTGACGGTGATGTCCTTGGCCCAGTCGGCGGAGAACTTTCCGGAGATCACCTGCGCGCCGGGGGCGACGCCGTTGAAGCCGGGCTCGCGATTGATGCCGAAGCCCGCGGCGATGCCGGCGACATGCGTGCCGTGGACGTTCATGTCGTAGTGGAACGCGACCTCGCGGCGTGCCGAATCGATCGACGCGGCCATCGTCAGCGGCGACTTCGCGTCGTCCTCCCGCTGGTGGAACTCGATCGTCTCGCGAGTCTGTCGGAACGTGCCGACGGAGGATTCTCCGTCCATGCTCGAGTCGGCGTCGGTGTCGACCGCGACGCGCCAGCCGTCGGCCGTGCGCCACAGCAGGGCGCCGAAGGCCGACGTCGAGGCGCCGTCGCCATCGAAGTCGCGGACGCTCGAATTGCGGAACCTGCGCTCGCGCATCACCCCGACGAGCCACTCGCCGTCGACGGGCTGCGGCGTGAGCTTCGCCAGGTCACGCAG
>Ga0247823_10003015_pt1 | contig 13744 bp, 15 predicted proteins | sample 13C_PalmiticAcid_2_FD_192426 | JGI IMG/M metagenome (GOLD analysis project Ga0247823, IMG submission 192426) | Soil microbial communities from agricultural site in Penn Yan, New York, United States - 13C_PalmiticAcid_Day30 | ecosystem: Environmental > Terrestrial > Soil > Agricultural land...
GGTTGGAGCAGAGGCTGGGCGACCTGTGCGCCGACAACGAGGCCGCCGCCAAGGCCCTGAAGGACGCCATGATCGCCGCCGCCGCCCTGCCGGGCGAGGGGGTGTCGGGCCGCATCGCGCCGGCGTCTGGCGAGATCAATCCCATAGGCCCGATCGAAGCCTTCCTCGTCGCCGCCCTGGAGCAACTTCGCGCACGCAGTCAGGAGGCGGGCGGGACCGAGTTCGGCATGGAATGCGCCCTGCGCCCCGCGACCGAGCCGGTGCTGGAGGCCGCCCGCGCCGCCGCCCGCGCCATCGCCGCCGTCGAGGCGCCGCTTCTGGCCCTGTCGCGCCACCTCGAGGATATTCTGGACGAGGAGGCCGCCGAGCTGGACGGCGCCGCCCGCGCCCGCATCGAAGGGGCCCTGCGCGGCATGGACCGGCGTGCGCGCATGACCCTGCCGGGCTGGCGCTCCATGCTGGCCGCGCTCGAGGAAGGCGGCGACGAGCCCGATCCCGACTTCGTCGACTGGCTCAGCGCCGAGGCCGCCTTCGGCCGCATCCATGACGTGGCCCTGCGCCGCCACTGGATCGACCCGACCGTGCCGCTGGAAGCCGCCGTCGTCATGCCCGCTCACGGCGTGCTGGTGACCAGCGCCACCCTGTCGGACCCGGCGGCTGAGGACCCGTTCCAGTTGGCCCGGATGCGCACCGGCGCGGCGCGGCTGATCGAGCCGGCGCGGACGCTGAAGGTGGACAGCCCCTTCGACTACGCCGCCAACAGCCGCGTCATCGTCGTCAACGACCTGATGAAGGACGACCCGCGCCAGATCGCGGCGGCCATGCGCGAGCTGTTTCTGGCCGCGGGCGGCGGCGGCCTCGGCCTGTTCACCGCCATCCGTCGGTTGAAGACCGTCTATGAGCGGCTGGGGCCAGATCTGGCCAAAGCGGGCGTCCCCCTCTACGGCCAGCACGTCGATCCGCTGGAGGTCGGGGCTCTGGTGGATGTGTTCCGTGCGGAGCAGGACAGCTGCCTGCTGGGCACCGACGCGGTGCGCGACGGCGTGGACGTGCCGGGGCGCAGCTTGCGCGTCCTCGCTTTTGATCGTGTGCCTTGGCCGCGTCCCGACCTGTTGCACAAGGCCCGGCGCGAGCGCTTCGGCGGCAAGACCTATGACGACGCCCTGGCGCGCGGCCGCATAGCACAGGCCTTCGGGCGCCTGATCCGCCGCGCCGACGACAGGGGGGTCTTCCTGATGCTGGACGCCGCCTGTCCGACCCGCCTGTTCGCCGGCCTGCCGCCTGGAACCGAGGTCCAGCGCATGGGTCTGGCCGAGGCGGTGGAGCTGACGAAGGAGTTCCTCAATCCGGAGACGGTCTGAAGCGATCCTCCCCTGCGAAGCGGGGGAGGGGGACCATGCGCAGCATGGTGGAGGGGGCGAGAGCAGACGCTAGAAACCGATGTCAGGGATCGGACGGCATGAAATCAGTAGGGGCCGGAGCCTGTAGTCGCCCCCTCCACCGCTTCGCGGTCCCCCTCCCCCGTTTCACGGGGGAGGATCGGGATCGGGACAAACTCGAGCGCGACGCGTAGAAGTTGTCGCCATGTCCAAGACCACCCCCGCGACCGTGGCCCTCACCAGGGCCGGGGTCGTCTTTGAGCTCTTCCCCTACGACTACGACCCCGACGCGCCGCGCGTGGGATTGCAGACGGCCGAGGCGCTCGGCTGGGCGCCGGAACAGGTGTTCAAGACCCTGATGACGCTGGTGGACGCCAAGCCCGCCTGCGTCATCGTGCCGTCCGACTGCGAGGTCAGCATGAAGAAGCTGGCGGCGGCCATCGGGGGCAAGTCGGCGCAGATGATGAAGCCCGCCGACGCCGAGCGCCTGACGGGCTACAAGGTCGGCGGCGTCAGTCCCTTCGGCCAGAGGAAGGCCGTGCCGACGGTGATGGACGAGACCGCCGTCCTGTTCGACCGCATCCTGATCAACGGCGGCCAGCGCGGCCTGCTGCTGGGCCTGACGCCGGACGAGGCTGCGCGGGCGGCCGGCGCGACACTGGCCGACCTGACGGCGTAAGCCTTACTCTTCGAAGGTCACCACCACGCTGTCGGCCGAGCGCTCAGCCTCGCCGTGGAAGACGGCCTCGATATTGTTGCCGTCCGGGTCCAGCAGGAAGGCGGCGTAGTAGCCGGGGTGATAGGGCCGCTCGCCCGGCGCCCCGTTGTCGGTCCCGCCCGCCGCCAGCCCCGCCTTGTGGAAGGCCTCGACCATGGCCCGGTCCTTCGCCTGAAACGCCAGGTGGCAGCGCCCGGTCGGAGCGCCCTGCGCGGCTATGCTGTCCACCGCCGAGACGAACAGTTCGTCGGCCCAGAAGAAGCGTTCCGCCTCGCCGCCGATCGGCACGCCCAGCGTCTCCAGCACCGCGCCGTAGAAGCGCCGGCTGGCCTCAAGGTCGGGGGTCACCAGTTGCAGATGGTCGATCAGTCGGCCGCGATGCAGCTGTTGGGTTTCCATGGGTTTTGTCTCCTGTCGGGGCGCGATTCGAACGGACGACAGACTGGCCCGTTCCTGCTGACAGGACGTGTCATCAGCCGCGCGGCCTGCTAAACCGCGCCCATGACCGACGCCCACGCTGAACCCGTCCGCCACAGCCGCAAAGGGCTGATCATCCCCTTCGCCATCGTCTTCGTCGGCCTGGCCCTGTGGACCGGCTGGTGGTTCGTCCTCACGCAGCAGATCGAGAAGAAGCTGGAAGGCCGCATCGCCCGGCTGGAGCAGTCGGGCTGGACAGTGAATCACGCGGGCGTCACCACGACCGGCTGGCCCCTGCGGGCGCGGGTGGCGATGAAGCACGTCGATGTCGTCGCCCCCTCGGGCCACGCGGTCGCCGCGCCCGAGATCGTGGCCGAGGCCAACGCCTACAACCCGACCAAGTGGGTGATCATCGCGCCCGACGGCCTGGTCATGACGCGCGGCGCCAAGGGCAAGACGGCGGTCCGGGCCGAGGCTATTCGCATGAGCATCCACGGCCTGACCCAGCGCTGGCCCAATGTGGCGGTCGAGTTGTCCAGGCCGGTCTTCACGGCCCTGCCGGACGCCGAACCCTTCCCGCTGTCGAAGGCGGGTCTGGTCCAGTTCTACATGCGGCCGCACGTGGCGGGATCGAACGCGCCGACCGATGACGTCGACGTCCTGTTCCGTCTGGTCGACGGCGAGGGCCGCCCCAACGGGCCGGTCGAAGGCCTGACCCAGTCGGGCAAGCTGAACGCCCAGGTCGAGGCTGTGCTCGAGAAAGCCGGCGCGCTCAAGGGGGCCGACGCCCAAGGTCTGTTGTCGGCCTGGACCGCCGCCGGCGGGCGCTTCGTCGATATGAAGGGCGAACTGGGCGCGGGCGAGAGCAAGACCTTCCTCTCCAGTCCCGCCCTGTCGGCCGACGACAAGGGGCGCCTGGAAGGCGAGGTCTTCCTGCGCGCCGAGAAGCCTCTGGCCGCCATCGTCGGTCTGGCCGGCGCCCAGCAGGGCGGTTCGGTGGATCGCGCCGCCGCCGCCCGCGCCGCCGCCGCCACGCCCCAGGGCGGGACGGGGGATCAGGGGCAGGGCGTCGATCTGGTGCTGAACTTCAAGGGCGGGCGCACCTATCTGGGGCCCTTCGCCCTGGCCCCGGCGCCCCAGCTGTTCTGATGCTGGTCGAACCGCCGGAAGACCTTGAGCGGCTGGCGCTGGACCGCGCCCTGATCGCGGCGGCGCGGGCCCGTCTCGCCGCCGGCGCGCGCGGGTCCGTGGACGCCGACGCCATCGCCCTGCGTGAGGTCCTGCGCGACCTCCCGGCGTCAGAACGCCCGGCCCTGCGCGCCGTGCTGGGGCGCATCGAGGCGGCGACCGGCCCGGCGCTGGCGACCTGCGGACCGCTGTCCCAGGCTCTGGCCGCTGACCGCTGGGGCCTGATCGGCCGCCCGGTCGCCGAGCCGGATCAGGCGTTGGCTGCGGCGCGCCAAGGCGGGCGCGCCCTGATCGACCTCGGCGCCCGGCCCTGGTGGGGCAGGCTGCTGGTCATGCCTATGCTCAAGGTCGTCGCCGCCCTTCCGGACGATGCGGCCGGCGTCCCGCGGGCCCTTCTGGTCTCGACCGAAGCGCCCGGTCCGACCGGCGACGATCGCACCTTCTGGGTCACCGACAGCCCCCTGTCCGACGCCCGTATCGTCGCCGCGCTTGGCGAGGCGGGGCTGATCGCCGCGCCCCTGACGGCGGGCGGCGGCTTGAAGCTGTTCGTGCTGACAGGCTATGTGCAGGCTGAGGACGGACGGCTGACTGACGCCCCCGGCCAGATGAGCGGCGTCATCGGCGCCGCCCCCGTTTACTGACCACAGACTTCGAGGATGACGCACATGACCGACGCGCCGAACGCCGCGCCCGCCCCCAAGCCCGGCATCCTCGACATCGCCCCCTATGTCGGCGGCAAGGGCGCCATCGCGGGCTTCGCCGAGCCGATGAAGCTGTCGTCGAACGAAAACGCCCTGGGCGCCGGCGAGAAGGCGCGCGAGGCCTATGCCGCCGCGCTGAAGAACATCCACGTCTATCCCGACGGCCGCGCGACCAAGCTGCGCGAGGCCGTGGCCGCCCATCATGGTCTGGAGCCCGAGCGCCTGATCTTCGGCAACGGTTCGGACGAGGTCTTCGCCCTGCTGAACCAGACCTATCTGCAGCCCGGCGACAACATCGTCACCGGCCAGTACGGCTTCCTCGCCTACCGCATCTCGGCCAAGGCCTGCAGCGCCGAGGTCAAGCTGGCCCCCGAGCCCAACATGAAGGCCGAGGTCGAGGCCATCTTCGAACAGGTCGACGAGCGCACCCGCATCGTCTACGTCTCCAACCCGTCCAACCCGACCGGCAGCTGGAACTCGGGCGAGGAAATCCGCCGCCTGCACGCCGCCCTGCCGGCCCACATCATCCTGGTGGTGGACGAGGCCTATGCCGAGTTCGTGGTCGAGCCGGAGTGGGAGAGCGCCTTCGGTCTGGCCCGCGAGGCGTCGAACATCGTCGTCACCCGCACCTTCTCCAAGATCCACGGCCTGGGCGGCCTGCGCATCGGCTTCGGCTACGCCCCGCTGGCGGTCGAGCAGGCGGTGGACCGCATCCGTCTGCCGTTCAACGTCTCGGTGCCGGGCCTCGACGCCGCCACCGCCGCCCTGTCGGACGAGGCGCACCAGAAGGCCTCGCGCGATCTGGTGCTGGACTGGCGCCCGCGCATGACCCAGGCCATCCGCGGTTTCGGCTTCGAGGTCTTCCCCTCGGCCGGCAACTTCATCCTGATCCGCTTCGCCGACGAGAAGCGCAGCGCCGTCGCCGCCAGCGATTATCTGAACTCGAAAGGCATCATCGTGCGCCCGGTCGGCGGCTACGGCCTGCCCGACTGCCTGCGCGTCACCATCGGTACGGATGACCAGAACCGCGCCGTCATCGACGCCCTCAGCGAGTTCGCCGCCGGCTGATCGGGCCTACTGGCCGCTGTTGAAACGGACGACCCCGATCAGGCCCGCGCGCCAGACGTGGTCGTCCTCGACCAGCGGGCTGTCCTTCAGGTCACCCAGGCGTTGCTCGTAGTTGATGAAGCCGCCCATGCCGAAACGGTCGCCGATCGGTACGGCCAGCATGATCACGCCGCCCAGACCCGACAGTCCGCCGGACGGCTCGAACACAGCATAGCCGCTGCCCGGCGCCTCGGCCGCCGTGACGCCGTAGTAGCGCCGCGCGCGTTCGTCGTCGCCGCCGCGCACATAACCCATGGTCTGCAACAGGCCGACGCGCGTCACGCGCTGGTGTCCGACCGAGCCGTAGTACTCCAGCCCCGCGTCGTCGCCGCTGACGTCATGCTGGATGCGGCCGCCGACGACGATATTCCCTGGCAGGCGCTTGTAGGCGTAGAGCGCCGCGTCGGCGCCCAGCTCGGGGCGGTCCATGCCCTCGATGTCCCCGGTGGCGAAGCGCGGGCGCACTTGCACGCCCATGCGCAGGTCGTCGCGCTTGACTGCGTTCCAGCCCAGTCCGTCCAGACCGTTGGCGTAGACCACGTCGCGCCAGGAGGCCGAGCCCCAGGCGGTGAAGTTGAACTCGTCGCTGGTGTTGCCGGTGGCGCTGAAGCCGCGCACCACCCCTCCGCCGATGTCGACCTTCCAGGTCGTCGGCGCCTCGACCGCCTCATAGGGCATCGACTGGGCTGAGACCGAGGTGGCGGTCAGGGCGACCACGGCGGCGGCCAGAGGAGCAGTCAGGGCGGCGAGGGCGACGCGTGAAGGCATGAAAAATCGCAGGTCAACGGCTGATGATATAGCCGCTTCTGCAAAGCCTAGGTTTTGGGCGTCAACAAGGCGGTGGAGGCGGTTTCGATACGACCTTCCAGTTCGGCCATGAACTCGGCGCGCTTCAGACCGGCGGGAATGGGCGGCAGGAACTCGAACACCACCAGGCCAGGATGGCGCTTGAAGCCATGGGCCGGCCAGTGAACGCCGGAATTGGTGGCGATGGGCCAGCAGGGGGCGTCCAGGTCGCGATAGATCGCGGCCACGCCGGGCTTGTAATCGGCCGGCTCGCCGGGGACCGTGCGGGTGCCTTCCGGGAAGATCAGGATCTGGCGTTGGTCGGCCAAGCGGGCGCGGGTCTGACGCACCATGTCCTTCAGCGCCTTGGCGTGGGCCGCGCGATCGACAGCGATCATCTGCGTCTTCCAGGCGAACCAGCCGAAGAAGGGCAGGGGCATCAACTCCTTCTTCAGGACGAAGCAGGGGTCGTCGAGGAAGGCGAAGGGCGCCACCACGTCCAGCATGCCCTGGTGTTTGGCGGCGATGAGGGCCGGGCCGGTCGGGCGGTGTTCCAGCCCGCGCACCTCGACTCGGACGCCGGCGATCCAGCGCAATCCGAACAGGACGAAGCGCGCCCACAGCTTGATGACGCTCATGGCGACGCGGTGCGGCATGAGCAGGGCCGGCGACAGGCCGACGGCGAAGACCACCATCGACAGATAGAGCCACAGGGTGAAGATCAGGGAGCGCAGGACGGTCATTCTCAGGCCTTGGCGTCGGCTTCGGCGTCGGCGGGACGTTCCGGATGGCGGCCCGTCAGGCGATGCATCCCTTCACGACCCAGCACGGCCAGGTATTTCATGTACTCCAGCGTCATCCGCCGGGCGGTGACGGCGGCGCGCCACCAGCGCGAGTTATCCAGCGACGGCGTCGAGACCGCATAGGGCGTCAGTCGAACCCCCGGCGCGGCGCCGCGAATCTCCAGCAGGCTGCGCGGCATGTGGTAGTCGGAGGTGACGACGATCAGGTCGTCATAGCCCTTGGACCGGGCCCAGGCGGCGATCTCCTGGGCGTTGCCGACGGTGTTTTCGGCCTCGAAGCCCAGATCGACGCAGCAGTTGAACAGCTTGGAGGAGCCCGGCGTCAGGGCGCGCAGTTCCTGGCGGCGCACGTCGCGGTTCACCCCCGAGATCAGCACCCGGCGGCCCTTGTCCTGTTCCAGCAGACGGATGGCGGCGTTGACGCGCTCGGCCGAGGGGCCGGTCAGGGCGACGATGGCGTCGGCGCGCGCGGGTTCCGGCGCCGGCGTCAGGCCGCGCACGCGCTCGGCGAAGGCGAACAGCCCCACCAGCCACATCAGCGCCACCACGGCGATCAGCGTCATGAACTTCATGATGCCTAACTAGCCACGACCGCCCAGCTTCGCCAGCGCCGTGAAGCGGGCGGCCAGTAATGCGACGCCGAAAGCCAGTGCGGGACAGGCGGCCAGAACGACCAGATCGCTGAACGCCAGAGGAAGCGCAGGCGTCAGCCCGCCTTCGCCCCCGATCAGGCGCAGCAGGGCCAGCAGCAGGGCCGCGACGCCCGCGCCCACGGCGCCGGCCTGGGCCGCCAGTCCGCCGAAACGTCGCTGGAACAGGCCGGCGACATAGCCGTCAGACGCGCCGTTCAGGCTCAGGGTCTCGATCACGCTCGCCTGGGCCGCCATGCCCGCGCGGGTGGCGTAGGCGATGACGGCGGCGGTGGCCGCCGCGATCAGCAGGAAGGCGGCGCCGGCCAGGGCCGTGATGACGCCCGCCGAACGCTCGACCTCGCCGCGCCACAGGCTGTGGTCATCGACGCTGGCGTCCAGCCCGGCCTCGGCCAGGGCGCGGCTGAGCGTGGGGGCGCTGGCCGGGTTGTTCGGGTCCAGCCGCACCGTGACCAGATAGGGCAGGGGCAGGTCGGGCAGGGCCGCCTCGCCGACCCAAGGGCGCAACAGGCTTTCGGCTGCCTTGCGGTCCATGGCTTCGGCCTCGGCCACGCCCTTGACCCCGGCCAGGGTCTCGGCGGCGCGGGCGGCGGCGGTGGGACCGGTCTCGTCCACGCGCGGGCGGACCTGGACCGTGGCCTCGGCCCGCAGCTGACGCGCCCAGCCGTGCGCGGCCCGGTCGGCGGCCAGGGCCCCGACGGCGGTGATGGAGGCCAGGAAGCACAGGACGGCGACCACCACCATCAGCCAGCGCTCGCCGCCCGCCTCGCGCGACAGCAGGCCGGGGCCGGGTCGGAACAGGGCGCGGATCATGCGGCCACCCCCGCCGGAGCGGCTTGGCTCAGATGGCCGTTCTCCAGATGCAGGACGGCGGCGCCGACGCGTTCGGCCAGGGCCTCGTCATGGCTGGCGATCAGGATGGTGGCGCCCAGCTTGTTCAGCGACTGGAACAGCCGCATCAGCTTCTCGCCCATGACGCGATCGACGCTGCCGGTCGGCTCGTCGGCCAGAATCAGGCGGGGGCGGGTGATGACGGCGCGGGCGATGGCCAGGCGCTGCTTCTCGCCGCCGGACAGGGCGGGCGGCAGGGCGTCCATGCGCTGGCCCAGGCCGACCCAGCGCAGCATCTCGGCCACGTCGGCCGCGTGATCGGAGGGCTTGCCGCCCGTCAGGGTCAGGGGCAGGGCCGCGTTTTCAAAGGCGGTCAGGTGATCCAGCAGGCGGAAATCCTGAAACACCACCCCCATCCGCCGCCGAAAGGCGGGCACGCCGCCGCGCGGCAGGTCCGTGACCTCGCGTCCGAACAGGCTGATTCGCCCCGTCCGGGGCCGCTCGGCCAGGGTCAGGAGGCGCAAAAGCGAAGACTTGCCCGCGCCGGACGGTCCGGTAAGGAAGTGGAAAGAGCCCTGCGGCAGACTAAGGTTAACGTCGCGCAGGACGTCGGGCCTGTCCGCATAGCCGAAACCCACGCCCCGCAGGCGAACGGTGTCGGGCGCGGAATCAGGGTCGGCGGCGCGTCGGGTCGAGTTTGGCATCAGATTTCGTATTGGACCGGGGCGTTGCGGGCGCCTCGACAGGAGGGGGCGTCGAGCCTCGCAGTCAGCCGACATGATACTGACCTGCCCCGCCTGCGCCACCAGCTATTTTGTTCCCGACGAAGCGATCGGCCCGAACGGCCGCCGCGTGCGCTGCAAGTCCTGCGGCCATGACTGGCGCGCGACGCTTGAGGACGAACCGCTCGAACTGTCCGCCGCGACCGAGGAACCCGTCGCCGAGGCCAGCTTTGGCAAGCGCGAAGAGACGCCCGAGACCCTGGCCGAGACGCCCGCGCCCGAACTGCCGCGCGCCTTCCGCGCCAAGGCGGAACAGCAACGCAGGATGCGCCGCGCGGCGACGCAGGGCGCGGTGTGGGCCGGTCTGGCCGTGGTCTTCCTCGCGCTGGTCGGCGCGGCTTTCGCCTTCCGCCTGTCCATCGTCCAGGCCTGGCCCCAGGCCGCCGCCGTCTACAAGCTGGTCGGCGCGCCGGTGAATCTGGCGGGCCTGGAGTTCGAGGCCGTCGGCATCCGTTTGGCGCCCTATGATCCGGGCAAGGTCATCGTCTCGGGCGCCTTGCGCAACATTCGCGACAATGAGGTCGTGGCCCCGCCGGTGCGGGTGGCCCTGATCAATGCCGCGGGCGCCGAGGTGGGGCATCGTATTGTGCGTCTGGAGACCGCGCCGGTCTTGCCGGGCAAGGTCCAGGGCTTCGCTGTCATCGTCTCCGACCCCGAACGCCAGGTCGCCAGCGCAGGCTTCGACTTCGTGTTGGAGACGGCGAAGAAGCAGGCGGCCGTTCCCGCCGCTCCGCGTATCGAACAGGCGGCCGCTCGCCCGGCGCGGCGTGCGCCGCCGGATGATGGTCTGCGTCGCGCCACGGCCTATGATCTGGTGCCCGTGGACGCCCAGCCTCTCGACAGCAGCCCCGCCTAGGGTCTATCCGCCGGGCATGGCTGATCACGACCCGACGCCCGCTCCCACGGTTCTCCTGCCGCAATCCGAGATCGAGGCGATCGTCGCCGACCTCGCGCGGCGCATCGCCCCCGTCATCGACGACGAGACGGTGGCCGCCGTCCTGCTGACCGGCGGGCTCTGGTTCGGAGCCGACCTGACCCGCGCCCTGTCGCGCGAAGGTCGTCATGTCCGGTTCGACGCCCTGTGGCTGGCCTCCTACGGCGACGAGAAGACCAGTCGCGGCAAGATCGACGTCTATGCGCCTTATCAACGGCCCATCGCGGGCAAGCGTGTGCTGATCCTGGACGACGTCTTCGACACCGGCCTGTCGCTGGCCGAGGCGGTGCGCATCACCAGGGAAGCCGGGGCGTCGGAAGTCCTGACCTGTGTCTTCGCCCGCAAGCCCTGGCCCGAGGCGCGTGCGCCCGAGCCCGACTTCGTCGGCTGGGAGGCCCCCAACCGCTTCCTCGTCGGCTACGGCCTGGACCACAGGGGCGGAATGCGCGGCCTGCCCGACATCTGCGCGCTGGACTGAGGCCTAGAGCCAGTCCGCCATCGGTTCGCGGGCGAACATCTGTTCATAGGTCGGGCGCGGGCGGATGACCGCACAGCGCTCGCCGTCGACCAGGACCTCGGCGGCCAGGGGGCGGGTGTTGTATTCTCCGCTCATGACGGCCCCATAGGCGCCGGCGCTCATGAAGACCACCAGATCGCCGGCCTCGAGCGGCGGCAGGTCGCGGTCGCGCGCGAAGGTGTCGCCAGTTTCGCAGACCGGCCCGACCACGTCATAGGGGCGCATGTCGCCGTCGCGCGGGCGCACGGGCTTCAGGTCGTGGAAGGCGTCATAGAGGGCCGGGCGCATCAGGTCGTTCATCGCCGCGTCGAGCACCAGGAAGCGACGGCCGTCGGTCCGCTCATTGACCTGGATGACCCGGCTCAGCAGCACGCCGGCGTTGGCGGCCATCAGCCGGCCCGGCTCGAAGGCCGCCTCGACATCCAGTCCGTCCAGCACCCGCGCCGCCATGGCGACATAGTCGGCGGGCGAGGCGGTTTCCGCGTCGCCGTAATAGGGCACGCCCAGACCGCCGCCGAGGTCCAGGCGGGTGACGCTGTGGCCCTGCGTCCGCAGGGTTTCGGTCATCTGGCGCAGGACGCGAAAGGCGTTTTCCAGCGGCGTGAGGTCGGTGATCTGGCTGCCGATATGGCAGGCCAGGCCGACGGGCGTGACGTGGGGGGAGGCGGAGGCGCGGGCGTAGAGGGCCAGGGCTTCCTCGACCGGCACGCCGAACTTGTCGCCCGCGCCGCCGGTGGTGATCTTGGCGTGACCGCCAGCGCCGATCTTGGGATTGACGCGGATGGCGATGGCCGGAGACGCGGCCTTTTCAGCCGCCACAATGATCAGCCGCTCCAGTTCCGCCGAGGACTCGACGTTGATCTGGCGCACGCCGACGTCGATGGCGAAGGCCAGTTCGGCGTCGGTCTTGCCCACGCCCGAGAAGATGATGCGCTCGCCGGGAACGCCCGCCGCCAGGGCCCGACGGATCTCGCCCTCGGACACGGTGTCGGCGCCGCAGCCCATCTGAGCCAGGGTCGCCAGCACCGACAGGTTGGAGTTGGCCTTGACCGCAAAGGCGATCAGGGCCTCGCCCAGCGCGTTCTTGTGCGCATCACAGGCGTCGCGCAGCAGACCGTAGTGACGGCGCAGTGTGGCCGAGGAATAGACATAGGTCGGGGTGCCGACCTCCGCCGCCAGCGCCTCCAGCGAGACGTCCTCGGCGTGCAGAACGCCGTCCTTCAGATCGAAATAATGCACCGGCGGGGAGTCCAGTCTGGAGGGGGAAGGCCGATCAGAGCGGCGTGCGGCCGAACGGGTCCGAGGCGCCGCTGTCGATGGGGTTCTGGCTGTTCGGGCGGTTCACGGTCGCCGGCTCCGGCAGGGACTTGGCGTTCCGGTCACGCGGCGCGCGCTCGGTCTGGACGGCGCCGGGCGCTTCCAGATCGGCCATGCGGCCGCAGCCCGCCAGCAGAAGGGCGGCGGCGCCCGCGAGGATCAGGGTCTTTTTCACAGGCGGCTTCTCCAGTCGGCGATGCGGGCGCGGACCTGTTCCGGCGCCGTGCCGCCGAAGCTCTGGCGGCTGGCGCAGGAGGCTTCGGGCGTCAGGACTTCATACACGGCTTTGGTGATGCCGGAATCCAGAGCCTGCAATTCTTCCAGCGGCAGATCGCCCAGGCCGACGCCCAGGGCCTCGGCCCGCTTCACGGCGGCGCCGGTAACGTGGTGCGCCTTGCGGAAAGGCAGGTTCAGTTCACGCACCAGCCAGTCGGCCAGGTCTGTGGCGGTCGAGAAACCGGCGCCCGCGGCGGCGGCCATGCGCGGGGTGTTGGGAATGATGGCGGCGACCATGGCGGTCATGGCGGTCAGGGCCAGATCCAGGGCGTCAAAAGCCTCGAACACCGGCGGCTTGTCCTCCTGCATGTCCTTGGAATAGGCCAGAGGCAGGCCCTTCATCACCGTGGTCAGGGCGATCAGGGCGCCGTTGATGCGGCCCGTCTTGGCGCGCACCAGTTCGGCGGCGTCGGGGTTGCGCTTCTGCGGCATGATGGACGAGCCGGTGGTCAGGTCGTCGGGCAGGGTGGCGAAGCCGAACATCGGCGTCATCCACACCACGATCTCCTCGGCCAGACGCGACAGGTGGCCCGCCGCGATTGAAGCCGCCGCCAGGCTTTCCAGCGCGAAGTCGCGGTCCGAGACGGCGTCCAGGCTATTGGCCATCGGACGGTCGAAGCCGAGCGCGGCCGCGGTCATGTGGCGGTCGATGGGGAAGGGCGAACCGGCCAGGGCCGCGGCGCCCAGCGGGTTCTCGTTCATGCGGGCGCGGGCGTCGGAAAAGCGGCTGGCGTCACGACCGAACATCTCGACATAGGCCATCAGGTGGTGGCCGAAAGTCACCGGCTGGGCTGTCTGCAGATGGGTGAAGCCGGGCATCAGGTCGCCCGCGTGCTGTTCCGCCCGGTCCAGCAGGGCGGCCTGCAGGTCTTTCAGCTGCGCCACGGTGCGGTCGCAGGCGTCGCGCACCCACAGGCGGAAGTCCGTCGCCACCTGGTCGTTGCGGCTGCGCGCCGTGTGCAGACGTCCCGACGGCTCGCCGATCAGCTCCGACAGGCGGGCCTCGACGTTCATGTGGATGTCTTCATAGGCGTCGCGGAAGGGGAAGGTCCCGCCGGTGATCTCGCCCTCGATGACGTCCAGTCCGTTCAGGATGGCTTCGGCGTCAGCCTGCTGGATGATGCCCTGTTGGGCCAGCATGCGGCAATGCGCCCGCGACCCGGCCAGATCCTGCGCCCACAGGCGTTTGTCGACGCCGATGGAGACGTTGATGGCCTGCATGATGTCGGCGGGCTTGGCGCTGAAGCGTCCGCCCCATAGAGACTGACCTTGAGGGGTGTTGGAAGGCGTGTCGGACATGAGCGGCTCTAAACGGACTTTGGCGGGCGTGGCGACGGC
>Ga0247823_10003016_pt1 | contig 13740 bp, 18 predicted proteins | sample 13C_PalmiticAcid_2_FD_192426 | JGI IMG/M metagenome (GOLD analysis project Ga0247823, IMG submission 192426) | Soil microbial communities from agricultural site in Penn Yan, New York, United States - 13C_PalmiticAcid_Day30 | ecosystem: Environmental > Terrestrial > Soil > Agricultural land...
CGGATGGGCATGGCCGGAGCGTCCCGCACGGCGGCCCGAAAAGCAAACAGCCCGTCACCTTGCGATGACGGGCTGCTGCGGTATTTTGGTTGCGGGGGCTCGCAACTCGACTTGGAGACTGCGAATCGGCAATTAGGCGAGACCAGAGACAGTTGCAGTCCAGTCGGCACGATCTGGACCTTCCACACCTCACGAGCTACTTTGACTATGCCCGCTCTGGTGTGGTCCGACTCTTCCATGCAGGCGACGATTTGGCGGACCAGCCCGGCGCTTACTTGACGATGTGTTCGAAACACACGCACGCGGTGCATGACCAAGCCCTCACTCGCTGACGGCGGCTATGATCAAAGCGACCCTAGGCACAACTTCGTCCAATTCGAAGGGTCGAAACTTTACTAACAGGGAGAGAGTGATGAATATTCGTCGTGCACTGGCCGCCATCGCATTGGCTGTCACAGCCACGTCCAGCAACGCCGCACTGCAAGGCGTGTCATCCTGGGTCCAGAGCCTACGCATTGAGTCAGGCGTGGCATTTATCAGTCTGGATCAGCCGATTCCGGTGTGTGGCAGTCGAGTGTGGGTCGATCTGAGCACCCCAGTCGGTCGAGCAATTTATAGCACCGCGATGCTGGCTTTCACGTTGCCAAAGCCCGTGGACATCCGAGCATATGACGAAAGTGTCAGGAACAACGGTGCCTGCCAGCTCTTCGACATTAACGTCCACAATTAATCGACGTTGGCCATGAACCTCCAAGTATTAAGACGCATCTTGTACTTCGGCGCGTTCCTTGCGTCGGGTCTCTGCACAAATGTCTGTCTTGCTCAAGGGGCACCGCTCTTTAAATACTCGTCCTCAGAACAAGCGGAATCATTATCGGAGAACGCAAAGAAATCCTTAGCCGAAATTAGGCCACGCACGGATTCTTCAAATAGCATCTATTTGATTGAGCCTGATCCGAACGCTCTACTGAACACTATATTACGTTTCACGCTTCCAGACGGAAGTGTTTTAGTTCTAACCAAAAGCCCGAAGAGCCTCACAGGCCCTAACTACTGGAATGGGACAACCGAACTCGGCCTTGAAGTTACATTCACCTCGGACGGAAAATCTCTCGTGGGCGCCGTTCGTCATGAAGGCAGAATCTACAGCATAACACCTCTGCCAAATGGCGCGCATGTGCTGGAGGTAAGGAGGTTGGGGCTGCGCAATAAAATTAGCCATTCGCTGCAGAAAGGCCCAAAGCTGTCAGCCGCGGCACTGTCACGACCCGCCACCCGCCTAACCAATAGCGTAACAACGCAAGCTTCTTCGGTACCAAACGTCGACATTTTGGTAGTCCACTATTTCACATTCGTGCAGAGGGTCACGGCCCAGGGCATGATTAATCAACTAAATCAGTCCTTCGCCAACAGCGGCATCTCTGCCACAGCAAATCTCGTTGGCTTCGAGCAAGTCCCGCTTGCGCCCACGATCAATTTGGACGCGGACCTCGTAGCGCTTCGCTATTCGCAGCAAGTTGCCAACCTTCGAAACAGCGTGAACGCAGACCTCGTCATTTTGCTAACCCGAATTTCGCAGCCGAGTACGACCTCTTACGACTGCGGTGTCGCCGGCACGACATTGGATGAGTTTAACTCTTTCGCGATAGTTGAGGAATCTTGCATTGAGGAAGTTTTTGCCTTCAACCATGAAGTTGGGCATATGGCAGGCATACTCCACCAGAACGACAATCCATCCAGCGGCGACAATCACGGGTATATCTTTTTTCAGCCTAAAGCCAACCCTCTCCCGCTCGAGAGAAATGGTTATTGCTGGGCGACAATCGTCACCCAAGTGTTTGGCGACGACTGTTACCGGCCCGGTCGTACCTTCGACGCTACGACCACTATCAATTACTGGTCCACGCCGAGCAAAATTTTTGGCGCCGTAAACTCCCCGAAAGTCCCCATGGGAGAGGCCGGCACATCAAATGAAGCGCGTGTAATAGCTCAGAATTGGCCAATCATCGCCCATTATCGAATGTCACCGACCGACCCCCCAGCACCCGGAAACATCCCGACAATCAATTTCAAGCTTCGGACTGCGGTGGAGGTCATCAAAAACAATGACTTCATTGAGCCTTAATGCGGTAGCGTACCCGAGTGACCTCAATGACCTCCTGGGCGTCTTTGGGAGAGTCGAAGGGAACGATAAAGTGAAAATCCTGCTTCGTGAGTGGGCTGCTAGGCGCTACGACCCGGTCCCGTCGAACTTCACCCTGCGCCGGTGGGCCCGCGAGGGCGAAATCGTGCCGGCGCCGGAGCTGGTCGGGAAGGCCTACTACGTCGACGAGCGGGCCGAGCGTCTGAACACGAGGCCGCAGACCCTGCTCGACCGAATCCATGCGGCCCGCTGATCCCACCGGGTTCGCTGCCCCGAGCCCGACGCTCACGGTCCCGGATCCGGAAAACCTCACCGGCTACAAGACCCGGACCCATCAGCAGGCTTGGTTGCGAACCGAAGGGATGCCTTTCCGGGTCGACCACCGCGGGCGCCTCATCGTCGTGAGTGATCACGTGAAGGAGTGGGTGCGCGGCGTGGAAATCGGGCCGGCCTTCCAGAGGGCCACGCCTGGACCTCGCCAACCAAGGTTTAGTGCGACTCGCAGACGCGTTGACGGTGGGTCGGCCATCCAGCCATCGTGGGAAGCAAAGCCGCCTAGACGAGGTCCAGTACCTTCGCAATCGAGGTGGCTCGCGTGTAGTACGACAAGCCTGAGTGACGCATGGGGTGCGAACTCGACGGGTCATCCAACAGGTGACCGGACATGATGCCAACGAGCATCGGAGGCTCCGCGCCGACCACTCCGGGCTTCGCGTGAGTAAAAACCGGGCTCCCGCTTGAACCGGAGAACGACAGTCCAGCGACAAGGGTCACGTCCGACGCATAGACTGAAGAATTCGTAAACGGGATGGCAGGATCTGAGGCGATCGTTGCAGTTCGCGCGATCGGTGTTTCCCATTTTTCATCCCACCAGGGCTGACCGGCCAGCCCCGGGTATCCAATGAAAGAAATGGGATCCATGATCTGCGTGTCTCTGGCGAATGACTCGTCTGTTGCCAACTTCACGTTCAGGGCCTTGTAGCCGAAGTTTCCGAGTGGCCCTACCGACTCTAGATCGGCGAGAGCCGCGACGTCACCAGCATCCGCCACCAAGACTCTGGTTCGATTCATCGCCAGCCTAGCCCATTTGGTTTCTTGCACAGGCGCCCCCGCCTCGTGGAGGCGGACAAGGAGATCAACGTCCTGCAACGCCCACCCGGCTCCCAACTTCATTGAGGGGTCGACGTTGTGTCGGTTGGTCACAAAAGCCAACTTCCCCGAGCGGCCTCTCAAGAAGACTCCCGTGCCAGACCCCATCCGGGGAGGATTCCCGATGTCATTCACAAACGTGGTTCGAATGCGTGAGACGGTGAAAACGACTTCCTTGCTTATGCCGGTCATTGCTTGGCCTTTCGCGGTTCACGCGAATATATCGGCCGCCGGGTGCAGCAGCCCGTTGAACTCGCGCGCGACTCATGACACTAGGTGATGCGCTTCCGGTACGAAACAGCTTCATGCCACTCGTGAAGGTGCGTGGTGCCGTCCGGGTCCTTGACTATGAAGCAGTCGGGCCGAGGGTTCATGAGGTCCATGGGCAACTCTCGTCCGGCGAGCCGCACGCTGATGCCATCTCCCGGGCCAAGCCCGAGTCTCTCGGACTCCTCGAAGCATGGCCGAGAGAACGCCTTCCACTCCGGGAATTGCCTGCGTCGATCGAATAGTCCCATCGGGCGAATATAGCGTCGCAGGTCGCACAAGAAAAAGCCCCCGGCCGGGAAGGCACGGGGGCGAGGGGCCGAGGCCACGTGAGGACGGTGCTGAAGTTACGGACAGCGCGTCAGGGCATCCATCGCTGGTGCTCGATCTGCTCAGGCGCACAAAACGCGAACTCGCGCTTTGCCGAAGAATCAACGACTTAGTGCGCCCAGGCAGCCGCTCGACCCGATGCCCGCCCAGCATCCGAGTTCGCGAGTTGAGGGGGATGCGGAGCGCCACAGGGTTAAGCGGTTGCGGGGGTGCGGAGCGCACAGGCCACGTCCCAGAATTCTGGCGGTGCAATTTTGAGCCAAGATATTTCAGGGGCGCTCGGATCGGGGTGTTCAAGCGCAACTGCCTATGCGGTTCAGGAGGGGTCAACGAGCGCAGGCTTGCGCCGGTAGCGCACCACCGTCGGCTCAATTTAGCGCAGACGGTCGAGTCACAGCTTCGACTGAACGTTGGTGGCACTTCGCAACGCCGACCAGACCCTGCCGCTGTTGTTGGATATCTGGCTTGCGACCTCGCTCACGGCGATCTCGACGGTCTGCGTCTGCTCGTTCCAGGACCGAGACTGTTCCTGCAGTTGGGTCGAGGTGTTGAACACCACGGTGATGGTCGGCATGCCGCCGGCGCCCACCTGGTTGGCCGGTGTCACGTTGCCGCCTGCGGTCGGGAGCATGTACTGGCTGCCATTGGCCGCGGTGAACATCTCCGGTCGGCCCGTCTCGTTGACGCGGTACATCGTGCCTGCGGAGACCGGGCCACCGTACTGGCGTCCGCCGCCGAAACTGGCTCCCTTGATCGACGACAGCACAGTGCCACCTGCGGCGGCCACCGACGCCATCGCTGCGAAGTTCGCAGGCCATGGCGCGGAGAAGTTTGCGTTCATGACGGCCTGCCCGAGCTTCATCGTGGCATCGGCGATCGCGAAGGCCTTCGACACCGCGAACATCGCCTTGTAGGCGCCGGACTGCTCCCCAGCGAACGCCTTCGTAATCGATGCAATCCCGCCGAACAACTGGCCGTAGTTCTGCAGCTGAGCCGACATAGCTGCCGCTTCTTTGTCGCGCTGCTCCTGCTGAATCTGAGCGATCTTGTTCGCGGCCTGTTGGTAGATCGCGACCTTCGCGTCCTCGTACAGCTGAGTGTTCTCGAGGTCGAGCTGCTTTGCCGCCTCCTGCTTTGCAATTTGCTGCTCGGCATCGAAGATCACCTCGTCGACCGGGTTCGTGCCGTTGATGGCCTTGCGGGCATCGTTGCGCCGCTTCTCCATCTTGGCCTGCTCCGCCAGCTCCTTCTCGTTCGACTTCTCGGTCCTCTCGCGGATCAGGTTGTCCAGGCCCTCCTGGATCTCGGCACGCTTCATGGCCGCGGCCTGCATGATGAGCGTCTTCGCGCGTTCGTGACCCTCAGCGCTCAGGCCGTTCTTTCCGCGGTTCTCCTCGGCTTGGCGGAGAGCTTCCTTTTCGATGACGTCGATCTGCGACCAAACATCAACTGCCCGGCGCTCCAGGCCTGCCAGGTAACCCGCTTCGTCAAACGGCTCGGCCGCCTTGCGGGCTCGAGGCGCCTTAGGGGACTTGTCCGCATAGGCCTTCTCGATCTTGGCGACCTCGTCGGCGATCTCCTTGGGCGACTTCCCTGACCTCGCCCCCGCTTGGCGGACTTGCGCGATTTCCCGCTCCATGCGCAACGTCTTGTCGAGGTGCTTCTCCTTCAGCCGATCCCACTCCGCTTGCTCGCGCACCTTGTCGGCCTGTTCCCCTTGCTGGGTAGCCAGCCGGGCGCCGAGGCGCAGCTGCTCTTCGAGGCCGTACACGATGTCCCGCTGCGCGGCGATCGCTTCCTCGCGAGCCTTCTGGGTCATGCCGAACGCCCAGCCGGGCCGCTGCCCCTGCATCTTGTCCAGCTTCGCTCTAGCCTTCTCCAGTTGCTCTGCGATCGGTGAGTCCCGTCCGACGCTCAGCACGAGATTGCCCAGCTCCCTGAAGCCGGCGCCGATGGCGTTGAGAGATTTCTCCACCCACCCAAGGTTCTCGAGGATCTGGGGCGTGCGCGAGTTGATCGCGTCGGCGTAAGCGTTCTGAGCGACCCGCGCCGCCTCTGTGTGCTTCCCCTGATCCTCCAACGATTTAATCTGCTGGTACAGCGACTCGGTCAGGAAGCCAACCGACTCGTTCAACTTCAGCGAGGCCTGCAGCGGATCCTTTCCGAGGCTCGCGAATGCTTGCGCAGTCTTCTCCACCGCCGGGCCGCCGGTCTGCTCCAGACGGATCGCCGCCGCCGTAAACCGTTCGATGGAGTCGCGCCCCCGGACGCCCTCGGTGACGAAGGTGTTCAGGGCCTCTGCTGCTTGGCCGCGAGTCACGTTGGCCAGCCCGTCCAAGCTGACAGCCATGGCGTTGAGTTGGTCCGCTGTGACCTCGGCAGTTCCGCCGGTGTGCGTTGCCGACCTTTGGAACGAAGTCATCTCCTCCTGGCCTTTCACCAAGCCGTAGAGGAACGTCCCGACCGCGGCCGCAGCTACGGTGAAGGGGTTGATCAGCCCCAGCACGTAGGTGCCCATGGCCTTGGCCGCCGCGCCGGCGCCGCCGAACATGTCCTTCAGCTGGCCGCCCTGCTGCAGGAACACGGTGAGCGGGCTCTGCCCTGCCTGCAGGCTCACCGCGATGTCGGTGAACTGAGCAGGCAGGTTCCGGGTGGCCGCCGTCAGTTGCTTGGCGGAAAGGGTTGCCTTGTCGGTCGCGACGCCGAGCTTGCTCGTGGCCGCGGCTTCCGCGTCTGCCGCCTTCGCAGCTTCGCGCATCGCCGTGGCCGCTACACCGGTGGCAACCGCATGCGTGCGCGCTGCCGCGGCCGTTGACGTCAGCGTTGTGCTCAGCACCTCGGACGATTTCTCGGCCTGCTTCTGGCCCTCGATCATCTTCGAGGTGTCGACCGAGACCTCGTAGTACAACGAGCCTACCTTAGTCGACATGACTCACCTCCTTCCCGTCCACGGCGACCAGCCGCGGGCCGCGCACGTCACTGGACTCGAGGATGTCGACGACGACGCCCGTCTGGCCGACGTCCATGCCAGGCGCGATCTCGATGTCACCCAAAGCGTTGAGGGGCACCTTGATCACCGTTCCGCCAGCCGTGATGATCGTGACGCGAAGGTCGCTGAGCGCCGGGTTGTCGATGCGCAGCTTCCACGGCTTGCCATCGGGAAACGTCGCGGGGATGTCGATGCGCTGCATGGCAGTCCTAAGTTCTGGGGGGTATGTCTCGGGGGCACCCGTCAGCATTGAAGAGTCGATTCGACGTGCCAGCGCGGGTTGTGGGGGGCGATGTGAATGCCGGTCACGCGGACGCCCCGGGCTCTTCGCCGATCAACTCGGCCAGCTTGCGGCCGATGCGGCGGAAGCCCTTGCCGGGCCGTGGGGGCCGCTGTCGAGCTCGGCGCGCCTGCTCTCGCTCGATCCACTCAAGGGTCTCCTCGGGTCGGATGACGATGCGCCTCACCACTCCATCCGCGACCTGCACGATGCGCGTGGGCCAGGGGATGGGCCGGTAACCAGGTCCACGGCCACTAGAGCGTCCGGTGAACTTCGGCAGGGTGTCACCGATCTCGAACACGGACCGCGGGCCGAAGCCAATCGGAAGCGCGCACTCAGCGGCAGGCCGAACGCGGTGGATGGGCGCCGAGGGACCAACGTCGATGCCCAACTCGTTGAGGACATCCTCAACCCAGTCCTCGGCTTCGGTGTCGGGCTCCTTGGCCACTGCTCAGCCTTCCAGCTTGCGCTTCAGGCTTTCGAGCACCTCCCTGCCCAGCCCGATCAGCGTCTCCGGACTCGCCCCGGCCACAGCTGTTCGCACGGTGCTGGCCAGACGGAGCATTTCACCGTCGTCCGCTTCGCTTGCGAGCGTGTTGAGGTCATAGCCCAGCCAGGTCTTGGTCGCGGGCTTCAGCCGATTGAGCGCCACCTCCCGGGTGGTCGGTTTCATCGGGTCGTTCGGGTCGTAGCCGTCGTACGCGTCGACGGTGTTCGCCGTGATGGACGCCTGGCGCAGGGCGTCGAGTTCGCGCAACCGGGTCAACGGGAAGACCGAGTAGTCTGCAACGGTCAACCCGTGCTTGCAGACGGCACTGAGGTTGATGGCGAGCCGGGTCACCTCTGCCTCCACTTGCGCCCCGGCAGCGGAAAGCGTTGGGCCGCTCACGGTGCGCATGTCACGCGGCGCGGGCCGCGAGCCACTCGGGGAAATGTTGTGGGCGAACGTGGTCATGGTGTCTCTCTTTCCTCCGCGGCTCACGGTGCGTGCCCTGGCCATCGCGGGCTGAAATTGATGCTACGAACCAGCCTGTTTTTCAGTACAGGTCTCGCACGCCGACGACCATCAGCACGAACTGCTCAGCGGTCATCGGGAACACGGCCAGGGCCTCGCGTGGAAGCGACTCGAGGACGACGATGTCCTGCGGAGTGGTGCTGGCCGACTGGATGCGCTGGGCCAGCACCTCGGCCTTCGCGTAGGTGCCACGGTGTTCGCTTGCGGGAACGCTGCCGCACTGGTCACCGGGGAGGGCCGCCTCGAGGGCATCAAACAGGCGGCGCACGGCCGAGGTGCGAGCCGGGTCGTACTCCCTCGGCGCTGCTGCTACCTGCCGCGAAAGCAGGTCGAGGCGATGGCGAATGGAAGCGCTCATGCACAGTCCTCCGGAGAGACAAGCTCCACCACCAGGACGCGCCGGCCGGCTGCCGCGGCCTGCTCTGCTTCGTGGCGCTGCTCGGCGCTGAGGTCACCGAAGGGCGCGAGGAGCACCAAGCTGCCTTCGGCGCCGCGCAGGCTCAGCGACCTCTCTTCGAGCAGCTCGACTCGGCGCTTGAGCGAAGACACGTTCAGACCTTCGTCAGCAGTTGGCTCGCCGCGGTGTAGTCGTCGGTGACGAGTTCACGCCGGGCCTTCGCCTCCGCAGCGGCGCGAGCCTGCTCGCCCGCGTCCTTCGCGATTTGGCGGGTCAGTTCGTCGACAGCGCCCTGCGCCTGGCGCAGTTCGGTCGTTGCCGCTGCGAGGCCAGCCGACGCGGCGTCCAGGGCCGCCTTGCACGCGGCCAGTTCCTGTTCAGCCGAGGCCCGCGCGAGTTCGAGCGTGTCCAGCTTGTCGCGGCTGGCGGCGGCCACCTTCTCGCCGGCGTCGCCGCGCTTCACGGCAGCGAGCAGAGCAGCAGCAGCACCGGAGCGCGATGCCGCGTGGCTTCGCGTCTCGTCGTCCACCATCGACTGGATCGAAGCCAGCGCCCCTTCAGCGGCTTTGTGCGCCGCAGCGGCCGAGTCGCGCAGTTCGAGGTTGGTCTGGGCACGCGCAAGAGCCGCAGAGAGGCGGGGTTCAGCGTCGAGGAGCGCTTGGAGGGTGACCGCTGCCGCGCGATCGGCGCTGACTTCTCGCACGGCCTGTTCCGCTCGGTTCTTGCTGTAGCGGGCACCACCTTCGGCCTCTTGAACCTTGGTGTTTTCGTCGAAGACATGGGCGTCATCGGCGTGGACCTCTCCCTTGCGGATGCGCTCACGATTGCGCTGAAGGGTCGCTTCCCGGGCACTGCTTGCTTCGGCGAGCTTCTGCTGCTCACGCTTCAGCCAAGCATCAGCTTCGCTGACTCGTTTCACCAGCGGCTGCAGGCGCTCCTTCAGACTTGCCAGGAAGCGCTCCTTCAATTGTTCGATCGTCATTCAGGTCTCCGATGGGTTGGGATTTCTGAATGCTTGGGAGAGGCTGTATCACCGCGGGCCCTTCCGTGAGACAACGTGGGCCAGCGCCAAGGGCGGCATCGATCACCCGATAGGCGGTGGCCCAACTGAGGCCGCGAGAGATGAGGCGGTCTCGGATTTCCCACCGCGGTGCCCGCTGCTCGAGCAGGCGGACTGCGTAGCGCTTGACGATCTGGCGTTCAAGAGCAGCTTGCGCGGTGCGCGTGCCGATGGCCCGGACAATGCGTCTGACCGCCTCCTCGCCGGCGGTGTCGAGCAGCAGGTCGAGAGCGGCTTCGCTATCGCTCATTTCTCGCGGGCAATGCGAACCGCCTCTCTGGCCTTCACCACGCTCAGCCCTTGCTGCTGGCCGAGTAGGTTGGCGGTGGCCATCAGCGTGCGGCACAGGGCCGTCATGAACTCGGGGGGCAGCACGAGCGGTTCCTCGTCCAGTGCCTCCCCAAGGCGTTCGACAGCCTCGAGCAGGTTTTTCGCTGGCGATCCGCGCCAGCGATCCTCCGCGCTCTCCTTCATACCGCGGCCTCCGCAGGCCAGAACCGCGCCAAGCCCTGCAAGGTGCCCTGCCCGCCCGCGGCGGACGACAGCAGCAGGTCGTCCGCGTCAGTGATTTCACCGCGCTCAACGCGGACCATCAGCGGCAGCAGGCCGCCCAGGGGCTCTGCCGCAGCGACGAGGTCGTAGAAGTGGCTCAGGCCGTCAGGACAGACCGGCAGAATACTCAGCCGATCTTCTAGGGCCCGGAGGCGCCGTTCAAGGCTTGCCCGCAAAGTGCGCCTCCAGTTCCGCCAGGCGCTTTGCCAGGTCGTCCGTCTCCACCAGCTTCGCGTATCCGGCCAGACCGGTGAGCAGCTGCGACGCTTGGCCGGGGGTGAGCTCGCCGGAACTGACGCCCTTCAGGATCGCGTCACCCTTCCCGGTCAGCGTGTCGCCGGAGATCTCAATCGGCGCCGCCGGGTCGATCGCCCGCATGGGAGGTAGCACGCGCTCCAGCAGTAGCGCCGACGCGCGCAGGTCGCCGCCCTTGGCCTTCTCGATCAGAGCCTTCAGGATCTCGGGGATCTCCTTGGCGATTGCCGCGCGGAGCTTGCCCACCTCCCCCGTGCCCTTCGGTCGGCCCTTCGTGTTGCCGGACTGCCCGGGCTTCCATTTCGTCGAACTCTTCACCTGTTCTTTTCCTGTTCTTTCAGGGACGCCAGCGCCAAGCGCCATGCCCGCTTCTGTGCGTCCGACAGCGGGAGGCCGCCTTGCTCCATGCTGCGTAGTTGCCGGGCCCAGCTGAGCGGGTCGACCGCGTCGTGGGCCCGTGCAAGGGCGTCACGCCGCTCGAGCAGCAGCGCCCGGACATCGGCCGGCGCCGGCTGAAGGAGGCGGCGCCGAAAGTTCACCCCGCCCCAACCTTGCGGGACACGTCCGCGTTGGACTCGAACCAACGCTGCGTCTCCCCGTGCAGGGCGAGCGCCATGCGGCCGCGGCGTCCCTGACGGTTCTTCAGCAGAATCGCGGCGATCACCAGCAACCCGTCTGGCTCCACGCCCTTCGGATGCAGCACGATGACCGTGTCGGCGTCCTCTTCGACGGCGCCCGACTCCTTGAGGTCGGCAAGGGTCGGCTCGCCGTCGGCGCGAGCGGTGGAGGCGCGGTTGACTTGGCTGAGCAGCAGCACGCACACGTCGAGCTCCTTGGCCAACTGCTTCATGCCGCGGCTGATCTGCTCGATCTGGTGGTGGCGGGTGTCCTGCCGGCCCACCGCAGCGCACAGCTGCAGGTAGTCGACGATGAGCACTTCGAGGCCGTGCCGGCGCTTCACCTTCCGGGCCTTGTCGCGGATGTCGAGCAGCGTAAGGGCCGGCTGGTCGTCCACGAAGAACGGCATGCGCTGCGCCGCTTCTGCGGCCTCCGTCGCGCGCGTCCAGCCGTCGGGCCCCATGCGACCGGTGCTGATAGCGCCCAGGCTCAGCCGGCCGAGGTTCGCCGCAGCCCGGTCGACCAACTCTGCCGCCTGCATCTCCTGGCTGAGCATCAGCGTGCTGTGGCTGTCGCCGGCGACGTTGAGGCCGATCTGCGTGGCAAAGGAGGTCTTGCCGATCGATGGCCGAGCGGCGATGACGATCACCCGGCCCGGCTTGAGGCCACCGCCCAGGGCGTCGTCGAGGTCACCGAAGCCCGTGCGTAGACCCGCCTCGACCTCGCCGGCCTCCAGCGCCGTCCAGTGCGCTGAGCGGGCAACCATGAGGTCGCCAAGGTGCTGCGGCTCGCTCCGGGCGGTCGGCCGGCGAATGGCGTCAAACAGCGCGCCAACCTGGTCGAGGGTTGCGACGGGGTCGGCTGCGCTCCGCGCCAAGTCCATCGCCCGGCCAGCCGCTTCGATGATCGCGCGACGGAGGGCTCGCTCGATGACGATGCTGGCGTGGCGGCGGATGTGAGCAGCACTGGCCACCGATTGCGACAGCGCGTTGAGGTAGGTCAGGCCGCCACAGGCCTCGGCGATGCCGCGGACGGTTAAGTGCTCGAACACCGCGATTGTGTCGACGGTCTGGTGCTGCCCAGCCAGCACTCGGATGGCGCCGAAGATCTCGCGGTGGGCCAGACTGTGGAAGTGGCCCACCGCGAGGCCTTCCTCGGTGGCCCAGGCGAGCGCCTCAGGCTGCAGCAACAGGGCGGCGAGGATCGCCTGCTCGGCTTCTTCGCTCCAGGGAACGGCGGGGGTGTCGGTTTGATTCATCGGCCGAAGACGTGGTCGGAGGAAAGTTCGCTGTCGCGGTTCGGGACCGCGGTGCTCCCACTGGCGCCGGCCCGCTTGCGCACGTTGCCCCAGTCCCCGCGGATGGCGTTCATGAAGGCCTGATCCCAGTCGGCGTAGAGCGCGGCATTGGCGCGGGCGTAGCTGACGAAGTAGTCGCGATGGGCGTCGAGGTGTTCGGCGAAGCCTTGGTCGCCGGCCCACTTGCGAACTGCATCCGAGATCTCGAACGGTTCCGACATCGCGACCTTCCGGGAACGCTTCGGGCGCGCTGGCGCGACCACTGACGGTTCCTGACGGTTCAATGACGGTTCGTCTGAAGTGGGCTTCAGGGGTTTCGAGAAGCCGGCTTCAGGGGTCCCGGAAGTGGGCTTCAGGGTGCAATCCACTTCAGGGGTGCAATGGGTTGCAGGGGTACGGGGTGAAGCCTGCTTCAGGGGTGCAATGGGTTGCAGGGGTGAAGCGGGTTGCAGGGTCTGGGTCCCGAGGTCGTCGAGCATGATCCGGTAGCGGTTCGTCCCCCGCGGTCCCTCGTTCTTGAGCACGCGCAGCTCCCCGCTGGCCTGAAGGGCGAGCAGGAGGTAGTTCGCGTTCCGCGTCGACATGCGGCACTTTTTCGCCAGCGAAGCGACGGCCGGGTAGCTGTTCCCATCGTCGTCGCTGTAGTCCGCTAGCACCACCAGCATGAGCAGTTCCGTCCCCGAGTGGCTCGACCGCTCGAAGACGCGATCAATGCAGCGAACACTCACGCGGCGCCCACCACTTCGAGGATGCGCTCCACCTCTTCGACGTCCGCCATGGCACGGACACGGCCCCATCGCGCTAGGAAGTACCGCGTGGGCCCGTCCGCTGCGTCAGAGCGCCAGAGCTGAAAGCCTTTGAGGGCCGCGCGCGCGACGAGCGTCGACCAGGCCTTGAGCTCGATCTCACGGCTCGGTTGTTCGGTTGCTGTCATCGGTGGATCTCCGGTGGGTGTGGAAGCGGCTCGGCCTCAGGCCAGTGCCTTGGACGCCTGCAGCTCCTCGAGAACCGTCAGCGCCTGGCGCGCCGCCAACCACTGGGTAATGACGGTGTTGCCCGTCACGGACTCGAAGGCTGCGATGCGGTGGGCAGGAAGGTCGCGGCGGTGGGGGTGGTCGTCGCCATGCAGGTAGTCGCTGATGACCTGGGAGCGGATTCCCGCTTCCGCGGCCAGGTGGCGGAAAGTCATGTGGTGCACACGGCGGAGCGCCCAACACATGCGCACCGCATCGCGGTACGACTTGCACTGAGAGACGAGCTGAGAGGGGGCGACGCAGGGACGGTCGAGACGACCAAGCAGAGGTAGGTTGAGTTGCACGTGGGGGGCATCCAATAGCAAAAAGAAATCGGCCCCGCCGTTGCGCCCGCCGTTGGGCAGGCGCAAAAGT
>Ga0247823_10003017_pt1 | contig 13740 bp, 8 predicted proteins | sample 13C_PalmiticAcid_2_FD_192426 | JGI IMG/M metagenome (GOLD analysis project Ga0247823, IMG submission 192426) | Soil microbial communities from agricultural site in Penn Yan, New York, United States - 13C_PalmiticAcid_Day30 | ecosystem: Environmental > Terrestrial > Soil > Agricultural land...
GTTTGACTGCATGTCCGTTGCGCTGAACACCATCCTCGGCGGTGACTGCGTGGCGGGGATGAATGCCCAGCCGGCCGGAAGCGTCGACCTCGTCTTCGCCGACCCGCCGTTCAACATCGGCTACGACTACGACGTCTACGAAGACTCGCTGCAGACCGAGGGCTACCTCCAGTGGTCCCGTGAGTGGATATCGGCCGTCCACCGTCTCCTCAAGCCGAACGGCACGTTCTGGCTCGCGATCGGCGACGAATACGCCGCCGAGCTCAAGATCGAAGCCCAGAAGATCGGCTTCCACTGCCGCAGCTGGGTCGTCTGGTACTACACCTTCGGCGTGAACTGCACCTCCAAGTTCACCCGCTCGCACGCTCACCTCTTCTACTTCGTGAAAGACCGTGCGAACTTTGTCTTCCGCTCGGACGACCTCGAGAACCGCATCCCCTCCGCGCGGCAGCTCGTTTACAACGACAACCGCGCCAACCCGAAAGGCCGTCTGCCGGACGACACTTGGATCATCCGCCCCCGCGACGCCGCGGGCCGCATGAACCCCGACGAAGAAGAGTTCGACCTCCGCCCCGACGGCGAGGCCGATGACACCTGGGTCCTCCGCCCGCAGGATCTGGCCGAGAAGGCGCAGGCCCGCAGCGATACGTGGTACTTCCCGCGCGTCGCCGGGACGTTCAAGGAACGGGCCGGCTTCCACGGCTGCCAGATGCCCGAACAGCTCCTCGGCCGCATCATCCGCGCCTGCTCGGAACCTGGCGGCGTGGTGGCCGATCCGTTCTCCGGAAGCGGCACGACCGTCGCCGTCGCGAAGAAACTCGGACGCAGTTACCTCGGCTTCGACCTCTCCCCCCGCTACGTCGAGCTCGGCCTGAAGCGGCTCGAATCGATTGGCGTCGGCGATCCGCTCGAAGGCTCGCCCGAGCCACTGATGAGCGCGCCGCGAACGAACGAAGGGAAAGGCCGGCGGAAACAACGTCCGAGCCAGCCGGCCAAGGCCGCTCCCGAGACACGCACTGCCGATTTCGAAGCCGCCGCGGCCGGAGTCCGCCGCGCGTTTGAATCGACCTACGACGGCTACTCGGCCGATCGCATCGTGGTCGATCCCACGCTGAACTCCGCCTTCATCGGCGCCTGCCGTGCCGAGGGCCTGGCCGGCACCGCCCGCGACTGGAACCTTCTATTGTTCCGGCTCAGGAAAGCCGGAAAGCTGGCCGACCTTCCAACGGCCAAGCGGACTTCGATCCCCTGGGCCGGCTGCGACGACTACCTGTTCGCCAGCGAGATCGCCTGGCAGATGATGCTCGAAGAGAACCGCGCCGCGAGCATCGATGAGATCCTCTGCGACCCGGACCTGGCCGTGCAGTTCGACGCGATCGCCCGCCGCTTCGCTCCAGGATTCGAACCGCTCAACTACCGCTGGGCCGCGCTCAAGCTCCGGAAGCAGGCCAAGTTCGCCTGCTCGAGTGTGTCGCGCCTCGAGCCGCGCCGACTCGAAGATGCCGGGCTGATCGACGAGTTGAAGCCTTCGAAAACTCCCGACATCCCGGCCGTGTATGTCGTCGGCGTCCCGCAGTCGAAGGGGATGAAGAGCCTGTACGTGGGTGAATGCGTCAACCTGCGGAACCGGCTCTCAAAGCAGTTCTCGCGGCCGCTGGTGCGCGAATGGAAAGAGGCGGCCCGTCGCGAGAAGCTGACCGGCGATCTGTGCGTTCGCTACGTGAAGACGTCCAGCGACGTCGGGATGCTGGCCTATCAGAGCCTGTACGTGACTCGCCTCCAGCCGCCTCTGAACCTCCGCGACCTGCGAGCGAAAGTCTGAGAGCCGGTCCCTGCAATGTCCCTCATCGAGGCCGCACTTAGCTCAAACCTGGCCGCGCTGGACCGCCGCATCCGCTCCGCAGCCGCGCGAGCCGGCCGGTCCGCCAATGAAGTGACGCTCATCGTCGTCACCAAGTACGCCCCGGACGCCGCCGTCCGGGCGCTCCAGAACTTCGGCCGGATCGAACTCGGCGAGAATCGTCCTCAGCAACTGGTCCGCCGCGCAGAGATGGCCCCCTGGGCGCACTGGCACCTGATCGGACGACTGCAGACAAACAAGGTGAAGATGGTCCTGCCCGAGACCGTCCTGATTCACTCGGTCGATTCCCTGAAACTGCTCGAACGCATCAGCCACGCCGCCGACGACCGACAGGCCACAACCGCGGTCCTGCTCGAAGTCAACGTCTCCGGCGAACCATCGAAGCAGGGCTTCGACCCCGAGCAGCTCCGGGCCGCCTGGGACGAGTGCCTGAAGCTGCCGTACATCGAGATCCGCGGCCTGATGACGATGGCGCCCTTCACCGACAACCCTGAGGACGCGCGGCCCACCTTCCGCCAGCTCCGCGAGTTCCGAGACGACTTGAAAGAACGTGCAGGCCCGCACATTTCAAGGCATTCCCTGCGGGAACTCTCCATGGGAATGAGCGGCGATTTCGAGGTCGCGATCGAAGAAGGAGCGACTTTGATTCGTGTCGGAAGCGCCGTTTTTGAGGGTATCCAGCAGTGAAAACGCGTTTAGGCTGAGCTTGGGGCGGTGGCGAACCGCCCACTCACCGAGCTCGCCCACTGAGAGAACTCCGATGCTTCGCACCATCATCCTGCTGCTGTTGATCGCTATCGTTGCCGGTGTGCTTGGCCTGGGGGGCGTGGAAGGAATCGCCCTGTGGCTGGTCCGCGTGCTGCTGCTGGTGTTCGTCGTCCTGCTGATCCTCTCCGTCGTGATGGGCCGCGGCGCCCCGAGGGTCTGAAGTCCGGCCGGGCGAACGCCCGAACCGGCACAATCCGCAGGCTTTGACAGAAGTCGCCCGCCTCGCCGTCGAACCGACGAAACCGGCAGCAGTTGCCGCCCGTCTCTGTTCGATCTTTCAGTATCCACTGCGCGATGAATGCTTCGCCGCGCGCGGACTGAAAGGGGTCGGGATGGGCGTCATCCTCGGGTGTATTGTCGTGATCGGGTGCGTGCTCGGCGGCTTCATGATGGCCGGCGGCCACGTCATGGCCCTCTTTCACCCGTCGGAAGTCGTGACGATCGGCGGCGCTTCGCTCGGCGCGATGATCATCAACACTCCCCCCAAGGTCCTCGTGGACCTCATCAAGGGGACGCTCGGGCTGCTGAAGGGCAACCCCTACGGCAAGGCCGCCTACATTGAGCTGTTCAAGCTCCTGTACGAGATGTTCAAGATCGGCCGCCGCGACGGCCTCCTGGCGTGGGACGCCCACCTCAACGACCCGCACGCCAGCGCGGTCTTCAGCAAGTACCCGAAGATCGTCAATAACCATCACATCAGCGACTTCCTCGCCGGCTCTCTCCTCGCCGTCACAGACGGTAGCGCGACGCCTGAACAGCTGATCGCGCAGATGGATCAGGAAATCAAGGTGATGGAGAACGAGCACCACGACGCCATCGCCGCCCTCTCGAAAACGGCTGACGCGCTGCCGGGGTTCGGAATCGTCGCGGCCGTGCTCGGCATCGTGGTGACGATGGAAGCGGTGAGCGGTCCCGTCGAAGAAATCGGTCACAAGGTCGGCGCGGCCCTCGTCGGTACGTTCCTCGGAATTCTGGCGTCGTACGGATTCCTCGCGCCGCTCGCCGGCCGGCTGGAGTTTGCGGGACATGCGGAGTCCGCGTTCCTGCGGACAATCACCAATGCCATTCTCGCGTTCCACGCAGGCGGTTCACCGAAGGGGATCGTCGGCCAGCTGCGGCGGACCGTCGCGACCGACTGCCGGCCCAGCCGCGAAGAGATGGACGAGATCTTCCGCGAAGCGTGATCCCTGCTGTTTGAACGGCCGCACACGATTGATCGAAGGACTGACCAATGGCGGGTAAGGGAGGAGGAGCGTGGAAAGTCGCCTACGCGGACTTCGTGACCGCGATGATGGCGTTCTTTCTCGTGATGTGGCTCGTCACCCAGGACAAGAAGGTCAAAGAGGCGGTCGCCCGTTACTTCACCGACCCGGTCGGCTTCTACCAGATCGGCTCAACGAAAAGCCCCACGCAGTCGGGCGCCATGTTCGATTCCGAGTACCACGGGCAAGTGCCGGGACGAAAGTACCAGGTGTCCGGCCCCGGCCGCGGAGCACACGTCAATCGCGGCCAGGGGGAAGTCGAAACCGCGGCGGTCAGTGAATGGATCGGATCGAATCCTGACCAGGCGGCGTACTGGGCCCGGCAGTCGCAGCGGCAGCGCGACGCGGCCAGGCAATCGCAGATGGTCAAGGACAAGGTGATCACGGTCGAAGAGGCGACTCGGATCCAGCTTGCCAAGCAGATCGAGCGCGAGATGCTCGAACAGCTGCCGGTGGAAATCGACCCGCTGTATCGCGAGCTGGTCAAGACGTCGATGGAGTACGTCGACTGGCGCGAGGTTGCGGATGAATGCCTGAACCGGAAGTGAGATCATACGTGCCGCTGGCTTCGGCGGTGCATCTTCGGGGTCGAGCCCAAACTGGTTCGCACTGGCAGAGCCAGTGGCACACTGAGGGGCCACTCAGGACGACCGGACTGCGCGCTGCATGGCGGCGGCGGATCCGCGGCCAAAGCGTTTCTGCGAGAGGCGCATCAAAGGATATCCCAGTCGGACGGCCCAATGACGCGGCCGGGAATGGGCGACGATCTCATAGCTGACTTCGTCCGTCGCCTTGTTCCATTCGACGAGAAAGCGTTCCTCCCCCATTTCCACGTGTCCGGGAAGCGTGCCGTACGCGAATCCGAAACGTTGAACCGGGCCCTCTTCGTCGACGATGTAGACGATTCGGCAGGCGTTGACCCAGGTCAGCCCGAGCATGCTGGCCCAGACGGCAATGCACTGGCCGACCGCGATGGGGGTCTCGCTGGGCCCGGCGGTCACCCATCCCAAGTCGAAATGCCGCCATTCGCGGAGGGCCTGGCAGGCGCTGTGAAAAACCGCCACCCCCTGCCCGAGCCGAACGTGCGTGCGATCGACGACGAAGCCGCGCGGAGCATTCGCACGGGTGCAGCCGACGGGCTCGTAGGTGAACGGCTGCGGGGCCTGCTCCCTGAGGAAACGCTCGATGACGGAGGACGTGGGGGACCTGAGTGTGATCATCGACTTGCGAGGACGAATGGAGGCTGCCTGGACAGGATGGCTTTCCCGCGGTCATCGCGGGTTGGGATCCCGCTGTTGGGAGGGCCGAATGGAGTGACGTAAGTCTCGGCGTGAGTTCAGGATAGTTGTTGAAACTGGAGCACGGATCGGTTTCGGCATTCCCCTTGCATACGTGACCGATGTTCCCGGCGACATTCAACAGGACCGGGCTCACTCATTCAGGAGATTGTCATGGCCCTGCTCGCCACCACCCTCGCCGCTTCCACCGGGACCGCTGCTGGATTCTCGATCGTTTACCTGCTCGCCGGCGGCGGCATCCTCGGCGCCGGCCTGATTTTCCTGGTCGCGAAGATGCTGTAAACGCGGCCGACGCTTGAAACCGAGCATCCCATGCCTGGCGCGGAAGTCCGCAGCCAGGCATTTTTCGTCTTTGTACCCGGGAGTGGATTCTGAGAAGGGCTTCGCGACCGAGACGGGTTTGCAACGGACGGATTGCCGACGCAGACTCTGGTCCCTGCCGTTCGTAAGAGGCACTTCCATGACGCGATTCCTCGTCGCCGCTGTGCTCCTGGTGTTCTCATCAATCGAGACCGCCCCGGCCGCGGAGCCCGATCTAGTTCTCCACCACGGACAAATCGTCACCGTCAATTCCAGGTTTGAGATCGTCGAGGCGATGGCGATCTCTGGAGATCGGATTGCGGCGGTCGGGGGCAACGACGATGTCCTGAAATCCGCCGGGCCCGGGACGAAGCAGGTTGATCTCGGCGGAAAGATCGTGCTCCCGGGCCTGATCGACAGCCATGTGCACGCGGCCAACGCGGCCGTCTACGAGTTCGACCATCCGATTCGCGAGATGGACACCGTGGACGACGTGCTGGCGTATGTTCGCGAGCGGGCGGCGGCCGCCCCGGACGGGGACTGGATCATCGTCAGCCAGGTGTTCGTCACGCGGCTTCGCGACCAGCGATTCCCGACGCGGAAGGAACTTGATGAGGCGGCTCCGAAGCATCCGGTCATGTTCCGCACCGGTCCGGATGCCATGCTGAACTCGCTGGGTCTCCAGGCGAGCGGCATCGATCGCGACTTCGAGATCAAGGACGGCAAGTCGGGGCGGATCGAGAAGGATTCCAAAGGCGAGCCGACTGGGATGCTGCGCGGGGCGACGCGATTCTCCAAAGCGAAATCAACGGACCGCCAGCCGAGCAGGCAGGAGCGCGCGGCCGCCCTCGGGACTTTGATGCGGGACTACAACTCGGTCGGTCTGACCGGAGTGGCCGAGCGGAATGCCGGGCCTGACCTCATTGAGGTTTACGAGGCCGTGCGAGACTCCGGCGACCTGACGTGCCGGACGTTTCTGTGCTGGGCGCTCGACCCCAACCAGGACTGGGAGAAGGTTCGGAAGTCGATGGATGAGGCGGCCGCACATCCACTGCATGCCTACAACGACAGACTGTGGCTGCGGGGCGTGAAATGCTTCCTCGACGGCGGGATGCTGACCGGCAGCGCCTACATGGAGAAGCCCTGGGGCGTCAGTACGATCTATTCGATCACGGATCCGGAGTATCGCGGCGTCCGGCAGATCGAGGCCGACCGGCTGTACAAAACGGCGAAGTACGCGCTCGAACGCGACCTCCAGTTCACGGCTCACGCCGTCGGCGATGCCGCCACCAAAGCGATGGTCGATGCTTATCGCCGCGTGAACGACGACTTTCCGGTGGCTGCGACCCGCCCGAATATCACGCACTGCAACTTCATGAGCCCGGACGTGATTGCCTCAATGAAGGAACTGGGCGTGGTCGCGGACCTGCAGCCGGTGTGGCTGTGGTCGGACGGCCGGACGCTGCACAATCACTTCGGCAACGACCGGATGACCTGGTTCCAGCCCTACCGCACTCTGTTCGACAAGGGGGTGATCATCGGCGGCGGGTCCGATCACATGCAGAAGATCGGGAGCTTTCGGTCAATCAACGCCTACAACCCGTGGCTGGGGATCGAGACGGCCATCACCCGTGTGCCGAGGCGGTTCGAAGGGCCGCTGCATCCGGAGCAGATCATCAGCCGCGAGGAAGCGATCCGGCTGTACACGATCAATAATGCGTTCATTCTTCTGGATGAGAAGAATCGCGGATCGCTGGAGGTTGGGAAGCTGGCGGACTTTGTCGTTGTCGACCGGGACGTGCTGGCGTGCCCGGAGAAAGAGATCCACGACACGCAGGTGCTCTCGACCTGGCTTGGCGGACAGAAGATCTACGAGAAGCAGTAACTTGCACTGAATTCAGGACAGCGCCGGTTTGTCTCGGCCACGGACTCTGATTCCAGCTCGGGACGACATAACGAGGGCTCGGCAACGCGAAGCGGAGCTTCGCTGTGAGTGCGTGACCAAGGGGACCTTGGTCACGAGGTTGAAACGCAAGAACCCCGGCTTCTTTGGAGAAGCCGGGGTTCTGATGACGCCGCGTTTTCGGAACCCTACGGCAGCTTCGTCGTTCCCATCAGAAACCGATCGCATTCGCGGGCGGCTTCGCGACCCTCATTGATGGCCCAGACGATCAGGCTCTGGCCGCGGCGGCAGTCGCCGGCGGCGAAGATGTTCGGGACGTTCGTCTGGTACTTGCCGTAGTCGGCTTCGAGCCAGCTCATCGCGCCGCGGGCTTCGCGGATCTTCACGCCGAGCTGGTCCGCGACGGGATGCTCGGGACCGAGGAAGCCGAGCGCGAGGAAGACCAGGTCAGCCGGCCATTCTTTTTCGCTGCCGGGGACCTTGCTGAACGGCGCGCCGCCGGGGACGGGCTTGGTCCAGTCGACCATCGCGGTCTTGAGGGCCTTCAGGTTTCCGTTGCCATCGCCAATGAACTCGACCGTCTCAATCGAGAACTCGCGCGGGTCGCGGCCGAAGACGGCTTCGCCTTCGGCGTGGCCGTAATCGACCTTGAACGTTTTCGGCCACTGCGGCCAGGGGTTGTTCGGGGCGCGTTCCTCAGGCGGCTGGGGAACGATCTCGAAGTTCACGAGGCTCTGGCAGCCGTGACGAATGCTGGTGCCGAGGCAGTCGTTGCCAGTGTCTCCGCCGCCGATGACGATGACGTGCTTGCCCTTGGCGCTGATGTAGGCGCCGTCCTTCAGCTCCGAATCGAGCAGGCTCTTCGTGTTCGCGTGGAGGAACTCCATCGCGAAGTGAACACCCTTCAGGTCACGGCCGGGAATGCCGAGATCGCGGGGGCGCGTCGAGCCGGTGCAGACGACGATGGCATCAAATTCGTTCTTCAACGTGTCGGCCGCAATCGTGTTGCCGACTTCGCAGTTGGTGACGAACTTCACGCCTTCTTCAGCGAGCAGGGCGACGCGGCGCTCGACGATGTCCTTTTCGAGCTTCATCTGCGGAATGCCGTACATCAGCAAACCACCAACGCGGTCGGCCCGTTCGAAGACGGTGACCAGGTGGCCGGCCGAGTTGAGCTGCGCGGCGCAGGCCAAGCCGGCGGGGCCGGAGCCGATGACGGCGACCTTCTTGCCCGTCCGCTCCTTCGGCGGCCGGGCCTTTACCCAGCCTTCTTCGAAGCCGCGCTCGATGATCGATTTTTCGATCGTCTTGATGGCGACCGGCGGCGACGTGATGCCGAGCGTGCAGCTTCCCTCGCACGGAGCCGGACAGACGCGGCCCGTGAACTCGGGGAAGTTGTTCGTCTTGTGGAGGCGATCGAGGGCCTCGCGCCACTGGTCGTGGTAGACGAGGTCGTTCCATTCGGGGATGAGGTTGTGAACGGGGCAGCCGGCCGCCATGCCGGCGATCAGTTCGCCGGTGTGGCAGAAGGGGATGCCGCAATCCATGCAGCGGGCGCCCTGCGTGCGGAGGTGGGCCGGTTCGAGCGGTTCGTTGAACTCGTTCCAGTCCAGGATGCGCAACTTCGGCGCGCGCTCGTGATAGGTCTCGCGGGCGTACTCTTTGAAACCGGTTGGCTTACCCATGACTCGAACACTCTCAACTCAAGAATCAAGACACCATCGGCATCGCCAACGACCACCGTCGTGGCTGCCGCCCCCCAGAGGCCTCGGCCGGTCTCAGTGAGCCGCCCCTACGGGCGCCTCTTCCCCGGCTGCTTCGGCTTCCGCCTGCGCTTTCAGCTCCGTAATCGCGCGCTTGTAATCCACCGGCATCACCTTGTGGAACTTCGGCAGTTCCTCATCCCAGTTCTCCAGAATCGCTCCCGCGACAGACGAACCGGTGTACCGCTGGTGGTTGGAGATCATCTCCTTCAGCTCGGCGACATCGTCTTCCTCTTCGATCTTCTCCAGCTCGACCATCTCGAGGTTGACGTTCTCCAGCAGCGTGCCGTTCGGGTCCCACACGTACGAGACGCCGCCCGACATTCCGGCCGCGAAGTTCCTTCCAGTCGGCCCGAGCACCACGGCCCGGCCGCCGGTCATGTATTCACAGCCGTGGTCGCCGCAGCCTTCCACGACGGCCTTCGCGCCCGAGTTCCGCACGCAGAAGCGTTCGGCCGCCCGGCCGCGGACGTACAGCTCGCCGGAGGTCGCGCCGTACAGGGCGACGTTGCCGATGATGATGTTGTCCTCCGGGACGAACGACGATTCATCGGGCGGATAGATGATGACCTTGCCGCCGGAGAGTCCCTTGCCGACGTAATCGTTGGCGTCGCCGATCACTTCGATCGTCACGCCGCTCACCGACCACGCCCCCAGCGATTGCCCGGCCGAGCCGCGGCAGATCAGGCGGATAGTGTCCTCGGGGAGCCCCTGCGGTCCCCACTTCTTCGAGATTTCGTGCGACAGAGTCGTCGCGAAGGCACGGTCGATGTTCTGGATGTCGATATCGAGGCGCACCCGCTCGGCCTTCTCGATCGCCGGCTGGCACTGCGGGATGAGCAGCGTCTGGTCGAGCGTCGTTTCAAGGCCGTGCTTCTGCGGGATCTGGCAGTACACACCGACGTCCGGCCGCGGCTTGCGGATCTTGAGCAGAGGGCTCAGGTCGAGGTGCTTGGCCTTCCAGTGGGCGATGTCGGTGTCGAGTTCCAGGACGTCCGTCCGGCCGACCATTTCGTTGATCGTGCGGAAGCCGAGCTGGGCCATGAGCTGGCGGGCGTCTTCAGCCACCATGAACAGGTAGTTGATGACGTGCTCGGGCGAGCCGCGGAACTTGGCGCGGAGATCCGGGTCCTGCGTCGCGATGCCGACGGGGCAGGTGTTGAGGTGACACTTCCGCATCATGATGCAGCCCATCGTGATGAGCGGCGCCGTGGCGAAGCCGAACTCCTCGGCCCCGAGCATGCAGGCGATCACCACGTCGCGACCGGTCTTCAGCTGGCCGTCAGTCTCGAGCCGCACGCGGCTGCGGAGGTCGTTGAGGACCAGGGTCTGGTGCGTTTCGGAGATGCCGAGTTCCCAGGGCAGCCCGGCGTGCTTAATGCTCGTGAGCGGCGAGGCCCCTGTGCCGCCGTTGTCGCCCGAGATCAGGATCTTGTCGGCATGTCCCTTCGACACACCGGCCGCGATCGTGCCGACGCCCACTTCCGACACCAGCTTCACGCTGATGCGGGCGGACGGGTTGGTGTTCTTCAGGTCGAAGATGAGCTGCGACAGGTCTTCGATCGAGTAGATGTCGTGGTGCGGCGGCGGGCTGATAAGACCGACGCCAGGGGTCGACATGCGAGTGGCCGCGATCGTGCGGTCGACCTTGTGACCCGGCAGTTCACCGCCCTCACCGGGCTTCGCTCCCTGGGCGATCTTGATCTGGATTTCGTCGGCGTTGGTGAGGTACCAGCTTGTCACGCCGAACCGGCCGCTGGCCACCTGCTTGATGGCTGACCGCTTCGAGTAGACGTTGGGCGTCTGCTCACCATTCGGCCTGAACCGGTCAGTCGTCTTCTTGATCGTCTCGTGCAGCTTGAGGTCGAGTTCGACCGGGACGAACCGTTCGTAATCCTCGCCACCTTCACCTGTGTTGCTCTTGCCGCCGAGGACGTTCATCGCGACGGCGATCGACTCGTGCGCCTCCTTCGAGATCGAGCCGTAGCTCATCGCGCCGGTCGTGAACCGCTTGACGATCTCCGCGGCCGATTCGACTTCTTCGATCGGGATGGCTGGCTGGACGCTGTTCTTGAACCGCAACAGGCCGCGGAGGTGGCACTGCCGCACGACCACCTCGTTGACCAGCTTGGCGAACCGCGTGTAGGCCTCTCTATCGCCATTGCGGGCGGCCTGCTGGATTTCCGCAATCGTGAACGGGTTCCACGCATGCCGCTCGCCGCTGTGACGCCAGTGATACAGCCCGTTGTTCGGCAGCATCGGCAGGCGTTCGGTCTCTTCGCGGCTGGGGAAGCCCAACTCGTGGCGGCGGATCGCTTCTTCGGCAAGAACCGTGAAGCCGATCCCCTTGATCCGGCTGGCAGTGCCGGAGAAGCAGCGGGTGACGACGGCATCGGACAAGCCGACGGCCTCGAAGATCTGGGCTCCCTTGTAGCTCTGCAGCGTGGAGATGCCCATCTTCCCCATCACCTTGAGCATGCCCTTGGCCACGCCCTTGCGATAGGCGGCGACGATCTTGTCGTCGGTGTAGTCACCCTTCACTTCGCCCCGGCTGCGGGCATTCCGAATTGCTTCAAAGGCCAGGTACGGGTTGATCGCGTCGACGCCGTAGCCAGTCAGCAGGCAGAAGTGGTGCACTTCGCGAGCTTCCGCGCTCTCCAGCACGATTCCAATCCGCGTCCGCTTCTCATTCCGGACGAGGTGTTGATGCACGGCCCCGCCGGCCAGCAGGGCCGGGATCGCCACGCGATCGGCGTTGGTCGCGCGGTCCGACAGCACGACCAGGGCGCAACCCTGCTCGATCGCTTCTTCAGCCTCGCGGCAGATGCGTTCGATCGCGGGCAACAGGCCGGCCGTGCCCTCAGCCTTCGGCCACGTCGCATCAATGGTCCGGCTCTTCCAGCCGCGGTGGTTCAGGTGCTTGATCGCCGCGAGTTCTTCGTCCGTGAGGATCGGGTGCGGAATCGCCAGGCGGTGACAGTGCTGCGGCGTGGAATCGAGCAGGTTGCCTTCCGGGCCGATGAAGCACTCCAGCGACATCACGATCTCTTCGCGGATCGAATCGATCGGCGGGTTCGTGACCTGCGCGAACAGCTGCTTGAAGTAGTCGTACAGCATCCGGGGCTGGTCGGAGAGGCAGGCGAGCGCGGTGTCGTCGCCCATCGATCCGAGCGGATCCTTCTTCGTCTGGATCAGCGGGATGAGCATGAAGTGCATCGTTTCGGCCGTGTAGCCGAACGCCTGCATCTGCCGCAGCAGGAAGTCGCCCGTGACGCGGTCACCGTTCTCCGGTTTACCGTTCGACGACTTGTAGCTGACGACAATCTCTTCGAGGCTCAGCCGCTGCTCCTTGAGCCACTGCTTATATGGGCGCTTGCCGGCGATGTCGCGCTTCAGTTCTTCGTCATCGATGATCCGCCCCTGGGCGAAATCGACGAGGAACATCTTGCCGGGCTGCAGCCGGCCCTTGAGCTTCACGTTGGCCGGGTCGATATCGAGAACGCCGACCTCGCTGGCCATGATGACCCGGTCGTCGTGCGTGACGTAATAGCGGCTCGGCCGCAGGCCGTTGCGGTCGAGGATCGCGCCGATGCACTTGCCGTCGGTGAAGCTGACGGAGGCCGGGCCGTCCCAGGGTTCCTGCAGGGCCGAGTGATATTCGTAGAACGCCCGTTTGTCCTCGGGCATCGACGGGTGATTCTGCCAGGCCTCGGGGATCATCATCATGATCGCCTCGGGCAGGCTGCGGCCGGCATTGACGAGCAGTTCGAGCGCGTTGTCGAAGTTGCCGCTGTCCGAGCAATGCGGCTCGGTGACCGGGAACAGTTTCCGCAGGTCGTTGCCGAACGTCTGCGACGACATCACCCCCTGCCGGGCCGTCATCCAGTTGGCGTTGCCGCGGAGCGTGTTGATTTCGCCGTTGTGGGCCATGTAGCGGTTCGGATGGGCACGGTCCCAGCTGGGGAACGTGTTGGTCGAGAACCGGCTGTGGACCATCGCCAGGTGGCTTGTGAAGTCACGATCCTGGAGGTCCTGGTAATAGCGCATCACCTGCGAAGACGTAAGCATGCCCTTGTAGACGAGCACCTTCGTCGACAGCGTGCAGATGTAGAACATCAGCGCCTGCGAGTTTTCGCACTCGGTGCGCAGATGCCGCGACGCCCACTTGCGGATGATGAACAGCTGCCGTTCGAAGGCGTCCTGCGTCAGCCCCGGGGCCGCGCCGATGAACAGCTGCTCGACAACCGGTTCCGCGGCGCGGGCCGTAGGACCGATGTCCGCGGCCTCGGCGGAGGTCGGCACCTCGCGCCAGCCCAACAGCTTCTGCCCCTGCTTGGCGATGATTTCGTTGACGACTTCCTTGCAGAACTCGCGCTGCTCGTTGTCGGTCGGCAGGAACACGTTGCCGACGGCATACAGGCCGAGCGCCGGCAGTTCGATGCCGAGGTCGCGATCGGCCACCTTGCGCAGGAAGCGATCGGGGATGGCGGTCATCATGCCGCTGCCGTCGCCCGTGTTTTCTTCGCAGCCGCAGGCGCCGCGGTGGTCCATGTGGCGGAGCATACGGTCCGCGTCGTCGATGATC
>Ga0247823_10003018_pt1 | contig 13738 bp, 13 predicted proteins | sample 13C_PalmiticAcid_2_FD_192426 | JGI IMG/M metagenome (GOLD analysis project Ga0247823, IMG submission 192426) | Soil microbial communities from agricultural site in Penn Yan, New York, United States - 13C_PalmiticAcid_Day30 | ecosystem: Environmental > Terrestrial > Soil > Agricultural land...
CGATGAAGGTACGCACGCGCAGCGGCATGTGTCGGCCGTGCGGGTACAGCAGGTTGAAGGGACGGCTGCGGCCACCGTGGCGGGGCAGCAGCTCCACCAGGCGTCCCTGGGCGATCTCGCGCTCGATCGTGAAGCGATACGCCTGGAACACGCCGCCACCGCTGCACGCGAGCGAGACGCCCCCCAGCACGTCCTCCGAAAGCAGGAACGGCCCCTCCGTCTCCATCTCGATTTCGGTGGCGCCATCCCTGAACAGCCACGGGATGCGTCGACCGGTGCTGGGCAACTCGAACTGGATGCAGTCGTGCTCGGCCAGATCGCCCAGGCGCCCTGGCGTTCCCCGTCGTTGCAGATAGTCCGGCGACGCGACCAGCACCAGTTCCGCGTCTTCCAGATGGCGGGCGACCAGTCCCGAGTCGGGCGGCTTGCGCACGCGTACGGCGAGGTCGAACCCTTCGGCGGTGAAATCGATGTTGCGATTGCCGATGTGCACATCGGCCTGGATGCGTGGATGACGGCGATGGAATTCGGCGAGCAGGGGCAGCAGGCGATAGTGACCATACGTGGTCGGCACGCTGATGCGGAGCCGGCCGGCAGGTTCCGATTGCTGGCCGGAGGCCTCGCGGTCCGCTTCCGCCAACTGGTCCAGCGCCTGACGGCAGTGCACCAGATAGGCGCGCCCCGCATCCGTCAGTCGGATGGTGCGGGTCGTGCGCACGAACAGCCGCACTCCCAGCCGCTCCTCCAACCGCGCCACGGACCGGCTGACTGCGGCCGGCGTAACGCCCGCAGCGGTCGCTGCGCGGCTGAATCCGCCGGTCTCGGCGGCCAGGCAGAAGAGTTCCAGGCTGCCCACCAGGATGTCGTCGAATCGACGCTGCATTGATTACGTCAAGTAACAGGTGATGTGCATTCTCACCGATTTATTGCCGTATTTGGCGGTAATAGAGTGCCGCTACGCCGAAAGGCACCCCCAACATTCGAGGAAGTCCATGAGCATCAAGACCGTCATCGTGACCGGCGCCTCCAGTGGCATCGGTTTCGCCATTGCCCGCGCTTACCTGCAACGTGGCGACAACGTCGTCGCCAACGCGCGCACGCTCGAGCGCCTGCAGTCCGCCGCCCTCCAACTCGGCCAGCCCGCCAACCTGCTGCTCGTGCCAGGTGACATCGCTGAGCCGGACACCGCCAAGCGTCTGGTGGCAGCCGCCATCGAGCGCTTCGGCCAGGTCGATATCCTGGTGAACAACGCCGGCATCTTCATCGCCCGACCATTCACCGAGTACGCACCTGACGATGTGCAGGCGCTGGTCGACACCAACCTGAAGGGTTTCTTCTTCGCGGCCCAGGCTGCCGTGCCGCACATGCGCGAGCGTCGCGCGGGCCATATCGTCAACATCACCGCGAGCATCGCCGCGCAGCCGTTGCAATCAGTGCCTGCCGCCTTGCCGGTCCTGATCAAGGGCGGCATCAACCACGCCACGCGCGCGCTGGCGCTGGAGTTGGCGCCACACAACATCCAGGTCAATGCGGTGGCGCCGGGCATCATCGATACCCCTCTCTACGTGCCCGAGATGCACGACTTCCTCAACGGCCTGCAGCCAGCTGGCCGTATCGGTACGGTCGACGAAGTGTCCGATGCCGTGCTCTATCTGGGTGATGCCGCATTCACCACGGGCGTCGTCCTGCCGGTCGATGGCGGCATGTCCGCGGGTCGCTGGTGATCTTGCAGGGACGCTCCGTAGCGCCTTGCCTTCCGTTCTTCACAGGAGACATTCCATGCCTTTCGTACGCGTCAGCATCACCCGCGACGGCACCTCGCGGACGCAGAAGCGCCAACTCGTGCGTGAGATCACCGACACGCTGGAGAGGGTGCTCGGCAAGCAGCCCGATCTGACTCACATCGTCATCGACGAAGTCGATACCGACAACTGGGGCCACGGTGGCGAACTGGTGACGGAGCGACGCGCTCGCGAAGCCACGCCGCGCTGAAGCTTCCGCGGCGAGCTGGATCTCGCTTTCTCCATCGCGGATGCAGGCCGGCATGCGCCGGCCTGCTCGGCCTCCGCTAACGAGCGGCCTTGCTGGCGGCCAGGAGCGAACGGATCTTCGCTTCCGTTTCCTGATACTGCCCTTCGCCGAAGTGCTGGTAGACGATGCGACCCTGCTGGTCGATCAGGTACAAGGCAGGCCAGTAACGGTTCCTGTAGGCATTCCAGGTGTTGTATCCGTTGTCCTGCGCCACCGGGTAGGTGATGCCGAATCGTTGGATCGCGGCCCTGAGGTTGCTCAACTTCTTCTCGTAGCCATATTCCGGCGTGTGGACGCCGATGACGACGAGCCCTTGGTCGCGATACTTCGCATGCCACTGCTTGACATGCGGCATCACGCGGATGCAGTTGATGCAGGAGTAGGTCCAGAACTCCACCAGCACCACCTTGCCGCGCAGATCCGCAAGACGCTGTGGCGACGCATTGATCCAATGATCGATGCCGGTGAAGTCCGGTGCCATCGGCGAGGGGCTGGCTACGGTGGGCTGGACCGGATCGGCCTGCACCTCGGGGGAGCATGCGGCAGCGAACAGGCATGCGGCCAACAGCGTGGTGAGAGAAGAGAGTCTTTTCATCGGATCAGAGTCCTTGCGAGAGAGGGGGAAGCCACTGCGTGGCCCAGGCGGATACCAGGACGTCGTACTGGAACAGTTGAAGCATGGCGACCGCGACGGCGATCACCCCGAATCCTTTTCGCAGCAGGTCGGCGTGGCGTTGCAGGAGCGGAAGGCGTGCCGTGATCCAGCGTCCGCCGTAGGCGATCAGCAGCATCGGAATGCCGGCGCCGAGGGCATACAGCCCGAGCAGCACGCTGGCTTCGGCAGGCGCCTGTGCGCGGGTCGCCAGCGCCAGCACCGACGCCAGAACGGGGCCCGCGCATGGCGTCCATGCCAACCCCAGCGAAGCACCGATGAGCAGTGCGCCCGGACGTCCGCCGAGCTGCGGGAGAGCGACGCCGGTCGGGCGCGCACGGTGCCACTGCGCCTGCGCCCAGGCGACGGTGCGTTCGAACGGGGCCGGCCAGAAACACGCCAGGCCAGCCAGCAGCAGCACGAAGATGGAGCCCGTGCGGATGCTGGCCTGCAGCTCGCCCGACGACGACGCCAGCGCACCCAGCAGGATGCCGCTGGTGGCGAATGTCGCGACGAAACCGGTGATGATCCAGGCCGGCACCGTGCGGTCGCCGCCCGAGGCCGTGGCAAGCACGATCGGCAGGACCGGCAGGATGCACGGCGACAGGATGGTGGCCATGCCGGCCAGCGTGGCCAGCGCGTAGTCGATCATGGTGCGCTCCCCTCCGTTACAGATGCGTGGCGTCGACGACCGCCTGCACGAACGCGGCAGGCGACTCCTGCGGCGGGTTGTGGCCGACGCCGCCCGTGAACGTGCGGTGCTCGTACTTGCCGACGAACTTGGTGGCGTAGGCCTCCGGCTTCGGATGCGGTGCGCCGTTGGCGTCGCCTTCGATGGTGATGGTCGGCACCGTGATGACCGGGGCCTGTGTCAGCCGCTGTTCCAATGCTGCGTACTTCGGCTCGCCTTCGGCCAGGCTCAGGCGCCAGCGATAGTTGTGGATGACGATGGCCACATGGTCCGGGTTGTCCAGGGCCGCCGCGCTGCGCTTGAACGTGGCGTCATCGAACGTCCACTGCGGAGACGCCAGTTCCCAGATCTTCTTCGCGAAGTCGTGGGTGTACTGCGCGTACCCCGCCTGGCCGCGATCGGTGGCGAAATAGAACTGGTACCACCACTGCAGCTCGCTCGACGGCGGGAGCGGCTTGCGGCTGGCCTCCTGACTGCCGATCAGATAGCCACTGACCGACACCAGCGCCTTGACCCGCTCCGGCCACACGGCAGCCACGATGTCCGCCGATCGCGCGCCCCAGTCGTAGCCGGCCAGTGTCGCCCGGCGGATCTTGAGGGCGTCCATCAGCGCGATCACGTCCGAGGCGAGGGCGGCCGGCTGCCCGTTGCGCGGCGTGTCCGCAGAGCGGAACGTGGTGGTTCCGTACCCCCGCAGATGCGGGACGATCACGCGGTAGCCCCGCGCCGCCAGTTGCGGCGCGACCTCCGCATAGCTGTTGATATCGTACGGCCAGCCGTGCAGCAGGATGACGACCTCGCCCTTGGCGGGGCCGAGGTCGGCATAGCCGATGCGCAGGTCGCCTGCGTCAACATGCTTGTTCGCCACCAACTCAGGCGGCAGTGTCGAGGAGGTCGGCTGCGCAAATGCGGTGCCGCCGAACAGCAGGAAGGCGCTTGCCAGCCATGACAGGGCACGCGGGCGGCGAGGGTTCGAGGCAGGGATCGGGAACATGGTGAATCCTCCAGCAGGGTGGATGAAGGGATGGATCGGGAAGCGCGGCGCGCGCGTACGCGCCGCGGTCAATTCAGATGGAGTAACCGCCATCGATCGTCAGGCTGGCGCCCGTCATGTAGCTCGCCTCGGCACTGACCAGATAGGCCGCCAGCGACGCGACCTCCTCCGGGCGTCCCACCCGTTTGAGTGGGTTTCGCTGGATCAGGTGTTCCAGGAAGCCGGCCGTGATGTCGGTCTCGATGGGGCCGGGCTGGATGTTGTTGATGGTGATCCGTCGCGGCGCCAGATCCAGCGCGAGTTCCCGCACCAGCGTGGCCACGGCCGATTTGGTCATCGCGTAGACGCTGCTGCCGACCGACCCGCTGCGCTGGGCGGTGTTGCTGCCGATCGTGACGATGCGGCCACCCTCGGCCATCTTCGCGGCGGACGCCTGGATCGCCAGGAAGACGCCGCGGACGTTCACCGCCAGCATCCGGTCGAGCGTGTCCAGCGGGAACTGGTCCAGCGGGCTGCCCTCGTAGATGCCCGCGTTGACGACAGCGACCCGGAGCGGACCGAACCGGGCTTCGGCATCCGCAACGGCCGCGGTGATCGCGTGGTGGTCCGCCGCATCCGCCTGCAGTGCGATGGCCTGGCCGCCCTCTGCACGGATCGTTGCCACGACATCCACCGCCTTGTCGCTGCGCGAGGCGTAGGTCAGGGCGACGGGATGGCCTTCTCGGGCCAATCGCTGGGCGATGGCGGCGCCGATGCCGCGTGATCCGCCGAACACCAGCGCGGCGTTGGGGGAGGAAATCTTGGGAGACTGCATGTCGCGTCCTTCGGGTGATGCCGGCGGGTCGTCCGCTGGCGATGGACGCATTTCGCGCTTCCGGGTTATCCGCCACGTGTCGCGAGGGCCGCTGATTTGTCAGCCAATGCCGCGAAACCTGCGCCGGATACATTCCGATACAAAGCCGGTGTCGTCGGGGCGCCGTCCCGCCAACGGCAGGCGCTACCATGCGCGGCGAAAGGCAGTTCACCCTGCCACCCGCATCCCGGAGTCTCACGCATGTCGTCCCACACCGATCACATCCTCGTCGTCGACGACGATCGCGACATCCGCCAGATGGTCGGGGACTACCTGCGTCGCAACGGCCTGCGCGTCAGCCTGGCAGCGGATGGACGGGAGATGAAGGCGACGCTGGATACCAGCGATGTCGACCTGGTCGTGCTGGACGTGATGATGCCGGGAGAAGACGGCCTTTCTTTGTGCAGGAACCTGCGCGCGGGCAAGCATCGTGCGGTGCCGGTGGTCTTGCTGACCGCACGCGATGACGAAACGGACCGGATCATCGGCCTGGAGATGGGGGCGGATGACTATGTGACCAAACCGTTCTCGTCGCGCGAACTGCTGGCGCGCATCAATGCCGTGATCCGGCGTGCGCGCATGTTGCCGCCCAACCTGCAGGTGTCGGAGGCCAGCCGGTGGATCCGCTTCGGCGACTGGCGACTGGACACCACCGCACGGCACTTGCTCGACCCCCAGGGCACGGCCTATCCGTTGAGCGGTGCCGAGTTCCGTCTGCTGCGCGTCTTTATCGATCATCCGCAGCGCGTGCTCAGCCGGGACCAGTTGTTGAACCTCACGCAGGGGCGTGATGCCGACGTGTTCGATCGCTCCATCGACTTGTTGGTCAGCCGCCTGAGGCAGCGTCTGGGAGATGGCGCGCGCGAACAGAGCTATATCAAGACCGTTCGCAGCGAGGGCTATGTGTTCAGTCAGCCGGTGGTGCTGGAGGGTGGGGACGCATGACCGTCATGCAGTCCCCGCGCTGGTTGCCTGGAACGCTGCGCGCGCGTCTGATCCTCATCCTCGGGGTCGGACTGCTGCTTGCGCATGGCCTGTCGTTCGCGCTCCTGTTTGGCGAGCGCATGGACGCCACGCGTTCGATGATGCTCAGGAACCTCTACGAAGACGTTCCCGTCAGCGTGGCACTGCTCGAACACCTGCCGGCCGACGAGCGTGCAGCGTGGGTACCCCGCCTGGAGCGGAGGACCTACCGCTACCTCCTGCGGCCGGCGGCGGCCGGCGCGCCGCTATCTACCGAGCGTTCCCGCCAGGTGACCGGACTGATAGACGACGCACTGGACCAGCGTTACCCGCTGCGCCCGCGCACTGTTTCCTCCATGCCTGAGCGCTACGAGGTGGAACTGACCCTGGCCGATGGGCAGCCACTGACCATCGAGATCACGCCAGCGCCCATGCCGGTGGCGACGTGGCTGCCCTGGGTGCTCGCTGCGCAGGTGCTGGTGCTCTTGCTGTGCGTGGGCGTCGCAGTGCGCCTGGCGACCCGTCCGTTGGCCAGGCTTGCCCTTGCCGCTGAATGCCTCGACCCTGCAGGAAACAACGTGCCCCTTCCGGAGGAGGGACCGTGGGAGGTCGCCCAGGCGGCGCAGGCCTTGAATGCGCTGCAGGCGCGCGTCGCGGCGCATGTCAGCGAGCGCACGCAGATCCTGTCCGCCATTTCCCATGACCTGCAGACACCGATCACCCGCATGCGCCTGCGCGTGGAGGCCATGGAGGCCAGTCCCAGCCAGGACAAGCTGCTCGGTGATATCGATCAGGTAAGCCAGCTGGTGCGTGAGGGGCTGGACTACGCGCGGAGCGCGAGCGTGACGCTCGGGCCGGCGATCCATGTCGACCTGACAGCCTTCCTGGAGAGCATCGCAGGCGACTACCAGGATGCAGGTCGTCCTGTGCAGCTGCTGCAAGGCACGTTGGCGTCACGCGATACGCATCCGCAGGTCCTGCGGCGCGTCCTGCAGAACCTGATCGACAATGCGTTGGCCCACGCCGGCAGCGCGGAGACGCAGCTGCGCATCGACGGGGAAGGGCGTGCGTGTATCGATGTGCTCGATCGCGGCCCGGGTATTCCGGCCGACCAGTTGGAAGCGGCATTGAAGCCGTTCCACAGACTCGAACCCTCACGCGGCCGTGCCACCGGCGGTACGGGCCTCGGCCTCGCCATCGCCCAGCAGCTGACGCAGGCGTTGGGTGGCTCCCTGCGGCTCTCCCCGCGTGAAGGGGGTGGCCTGCAAGCGACAGTCATCCTGCCTGAGGGCGCGTCGCGAACCATTCAGCCCTGACGCACCGCGCGCTGCCACAATACCCCTTCATCCTGATGTCGCCGGAGTTGCCGGACGTGTGATCGAACCGTTCCCCTGACAAGAACGCGCGCCTGGCCCGACCGGGTGCCTTGTCCATTGATCGCCCGCGCATGCGGCGCGATCCGAGGAGGAACCCATGTCCGGTGCACGCATCCGCGTCTCCCATCTTTCGTTTTCCTGGCCCGACGGCCGTTCCGTCGTCGCCGACCTGTCCTTCACCCTGAGCCCCTCGCGGGTTGGCTTGGTCGCGCCCAATGGCGCAGGCAAGAGCACGCTGCTGCGCTTGCTGGCAGGCGAGCTGACGCCGCAGGCCGGCACCATCGAGATCACGGGCAGGTGGGGGTATCTCCCTCAACGCTGGCAGCTCCCGGCCAACGCCACCATCGCGGACGTGCTGGGCGTCACCGAGGCACTGGTGGCGGTGGACGCTGTGCTCGCCGGTACGGCCGATGCGACGCAGCTGGACGCTGCGGATGGCCATTGGGATCTGCGCGAGCGGATCGCGGCGCAGCTGGCCATGCTTGGCCTCGGCGACATGCCGCTCCAGCGGAAGGTCGCCACGCTCAGCGGAGGCGAGGCGATGTCCCTGGCGTTGGCCGCCAGGTTGTTGCGCAACCCCGACGTTCTGCTGATGGACGAGCCCACGAATCATCTCGATCGTGCCGCACGCCGACGGCTGCACGACGTGCTGCATGCGTTCCGCGGCTGTGTACTGGTGGCCAGCCATGATCGCGACCTGCTTGAGGGCATGCAGCAGATCGCCGAACTGCAGCCCGCGCGCCTGCGCATGGTGGGGGGCGGGTACAGCGCCTACCGTGCGGTAGCCGACGGGGAACAGGCCGCAGCAGAGCAGCAGGTGCAGCATCTTCGCAAGGAGCTTAGGCGCGAGAAAGTCGACAGGCAGCAGGCGCACGAGCGCGCGGAGCGGCGCTCCTCGAATGCCCGGCGGACGCTCCCCGATGCCGGCGTGCCCAGGATCGTCGCCGGCACGCTGGCACGTCGCGCGGAAGTATCGGCGGGCAGGGCGGCCGATGTGCACAGCGCCCGCCTTGCGGAAGTGCGTGACGCGCTACGGCGTGCGGAGCTGGACGCAGCGACATCTGCAGTGCCTCGCTTTTCGTTCCCGTCCACGCGGGTGGGTCCTACCCAGCATGTGCTGACGGTGGAGCGCGCGCAGGCCAACGGGAGCGAGGGAGTGATATGGGGCGAGCACGGCGTGACGATGACCATCCGAGGCCCCGAGCGCATCGCGTTGACGGGTGACAATGGCGTCGGCAAGACGACGTTGCTGCGGATGTTGGCCGGGGACGTGCTACCGACCCGTGGGGAGCGCCGAATCAGCCGTCGCCGGGTCGTCTATCTGAGCCAAAGCCTTGATCAGCTGGTACCCGGCTTGTCGCTGGCCGAGAACTTCGCGCGCGCCGCCCCTGGCCTTTCATCGCAGCAGCGCGCCGATGTGTTGGCGCGTCTTGGCTTCCGCGGTGACCGCATGCAGCTCCCTGTCAGCGCGTTGTCGGGCGGCGAGCGCCTACGCGCCACGCTGACCAGCGTGTTGTACGCGGACGATGCGCCTCACCTGCTGTTGCTGGACGAGCCGACGAACAATCTCGATCTCGATGCTGTCGTGCAGCTGGAACAGGTGCTTCAGGACTACGAAGGCGCGATGGTGGTGGTCAGTCATGACACCCACTTCCTGGACGCGCTCAACCCCACGCGACGCCTGGAGCTGACAGCGAAAGGGCTCACTGAGCGACCGGGTTGAGGCATCCTGCTCCTGGCCGGATGCAATCGGATCGGCGGCAGTGTTGTTCAGATCTCGTCCCGTGTGTCGATTCTCGTCCTCCTGCTTCGTCGCCCAGACATCACCGCACTCAAGGAACTGCCATGAAGTACCTCGGCCTGGCCTATTTCACCCCCGACAAGTTCGCCGCGATGTCGCCGGGCGATGTCGAAGCCTTGGTCAGCCAGTGTCCCGCCCTGGACGAGAAGATGCGGGCGACCGGCAAGGTGCTGGTGTCCGCCTCGCTGGGCGATCTGGAAGGCTGGCGCACGCTACGGCCGAATGCCGGCAAGACGCAGGTCAGCGACGGGCCCTATACCGAATCGAAGGAAGTGGTGGGTGGTCTCTTCATCATCGAGGCGGACAGCCCCGACGAAGCGCTGCGCATCGCGTCGATGCATCCGGCGGCGACCCTGGGCGAGGAGGGCGGGTGGGCCGTCGAGTTGATTCCGATGGATTTCTATCTCGCCCCATAAGGCGTTCGCTTCCCGGCGGGGCTGCCTTGATCTGGATCAATTGCGAGCCGTTCGCATTTGCTAGACTGTGCCCATCAGCCGCTGCGCCACGCAGTCAGCCACTCCCCGTGCCCTAGGCTGATTCCGTGTCGTCGACCCGCTTCCCCCGCGCGCATGCGCGCACGCCGCTGTTCCTGTCGCTCGTCCTTCTGCTCGCTCCCCCGGTCACCGCGCTCGCGCAGGACGCCGCCGAGGAAGCATCGGATGCCGCCGTCACGCTGGACGCGGTCCAGGTCAAAGGCGAACGCCTGGGCCTGAACCTCAGTCTCGATGCGAGCTCCGGTGCGTTGGGCACCAAGCGGCTGCTCGACACCCCCTTCTCGGTCACCGTGGTCGAGCAGGAGGACATCGAAAAGCGCGGCGCCACCACGCTGGGCCAGGTGTTCATCAACGACCCGTCCGTGTACGCCGCCGAGCCTTCGGCCACGACCAACTGGTGGGGCACCCAGATCCGCGGCATCGGCGTGACGAATCACTACGTCGATGGCGTGCCGATGCTGATGGAGTGGGGCGGCGAGTACCCCCTCGAAGCCGTGGAATCGGTGCAGGCGCTCAAGGGCCTGGGCGGCTTCATGTACGGCTTCGGCGCGCCCGGCGGCATCATCAGCTACCGGACCAAGCGCCCCACCGCCAGTCCGTTGTTCTCCACCACCCTGGGCTGGCGCAACGACAACGCCTTCTCGCTGCATGTCGACGCCAGCGACCACCTCGGCGGACCGGATTCGCTGGGCTACCGCGCCAATCTGGTGAGGGAGGGCGGCGACGCCTACAACGGGGCAGGCATCGACCGCACGCTGGTCGCGCTCGCCGTCGACCTGCCGATCAGCGACCGCGTGCTGTGGCATGCGGAAGTACTGCACGAGGACAACAAGCTCAAGCACGAGCCGATCTACTTCTACTGGGACACCTATGAAGGCGAGCGCCTGCCCACGCCGACCTACGATTACGAGAACGTCCGCGTACGCAATTCGTACTACAAGGCGGTGACCAGCAACGTCACCACCGGCCTGGAATGGCGCATCAACGGGAACTGGAACATCGACGTCACCGTCGGCGCCGGTCGGCGCGAGCACTATTCCAACAAGATGTTCGGCAACCTGCTCAACGAGGCCGGCGACTACGAAGGCAGCGTGTACAACTTCGCCGGCGACCTGCGCAACAGCGTGGCGCAGGTGCTGGTCACCGGGCAGGTCGGCACCGGGAGCCTGCGCCATGACCTGGTGTTCGGCGTGTCCGCGTTGCGCACGTGGGAGCGCTGGGGCAACGACTGGTACTGGAGCAACGACTTCAACGGCAACCTCTACCAGCAGCTGGATTTCCTCTCCACGCATGTGCCGGACTTCAGCTGGGCGCCTTTCAGCTACGACGAACGCCAACAGGCGGTGTTCGCCAGCGACACGATCCACGTCGGCGACCAGTGGCAGGCCATCCTGGGCGTGCGCTACGTGGACTACGAACAGCGCGACCGGGACGGCGATCCGGATGTGGACTCGCGCTATGCCACGTCGGCGCTGACGCCCACCGTGGCGCTGATCTACAAGCCGATCGACGAGGTGTCGATCTACGGCAGCTACGTGGAGTCGCTGGAGTCGGGCGGCCGCGTGGGCTTCGACAGCGAGCCGCCGTACGCCAACGCCGGCGAGGTGCTGGATGCCACGACCAGCAAGCAGTACGAGCTCGGCGCCAAGTACCAGACCGGACGGTTCGGGTTCACCGCCGCCGCGTTCCGCGTCGAACGTGCCGCGCAGATCGACCAGTGGCGCGGCGAAGAGCGCTGGCTCGTGCAGGACGGGCTGACGCTGTATCGCGGCTTCGAAGCGATCGCGAGCGTCGGCATCACCGATCGCCTGGACATCGGGCTGGGCGGGCTGTGGATGGATGCCAGCCTGGAGGACCTGTCGCCCGAGAGCGCGGGCCTGGTCGGCAACCGGCCGGCGGGTTCGTCGCGCCGGCAGTATGTGACCAACGTCGAGTACCGTCCCGTTGCCCTGCAGGGCTTCAGCCTGCACGGCAACGTCCGCTACTCAGGCGACCAGTATTACGAGGACGCCAACCGCGTGCTGATTCCCGGTCGCACCGTGGCCGATGCGGGCTTCCGCTACACCACCACGATCGGCGGCCGCAGCGCCACGCTCACCGGCAACATCAACAATCTGTTCAACCGGAAATACTGGAACCTCGACACGCTTGGTGAGGCACGCAACGCGTCGCTGGACCTGCGTATCGACTGGTAGTCCTGCAGTCAGCCTTACTCCGCCAGCGCGGCCTCCACGGCGGCGCTGGCGTGCAGGGCGGTGGTGTCGAACAACGGCACGCGCGCATCCTGCGGACCCACCAGCAGGCCGATCTCGGTGCAGCCGAGGATGATGGCCTGCGCGCCGCGCTCGACCAGGTCGTCCATGACGCGGCGATAGGCCTCGCGGGAGGGATCGCGGATGACGCCGCGGCACAGTTCGTCGTAGATCACGTCGTGGACGAGGCGACGGTCGTCGGCTTCCGGCACGAGGACCTGCAGCCCGTGCCTGTCCTGCAGGCGCTGGCGGTAGAAGTCCTGTTCCATCGTGAAGCGGGTGCCGAGCAGGCCGACCGTTCGATGGCCGGCGGCGGTGATGGCCGCGCCGGTGGCATCGGCGATGTGCAGCAGCGGAATCGATACGGCCGCTTCCATCTGCGGCGCCACCTTGTGCATGGTGTTGGTGCACAGCACGATCAGGTCGGCCCCGGCGGCCTGCACGCGGCGTGCGGCGTCGGCCAGTCGCTCGCCGGCCGCGTCCCAGTCTCCGTCGCGCTGCAGCTGTTCGATTTCGTGGAAGTCGACGCTGTACAGCACCACCTTCGCCGAATGCAGGCCGCCCAGGCGGACCTTGATGCCTTCGTTGACCTGGCGGTAGTACGGCACCGTCGATTCCCAGCTCATCCCGCCGATCAGTCCGATCGTCTTCATGCCTGTCGTGCTTCCATTGTCTCGGGCGCCGATTATGCGGTGCCGTACGCTGCCGACGGCGGAGCGGTTTGGAGATCGAGCCGATCTACGTTCCCGAGCAACTTTCCTTGGGATTCCAGTCGGACTCGAGACTCATCCATGGGGCGTCGTCGGGCATGATCAGAAGGACCAGGCTTCGCCGACCTTTGGGCGATGCCTGCAAGTGCGCCCCTGCATCGAGGATGTAGTGTTCTCCAGCCGCCACGAGTGCGGTGCCGTCTCGAGTCTCAACACACTGTTCGCCCTCGAGTACGTAGAAGACTTCGGGTCCCGGATGAGAGTGCGCACGTGTCTTCATGCCTGGCGGAAACCAAGATTCAAGCAAGCGCATGCGGCCTTTCGAAGGTGCACGAATGGGCCCTATCGACGCTTTGGAGATCGCGCCTTCGATCGGAGGTGGCGTGGCGTCACCCAGCACATGAAGCCATGCCTTGCCATGCGCTTCCGTGGCCACGGCTTGCCCGGCGTGCGTAGCGGCGACGCGGGCATCGATCAGCGTCGGAAACGCATAGATGTGCCAATAGAGCTCACCGTTCGGGGCCTCGATCTCGATCTCTGCGGAGAGATAGCAACCAGGCTCTCCGACATGGTCGCGCGCTGGCGCGGTGCACTGACCTGGGACAGCAGTGGCAGAATGAGTCGCGAGCAGTGCTGCGAGTAGAAGCGACATGCGCTAGCTCCTTGAACCGTACTTTCGTAACGATACAGGGCGAATGGTGAGGACTCAGGGCGTGTCCGTGCCCGATGCCAAGGCGCCATCCAATACCTCGCCCGGCACATCCGTGTCACCGTCGCGCCCCGGTCGTCGTGAGCGACGGTCATTGGTTGAGGTCGCTTCCCGAGTCCTTCCCCGAGCCGATCGTTGACGGCCTCAACGACCGCTTTACAGGGCAGTCCATGCTGTGCATACTGTGCATATCAAGTATGCACAGTGGGTGG
>Ga0247823_10003019_pt1 | contig 13738 bp, 18 predicted proteins | sample 13C_PalmiticAcid_2_FD_192426 | JGI IMG/M metagenome (GOLD analysis project Ga0247823, IMG submission 192426) | Soil microbial communities from agricultural site in Penn Yan, New York, United States - 13C_PalmiticAcid_Day30 | ecosystem: Environmental > Terrestrial > Soil > Agricultural land...
GTGAAGGTGATGCTGGAGACGCTGACGAAGATCGTGGCGGACACGGCGCAGAAGGTGGCGTAGGGCGACGGCGACCACGGCATCTGGTGGATTACCCGGAACTGGATGCCGACGAAAGAGAAGCGCTCGCCTGGCGAAACTAAGTCTTGACTACGGAGGCCGCAGCAATTGATTGATTTCCAATGGTTTGCTGAAGAGTGTCAAAGAATTGGGCGGGCCAGAACATGGGTGCTAATTATTTGGCATCTCGGCCATTCGCGTCTTAAGTTGCTACTTTTCGGGCATTCGCTCGTCTAAGTTTTGACTTGTCGGAAACGAAAAGGGGCCGTTAATGGAATTCAACTACGTGCCGAACCGACGCCTTCTGAAAGGACCCGCCGGATCTACTGTGCCCAACGGATCCGATGACAGTTTCATCTGCCGATCTTGATCGTCCCAATCGAACTCGATTCCATACCGAGCAAGGCCCCCCCTGAACAGGCGAGCGCAATGCTCGCGGCTCACTTGGGCCTGTGCGAAATGGGCGCCAGCCCATTCATAAAGATCGTCACAGATTGAGCCAAGAACTTCGTCGGCTTGCAGGATGGGGCGGGCCTCAGACCAGAGGCGATAGCTCAATACGAGCAGCGGAATGTCACCGTGGACCCGGGACAGTCGAATCCACCGCCAAAGCGCATTGATCGCCTCGTACCTGGTCCTCGCATCCTGCAGTTTTTCGCGAACCCGCATAACGTAACGGCGGCATGCCGCACGCTCTTGAAGGGGCACGTGTAACTCCGGCGGGCCAAATGCTCCGACATCCGATGGGTGAAAAGCCAATTCCTCCGCAAGGTAGTCCCTTGGATCGAGGCTGCGCCAGAAACTCCACGATATGACGTCATCAACGAGCGATGACTCCTGCCGTACACGTGTCATCCGCTCCGCAACCCCAGGATCCCGCCGAGCTACGGCGCGCCTGATCTGTGGTGTGCCTTTCGCCAACCGCTCCCACTGCCCGGCGTAGGTTTCGCTGCCATAGCAGACCTCAAGCTTGTAGGGAGTGCGGGTCCCCGTCGCACTGATCGCCGCGCTAACACAAGCCTTGGAGACTAGAACCTCCAGGTCGCGGATCCTCAGATTGCTCCTACTGGGCGTGCAAGGAACGTCCAACTGCAACTGAACATCCTCAGTTCGCTCTTCGCTCGCAGAAACCGGCAAAGACATTACTGCCTCCGTAGGTATATTTCTCCGCGGGAATCTAACCACAAGTTTTTGGCAACCGCAAAGGATTCCCGTACCGTCTGGTCCGGACTAGCGCGTCATTGACTGGCGCGCCACGTTTCCACTGCACATATGACTGACGACCGACTCACACAACTCGACAACCTGTATGGCCCGATCTTGGGGTCTAGCGTTCTTTGGCGCGTACTCGGCTTTTCATCGCCAGACGCTTTCAGAAAAGCAGTTCGGCGCGGGACGGTCCCGGTGGAGACCTTCATCATTCCCAATAGGCGCGGAGTGTTCGCCCGCACGACGGCTGTTGCGTCGTGGCTAAGCGAGTTGGACACCCCGGCCATCAACAAACCGGCTACTGGCCAGTAGTTACGGAGGATCCGCAACAAAAAATCATCAAAAAAAATGGGCGTCAACGGTGCCAGCCGTAGACGCCCACTTGATCTGGTATCCGAGGAGAAGCTCGGACTTCAGCGATTCGCGTTCGAAGTCTATAGCCGCGACTGCGGCTCGTCAACTCTTCGGTGGCCAAGTTCACCCTGTCGGTTCTGACCGTCAGGACAACCCGTGTCCGAGGAGTTCTCATGACCAATGGCATCCACGCAGAGCCAGGACGATCCACGTCCCTTGATTCTGAAAATCACAGTCCCAGCGGGGACGACGAGAGCGAAACAGCTCTCCCTTCACAACCATCACGGTGCGCACGCAAGGCGCCGGCATCTCTTGCCGAACGACTGCTGACAGTCCCGGCATTTGTCCGAACCAACAACGCCGCGCACCTCTACGTTTGCTACTCGCGCAAGAACCGCGGGCGAGTTCACATGGAGGAGAAGCGTCGCTTCCAACTGTTCGTTCGCCTCGAATGCGATCCGAACGTTCGGCGTTTGAACATGGCCGTAACGGAAGCGAGCTCTGTTGATGCTGAGTTGCCGGCGGCGGTCAGTCTGGACCGCAACCATCGTTTGACGGTGCACAGGTTCGCCGGCGGCAAAGACGGCGAAGAAGCACGAGTCGCATGGGAGTCGTGGTGCAAGCGCCATGGCTTCGTCCACCTCGAATGGAGGTCGGCAGATCTTCTTGACAACCCGGTTCTGCTGGAAAGCAGGGCGAGGCTGCTCCGCTTTGTGACTCGAGCGGGCTCACCACCCGACGAGGTCCTTAAGGAAATCATGTTGTGTGAGCTTCGCCGGGTGCGGCGGGCAACGTTCACCGACATGCTGCGTCTCGGAGAAGGGCGCCCCATCGACGAGGTGCAGGCGACCGTTGCAGATCTGCTGCTCACGGCCGAAGTCGAATCGGACATCGGAAGCAAGCCCCTGTCGATGGCAACACTGATGGAGGTGCACCATGCCTGACTATCGCCGTATCGCTGCGTCGATTGACTGGACGCGGGTCCCCGATGGCTACGACTTTGGAGATGGTGTTCGAGAAGGGTATCAGTCAAAGCGCAGTGCATTGCAGCAGTACTCGCGAGGCGCAAAGCTCAAACAGATCCACGCCGCGTTCAACGTTTCGAGGCAAGTGCTGTACTACCTGCTCGAGCGATGGTTCCAGCTCGACATTGACGGCCAAGCAATCGAACATCGAGCGCTGCTGCCCTACACGCAGCGCAAGCGCACGTACACGTCCAGCAAGCTAGGGGGGACTTGTCGACCAGGTCAACTTCAACTGCTCTTTAGGAATCAGCCCAAGGTGCATAAGGCACTCGTGGACCTTGTTTTGCACGGAAAGCTTGAAGGATCCAAGGTGCGCCTGGACTCGCAGGCCATCAAACCCAAAACGCTTCGGTCGGTGCTGCACGACACCGCAGCCGCCTGCGATATCAAGGCCCCTGACTTCCCGTTCGTTGGGAAGGACCGCGGCCTGCGAGCCATTGACGAATGGGCGAAGAAGACACGGTCAAGACACCTTGCTCAGCAGCAGCTAAGCGAACTGCGGCAGCAGCAAAGCAACCCTTGGCGCGAGCAAGATCAAGGGGGCTATCCTGAGAGCCTGAAGGTTGTGCAGTGTGACGGGCACTCCGCGAAAGTCGATCTGTCAGTCAGGATGCACGCCACGCGAGACGGGCACACTTGGATCGATGTGCCAGTCTCTCGCATCTGGGTCATTCCAATGTACGAGTGCCGCTCCGGCGCCATCCTGGGATACAGCCATGCATTCGGAAAAAACTACTCTGCTTCCGATGTCGCGAGGGCTGCTAACCATGCGCAAGTACCGTGGCGCCCCAGAGCGCTTTCCGACCCCAGTCTGAGTTATGCCCCGGGGGATGGCTTGCCTAGCGGCATCGATCCGGACCTCGAGTTTCTGTGCTGGGACGTTTTGGCCTTGGACGGAGCGGCCGCCCACACTGCCGATCTGTTGCTCTGCACTCTGGAGAGAACCGTCAACTGCGTGATCGACATCGGACCTGTCGCTGCGCCGAATGTTCGATCGCAGGTGGAGGGGTTCTTCTCCGCCTTCCAGGAGGCGCTGGCAGAGATCATTGCGAAGAAGGGCCGCATCATCCGCTTGGAGCTTTTTCTGGACCTCCTCGATCTTTACGTCGCCCGCTACAACAACAGCATTTGCCCCGGCACATCCATGACTCACATGGAAGTGCTGCGCAACGAGGTGAAGAGTGATCCCACTATTGTTCGCCGCGTACCGGAAGGCCTGCGGAGTGAATGCCTCAAGTACGACGTCTTTGCGCGCGCCTATGTCACGCTGCACAAGGGAAAACGTGTTTTGAATTGGGAAAACGCGAAGTACGAGGGCGCCGGACTGGCCCAACCGTACGTTTCGGTCGGTGACGAAATTGCGTTTGCAACCAACTCGAGAGATGTCCGGTCGCTGCAAGCGCGGCTCTCGAAGGACGGCCGTGACCTCGGGGTCCTCGAGGTCGAGGCTCGGTTCCGCAGCACGGCGCATTCAACAGTGACACGGCGTCAAGCCAAAGCCACCCAGGGCGTACAGGCGGAGGACCTGGTCCTCGCCGTAGCAAGGCTGGCTCAGGCGAACTCGTCAATGAGTCAGTCCGCCGCTGCCGTGGCTGCACGTACCGCAGAGGAGATGCATTTCGCAAGTTCGACACCGCTGCTGCCCGGACCTACCCCAGACGCCTCGAACGTTTTCAATTTGCCTGCGAAAACGAACGCCGAGCCGCCGCGGCCGTTGGACGTCGACAGGATTGCACGGATTAAAAACCTCGGTTCCACTTACTGAAGTTGGAACAATCCATGTTCAACGAAGATGCGTCTGATATCAATGCGAGTCACTCACAAAGCTCGGGTTCGTTTAGCGCGCAAGACGAGCTCCGCCTTCTGAAAATCCGGCTGAATTCGGGCTTACTCTTTCAAGTCAATACCCCAGTCACCACCGAGCTGGCCGCAACCATCGCAGGTTGGATGGAATGTGGCCTGTCAGGTGGCGTGGTTTACGGGGAGCCGCGCTTAGGAAAAACTTCGGGCATTCAGTGGGCGCTGAAGCAAATCCCCGCTCTCCTCGGCTTCGATATTCACTATTACTTAATCCCTCTTCGGGATTCAGGTGCAAATACCGAGAGTCAGTTTTTCGAGTATCTTCTCAAGATCGTGCGACACCGCTATGCGTCAACGGGGAATGCTACGGTCAAGCGATCTAGATTCACTGAACTCCTGTGCGCCCATGCAAGTCAATCTCCGACACGAAAGGTCGTCTTGGCGTTCGACGAAGCGCAGAACCTTCACGATGAGCACTATTCTTGGATGGTCGACCTCAGCAACGAGATGGCGCTGGAGGGTTGCAGCTTGTTCCTGCTGCAGTTCGGACAGACCGAACTTGAAGGACGAATCAAGCAATTGCGCGCTTCCAAACAGAACCAGATCGTCACTCGCTTCATGAGTGATTCGATGAAGTTCCGGGGGCTCGCGTCGGCGGAGGAGATTAAGGAAGTCCTCGAAAACCTCGACTGCACCTACTACCCTCAGGGAGCGCTGGTGCGCTTTCCCGAGCGGTGGCTTGCACCGCTGTATCGCGCTGGATTCTCCCTTCCATCGCTGAGCGAACCTCTTTGGTGGTCCTTCCATCGAGCATGGACTTCCGCGGGTTTGAAGATCGCATGTGTTGTACCGATGCACTCGCTACTGGGCGCTCTCATTGAACTCTTCACGTTGTACGACAAGAACCCTGGCATAAGCAAATTCTCCCAAGATCACGTCGACTTTTCTGTTGCCAAGAGCGCCTTCTCCTCGTTCATTGACAGCAGCAAGTAGCGAGCATACGAAGTGAACTCGCCCATATCAGACCGTCCCGAGGTCAGTCCCCATTTGTTCGATGATCTCGCTCACTCAGTGGCCTGGATCCGAGGTTCTCTGCTGCCTCACACGTCCACTTGGTGGACCATTCAGCGGTTCATTCGCCTCAACCACCCGACTCGAGCTGAATTCTGCACGGATGTGGGTTCGATGAATCTTTTGGACCGGCACGATATATTCAATAACAGCGGAGCTTTCGACGGGGTGATTTCGCACTCAAAATTGGCGAAAGTTCTTGGGGAATCCGAACAGCTGCTTGCGCTGGGGTGCACCTCTGCCTTGCCGCACCCTTCGCGACGACTGTTCTTGAATTATCCTCGCATGTGCCCCATTTGCGCAGAGTTGGGGTATCACTCAATACTAATGTCGCTAGATGGCATCAATGCATGCCCCGTTCACGACTGTAGGTTCGTCGATGCGTGCGAATGCGGGGCTAAGTTTCCAACGGAGTTCGCTGATTTAATAGTAGCGCCGGGGCGCTGCTCTACTTGCGATAAGATTTTCATCAGAAACAGCATTTTATTCAAGCCCAAGATCACGTCCAGCGATCTAGGCGGGTACTTGCAATTGGGAGGTTGGGTAACCGCGATGTGTCAGTGGCTCTTCTCACCACCTACAGAGCGAGGGAGCCTCAGTGCTCTTAGGGACAATTGGCTTGCTGCGCAGTGGCAGAGACACCCCAAGGTTACGCCGTATGAACTTCTGGAGAGCTTGTTTTCTACCCCTGAAAAATTGGAGAATTGGCACGGCCGAGTTACGGAGTCTCGAAGTGGGCCGCTTCCGGGGTACTCTGACAAGAGTCCTGCGCCAGCCCGGTCGCCAGTTTTAACGATTTACAGTGCCACATCTCGTTTTATCCGGCGCCACGTTCTAAGCCCGGACTTCAAGGTACTTCGTAGCCGCTTGACCGCGCTCGCCGATGCGGACCGCATTTTCCAGGTGATCACCTCCAGTCAAGCTGGGATGCTCGCTTGGCGCTATGTCCTGTGGACCATGCACGTCGAGCTAAGGCAAGGTTTGAGGGCAAAATGGAACAGTTCCAAGTGGACGTGCTTCGAAGCGGAAATTTCCGCATGTGCCATGGATGTAGAGCCGGCGGCAAGCAAGAACCAGGCGCTCTGGAAAGCCCGCCGGGAAGGCAAACCCCTGGGACTTCCCCATCGCCAGTGGTACCGCCTACATGCAGCTGAAACGGCGCTGCTGTCCCTGTGGCGAGCCCTTGCGAACTGCGTCGAGAAATCGATAGAGACGGGAGATGTTGCCTGGGGCGACGGTCTGGTTGATCGGGCAGAGTTGTGCGACTGGATCGCAATGCGCGACATGTCCGGGACGGGAACACGCAAGGTTGCGTACGCTAGATTCATCGACATTCGTACACCCGGCGACCCTCTCGTCCCATGGCAGCGTCGTTCGAAGCATCAGCGCCGCCTCATGTCTCATGTGCGCACTCTCGCGAGATTGGCTACTCTGGCCACAACCACGATTCGAGTGAATGAGGCTCTTGAAGTTCGCGTTGCATCCGCCGCAATCCCCACCGGTCAGGTTCACAGAAACAACGTTCGCGTTGCTTCGCGCTGGTTGGCTTGCCAAGTGTTCCGCGACGGGGAGACATGGATTGCCCGACTTGGGCGAGGCCACGTTGAGGCCGTTTCGACCTCGTACCGTCAAGCGTTGGCCTTGATGCTCCGCTATCTCGACATGTTGGTCTCAACCAGGGGGCTCTGCCCAAGCATGGTTGACCCTCCCACGAGTCCGGCACGCTGCCCAAGCCCGGCAGCTAGGGGCTAAAGCGGCCCGCCGAAAACTAGACTCGATCCAAAAATACGGCATATATGCCGTGGTCAGCAAGAGTGCGGTAGGCGATTCTGCCGCCCGTGCCAAAGACCGCAAAGAAGAATCCCGCTGCGTCACCAAGAGCTACCTCCTTCGATCCGAGGGTGGCGTGGGCTGTCGGCTTCGTGGTCCGGGCAGTTCGAGAGGCCCAGGGTGTGGCCCAAGATCAACTGGCATGGGATGCAGGAGTTGACCGCTCCTACTACGGGAAACTGGAGCGCGGCGAGCGCCAACCAACGATAGGGTTGCTCATTCGCGTTGGAAACGCGCTGGGCGTTCCTGCTTCACTGCTGGTCGAGCAAGCTGAGATCCTGCTTGCCGAACCGCGCTCCCGTCGCCCTCGCAGAAACTGACGACGCATCGGCTCCGCGGTCTCCCCGTCCTACTGACCACTGAGGCCGCGAGCTGACGGGCGAAACGGCCCTCTGACCCGTGCGTCTGACGGATCCAGTTCTTAGCTTGGGTCGGCCGTTGCTTTGTCGACCGCTGCGGGCGCGAACTTTCAGGTGTTGGTTCTGACCTCATCTGGTGCTACCGCTCCACACTTCGAATGCGGTTGCTCTGGCGTCTCTGGACGCCAGCAACGTCCCCATCCAGGCGACGTTTCAGTTGCTTCGCAAACGAGACCAAATCGGTGTCCAACGCGCGGAGCCACACCACTAGTTCAACAATGTCGATCCGCCGTTCGCCGCTCTCCACACGGCTCACGATGGCCTGCGAGCTTCCCAGCCGTTCGGCCAAATCAAGCTGACGCAGACGCCGCGACCGCCGCAAGTCGCGCAGCAGGGTGACAAACACTTCATTGGGACGGCTGTAGAGAGTCTTGTGCATGAGGAAACCTCCGCGCACGCTAGCTCATTGCCGCAATATCCGATTACTGCATCTTTCACCCACGATGGCGCTGAGGGATGCGGTTCAACGGACGGGCAAGCACACACAATGCGATGCGGCATATATGCCGTATTGATTCTAGGAACTTTCCTCAATCGCTCGTTGTTGCTGCCGTTCGGCGTCCATCGCACTCGCATGTTCATCACCACTCCTAGCCTCGCTCTTCCAACTCCGGCGGCACTCGTTGGGAAGCAAGCAAAACTCTGGCGAGCTGTCGGCGTATCAGGCCTTCATCCCTGGCTCCTCGCCACGTTTTCGATCTCCGGATCGAGGCAAGTCACCGAGACGGTGTGCATGTCGTGGGACATTGACCTCGTTCGGCGAGTCGAAGCGTATCCATCAGAGACCGTCGTGAGTCTTCTCTGCCTCATCCCGCCATCCGCATCGTCCTGCGGTTGGATCTCGCGGCAAGTGCACTCCGTGTGGCGCGGGCGGGCATTCGGTGAAGAGGCAATTGTTCTGGCAGATGCAGACGGACTCGAGTTCTGTGCCGATCTCGCTGGAACTGAGCCACGCGACGTTGATGACCGCACGCTCGTCCTCAGAACGAACTTCTGTGCGAGCTGATGCCATCGTTCCATTGCTCTGGAGAGCTCCCACCCTGCCATGTTTCTCTTCCTCGATTTCGATGGTGTCCTACATCCTCGGGGGGCCTCGCTCGACCATCTGTTTTGCAAATCACCACTGATCGAGTCATGGCTGGCGCGAGTACCCGATGTGCTGTTGGTAATTGCCTCCAGTTGGAGGACTCAACACCCCCTGGACGAGATGCTCGGGTACTTCAGACCCGGTATCCGAGCTCGAATCATTGGGGCGACACCGTTGATCGGGCTGGGGGAGGACCGCGAACTGGAGGTGCTGCAGTGGCTTCGTTGGTTCGGCAAAGCGGGTTGCAGTTGGGCGGCACTTGATGATCAGCGGGAACTCTATTCAGCAGCGTGCTCACACCTCGTCGTCTGCGACGGAACGGTCGGGCTCAGTGATCAAAAACCTAGCAACGGTTGAAGATATTTTGCGCGGCGACGTTGTCCCGAGCGCGCATAGAGAGGGCCGATTGCGAACTCCAGCGTCGTGCGCGTCTGCGCACTTCCGCGCTCATCGACTAAACGAAAGACTTGATATGCCCGTGTACCGAACCATCCCAGTAGAAGCACAGCCTGAGCTCACGTTGCGCAAGTGGCGAGTTTTCCGGCTTTCCGACGAGTCGATTCACCTTCTTGGATACAACGTCGAAAACGATGAAGGGCGAGTCAGCTCGGTGGTCGAGAGCATTGACAGAGAGCGCATGGTTTTCCGAACAGCTACTGGCCGCATCTACCAGTTGGAGGGGGAGGCTGGTCATGATCGTGATGCCGCGTACACATGGACGCGTTGGGTGCAGATCAACGCGGTGGACGAGTGGACCGACATCACCGATTCCTTCGTTTCGCAGACCCCGACGGGTTCCGCCGAAGGGTCATGAAGCTCCTCATTTACTCGGACCTGCACCTTGAGTTCAAGAGGCCTCTGCTACCTCCAGATGACATCGTCTACGACGTCGTGGTCCTCGCCGGGGACATTCACTCTCCCGGCTACAAGGCAGTTCGCTGGGCAGCAACGGCTTTCGAAGGTACGCCGGTTGTCTATGTCCCCGGAAACCACGAGTTCTACGGCTGTGAAATCAATGATGAGTTGGAACGAATGCGCGCGGAGGCGGAGGGCACCAGCGTCCGAGTGATGGATCGAGACGTCTTCGTCCACGGAGGCGTGCGATTCCTGGGATGCACGCTGTGGACAGACTTCGCGCTACCGATTCTTCAAGAGGATGGCACACGTCGATCCGACTGTGAGAAGGCAATATCAGTTGCCAACGCGGAGCTAGTGGATTTCGAACTCATCGATATCCGCAAGACCTTCCCGGAAGGCGATGCCGGTCAGACGAAGCGACAGAGGTTTTTCGCACGGGATTCGATTGCATGAGGCGGATCTCACTTGGCTTCGGCATCGAACAGTCGAACCTTTCCACGGAAAGATGGTGGTTCTCACCCACCACGCTCCGTCGCTCGGATCTATTTGCCACGGACATGCGGCGGATTGGCTATCTGGTGCGTTCGCAAGCGAGCTTCCAGCAGATGTGTTCGCACGTGTAGACCTCTGGGTGCATGGCCACGTGCACAGCAGTCTGGACTACTCGGTGGGAGGCCGGTGTCGTGTCGTGTCGAATCCTCGAGGCTACCCTGTCCACCGACAGCCTGAGCGCTTCGAGAACGCGAACTTTGATCCGCGCCTCGTCATCGATCTTGGCGGCCGATTCAGTAGCGCGGCCTAGCCGATCAACTGGGTATTGGCCATTGTCAGTTCGGACCGGTCCAAGTCAGAGCCCATGTCGAATCGTCAACCAGGATTTCGATTCATCGAAGAAGATTAGATATGAACGACTTAGAGCGAGGGGATCTGCGAACGATTCCGGTCGGCTTCGAAATGGTACGGTTCGATTCTGGCCGGGCGATCTTGCTTCCAACGCCAGTCGCGCAGGAGTGGGATGAGGCGCGCGCCGCGCGGATCGCTCGGCTGAGGGCCAAAGAGCCCAGCATGCCCGAAGTACCGACGGAGCAGGAGAACAAAGAGCCAGAGGTTGGTGAAGACGAGTCTTCAGAGAACAACGTGGACATCACACCGTCTGGCCGCATGTACTGTGTGCTGCCGAAACTGAGTGAACTGCTAGACCGCGCCACTTCGGGCAGTACGGCAGGACAGTCCTTGGACTCAGAAGTAGTGGGCAGAAGAAAGCACGCATTTGCCGCGCTGACGCAGCGCGGCGCATATCGCAGCGTTGCCATTCCTGACGAATGGCGAGCGAGACTCGATGCGCTCGAGTTTTCATCCCCCAACTTTCGAGAACCAATTGCCGTCGTGCGCAACGCCCTGGCACTCGCCGAAGCGACAGGTACCCCGCCAAGAATCCCGCCAATGATCCTGGTGGGGCCGCCGGGTATCGGGAAGACCCACTTCTGCCACCGTTTGGCAGAGAGCCTGTGTACGTCATTCGGTGCGGTTCACTTCGATCAACCCACAGCCGGATCACAGCTCCGCGGTTCGGACAAGTATTGGTCTAACTCTGAGTCCGGATTGCTGTTCAACATGATCTGCTTGGGTGAGTTTGCAAATCCGGTGGTTCTTCTGGACGAGGTGGACAAGGCGACGCGAGGTGGGGGTAGTAGAGACGTTGACCCGCTGGCCCAACTCCATGGTGCATTGGAGCGGGAGACCTCACGGCGTCTCACCGATATCTCGCTCGAAGTCGAATTCGATGCGTCACTCGTGACCTACATTGCTACGGCCAATACGTTGCGATGGCTGGGTGCGGCTCTGCTGAGCCGTTTCCACGTCGTAGAACTGCAATCACTTGACGCCGCCGAGCGGCTTCTGATTGCCGGACGCATGGTGGAGCAAATCAGGAATCGCTTCGGGGTTGCGAACCAAGTTGTGTTTGAACGATCAGCGATCTCGGCACTCTCTATCCTCACGCCCCGGCATATGCAGCGCGTCGCGGAACAGGTGTTGGCGCACTGCTTGCTGAACGGATTTTCACGGGTTGATGATGAACGCGTGTTTGCATTGTTGGCGCCTGGCGCATCTGTCGGTCCGGTTTTTCACTGATGGGTATGAGAGGAGTCTCGCGACCGCGAACACAGCCCAGGGATACCGGGCTGCCAACGGCGTTGGACCATCTTCTTTCCTCAGGTGGGGTTTCACATCCATGAACACTAAAGGTCTAAAGATGAGAGAAGCCATCGCGGCTGTTCCCGCATCACAACGCGCCGTCGATGTGGCACACAACCTCATTGAACATCGGTAATGGCGGGCGTCTCGCTTCGAGGATTTATCGGTCGCATCCCTTGTCCACACTGTGGCAGCACAGATTGCTGCGGGTACGACGGCATAGACCTGATTTGCTCCAAGACGGACAGGAAATTCACTGACAGTGGACTCATGGAGGCTGCCCGCGCCGCAAAGCTTCCCGAATACGAAGAGGTCGTTCTGGGAAACGGTTGGATCGGAAGGGTTATCACGAAGAAGCGCGGAAAGTCCTATCCAGCAGGCTCCGTGCACTTGCATTCCGTGATGGGACATCGTGGTGTCGCTCCAACGCGGGACGCTGCAATACGTTTCGCTTTGGCCAACAAGAATCCGTGGGCGCACTGGGATGAGTGGAGTCCCGAGGCCCCGCACTGAGGCGCGTGTCAGCCCCACGCATTTGGCGAGCGATTTGGCCTTTATGACGCTGAACCGGTTTGGTTCGCCACACCAAATCGCATGGGCTACCGAGTTCCCTGAGAGACCGACCGCCGAGAGGAGCGTCGCATAGACATCGAGCCTAACCACCCGCGATGGTCAAGGCGCCAGCGTCGGATGAATTTCAACACGGATTCCTGTGGCGTAGCTTCATGCGAATCCCCGGAGTTTTTCAATCAGGTCAGCACGGCTGCTCGGACATCCAAGGCCTCGGTCGCTGTCGGTGAGAACCAGGTGGCTCGTTGCCGAGCTGGACCAGCCTTCGTCGTCATCATCAATCGCAAGCCAGCGGTCGGGACGCCGCCTACCGACATCTGCCGTGACCTGACGGCCACGTTGAGGACCAGAACGAAGATCACGGCGAGCCTGCTCCCATTCGGCCCGATGGTGCCGCGCGTGGTACGTCGCTCCAATGCATCTGGCGGCAAGCTCGGCCGGCAGACGCTTACGAGCGTTCTTGAACCCCAGGATCGCGACCCAGTTTGTCGAGAGAACGATCTTCACGCGGGGGTAGGGACGCAGAGCATCGATCAACATGGGCGCGTACTCAAACAGGAAGTGCTCAGGGTGAAGCGGAAGATGGATGCCATGCTTCGGGTTCCTCACCACCGGGTGAGGATGGAGTACGCCGTCGAAGTCCAGGTACAGGACGTCGTGAGATCTGATGGTTTCAGTACTGTCGACTCCCGTGTTCATGCTCGAATCAGAACATCCGGTGTTCGAGGCAATCAAGCACCTTCGAAAGGTGAGTTGTTTTCGGGCGTCGCCCTCGGCCTCTGTAAAACTCCGCGGCGCGCGCGTTGCTCAGGTGCGCTGGATCCAACACCGCCAGCCGCCTGCGTTCGGCGAGCGAAAGGTGAGCGCTTTTTGCGCCCAGACACTTAGTGTGCCCAACACCAAGCCTGCTCAGGCCGATGTCATGATGGATGCATGAGAACGCAAGCCTTCATTTTTCAAAACCTGCTGCTTCTGTGTCTAGGTGCCTCCACATCGGTGGCATTTGCTGCGCAGCGCTTCTCCTTTAGCGGCACGAAGTGGGGATCCACCATGGCAGAGGCAGATGAGAAGCTGAAGGAGGCGGGTCATGTCATCGATCCTGAACTGAGGAGCGGGCCGCACACCTCGATTGACCTGCTCGACTTTTTCGAGCCATTCATTCCTGGAGGACGGCTCGGTTGGGGACGGGGCGATCTTGCTGTTTGAACTCGTGCGGGGTCAAGTAGTCCAGGCTCATGTGCGGCCGCACGGCGTTGTAG
>Ga0247823_10003020_pt1 | contig 13738 bp, 10 predicted proteins | sample 13C_PalmiticAcid_2_FD_192426 | JGI IMG/M metagenome (GOLD analysis project Ga0247823, IMG submission 192426) | Soil microbial communities from agricultural site in Penn Yan, New York, United States - 13C_PalmiticAcid_Day30 | ecosystem: Environmental > Terrestrial > Soil > Agricultural land...
TGGCCAAGATGTTCGGCCTTCCCGAAGACTTCGGCCATCACGCGGGTCATTCCGAAGAAGCCGCTGTCCCCGCGGACGAAGCGGCGACCGAAGTTTCGTTCCTTGACGAACCCGCGTTCGAGTCCATCACTTCCGAGCCCGATGCCGAAAACGACGCCGAGGTCGCCGCGACTGACGAAGATGACGCCTGGCGGTCGCAGCTCGCCGAGGTATTGACGGCACAGGAAACGCCCGCGCGCATCGAACCGGCAACCACCACGCCGGGGTTCGCCGCTTCGACCTTTGTCACCCCGGCAGCACCACCTGTCGCGCCACCACCGGCCCCCGCACCGGAACCGCAACCGGAAGAAGATTCCATCGCGGCGTATATGCAGCGATTGCTCGCACGAAATCGGATGAGCGATTCCAGTACACCGACCGCTCCTCCCATCGAAACCATCACGGCAACAACGACCGTAGCGACTCGTTCTCCATCGCTTTATTCCGAAGATCCGGCGACTGAGAATCTCGGCGCGACAACGAACGAAGTGACGGAATCATCGGTGTCGCTGCCTGTCCCCGAACCGCGGCAGCGGGTCGACAAGGACGAAGTACGTGCCGCACTCCAGTCCTTCCGGGAAGTCGCGAATCTTTCCGCGCGCTCGGCGATCGCGCAGCACAGCACCAAGACGCTCCGCGGTGAAGTCACGGTGCAAGCGGTTCTCGCCGGACTGGCCGGAGTCGCCGCAGCGGCCTACTGGATGCCCCCGCTGTGGGGCGGATCGCTTCAACTTCTCCCCGGTGCGGGCTGCCTCATCGCGGCCGGCTGGATGGGCTGGCAGATTCGGCAATCGTTGCATCGCCTGCAGACCTGGAATCCGGGTGACCGTCTCGAAATCAACGATAACCCGGAGAGCAGCGAAGACGCCATGAGCGGCGAACTCATGGACGAAGTGACTGCGGCAGTGATCGATAATCGCCACGCGGATGTTCCCGTCGATGATGAACCCGCGCCGCCCGTAGCCGAAACGGTGACCGAGCCGACGGAGATCGGCGAACTCTCACCGTTCAGCGAACCCGTCGCCGAATCCTCCGACGATGCCAACGGTGAAATCGTTTCGTAGCGGTGTGGGTATGTCGCTGCGTCGCTATTTCATGCTGCTCACGGTCATCACGCTGCTGGCGTGGGGACTGCGTCTGGGCATGACGGCCTGGTTCGTCGGACTGACAGCACCGCCCGATCCGCGCGACGGTCTGGATCAGCTGGATTACGATCTCTTCGCATACCGGATGAGCATCGGTGAAGGATACACCCTCGACGATGGCACTCCGTCCGCTCGCCGCGCACCGGGGACCTCGCTCTTATTGCTGCCGGTGTATCTGCTCTGCGGTCGATGCTATCTGGCGGCCCACCTGTGGATGACGGCACTCTCCGCCGCGACGTGCGCTGTTGGTGCGGAGCTGGTTCGGCGAACATGGGGTTTCAGCGTCGCGCTCGGGACCGCCGTCGCGCTCGCCGTCCATCCGGGACTCACGTACTACGCGATGTTCCTGTGGAGCGAGGCCCCGTTCACGTTCTTCGCCGCACTGGGAACATGGCTGACCGTTCGCAGCCTGGAAGCGTCGCCACACCGGAACCGTTGGTCACTCGCTGCCGGGTTAACGTGGGGCTTTGCCATCCTGTTGCGACCGCAAGTCGTGTTGATGGGGCCGATCGCGATCGTTATCTGGTGGTGGTCCGCCGATCGGCGACGGTCACTGTTTGTGCCGATTCTTGTACAGCTCGTCGTCGCGTGTGCCGTCACCCTTCCCTGGGTCGCGCGAAATGCGATCGTGATGCACATGCCCTGTCTGGCGACGCTCGTCGGCGGTCACACCTTCTGGGGCGCACACAATCCGGTCACGTTCACGAACCCGCAAGTCCGCGGTGACTGGGTTGGCCTCTCGCACATGGACAGCCCCTCACGCCAGTGGCCCGCCGGTGAACTTGAGCAGGAAGCCGCCGCGTGGAAGTACGCATGGGAAGACATTCGCGCACATTTGCCTTTACTGCCACAGCTGATGGTCGCCAAGGTTTGGCGGCTCCTGTCGCCGTTTGAGAACACGCCCAATCGAATGCTGTTCTGGGCGTATGCCGGCGCGTGGATGCTCACCCTGCCCGGCCTGGTATTCGGGTGCCGCGAACTGCTGAAACGCGAGCCGCTGCTTGCGGGAACAATCGCCGTCCAGCTGACCGCGACGCTCGCCTGCGTCATCCTCTTCTACGGCGGCGGACGCTTCCGGCACGTTCACGAACCCCTGCTCGTCGCCGTCAGCGCCATCGGCGTACAGCGAATGTTCCGCCACGCCACCATCCCGGCCCGCCTCTGCGTCCCCACCACAAACCCGACGCTCATCTCCACGACATAAATACGCCCGGAGGGATTCGAACCCCCGACCGGTGGATTAGAAATCCACTGCTCTATCCGACTGAGCTACGGGCGCGTCTGTTTGATGGGGTCCCATCATAACGAACCGTCGCCGGTGGTCACTCGGTCACGCGGAAGATCCGCCATTATTTTGGGCGAACGGCGCGGAGTTCGCTGCCGGTGGCGTCTGCGCAGCGCTTCCGTCATAATCTGGCGGGACGTAACTCTCCGGAGACGACTGTGGATCTCGGAGCGGGCTGGGAACTGCTCATCATTCTGCTGCTGATTCTCCTGAACGGCTTTTTTGCCGCCGCGGAGATCGCCATTCTCACAGCCCGCCGCGGACGTCTCGAGCAACTCGCCAACGAAGGCGATGGTGCGGCCCTGATCGCCATGGAACTGGCGCAGGACGCCGACCGCTTTCTGCCGACGGTTCAAGTCGGAATCACCGTAGTCAGCACGCTCGCCTCTGTGTACGGCGGTGCACGCATTGAGGAACAACTCGCGATGTGGATCGCAACGGCCTCGTGGCCGTGGCTCGTCGCGAACAACCACACGCTCGCCATCACTATGGTCGTGGGCGGGCTGGCGTTCTGCTCGCTGATTTTGGGCGAGCTCGTACCCAAGCGCGTCGCCCTGCAGAATGCCGAACCGCTTGCCCGGGTCGTCGCTTATCCGATGCTGTGGTTGCAGCGGCTGACACGGCCGGTGATCTGGCTGCTGCAGTTCACGACATGGATCTTTCTTCGCATGCTGGGGCAGGATGCCCATCGCAAAGCCACCGTCTCCGTTGAAGACATCCAGCACCTGATCGACGCCGGCACCGAAGCCGGCATACTTGGACACTCGCAATATAAAGTCGCAAAGGAAGCCTTGCGGCTCGGCGGACGCACGCTGTCCGAGTTTCTCCGACCGCGGATCGACATCGACGCCATTGACATTGATACGCCGTCCGAAGAGGTCGTCGGCTCGATCGCGATGTCCGGATTCTCGCGCGTCCCCGTGTGCGAAGGCAACATCGATCACATCATCGGCTTCGTCTACATCAAAGACGTCTTCCTGCAGCAGTATCTCGGTCGGCCGATTGATCTGCGACGACTCGTGAGACCGCCGCTGTTTGTGCCGAAGACGTTGACCGTCACCCGCCTGCTGGAGCTCTTCAAGGAGAACCGCACGCAACTGGCGATCGTGCTCGACGAGTACGGCGGCACACAAGGAATGGTGACGCTCGAAGACGTCTTTGAAATGCTCGTCGGCGACATTCACGATGAGCACCGGCAGGATCACCGCCGGGATGAAGAAGCCAAGACCGTTCGCAGAGACGACGGTTCCTGGCTCGTTGATGGCCTGGTTAACCTCCACGAATTGCAACAGACGCTCAATGTTCCGCGCTGGTCCGAACCGCCGCCACGCGGAGTGGGAACGCTTTCGGGTCTGGTGCTGGGAGTACTGAAGCGCCCGCCGAAAGTTGGCGATGTGCTCGAGTGGAGCCATCTGAAAATTGAAATCGTCGACATGGATGGCCCGCGGATCGACCGCCTGCTGGTGCAGCCGCCGAAGACCGAGCCGAACGCGGAAGCGGAGACAACGTAGCACAGGCGAGCGGCGCGGCGTCAGCCCGCCGAGTCGACGACTTTGTAGATCATTGCTCTCGTTCCCAAGCTCTGCTTGGGAATGCCTCTTCCGGAAGCTCTGCTTCCGCTTCCTGCATTCGGAAAATGAGGCAGATCCTCGAAACCAAGACGTTTCCAAGCAGAGCTTGGGAACGAGAAACAGACGCTCGCCCCTCAGACGAAATCCGACGACGGCATGTTGCTTCCGTAGAGGAATTCGAGCTTCAGCAGATTCTTCGCGATCAGCGATTCCACGAACGTCGGCAGATAGCCGGTCGGGTGCAGCACGTGGCCGTCGCGAAAGTTGTAGATGTCGCGCACGATGAGGGTGTTCAGATCCGCATCGTAACCGGCGATCTCCGCGATCTGCGACACGCGCCGCTGACCGCCGGGTAAACGGATGATCTGCACCACCACATCGATCGCCGAGGCAATCTGCCGGTGAATCGAAATGACCGGCAATTCGACCGCCATCAGCACGAGGACTTCGAGCCGCTTGATGACATCTTCCGGGCTGTTGGCGTGTACGGTCGTCATGGAACCGTCATGGCCCGTGTTCATCGCCTGCAGCATGTCGAGTGCTTCAGGACCGCGGCATTCCCCGACGATGATGCGATCGGGTCGCATCCGCAGCGCATTCTTCACCAGATCGCGAATCGTGTACTCGCCGACGCCTTCAACATTCGCGTGCTTCGACTCCAGCGTGACCACGTGATCCTGATGCAGCTGCAGTTCCGTCGTGTCTTCAATCGTGACAATGCGGTCGCGATGGGGAATAAAGCTCGACAGGATGTTAAGCATCGTCGTCTTGCCGGTCCCCGTGCCGCCGCTGATGAGCACATTCCGCTTGTCGACGACGCACGCGCGGAGAAACATCGCCGCCGAACGTGTAAGGCTGCCCATGTCGATCAGATCATCGACCGTGAACCGGTGCGCGGGGAACTTGCGGATCGTCAGACACGGTCCGCGAATCGCCAGCGGGGGAATGATCGCATTCACGCGTGATCCATCCGGCAGCCGCGCATCGACGAGCGGCTGGCTCTTGTCAATCCGCCGCCCGACCTGGGCGACAATCCGCTCGATGATCGATTCGGTCACCTTATCGGAGATAAACCGCCGCCCGGACAACTCAATCACGCCGTCGCGCTCGACGTAAATCTGATCGCTCTTCACGACCATGATTTCACTGATGGTGGGAGCGCGAATCAGATCCTGCAGCGGGCCGAAGCCGAAAACCGTGTCTTTCAATTCCTTCTTCAGTGTCCGCTGAATGATGTATTTCCGCAGCTCGCGATGCAGATGCGGCCGCACGAGCGGGAAGACTTCCGCGAGGTGACTTTCCACGCGGGCGATGCGCGCGGATAGGTCCGGCAGGTCTTCCAGCTTCAACTTCTCCCGCGCGAAGATCAGCAGATTGTGCAACTCCGCTTCGCGCTCGGGGACCAGCGTCGCGGGGATGTCGAACTCGTTCATCGTCAACCGCGCGAGGCTGACCATGTTCGCCGCGTCATTCTCCAGAATGAGCTGGTTCACCAGCAGGTCGCGGAGCGTCAACCCGACGACTTCTTCGAGCAGCGGCTCATTATCCGGCCCCCACAGGTTAATCTCGCGACACACGTCCTCGATGTTGTTTTCCAGCAGCACGATCGTCTCGGCGGTGCCGGTGCGAGTCTGTTCGAGTTCATACAGATCGAGCCGTTCGAGCAATTGTTTATGGATGCGTTGAATCAGATCGGCCATCAGCGACCGCAGGTGCGCTTCAAGTTCACTGCGGCTGATCGGCGAAACTTCTTCGGACTCAAACGTGAGCGTAAACGGCCAGATGCGGACGGTCTCTCCCGGATGAAACACCAGCGAGCGCCCGCCGAGGACTTCCGTCTCGCCGACCAGACAGCCGTTGACGCCGATGTTTTCGAGCTTGAGCTTACCGTTCTCGCGGGTCACTACGGCATGCCGCTTCGACACCAGCGGGCTCTGCAGCACGATCGTGTTGCCCGCGTCACGCCCAATGCGAATGACATCGGACGACGTCTCGACCAACGTCCGGCGACTGTCATGCAGGCGGTTGTACCAGATTTTCATGGATGTGAATCAACAAGCCATCCTCACCAGCCCGCAGCGCCAGCAAGGGATTCGTGTCCCCGAAGTGTGTAGCTCATCGTAACCGATCGAGCATTCCACGCCAGCCACGGCGCGATATCTGAGCGGCAAGGCGCTAGCCGCCGGTGCCTTCATCACGGAACCAGCGGCTAGCGCCGTCCCGCTCAGAGTGATGAGAGCAGCGCTCGTGGCACGCCGATGTCAACGACATCCACGGAGCCGGTCCATTGTTCTGCGCCGGGTTGATCGAAGCCGATCTTGCGGGCGACAAACGTGACCGTCCGCGTTGCGCGGACGCAGGTGCCGAGCGGTTGGCCGGTGTCGGTGTCCATGCCCGAAGGCAGATCGATGGCGAAGACGTTCTTGCCGGAGACGTTGATGGCGTTGATTGGAGTGATGTAGGGTTCTCGGACTTCACCCGTGAGGCCAGTGCCGAGGAGGGCGTCGACGATCCATTCGGCGGATTGTAGTTCGTGTTGCCACTCGTTGCGCGCGGAGTCTGGCATCCTGCAAAGCGGCAAGCGGGCGCGTTGGATGACGTTGAGAAACACGGCGGCGTCACCGGTGTATTGCAATGGATCATGAGTCAGTAACACCTTCACTGCAATACCCGCATTGTCGAGATGCCTTGCGATCACGAAACCGTCGCCGCCGTTGTTGCCTTTACCGCAGCAGATGGCCACCGGACCGGTGATGCCCTGCGATAACAGCACCGCGGCGGCGTTGCGGCCGGCGTTCTCCATCAGCACGACGCCGGGCAAGCCGTAGTCTTCGATCGCACGGCGGTCCACGTCCCGGACTTCAGCGCGGGTGAGGGAACGCATCGCTACTCCGCTTTCTGTCGCCGTTGCCGCAGGTCTTCGAGCCGCCTGGCGAGTTCGGCTTCGAAGCCGCGCGGCGTGGGTTCGTAATAGGTGCGATCGACGCCGAGATACTCCTGGTCGATCCAGCCCTCCGGGGCATCATGCGGGTATTGATAATCGTCGCCGTGACCCAGGCGCTTGGCTCCGGGGTAATGGGTGTCGCGCAGATGTTGAGGAACCGGCACGAGGGCTTTCTCACGGACATCGGTCAGTGCGTTCTCGATCGCCATGTACGCGGCATTGGATTTCGGTGCCAGCGCGAGATAGGTCGCGGCCTGGGCGAGGGGAATCCGGCATTCGGGCATGCCGAGGAACTCGACGGCGGCCGCAGTCGCCTGGGCGATCAGCAGCGCTTGCGGGTCGGCATTGCCGATGTCTTCCGAAGCGGAAATCAATAATCTTCTCGCGAGAAAGCGGGGTTCTTCGCCGGCTTCGAGCATCCGGGCAAGCCAGTAAATCGCCGCATCGGGATCACTGCCGCGAACACTTTTGATCAATGCACTCGCGGCATCGTAGTGCTCATCGCCGAGGTTATCGTAGCGGATCTGCTTCTTGCCCAGTGACGCTTCCGCGGTCGCGAGATCGAGCACGCGCTGCTCGGACGGCAACGACAACACGGCGACTTCCAGAGCGGTCAACGCCCGGCGGATATCCCCGTCACTGCGCTCGGCGAACAGATCCAGCGCCGCGTCGACTGCGGTGACATTGAGGCTTCCCAGTCCCCGTTCGGAATCTTTCAGAGCGCGTTGCAGAACGGTTTTGACCTTCGCTGGTTCGAGCGGCTTCAGTTCAAAAATCTGGCTGCGACTGAGCAACGGGGCAATGAGCGCAAAGAACGGATTGGACGTCGTCGCCGCGACCAGTGAGACGATGCCGTTCTCGACATCCGGCAGCAGGACGTTCTGCTGCGTCTTGTTGAAATGGTGTAGTTCGTCGATGAATAGGACCGACGACGGCCCGCCGGATTCGACCGCGTTCCGCGCGACATCGAGCAGGTCGCGCAGTTCCTTCACCCCGGCCGCGGCGGCGTTGACCGCGACGAACTTCCGCATCGTGTGCTTGGCAAGCAGTTCTGCGAGGCTAGTCTTCCCGGTGCCGGGTGGGCCGTAGAACACCACGCTGCTCAGACGATCGGTGTCGATCATCCGCCGCAGCAGTTTGCCCGGCGCGAGCAGATGCTGCTGCCCCACGAACTCGGCGAGCGACCGCGGCCGCATCCGCGCAGCGAGCGGCTTCACCGCGTCCCGATTCGACGTTTCCATCCGCGAAAACAACGACATCCGTTCGATCCCAGCGTAAACTCTGCGTCACAATTTCATCGTGAACAAAGTCGAGTGGAACCGTCAACGCTGGTGGTGATTATTCCGTGCGGGTGGCGGGGGCGCACCGCAGGAAGCCCCCGGATGGCAGCGTCGTTTTCGGGGCTTCCGCTTCGCGGTGCGCCCTCGCCACCCGTGCCGCTCACTACTCTGCAGCCGATTTTAAGGTCGCGTCGAGCAACGTCATCACGAGGGCTTGTTCCATCTCGCCTGGCTTGAAACCGAACGGACCGCGGCCTGACTTATACAGCACCGTGCCTTGAGGATCGAGAATATACAGCCGCGCCGGCATGCCGCTGTAAGCGTGGCCGGTCGCATCATTCACATCGTCCACGCCCCACAAAAATGACGGCTTGATGCGTGCGAAACACTGCTTCGCGACATTCGCACGCTCCGTGAGCGAGGTAGGTTGCGACACGCTGACACCGACGCGTTCATTGGACTGCATCTTCCAGCCGTCGGTGGGATGGGCCTCGCGGACATACACGCCGAGCGTGGTGACGTGGTCGCGATACCGCCGGGCGATTTCGTCGACTTCAACCGACAAGGCACGAAAAGGCGGGCACGTGAAGTTGCCGAATACGAGCAGGATCGGCTTGCCGCCCAGATAATCCGCGAGCCGGATGGTAGCAAGGCCATCCGGGGTTTTGAGTTGGAAGTCCGGTGCCTTAGCGCCGAGCGCCGGGCCTTCGTGCACCGAACCGAGTTCTCCGCTGAACAACCCCGCCAGCAGCATTTCTTTGGTGGGAGCATCCCCCGGAAGAAAGGCACCGCCGAGGCCCCGCAACCAGTACGAGCGGGCTTCACTGAGCGTGAGCACCTCTTTGCCACCCGCGGCTTCGTCGAAAAACGCAATCCATTGCTCGCGCGTCAGGCGACCGTCACCCGTCGAGTTCATCTGGCGGAACAGCCGCGTGGCGACATAGGAGTGCTCGACCCACGGGTTGTCATCGGACCAGTCGAGGTCGGACGGCGTGATGGTGCCATCGCGGTTGCGATCGAGGCGGTCGAACCATTCCGGTGGACCATTAAAGGCGTCGCGCAAAATGCCGGCCTGTTGCTGGTCGCGCCGACTGTGCTTGTCTAACCATTCCCACGAATAGCGCGACTGGCTCGGACCGAACCAGCCCTTATCGGGCCCCATGCGCTCGTCTTTGGCGATGGTCAGATACATGCGGATGGCTTCTGGGGCGGTTTTGCCCTCGAAGGCCTTCTCGATCTGCTCGATCGGGACGTTCTGCAGCTCGGGTCCCAACGGAAACGGTGAGCGAGGTTCGTCGGCCGGGACCGCGGGCATGGTGAGAGCTCCCATCAGCAATCCGATCCAGGCACCGGGTCCCAGACGCATCCGTCCTCCTCCACAGTGGGCGTGAGATCGTCACCGACAACGGTCACGGGGCATCAATCGGCAGGCCCGCGGCTTCGGTCACGCGATCGAAGAAGGCCCGGCTCGTCACGAAGTTCACCAGTTGAACGACTTGCCGCGGGTTCGTCTGCTGCAGCGCATCTTCCACGTCCTCATCGGTGAGCGCGATCGGCGTCGCGGCGAGCTTGCGGGCAAACTTGAACATCGCTCGCTCCGCGGGTGTGACGCTGTCCCACTTGCCGTCGAGCGCGTAGATCTGATCTTCGGTCTGACCAAGTTCCTGCAGCCGCGCCTTCACGACGCCTGTGGCGTACCACGCGCGATCCTGGCGAGCGATGATCCAGCTGACCTGGGCTTTGAGCAACGGCGACAGATCCCCCCGGTTGGCGGTCAACGCCAGCAGCGCCGGCAGCCGTCCGCTGGCTTCGCGCGGGAAGTTCGCCATCAGGCGGATCCAGACCGGCAATCGCCCCTCGGGTGCCGCTTCGCCGAACGCCTTCCGCGCATCGTCTTCCGATAACACCGGCAGTCGCGGTTGGCGTTGACGTGCCGCGATCAGCGCGGCTTCGACCTCAGCACGCGATTCCAGCGCGGGGCGGGTGCTGATGGCCATCCGCGTGGGCTGGCCGGTCTTCAGATCGATTTCCAAGGGCGCGACTTTCGTCACCGCAGCGGCAAAAGTCTCCGATGTCGGCGTCAGGAACGATTCATTCGGCACCGGTCGGTCAGCCGGGATGTTCGTCGCCCGACGGAAGAAGTTCGCGCCATCGTGCGATTGCGGAATCCCGGCCCCTTCTTTCCAGCGATTGATGGAGTTATTCCACGAGACCGACATCGTCATTTCGAGAATCTGCAGATCGGTGTAATGCTTCCGCAGAGCATCGATGTCGGCGTCGCTGAGCTTGTTCGGCTCATAGGTCAGCTTCCGGGCATAGGCAAACGCGGCCTGCTCTTCCGGCTTGAAGCGGCTCCAGTCGGCATCAAGGGCGGCGATCTCATCGTCGAGCATGCCGGTCGCCGAGAGCTTCTGCTCTTGATGGCCAAGGCAGTACTGGCAGTTATTCGTCCGCGAGACGATCCAGAACAACATCGTTTTGAACTGATAGCTCAGCGTCATGTTGTCGTCGGAATTGCGCGTGAAATCGCGCGCGGGTGGAGCCGTCCCCGGAGCGGCGGCAGCGGGAGCGCCACCGGGGCCACGGCGTTGACCGCCCCCGCCGCCACCTCCGAAGACAGACGGTTCGTCCGACAGATAATGAAAACGCAGCCGGCTTTCGTAGCCAGAGGCGCGTTCGCCCAGTTCCGCCTTCTGCGCGTCCGTCAGTTCCGGCAAAGGGATGCGGATCTTCCGGGTCTTCATGTCTTCCAGCAGGCGCTTCATTTCCGGTCGCGTCGCCGGAATCGGGCGCGGCGTGGCGACGCGCTCATCGGCGGACGCACAAGTCACCAGCAACACCAGCGAAAGGCCAAGCCAGGAGCGGGGCATGATATTTCTCACCAGCAGGAACGAGAAGAAAGGACAATTATTTCGCGCGGGCCACCGCCGTCAGTGTGCTGCTTTCGAGCGGCAACTGCAGGGCTTCCGTGTAACGATCAAACGCATTCGCATCGCAGGTCAGCTGAATGATTTCAGCGACTTCATACTCGGAGAAATGTTCGCGTAAGCGGGCCACATCGGCATCGACGATCGTATGCGGCGCCGACGTCAGTTTCCGTGCGAATCGCAAAGCTTCGGCATGGCCCGGCTGTGTGGCCGCCTGCTCCAATACCGCGAACGACGCCAGTGTGGCGTCGTTGCTTCCAAGCCCCAGCACGCGGGAACGGGCATGCCCCGCGGCGTACCAGGCGCGGTTTTCCCGCGCTGAAACCCACGCAATCTGGGCTCGTAACAGCGAGTCGGTCTTGCCATCGCGCACCATCGCTTGCCGTTGCCGCCAGGCATCGAGCGCGACCGGCAGTTCGGCAATCGCCCGCAGCCAGTTCGGGGGGATCACGCCGGGAGTGTCCGCGGCGAGCACCGCCTGTGCGGCCTCGATGGTGGGAAGTTCCACAATCGCTTTGCGGCTGCGTGCGGCGTCCAGCATGCGCAGCACTTCGTCCATCGGCTCCCATTCCGGTCGCGCGGGGAGATCCACCGGCGCGACTTTCGACGAGACATTGGAAAACTCGGCCGAGGTCGGCGTATCGAGCTGCGAATGCTCTTCTCCGCCAAACGATTGATCCTGCGGAATCCCTGTCGATGAGGTCCAGCGGTTCACCGCGTTGTAACGGGCAACCGTGTACAGGATGTCGATAACATCTTTGTCGGCGTAGTGCGCTTTCAGTTTCGCAATGTCGGCTTCGCGAACGGTATGCGGGGCGTGCGTCAATTGCTTGGTCAACCGCATCGCCGCCTGTTCGTTCGCCGGGAAGACTTCCCACTTGCAATCGAGGGCCGCCAGTTGATCATCGGTCATGCCGACGCGACGGAGTTTCAGCTCCTGATGGCCCAGGCAGTACTGGCAGTCGTTCCCGCGGGAGACGATCCAGAACAGCCGCGTCTTGAAGGCGTAATCGGGGCTCGCCTGCAGCGAGTTCAGCAGCGACGCCGTGCTGGTCGGTCGATTGCGGTTGGAAGTGCCACCCCAACCGGGTACGACAAAGTTCTGCCACGACGCCGGCAGATAGATCGACCGCAAACGTCCGTTGTTGACGAGCATCCGTCCGGAGGCGATGTCCTCGGCGGTAGGCGGCGGCAGTGTCAGCCGCGATGTGCGATTCTTGAGTGCTTCAATCCGCTGCTTCATTTCCGGACGCGTGAGTGCGACGCCGCCCGCGTTCTCCGCGGACCAACCATTCGAACAAAACACGATCGCGCCGAGTGCGGCACACCAGCCAAGTCGTTGCATGAGACGCCTCCGAGCCTATCGAAGAAGAATTTCAGAGTTCAATGTCGTGGAGATGCAGGAACGAATCGAGCTTCGCGAGCTCGAGCATTTCGCGGATGTCCGACGCCGCATTGAAGAGATGTACTTCCAGCCCTTCCTGCAGCAGGCACCTCAACAACCCCGTCAGCCCGCGGGGAGCCGATTGCACGGACGTGAGATCCAGTGCCAGAGCGGTGCAGCGATGACGGCGGACCAGATTCAGAACGGCGTCGCGCTGTCCAGTCAGATTGAAATCCCGTGGAATGTCATGTCCGCCGAAACCAAGGACCGTCAGTTCACCGGCCTGATACACTTCCAGTTCAGACTGGCAATCTTCCAGTTCGCAGATCGCTGGCATAAGAAAATTCTCCATCGGCGCGGTCGCGAGGCGAGCGCGCGAGGTTCATGTTTCGTCATAACGGAAAACCGTGATTACCGGAGAGGTGCCGACGACAAACAGGACTTCCTGCCTGATGGAGCGGCCCTTGTCATCCTTGAGAGTCCGGCGGACGGTGAGATGCAGGTTGGGTCCTTCCTTCCGCTCTTCGGGAAGGATTTCGAACGCTTCGAGTTTCTTGCCGGCTTCCCAGTCGGAATCGCGGCCGATGATTTTTGGCTTAAGATCGGCGACTTTCTTGCCGTCTTTCCAGGCGGTCAGGAACTCATTGCACGCTTCACGGGCCTGTGCCTGGTCCAGTGGGAGGCTGTCCGCGGTCTTCTGACAACCGGACACCAGAAGCATCAGCAAAGCACAGACAGCCGGCGCGGCGCGGCGCAACGAACCGATTTCCAGATACATATCATGGGCCTCAACGGCGATCACGAAGACGTTCGAATCAAGGCGGACAACGGACGGGTCGACGCATTCGCGCGACCCGCCCTTGTTCTCGTTCGGAAAGTGGAATCGAGCTCACCTTCAGCGATTAGAATTCGCCGAGCGTTTCACCACCGCCGATGCTGCCGACCGCGCGCCAGAGCGGCGTGTTGATGTTTTCCGACACGAACTTCACCGCTCCGTCACACAGCAGCACATGCACGCCACCGGTGTGCTGGCTGTTCGCCGTGGTTGCGATCCGGCCGGGCGGATACATGCACGACCGACCGTTCGGCGGCAGCACGTGGTTGTACTGGTTCGTCGAGTGATACTGCCGCAACCACGGCGCACCCACGTCCGAAAAGCCCTG
>Ga0247823_10003021_pt1 | contig 13737 bp, 12 predicted proteins | sample 13C_PalmiticAcid_2_FD_192426 | JGI IMG/M metagenome (GOLD analysis project Ga0247823, IMG submission 192426) | Soil microbial communities from agricultural site in Penn Yan, New York, United States - 13C_PalmiticAcid_Day30 | ecosystem: Environmental > Terrestrial > Soil > Agricultural land...
TGGCGAGCGGCGGCTTCTACGGCCTGCGGTCCTTGTCTGGCGACAGCACCATCTTTGTCGCCCCCAACGGCCTCAACGCCGGGTGGGCCAACAACGGCGGGGAGGACATCACCTTCACGGACCAGATTGTGGCTATGCTCAAGAACGACCTCTGCGTCAATGAGGCCGAGTTCTTTGCGACAGGTTGGAGCTATGGTGGGGCTATGAGCCATAGTGCAGCCTGCTCTCGGCCGAGTACGTCCATCCTTTTATCACTCAGTCGTTTCTCCCTTTTCTCCCTTTCTCCTTTTTCTCCCGTTTTCTTTTTTTTTCTTCTTTTTCTTCTTCTTTTTCTTCTTCTTATTACTTCTTCTTGTTCTTACTTCTTCTTTTTACTTCACCTTTCTGTAATTTCATCCTTGTCCAGGCGCTGTACTAACAAAGCGGTACGTTAGATGTCTTCAAGGCCGTGTCAGTTATCGCCGGAGCACAGCTCTCTGGGTGCTCGGGCGGCAACACCCCCGTTGCATACCTCGGAATCCACGGCGCCGCGGACAACGTCTTGGGCATTGGAATGGGACGTCAACTCCGCGACAAGTGGATGCAGACCAACGGCTGCGCCTCCAAGAACGCGCCCGAGCCCTCGTCCGGGCAGCAGAGCCACATGAAGACTGTGTACAGCTGCTCAAAGGCGGCCGTGACTTGGATCGCGCACGGGGGCGGCCACGTTCCCGATCCGACTGGCAACAACGGCGTGAAGTTTGCCCCCGGCGAGACGTGGGATTTCTTCAACGCGGCCGTCGCCAGCAACCCAGGTGGCGGCTCGACACCGGCCTCGACCCCCGCCTCGACCCCGACGTCAAGCCCAGCCACCGAGCCGACCAACCCGACGAACCCGACCAACTGCTCTGCCAGGTGGGGCCAGTGCGGAGGGAGGGGATGGACCGGTCCTACGTGCTGCCAGAGCGGGAGCACCTGCCGGGTGTCGAATGACTACTACTCGCAGTGTCTTTAAGCGGGAGCCGGGGGTCCTTGACTCGCTCCAAGAAAGGAGAGAAAATAGCCGTCGTAGCATGCTCCATCTGGTGAGGTTACTGGATAGGACCACACGTACATACACAATACAAGGCTTCCATTTCTCCTCACGGGCAGCTCAGCGAAAACAAGCATGTCACGCACCGTCATTTATGGGTTTCTGGTCAATATGCGATTCGTTCAGTGCTGACATCGATCAATGCAAACTCGACCCTGTAACCGTTGCCAACAAGCGCGTTTAACACACCATCAAGAGCGTGCGCGAGCACCACTGGTTCCTCATTTACTACTTCTTCGCGGGTCCCTTCAACACGTCCGAGGACGCCTTGGTAGGGAACTCACGCACAGTGCTCACGCTCTTGGGCTCCTGGTTCTTGAGGATCTCGGTCGCCGGGCGGTCATCCGAGAGATAAGGCAGGGCCTGTGAGACCGTCTCCTTGCCCTTTGCAATGGTCTGCTCGACTGGCTTGGTCTTTGGCGCGAGAGGCTCCTTCTTCTGCTCGACTGGCTTGGTCTTTGGCGGGGAGGGTTCCTTCTTCTCCTCGACTGGCTTGGTCTTTGGCGGGGAGGGTTCCTTCTTCTCCTCGACTGGCTTGGTCTTCGGCGCGGAGGGTTCCTTCTTCTGCTTGGCGAGTTCGCCAAACGGGTCGCGCGGGTTCGTCTTGAGGCTGCGGTCGCGCTCCTCCCTGTAGTCGCGGGCGAGGCGTCGCGCGTCCTGCAGAAAGACCTCGCTGCGGCCGACGTACGTCTTCTGCTCCGTCTCCCAGGACTTGGTCAGCAGCGGAGGCATGGCGCCCGTTGCGGTGATGCCCTTCCAGCGTTCTTCGTTTCCGAAGCCGCCGCCGGAGGGGCGCATCATGCAGATGTGCAGCGTCGCGTAGCGCAGCGCGTCCCTCTCGGGGTCGCCGAGGCCGACCCAGCCGATGGGCGCCTGCGGGGTGATGATCTTGTGGATGGGGTCCGCGCCCAGCTTCCGGATGGCTTCCGTGGTCTGCGAGCCGTCCATCTCCATCCACAGCCAGTAGCAGTACTCCTCGCTGTCGGCCGACAGAGGGTCGTTCGGCGTGTAGGCCCGCCGCTGGCGCCCCAGCTCCCAGGCCCACGCCTCGACCGCGGCGCGGAATTTGTCGCTGACCTTGGGGAAGTAGACCTCGGAGATGTTGAGCATGATGCCCTTGAAGAAGCCGGCGTAGTCGGATTCGTCGACCGTCTCGTTTGCCATCTCCTCCTTGAGCTTTTCAATGGTGATGATGTCAAGGGATCGCGCCTTTTTCTTGTCCATGATGACTAAAAGGTTGCAGAGAATGGCCGAGAGTCGAACAAGTGGTGCAGTGCTGAGACAGTTGAGACGTGCGAGGTTGATTGTGGTTGGTGTCGCTGGCTCAAGACAGGGGAAGCTGGTCGCAGTGTTATACACCGTAATATGCCTCGAAACCTAAGGTACCTAAACTTGTCGAGACCAGGCCCAGCGTTTTTCTTGGACGGCCTAGACCCGACGGTGTCTCGCTGAACAACCAACTATTGTTGCCTCAGCCCTGGCAGGCACATGGAACCAAACCGGAACGGGGCGGTGGCAGTAGGGCGCTGATCCAAAGGCTCTATTCGACGCTCTGGATCCAGCTGAGAAAACGCCACGAACGCTAGAACAGTTGCCATTACGGAATGCCTAGCCATGTTCCTTCCACCCTTTCCACTTCCCCTGGCAGCGTACAGCGCGCTATTGAAAGGCAAAGTGTGACGAACAAAGCACATCTTAAATGATATTATCCTGTAACATCCACTGGATCACCTGCCGCAGCGTCCGGATCGGGCGCAGCACCAGCTCCACCACGACGCCCTTGCGGATCAGCTCGTCACAGGTCTGGGCGTCCAGCTCGACCCCATCCTGCAACCCCATGTCGCCCAGAATCTTAGACAGCCGCTCGCCCAGGCACTGCGTGCTGAGCACGATTTCCTTGCTCGAGTCAAACAGCCGTGCGGCCGACTCACCGGCGCCCTCAGCCCGCTCGTTCCAGTTCCTCCCGGCCAGCGTGTCGTAGCCCAGCAGCGTCAGCGTGCTGCCTGACGCAAACGTGTCAAACGCCTTCTCCCAGTGCTTGCTGGCCTCGAAGAAGAGAACCTCGACGGTGACGGTCACGCCGTAAACCTCGCGCTCCTTGGTCGCGTGCGCCGCCGAGCTCAGCAGCAGGGCCGTGTCGCCGCCGAGGCGGTATCCGGCGACGTAGTAGTCGCCGTAGCGCGACTCGAGCGCCTCGATGCCGCCGTTGTACCGGATCGTTGCGATGGCCTTGTCCGTGAGCCGCGGCGGGCAAGCGAGCTCGACGGAGCCGGCCCGTAGGCTGGCGCGGATTGAGGTCTTGTTGGAGTCGGTGTTCTTCATGACGTCGCTGTCGTAGTGGCCCTTGACCGAGACGGACGCCAGGAAGGGCAGGCCGACGCCGACGCCGAGTCCCAGCGACAGGTGGTCACGCGTGTTGCACTGCAGCGACGTCTCAACTGACTTGTAAGTGGCCGACGTGCCAAACTCGCGCCGCAGCACGGCCGGCACGCGGTACAAGTGTGCCAGCAGAAACGGGCTTTGGGTCTCGTCGGCCCACGGGTTGTCGGTGTGCAACCGTGACGAGTGCAGGCAAGTCCCGAGCCGGATTGTCTTGTTCTTGTGCCAGGGCAAGGTGATGTCGCGTCCATCCCTGACCAGGTTTTCCAGCTCGCTGCGCTCGACGTCGTCGATGTCTTCAAATCGCGGGACCTCAAAGTCCTTGTCGGTGGCCCGCCGAGGGGCCCAGGGCACCGGGGTCGCTGGCATCGCTGATGAGCTTGAACTTGAGATCGCCGTTGAGGTTGAGCCCAGGCAGAGTACCTGGCGCACTTCAGCTCCAGTTTGGAACGCTTGTAAGTGAGGGTAACAAGGCAACCCAGTGTCGTCAGGATTCGCCAAGGCAGCCACCAGTCATATTGCGAGCTGAAGTCGCCCTAAAGGCACAGCTGGGAGCTAGCTGTCCGCAATGCGACCTTGACGGATCGACGCGCCTGGATCTTTTCAGCTTCAGCCACTCGGACGCACCCATCACGAGCCGGAACAGACCCTCCAGCCACGCCCACGCTATCGACGCCGCTGCCAACCAAAACCGCCCCGATTAGATACAGCCGGCTGTCCGCGGTATTGCCTTTTGGACGATCTAGATGTTGCTAGCTCCAGCCACCTCAGGTCTGGCAGACGCCGATCACCAGCTGAACAGACCCTGGCTCACCTGGCTCAGGGGCACTTACACAATTATTGAACGCTGCGATCTTGAATCGCCCCTGAGCACAGACAGCAACCAACGACAATGTCACATCACCGCGTCGTGGCGTCCGCCGCCTGTGACATTGTTTTCATTGGGAAGTAGGGCGTCTACAATCATGAGGTGCTCTCTAAAGAAGGGCTAGTACCTATATATACAGATCGCACGAGCGGCGTTGCACCAGCCGCGACACCACACACTGCGTCAAGCATTCTGTCTTCATCAACTGTTCTGTACACACATACCTGAGGAGGTAGTTGCCTTCGGACACGCGTCACAATGGGGCTTCTCATGGTGCCCTACACCAATGCCATGCGGCTTGGCCAAGGGTTTGTCGTGTCTCGTCCCGCCCTGCATGACCTGGACTGACGTGCATTTTGTCGGCAGCTTCAACTCGTACACGCAGCAGATATGTGTCGACGACGCCGTTGTTGTGGACCCAAACCGGGCCGAGAACGTGTTGCTCAACGACGGTACGACCATGCGCATCCTTGCCCAGACCGAGTCCAAGCCGTCGGCCTGGACGCGCCAGCGTGAGGTCATCGTAAACGAGGACACCGCCGAGGCTGCAAGAATTGCAAGGGAGGCTCTGCCGGCCCCGGAGCACCACGAGCCAGCAGAAACGCAGAACGACGACACTGCTAAGACGGATGTGAGGGAGCCAGAGCCGACTCAAGCTGAGACGACCCCGGCCGAGGACCACAACCCGGATGAGGACCCTGAGGATGACGAAGACGTCGCTGATACCCCACCGGACAGTGCCGACGGAGGTGCCGGGGAGCCTGAGCCTGAGACCGCGCCCGAGTCCGAGCCAGAGCCAGAGCCGGAAGCCGAGGTGGCCGAGCCAGAAGCTGAAGCGGCCGAGCCTTCCACGACTGCTGCAGGCTCCGAGGTCGCAGCGCCCACGGAACCCAACAACACGGACAAGCCCAAGTCTACAACCGCCGACAAATCAACAACCCAGCGGATTGCCAAGAGTCGCCCGCGTTCCGTCTCTGTCGCACCCGCTAGAAGCGGCATCGACGAAGTTCCACCCAGCAAACGAGCGGCCAAGCCGCCAACACCCAAGCCGTCAACAACCAAGCCATCAGAAACCAAGCTGCCAACACCTAAGCCGCCCACAACTGGCCTCACGCAGACATCGTCGACGCGCCCCAAGTCGTCCGGATGGCGCAAGCTGCAGCAAGACGCAGCGGCTCGCGAGGCAGCGGCGAAGCATGATGCCGAGGAGCTTGCCGAGACACGCAAGGCCGAGAAGGAAAGGATCCAGGCGACGCGTGCGCAACAGCTTGAGATGGAGAAGGAGGAGCGTGCCGAGGAAAAGAAGCGCCGGCGGGAGAACCGCGAAGAGCAGCGCCAGATCCGTGAGGACAAGCGCAACTTTGAGAAGGAGCGGCGCCAAGAGACCTACAAGGCCATCAAGGAGGCTGCATCCAAGTTCAAGGACGCCATGACGATGGATCAGATGAAGGCCATCCTGCAGCAGAACCAGTTTGTCGAGCGGTTCAACGGCATGGGCGAGAGCGACCCCGACATTGTCTTTGACGCCAGCGCGCCACGGGGCCCCAGCCAGACCGTGACCTACACCAGCCGCTTCGTCGACCGGCTGAGCGACATCACCGACGACATGTGCGTCTCGGGCTCCCTGTCCATCAAGGCGGGCAAGATCGGCGGCAGCGGGCGCGGATCCTTCATTGACAGCGACAAGTTCAACGAGTCTGACCTGAACTTCTACATCTCGGTCAAGGTGGTCAACCAGACGGTCAACTTCAAGGACGCGCTCGAGTACAACCCGATCCCGGGCCTGTCCAAGGAGAACTTTGCCAAGGTGTACGGCGACAGCTTTATCTCGGGATTCCTCGAGGGTGGTGAGTTCAACGCCCTCGTCAGCATGAAGATCCTGCACAAGGCCAAGAAGACAGACATCCAGGCCGAAGCTAAGGTGGCCCTAACGGCGGGGCCGGTGGGCATCGAGGCCGAGGCCAACGTGGGCATCGCGCGCGAAAACATCGAGACAAACACCGAAACGACGATCCAGGTCAGTTGGTGCGGCGGCGGGCACATCAAGCCCATGGAGCAGCAGTGGGACATCAAGAGCCTGATGCAGGCCGCGGCACGCTTCCCCGACCTCGTGGCCGACTGCCCGCAGCGCACCTACGCCGTGCTGACAAAGTACGAGAACCTGCGCAGCTTTGTGGAACGGCAGCCCAAGGCCTACTCCAAGCTGGCCTACGAGAACGCGCAGATCTATACCAACGTGCTGATGGACGCCTTCATGAGCTACAAGGCGCTCTACAAGCAGCTCTCGGACCAGATCTTTCAGGTGCGCCAGAAGACCATGGAGATCCTGCCCTGGGAGAGCAAGGACGCGGCCGACAATGCCGCAAGGGTCGCCAGGATAGCGGCAGCAGCGGCAGCAGTGCCAGCCCCAGGGGGTGTTATCGCCGCTGCTGCGACTTCTCCGGCACCAGCGGCGCCCCAAAGAGCCCCTACGGCCCCTGTCGGTGAGCTAGTTGTCAGGGACCCCAAGGACAAGTCCAAGGACCCCCAGCCAGAGAAGGTGAAAGGCTTCTATCCCTACGTCGAAGACAACACGCGTTTCGAAGCGTCCATCGGCGGCCTCGACCAGGCGCGCAAGGCCATCCGCCGCCAGATGGCTCGCATCGTCAACGAGGTCGATGCAATCGAGGAGTTCCCACACTTGGCGACCGACGAAGACCACCAGGAGCCCTTCCAGCCCCCGGCGTCGTTTGAGATGCGACTTCCGACCGTCGACATTCCCGAGCGGCTCCGGCCCAAGGTGAACCCGCTGACTGGCCACCGCATCATGGCCGTCACGCAGACCGAGGAGGAGCGCAAGAAGGAAGCCCAGCGGCTCGAGGACCTCGACAAGGCGCCCGGACTGTATCCGGCCAGCGAGGCGGCAAGGATCGAGCAGGAGGAGGCTACCGCCTTTTCCAAGTGCATCGAGCTCGACCCGAGGATCGGCTGCCACCTCAACGTGACCGCGGCGGCAGGCAGTCCCAGCGCGGGCACCATGTTCAACAACCTGGACTTTTTGCGCGAGGACTGGCACGTAAAGAACATTGCCGTTCACGTGGGCGAGGGCATGGTCCGATCCGTCACGGTCGAGTACCAGAACGGGCTCATCGTCAAGAAGGGCCATGTAAATTTCATCCCAGTCCCCGTCCTCCACTGTCCCTTTCTTGACTGACGCGTGCAAATGTAGCCCAACTCTACCGCGAGACGCTTCGAGCTCGGCTCCTTTGCGCCCGGCGAGCGCGTTAGCTCTGGCTCCATCGAGGTTGGTAAATGGATCGGCTCCGCAACGGCTAATACCGCGGTCCTTGGAGTCCGACTCTTCACGAACCACGGCCGCAGCCTTCTCGCCGAGGCGCGGTACAGCATGCCGACGCCCGAGGGGAATGTCAAGAAGGACGGCTTCGAATACAAGGATGTCAAGATCCACCACGTCGACTGCCCACTCAGCCAGGGCACGTTCAAGGGCTTCTTCGGCCGCAGCATCGACGCCACCGACAACAGCCACGGCGTGTTCCGCCTCGGTTTTATCTGGGGCGACGTGCTGCCGCCGCAGACGGCGAACGTGCCCGAAACACTCACGGTGTCGGCGCTCAGGGTCGTGCCGTCTCGTTGGGGCCAGACAACGGCCAAGAACCTCGGTCAGGGCCAAACCGCCGAGCACGCTGCCCGGTTTGGGCTGACGTACCCCGCGCCCCCGAAGGTACTATACGCCTTCAGCGAGGTCCGCGGCATCAACCAGTCCATCGTCAAGCCCGTATCATGGCAACCCTCCACCGGCCCTTCCGTCTCGGCAGACCGCTTCAGCTTCACGACGTCCCTGGACTCGGACATCTCGCACCTTGCCTACTCGTGGCTCACGCTCCCGGAAAATGAAATCAACTTCAACTTCGGCACCTACGACTTCGAAACCCCCATCACCGACTCCCAGCAGAACGCGATCGGCACCTACCAGGTCGTCTTCGCCAAGCCCTACAAAACCACCCCGGCCCCGCCCGCCGTGTGGTGCATCACGCTGGACTACACGGGCAACACGGAGAACAACCCGGACGGCCGGCTGCGCCACAGCATCTCGGACCTGACCACGACGGGCTTCACGCTCAAGATCGAGACGTGGGGCGGCGCGCGCCACGCGGGCAACCTCTGGGGCTGGTGCACGTGGGACAAGGAGCACGACGGCGTCAAGGTCAAGGCCGAGACCAAGGTCGTCTGCTGTGGTAACGCGAACGGCACGCCCGCCTCTGACCCTATCAAGGGCGCCCTCGAGCTGTGGGAGCCGGTGTTCCCTGGTGGCAAGCGGCCCGCGAGCATCATGACGGGTATCAATGGTTTCGACATCAACGTCGCGGATGGCAGCCGCACGCACCTGCGCAGCCAGTGGCAGGGGACGCTTGAGAACGGTGGTGTGTCGTGTGGTGTGGACGGGACGGGGCGGGCGCGCTACGTGTCGGCTATGTACCTGGCCATCCTGGAGGACTAGGTCCCGGCTGTTTGATGACCCGGAACATTGTATGAATACGATAGCTTCAGCAAATTCATTTTGAATGGTGATGTTATTTCCTACACTATCTCAAGACACGTGCAATACAAATCTCCTTACTCCACCTCACTACTGCCTCTTAACCAGGAATGGTGATACGCCTGTGCAGCAGTCAGTCGTTCCTCAGGAAGCCAGCACAACAAGCTGCTCAGGAAGTCAAGGAACAACTCTTTATCCCCGCCCGTCAGAGAGGTGGCGAGGGCCTCGAACGACACGCCAGCAGGCACAGGCACGGGGCCCTTCCAAGTGCCTACGAAGATCAGTGCGATTAGAACGGGGGATGGTTTGATGGGAATTGGCTGGCGCTCACCATCTTCAGACCAATATCTGCTCGTTTCCCCACTTCTCCTGAGAAACTCGGGCGGCGGCGGGCCCAGCAGCGCAGTCATGGCCGCAAGATGGCGAGCATCGTTGAGCTCTGCAGAGTCGGCAGCATAGACGTCGAAGAGCGCTTCAGGCTCGAGCAGACCCCACGCCTAACCAACCCACGCACGCGTTAGAGAACGGAATACTAACAAACTGTCACACAAACAGAGGCTCTGGAAGAGTCAATTGCTTACCAACAAACCCACGGTCCACATGTCCACGGGACTTCCCCAGTCCATTTTCAAAATGACTTCGGGAGCACGGTATGGCAGGGGCATGGCAGGGCCGGTGTGCTCACTGCCGATGTACGCTTGACCAAAGTTGCAGATGGTGAGCGGGCCTGCACCCCCCAACATGAACCGTGATACGTAGATGAACCGGCCGTCGCCATCTTGCTTGCGGGCTGCTGGCTCGCGAATCTCGTCCTCTTCGACTTTGGACAGGATCGAGTCGTCCGTGATGGCGATGAGCAAGTTGTCCGCATGTAGATCTGGCGTGGGTCTGTTAGTCACATTGTAGTTACGGGAGGTTACATACCTAGATAGATTTAAGTATGTAGAACTCACCCGTATGAACCACTTCAGCGACGTGAAGATAGTTCAAGCCGACAAGGACCTGGTCCAGTGCGCTGGTGACGAGCAGCTTCTGGAAGACGCGCCTGGGCTGCATCTCCTGCAGCGTCCTCAAACTCATAGCCAACGGGGCCATGACGAACACGTCGTGGTCGCCATGCTGGCCTGTCAGCGTGAATGAATCGTGGAGCTCGCGGACGTGCTGCCTGCCGGGATGATCATCCATGTCGGTGACGCCGGCCAGGTGGTGGTAGACTACGCGCTCCTGGTTGTGTTTCAGGGTGTTGATGTGCACTTTGAGCGTCCAGTAATTCCCATCCCTGCGGGGTGGTAATTCAGGTTAACCACCTGGACAGTTTCCGGCAGCAGCACGGAAAATGGTTACCTCAGATCTCGACCCAGCCAGACAGTGGAAGTGACGCCGTAGCCGAGCTTGGCAACAACCTGGTAGTGCTCCCCAATTACCTGGCCTAGTTGCATGGGGTAGTACTCGTCGCGCACATAAAGGGGCAGCTTCTCCTCCTCGACCTTGTCAGAGGGGTCGATGACTTGAAATCCGCTTGTTGGGAAAACACGCGGGGCCTGTGGTGTTGCCGCGATGGGCTGCGAATGCAATAGTGAGGCCATGACGCGGACCGTTGGTGATGTTATTGGCGTTGCGGTTGTGGGGAGAGAACCGCGAGAGGCAGTCAGAAGACTGCAGGATGCACCTGGAGCGCCTGGCGTTGTGAGAACGCGCAGGGTCCGTCGGGGAACCGCTTGCAAAAGTCGTCGAGCACGCATGAGGTGCTGGGTAGTCTTCTAATAGGGACGCAGCCAGTCGAAGGGGCCGGGATTTGCGAGGTTGCGATGGGGTTCGGTGAGAAGAGGGATGGAAGGGTCTGAAAGGGCTTGACACAACATGTTGGTTGCCAGTTAATTAGATTGTGGTCTGTGCCCTAATTACCTGACCTTGTTCTGCCCCCTGTTCAAAATGGGTGTGTCCCAACTTTCCCAGCACAGTTTGGTGCAGAATCTGTCCTTTTTTTCTCTTTTGGGATGGGCATTCTTCATCCAACACTCCCGGAAGAAGGCGTTGCATCAAGCACAGTCTACCATGGCTCATCTTGACTGGCACTCGGATTCACGAGGAATCGAAGACACATTGTATGTACAGCCGAGAAAGTTGGTGTTGAATGTAAGAGGGACGCGTTGTGCAGGTTATTCACCATTCGTTTATCGCAAATGTCCTCTCATGAAGCACGTTAATGACCTCTAGTCATCCGGCTTATACCTCAAGGAATGCAAATCACTGGCTCGCGCCAACAAACACGACCAACACAGCCGCATACGCAGCGGTTGCGGCCACCACATCTTTCCCAGCTGCATCTTGCGCAGAGACGGCAACGATGACCGCAAAGATGACGGTCGCCACGGATGCTGTAACCAGATGCAGGACGACTCCTTGATACAAAGCCATGATCACCATTGGAACAATGAGCGCCACGCCCCCAAACAACGCCATTCCGAAGCGTAAAGAATACGCCCGCTGCCGTTCTCGTTTGATGCGCCCCTTCTTGTCGAGTTCCCGGAATCCGAGAGGGCCAATGTCTCGATAGGGCAGCCCGGAGTCGACCGTGACCCGGGCGTCTTCCCATATCTTCCACTTGGACGATCCCCTCGGACGCAACAGCTGGAAGCTATCGATGCCCAAGAAGTCAGACTTGACGGTCTTGTCCATGACCGTGTCCTGCGACAGCGTTTCATAATTTCGAACGGCGTTCGCTGTCCTGGGGTCAGCCTGGGTGTTGCAGACTTTCGTGGCCAAACAGCGTCAGCTACCTGAATAGGTAGGCAGCCGGTACTTACCATAACTCTGCAGGAGTGCGTCGATTTTCGAGCCTTCCTGTCCTTTGCCCTCTGCGCCATGCCCTATTACTGCGTTCTGCTTCTCTATGAGCTCTGCCTGGAGAGCAGCCAACCGGTAGAGCTGTAGTGCGCGGAAGCTGAGAACGGCCACTCCTTCCACCTCGTGGCCACCAATCGCCTTGATCTGCTGCCGCAAGAGCTGCTCTTGAACTGGAGCCGTGGTCACCGTCGCGTTTTTGTCGTTAGAGCCGTGCTCCAAGTCGGGTTGCATTGTATCAAGTGGCTCGGGCATGTTTGGACTTTGGACTCGCTGCTTAGAGGTTGGTGGTGTTCAACATGTAGATGGCCAAACCCCTACGGACGCTCCCGTTGCTGCGTGGGGTAGGATGAGAAAATCCCGAGCCTCGCGTTGGATCAAGAAACTCGCGCAAAATATACCACTATCCGGGTCGCTCACAAACGCCACTTCGCTGATGCCCAGACCCATGCCACGTGCTTGCTGCGGCGTCCCAAAGCAACCCCTCGGAGCTCAGCCCCCAACAAATCAGGCCCTCAGCGCTCAGCCCCATCATCTCCAACCGCTCAGCCGAGAACGAACCTGGGCTCACATGTGGTTCACGAGTCACGTCTCCTTGCAACAATCAAGAAAGCTGGGACAGGATGGTGGTCCCCTCGGTCGCCCCAATAGACGTCAAAATCACAGTCGATCAGAACCAAAAGATCTTCTGCCACTACGATGCCTCCGCTCAGTGTGACGTTCGCTGGGCCCAGCATATGGTCGGGCCCGACTCTAAGCCTCTGGGCTCTGGGATTGAGGCAGCTGTCTTCAGACAACACTGTGTTTACCCACTCATCAAAGATGGACAACCTCGGTACCGAGCTGTCAAGCAAATGCATCAACCTTTCCTGAGAGAGAGGGATCTGCGGGATTTCCTGGAGAAGCGAAAAAAGAGCATTGATGTGTTTGCCTATGCCACCACGGTCTGACTCCCTATCTCCTTACCAGACTCAACTTCTGGCATTAACGAATGCTACAGACCTTAAACTCGGAGTATCTGGTCGAGTTCCAGAACTGGTGGGAATACGACGACACTACTTATATTGCTATGGAATATGTCCACAACGGCCCTCTGACGAGGTACTTGGATCAGGCCCTGCCGGTCCCAGAAGTGCTTCGCATCTCGTCACAGCTCTTCAGTGGTCTCGAGGTGCTCCACAAGAACAAAATTATTCACCGAGACCTCAAGCCAGAGGTGCCTCTCACCAGTCCACTAGCCCATACGAGCTCTGTTGCTAACAAGACCAGAACATCCTCGTCGCCACCCGAGGGCCACAATGGCACATCAAGCTTGCCGACTTTGGTACGCCTGTGTGCCCGGAATGCAGCAGTGGCAATGGCTGACAGCGTTTCAGGGATATCCAAGCTAGACCTGCTTTCGACGACCATCAACCTGTCGTTCGCTGGCAGCAGGGGCTACATGGCCCCTGAAATCCGAGACCTCCCCGACAACGGTGAGAGCTTCATCCGGACTCGCAAGGGAAATAAGGTCGACATCTTTTCTGCCGGCATCATTGCCTACGAGCTGTTCTCCGGTCAGCCACCGACAAGCGCGACAGGAGAGGCTCGGCGCAAGGCCATCCGAAAGTTTCGCTGGCCGCCTCTCCCAGACAACCTCAAGGATGATTTCGTAAAGTTGCTCGTTTGGGAACCAGAAGACCGGCCTTCTGCGTCTGGCATGGCTCAAAAACTCACAAAGTGGCGGGTGGATGAGGTACGTGTGTCTCGCTGTCCACAAACGAGTCTACATCCCGGACGTCTTCGCAGTGGCTCACCACCGTGGCGGTCAGACTGAAAGAGTTGCTTCAACTCCATCCGTGTCATCGGATCGCAATCAGCGAATGCCGACGATCGTGGCTCTCTGGAAAAAGAGCACTCTGCGACAGCTGTTGCGCCCGCCAGCTGCACATAACCGCAGCCCGGGCCGTTCACTGACCCCATCTCTGTTCATGGCCGGCGCCGGAGAGCTAGACCAGATACAGACCATTGCCGAGAAGCCGCAGCCCGATACTGCGC
>Ga0247823_10003022_pt1 | contig 13736 bp, 7 predicted proteins | sample 13C_PalmiticAcid_2_FD_192426 | JGI IMG/M metagenome (GOLD analysis project Ga0247823, IMG submission 192426) | Soil microbial communities from agricultural site in Penn Yan, New York, United States - 13C_PalmiticAcid_Day30 | ecosystem: Environmental > Terrestrial > Soil > Agricultural land...
GTGCTCGCGCGCGGCGGCGGGATCGCGCGCGAGCACCGATTCCGTGATTTCCAGTTCCAGCCGGCCCGCCGGCATGCCGACGCGGTGGAGGACGTCCAGCACCGAATCCACCCACGATGGAGACGCCAGCTGGATCGGCGAGACGTTGACGGCCAGGGTGATGTCCGGGGCCCAGGACGACGCGTCGCGACACGCGCGCTCCAGCACCCACAGACCGATGGGGATGATGAGACCCGACTGCTCGGCCACCGGGATGAAGTCGATCGGCGCGATGCGCCCGTGCAACGGGTGCCGCCAGCGGAGCAATGCCTCGTAGCCGCGGACGCGCAGATCGTCCGAGGCGTGCAGCGGCATGTAGTCAAGTTCCAGCTGTCCGGCACGTGCGGCCAGCGCAAGATCGCTGACCAACGCCAGGAGCTGCTGGAGGTGCTCGCCCATCTCGGGCGAGTAGCGCCGCGACGTGTCGCGCCCCTCGTTCTTCGCCGCGTAGAGGGCGTTGTCCGCCTGCCGCAGCAGTTCGCCGGCGTCGGCCGAACGGCTCACCTGCGAGACGCCGATGCTGGCGCGCACGTCGACGCGATAGTCGTTGACCTTCGCGGGCACCCGGAGCACGCCCAGGAAGCCGTCCAGGCATGCGCGGACGGCTTCGTCCGCGCCCTCGGCCGGCAACGATCGCAACAGCACCGCGAATTCGTCCCCGCCCAGCCTCGCCAGCAGGTCTCCCGGCCGGCATCCGCGCCGCAAGCGCCGGGCGACGCTGCGCAACACGTGGTCGCCCGCTGCATGGCCGAGGCTGTCGTTGATCGTCTTGAAGTTGTCGAGATCGATCATCGCGACGGCGTACGCGCCCTCGCGCTCCGCTTTCATGGCATCGAGAAACGCACGCCGATTGGGCAATCCGGTCAGCGGGTCGTGGTGCGCCAGATGGTGGAGATTGCGTTCGCGCACCCGCGCATCCGCCTCCCTGAGGCGCGCGTCGGACACGTCGCAGCCGACGCCGCGCCAGCCGATCCATTCGCCCGTCGGCGCATGCAGCGGCTTTGCGCTGAGCGACCAGCTGCGCGCCTGCCGGTCCACCATCGCCTCCATCACTACGCCGCTGAACGGCATGCCGGCCTGAAGCCGTCGGCGCAATGCGGCGCTCCCCACGTCGTCCCCGTCACCCACGGCGACAAGGCCATGCCGGGAGAACAGCGTGTCCAGGCGCTTGCCGACCAGATCCTCGTGCCCGATCCCCAGTACCTGGGAAAGCCGGCTGGCCGCGCGCGTCAGCATGCCGTCGCGATCGCTTTCCCACAGCCAGTCGTTGGCGCCATCCTCGAAGTCGCGCAGCAGCAGGTCGATGATCTGCCGCTGGTGGTCCGCGGCCAGTTCGGCTTCGATGCGGCGCACGAAAAGATGCGACGCGAACAGGAGGGCGAACGACAGCATCACCGCATAGCAGCAGAGCAGCGCCACCGTCGTGCCCTGGGCCTGGGCCATGAAATCCAGCCGCATCACCATGAAGCAGGCGGAGACCGTCAGGATCAGCAGCCAGGCGAAGGACACCAGGGGCGTGGTGATGCCGACCAGCACGCCGGTCGCGATCAGGCCGGGCGTGTAGGCACTGAGCAGCAGGCGACTGTCGTCGCTGGTGGCGAGCGGCGCCCCGAGGTAGATGCCCGACCCGCACACCAGCGCGCAAAAGCCGCACCAGAACACCGCCGCATGCAGATCGCCCATCCGCAGCGACCGCTCGCCCTCACGCCGTTGCCGGCGCAGGCAGGCGATCGCATGCCATCCCCAGCCCAGGTGGCCCAACACGAAGCACGCCAGCCAGGGCCAGATCGCCGGCCACTCGAGGAAGGGCCACATGACCAGCAGCACGCCACCACCGGTATAGCCGTTGGACGCCGCATACCAGGGCACGACACGGAACAGGTTGCGCAACTGGCGATTGAGCAGCAGCGCTCGCGCATCCTCGCTGCCGTCGGGCAATGCCCAGCACCTGCGCAACCGCTGCCAGACCCCACGCATGGCCTGTCTCCTGTCAGGCGCAGTCTCCAAATGTGAATAAATTCACTTTAATCAGAGACTTGCAACGTGGATAGTAATCCTCGGCGGGGCCTCCAGCTCAACTGTCCAGCCGGCAATCGTCAGGGCAACGAAGCGACGGCGCATTGGCGCATTACGCGGCCTGCTCGATCCGCTCCCGCTGCGCCCGCCGGATCCTGACCGCCGCAGCCAGCCGCGCCAGCAGCTCCGCGCTGGCCTCCCAACCCAGGCAGCCGTCGGTGATGCTCTGGCCGTAGCGCAACGGTTCGCCGTCGACCAGATCCTGCCGGCCGCCGACCAGATGGCTTTCCACCATCACCCCGACGATGCGGCGCTCGCCGGCCTCGAGTTGCGAGGCGATGTCGTGGATCACCGCCGGCTGGTTGTCCGGGTTCTTGCCGCTGTTGGCGTGGCTGGCGTCGACCATCAAGCGCGCCGGCAACCCCGCCTGGGCCAGCACCTGGCTCGCCGCCTCGATGCTGGCCGCGTCGTAGTTGGGCGCCTTGCCGCCGCGCAGGATCACATGGCAATCCGGATTGCCCGCGGTGGCGGCGATCGCAGACCGGCCCTCCTTCGTCACCGCCAGGAAATGATGCGGATGCGACGCGGCGCCGACCGCGTCCACGGCGATCTTCACGTTGCCGTCGGTGCCGTTCTTGAAACCCACCGGGCAGGACAGGCCGCTGGCCATCTCGCGGTGCACCTGGCTTTCGGTGGTGCGTGCGCCGATCGCACCCCAGGCGACCAGGTCGCTGATGTACTGCGGCGAGATCGTGTCCAGGTATTCGCAGCCGGCCGGCAGGCCCAGCGCGTTGATGTCGCGCAGCAGGCCACGCGCCAGGCGCAGGCCGCGGTTGATGTCGAAGCTGCCGTCCAGCGCGGGATCGTTGATCAGGCCTTTCCAGCCCACCGTCGTGCGCGGCTTCTCGAAGTAGACGCGCATGACGATCTCCAACTCGCCCGCCAGCGCGTCGCGCAACGGCTTCAGGCGCGCGGCGTACTCCAGCGCGGAGGCGGGATCGTGGATCGAACACGGACCGATCACCACTACCAGGCGGTCGTCGAGTCCGTGCAGGATGCCGTGCAGCGCGTCGCGCGCTTCGGACACCGTCTGCGATACGGCGTCGTCGCACGGCAGCTCGCCGATGATCGCGGCGGGCGTGACCAGCTCATCGAGTTTCCTGATGCGCAGATCGTCGGTATGGGGGGCCATGGGGTTCTCCGGAGTCAATAAAAAAGCCGCCAGGTTCGCTGGCGGCTTCAAGGGGATTCTTCTGGTGTCTACCTAGAATGAACGCAGCCTCGCCACCGCCGTGGGTTCGCGGTAATACCAAAACCAAAAGCGGGCGCGGGTGGGATTCATCGGGGCGTAGAAATATCACGGCTTCCGCGGGCTGGCGAATGTTTCATCTGCAACCTGGAACCGCGGATTCAGGCTCCTGCGCGCGCCTGCATGGAACGTCGCCGACACGCCGCGCCTTGGACGTCCGCCAGACGGTGGCCGCGACGGGCCTACGCTCGCGTTGGCCCCGTTGTCGCGTCCCGCGATGCCACCGGTCCTGGTGCACCATGGCCCTGTCCCGCCGACACCTGCTCGCGGCGCCTGCCGCCCTCGCCGCCTCGGCCCTGTTGCCCGGTCCGCTGCTGGCGGCGGTCGCGGCGCAGACGCCCGCCCCGCCCGACCTCTCCGATTGGGACGCGGTGCGCGCGCAGTTCGCGCTGGATCCGGCCTACCTGCATTTCGCCTCGTTCTTCATCGCCAGCCATCCCACGCCCGTGCGCGAGGCGCTGGACGGCTATCGGCGCGCGATGGACGCCAATCCGTTCCTGTTCGTCGAACGCGCGATGTTCGAGGACGATGCGCACAACCTGCCCCTGCAGGTGTGCACCGAAGTCGCGGAGTATCTCGGCGGGCGCGCCAACGAGGTCTGCCTCACCCGCAGCACCACCGAAGGCCTCGCCCTGGTCTACCACGGGCTGCCGCTGAAGGCCGGCGATGAAGTGCTGACGACCCTCCACGACCACTACTCGCACCACGAATCGATCCGGCTGGCCACCGCGCGCGCCGGGGCTTCGATGCGCAAGATCGCATTGTTCGCCTCGTCCGCGGATGCCGGCGTCGACGAGATCGTCGGCAATCTGAAAGCGGCGATACAGCCGGCCACGCGCGTGGTCGGCATCACCTGGGTGCACTCCAGCACCGGCATCCGCCTGCCCATCCGCGAGATCGCCGCAATGCTGCGCGGCCTTCCCGACCCGCCGCTGCTGGTGGTCGACGGCGTGCACGGGCTCGGCGCTGCCGACGACACCGTCGCCACGATGGGCGCGGACTATTTCTGCGCCGGTACGCACAAGTGGATGTTCGCGCCGCGCGGCACGGGGCTGGTGTGGGCGAACGCAGCGAACTGGGGCCGCCTGCGGCCGCTGGTGCCCAATTTCACTGAGATCGAAAGCTACAACGCCTGGACGGAAGACCGTCCGCCGGCCGGGCCCGCGAACGCGGCACGGATGATGCCCGGCGGTTTCCACGCCTTCGAGCACCAGTGGGCGATGACGGCCGCCTTCCGCATGCACCGGCAGATGCAACGGCCGCGCGTGGCCGCGCGCATCACCGCGCTGAACGACCAGCTCAAACGCGGCCTGGCCGACCTGCCGAAGGTGAAGGTGCACACGCCGCGCGCCGCCGCGTTGTCGGCGGGCCTTGTCGCCTTCGAAATCGACGGCATGGGCCCCACCGACATCGTGAAGCAATTGCTCGCGCGGCGCATCGTCGCCAGCACCAGTCCCTACGCCATCAGCTACGCGCGATTGGCGCCGAGCCTGGTGAATACGCCCGCCGAAGTCGACGAAGCCTTGCGCGCGGTGCGCGCGCTCGCCACCTGAACACACCGGGCCGGCGCGTCCGCCGAGCGGTGGCCCCTCCGCCGGACATTGCGCGTTGGTCCCTGATGCGGTCGTCGTAAAGCGACCCACCGCTTCCTTCGCCCCGACCGGACCGTCATGCCCCCGAACGACGCTTCCCCCCGCCCGCTGGACGACATGTTCGGCGAGGTCTACCAGGAACTGCGCCGGCTGGCGCACAAGCAACGGTTCCCCCGCGACGGCGCCACGCTGGACACCACGGCGCTGGTGCACGAGCTGTACCTGCAGATGAGCCACCAGCAACCGCAGTTCACCCACACCCGGCAGTTCTACGCGTATGCGGCGCGCGCCATGCGGCACATGCTGGTCGACCGTGCGCGCGAGCGCGCACGCATCAAGCACGGGGGCGACCTGCGCCGCACCGACTACCGGGACACCCTGGCCGGGCAGGTGACGATCGACCCCCAGCACGCACTGGAGCTGGACCAGGCGCTGCGTCGCCTGGCGCTGGACGATGCGCGCGCCGCCGAGGTGGTCGAACTGCATTACTTCGCCGGGCTGCCGCTGGAGCGCATCGCCGAACTCTGTGAACTGAGCGTGCGCACCGTCTATCGCGACTGGCAGTACGCGCGGGCGTTCCTCGGAGCCCAGCTGGCCGCTTGAGCGCGCCGGCATGTCAGGGTCGGGCCCCGAAAGACGCTTGATGGCAGACCCTTTCCCGCAGACACACGCCATGCCTTCCCTGCGCCAGTCGTTCGATGCGGTCGTGGACCTGCCTGCGGAGGCACGTCGCGACTGGATGGACCGGCACTGCCCCGACCCGACCGACCGTCGCCACCTGGAAGCGCTGCTCGCCGCGCACGCGCGCACCGAACCCGTCCTGCTCGACACCCCTGTCGCCGCGCTGATCGAGGCGATGAAGGCGGACGATGCGCGCCCGCCGCACGCGTGGATCGGCGAGCGCATCGGCGCCTTCAGGCTGATCAGTCCGCTCGGCCAGGGCGGCATGGCCAGCGTGTTCCTCGCCGAACGCGAGGACGTCGATTTCCAGCAACGGGTCGCGGTCAAGCTCTTGCGGCGCGGACCGTACTCCGAACTGCAGCAGCAACTGTTCCGGCGCGAACGGCAGACGCTGGCGGCGCTCGCGCACCCGGCCATCGCGCGCCTGATCGACGGCGGCGTGACCGACGAAGGCGTGCCTTATCTGGTCATGGATCATGTGGATGGGCTGCCCATCACCCGCCATGCGGACGTGCACGCCCTGGCGCTGGGCGCGCGACTGAAGCTGCTGTGCGATGTCTGCCGGGCGGTCGAGGCCGCGCACCGGCAACTGGTTGTCCACTGCGACCTCAAGCCTTCCAACATCCTGGTGACGAGCGAAGGCGCGCCCCGCCTGCTGGATTTCGGCGTGGCGCGCCTGATCGATGCCACCGGCGATGGCGAGGGAGCCGCGGCCATCGGCCTGACGCCCGGATACGCCGCGCCCGAGCAGTACACCGGCGCTGCGGTCACCACGGCCACGGACGTATACGCGCTGGGCGTGCTGATGCACGAGCTGCTCAGCGGCGAACGCCCCGGCGAAACCCTCGACCCGCGCACCGTAGCGAAGGGCGATCTGGGCGCCATCCTGGCGAAAGCGACCGCGACCGATCCCGCCCACCGATACGCGTCGGCGGGCGACCTGGCCGACGATCTCGAACACCATCTGCGCCACGAGCCGGTCCGTGCGCGTGCGCCTTCGCCGCTCCACCGCATGCGCCTGTTCGCCCGACGCCATCGCGGTGGCGTCGCCGTCGCCACCCTGCTGATGGCCGCCGTGCTCTCCAGCCTGTCGGCGGCGCTGTGGCAGGCGCATACGGCACGCCTGGCCGCCGCGGAAGCGCAGGAGCAGGCCTGGCGTGCGCGCCACGAAGCGCAGCGTGCGAATGCGGTGCGCGACCTGCTGGTGCAGTTGTTCGAGAACGAAGTGCCGAAGGGGCCGCGCAGCACGCTGCCGGATACCGCCACGCTGCTGCAGCGCGGTGCCGAGCGCGCACGCACCGACCTGGTCGCGACGCCGGCCCTGCAGGTGGAGATGCTGGTGGTCATCGCGCGCATCTACGACGAGATGTCCCGCTACGACGACGCGCGTCCGCTGCTGGCAAGCGCCGTCGCCACGGCGCGCACCCTCCCCGCGCGCGATCATGCCGCGCTGGGGATGGCGCTCAGCCAGCAGGGACAGCTGGCTTCCAGCGAGAAGGACTATCCGGCGGCACTCGCGCTGTTGAACGAAGCGCTCACGGTCCAGCGCGGCGTCGATCCGCAGGGGCTCGCCGCGGCGTTGACCTACCATCGCCGCGCGATCGTCCACAGCGAAGTCGACGAGCATCAGGCGGCCATCGCCGACCACCTGACCGCGATCCGCATCCAGCAGGCGCGGCTGACACCCCGCGATCCGCGCCTGGTCCGCAGCTACGGCGCGCTCGGTACCGCCTACACGCGCGCGCACCAACCGGGCCAGGCGGTGCGTTGGCAACGGCATGCGCTGACGTTGACGCGCGCAGCGTACGGCGACGAGCACCCCGAGACGTCGCGGCGGCTCAGCAACTACGGCATCGCCCTGATGGCCGCGGGCCGGATGTCCGAGGCCGAAGCCCCGCTGGAGGAAGCGGTCGCCATCGCCCGCCGCATCTATCGCGGACCGAATGCGGACGTGGCCCCGCGCGTGCACAACCTCGGCGGCGTCTACCTGGCGCTCGGCCGCCTGGACGAGGCCGAGCGGCTGTTGCGCGAAGCGCTCGACATCGAGCATGCGATCGGCCGCGAGCGTGCGCCCGGTATCGGCTTCTCGCTGGCGAAGCTGTCCCGCATCCAGGAACTGCGCGGCGACCTGGCGGGCGCGCGTGCGCTGGCCGACGCGGCACGCGCGCAACTCGACAAGGTACTGCCGCCCACGCACGAACAGCGGCTCGATGCCGAGTTGCGTGTCATGCGCCTGCAGCTGGTGGCAGGGTTGCATCGCGACCTGCGCGAGGACGCCATCGATCTGCAGCGGCGGGCCGGTGCGCTGAAGGAGCCGTATCTGTCGGCCACCGCGTTGTACGTGCGCGCCCTGGCGCACGCGCGACAAGGCGAGGATGCGCGCGCCATCTCGATGATCCGGCAGGCGCTGCAGATCAGCGCGCGCCCGCGCGCGTTCCCGCACGACCTGATCGCCTGGTACGCCACGCTGGCGCACCTGTACGAGCGCGTGGGCGATCCTGCGGCCGCGGCGCGCGCGCGCCGCGACGGCGTCGCGTTCGCCGACCGCATGGAGATCCCCGGGACGCATCCTGCGCGCCGCGCATTGGTAGCCCCTGCAACCGTCACGATGACCAACGCCCCCTGAACCATCATGCGGCGCATGTCAGTGGGCATCGCCGGAAAGCGCTCGTTTCTGTGAACCCCAAGCAGAGACCGGACTTCCCATGTTGCTTTCCCGCCACGCCGCGCCCACCGCCGAAACGCTTGCCGACGCTTCCACCCCCTCCGCCGCCGTCGCACGCCGCACCGATCCCGAAAGCGTACCTCCGCCTGCCGCCGCGCCGCGCCGCTGGACACGTGCCGTGCAACGCCTGGCCGGCCTGCTGGCGCCCCGCCATGCGGCGCGCCGGGGACTGCTGCGGCTCGATGACGAAACCGCCTTCGCCGGCTGCCCACGTGGCATCGAAGGCTGCCCGGAACACCGGGAAACGCTGGCGTTGCGTGGCCGGCGCGTGCAGATGGTGTGCTGGGGCGATCCGCGTCGCCAGCCCTACGTGCTGCTGCCGCCGCTCGATGCGACGGGACGCGACGCGATGGGGGGCTGGGTGCGTGCCCTGACCGCGCAGGGGTATGCGGTCGTGGCCTTCGCGCGCGAGGGCCGAACGGTCGCCACGCAGACATCCACCCTGCTGGAAACCACCGGCGACATGCTTGAAGTGGGCCGTCGCTGCGGCGAAGCGGCCGCGGTCATCGGCCACTCACTCGGCGCCATGTCGGTCATGCTCGCGCTGCACCAGGGCCTGCGTGCGAAGCGCGCGATCCTCGTCTCCGCGCAGGCCGACCCGCGCGCCGCGCTGCAGCGCTTCGTCGATCGTTCCGGCATGGGGCCGCGCGTCGGCGCACGCATGCTGGCGCTGCTTGAATCCCGCATCGGCCAGGGCCTGGATGCGCTGCAGGCGCATCGCATCGCGCCCGCCATCGGTATCCCGGTGCTGGTCGTGCACGACCTGCTGGACGACGAGGTGCCGTGGGACGAAGGCGAGCGCTTCGCCCGCCACCTGACCGCTGCGCGGCTGCTGACCACGCTCGACCTCGGCCACCATGGCGTACTGAACGATCCGACGGTGCTGAAGGACTGCGTGCGCTTCCTGAAGGGCGAAGCGATCGGCGACAGGGTGGTGTCGTCGCCGAACCTTCCCTACGGTCTCGGCTGACGTGGTGCCGGCGCCGCGTCGCCGCCGCGACGGCGCTGCGCCCGCCTGCGTCGTCCGGTTCCGCCACGCGCGCCGGCTCTCCGGCGACGATGCCGGCGACGACCTGGCGGGCCTCTGCCTGCGCGGCGGCCGCGGGATGCATGCACCGCTGCCGCGCAGCGGATGCACCCTCGTCATCGTCCTGCGGGGCACCGTGGAGGTCGAGACGGACGATGGCGTGTTCCGTCTCGCCGGGCGCCGGTTCCTCGCCTTGCCGGGCGATGCGCCGCGGCGCCTGCTCGCAGGTCCGGGCGCCGACTGGGTGCTCGTGCATGTCCCCGTGCGCTGGGCACAGGCCCTGTCGGATCCGACGGAGCGCCTGGGCCTGGCATCACCCCTGCTGCTGCCCGCCGCATTGCCGATGGACCGCCCGATGCTGCAAAGGCTGTCGACGCTGCTGCACTCCGCGCCGCACCCCTGCGACAGGGAATCGGGGGGTGAACTGGCCGGCCTGGTTTTGGCCGCGCGCGATGCGCAGTCCCGCGCGGCGGACTGGGTGGAGCGCGCCTACGGTCGCAGCGAACGGCATCGACGCGCCGTCGTCGCGCGCCTGCTGACGGCGCGCAACCGCATCCTCAATGCGCCTTTCGATGCGCACGACCTGCGCGCACTGGCCGAGGCGGCGCGCTACTCGCCTTCGCACTTCCTGCGTTCGTTCCGCGATGTGTTCGGAATGACGCCGCACGACCTGCTCACCCAGACCCGCCTGCTGCGCGCGTGCGCGCTGATCCAGGACGGCCGCCTGGCGATCTGCGAGATCGCCGCCCGCGTCGGCTACGAGAGCCGGCATGCGTTCTCGCGTTCGTTCAAGCGCGCGACCGGGGTCACCGCGACCCGCTTCCGTACCGTGGGCGGCGCCCGCTGAGCCATCCCCAAAGCACGATAGACGTACCCGCGCACCGCGACGACGGACATCGCCCCCCGCGCGCATCGGGCGAGACTGGCGGCACAACATGCATCGCACACGACTGCGCACCGGGTCTCTCTCCCCGGTGCGCTTTTTTTTCGGCATGGAAAGGCCGCGCCCTCGCGGACGCGGCCGGCGGGACCGCTGCGGGCGGCTCAGAACTTCTGCTGGTACTTCAGGTAGACGAACCGTCCGATGTCGTAACCGCCGTAGTACGAGTAGCCCGAGCTCGGCTGCGAATACATCGGCGGCCCGTAGCGCTCGAACACATTGTTGGCGCCGAGCGAGATCGTCGCATTCCAGGGTGCCTGGTAGCGGACCTGCACGTCATGGAAGGTCGTCGAAGGGCGCTCGTGCATCCGCAGGACCTCGCCTCCCGTCCATGGCGCGCTGTAGTCGGGCAGGCTGCAGATGTCGTCGAAGGAACAGCGCTCCTTGAGCCCCGAGTAGTACCGCATGCCCCAGGAGGCGCCCCAGCTTCCGTGCTCCCACCCGAGGTTGAGGTTCGAACGCAGGCGGAAGTTCGCGCCTGTGCCGATCGACAGGCCATTCAACTGCTGCGGCGGGTTGTCCTCGAGCGCGTCGGTCTTGAGTTCCAGCTTGCTGATGTAAGTACTCAGCCAGCTTGCGCTGAAGGTGCCCCACGGAGTCGCACGGCGATAGTTGACGTCGAAGTCGAACCCCTCGGTCTCGACATGGCCCACGTTGATCGGCGTGGTGATGAACGAGAGGATCTCGCCGGTCGCCGCATCGCGCTCGAAGCGCGAACCCGTCGACGCGTCGCAACGCGCCTCGATCCCCCGCAGGTAGCAATCGTCCAGCACCTGCGTCTCGGTGTCGGCCACGATCGTGTTCTCGATGCGGATCGTCCACCAGTCCAGCGACACGTTCAGGCCCGGCGCGAACGAGGGACTGAACACCACGCCCAGCGTCACCGATTCGGAGGTTTCCGGGGTCAGATCCGGATTCGAACCCGCCACGAAGGGGATCGGCGACTGCGTGCCCGGCCCGTTGGCGATGCCGTCGGCGTCATTGGCGGGCTGCCGGAAGTCGACCGGTACGTCCTGCAGACAACGCGCGTTGCCGCGCGCCGCGCCGAACGAGGTGTCGCACGGATCCGTGTAGAACGAGAACGTCTGCGAGGCGCCGCCGTACAGATTGCTGACATCCGGCGCGCGGAAGCCTTCGGCCCAGGTGCTGCGGACCAGCAGCGAATCGACGGGCTTCCATTTCAGCCCCAGCTTGCTGTTGGTGGTGTCGCCGAACGTGTCGTAGTCCGAATAGCGCGTCGCCGCGCTGAGCGTCAGCTCGCGGGCCAGCGGCATGCCGGACAGCAGCGGCACCTGCACCTCGGCATAGATCTCGTCGAGGCTGTAACCGCCCGCCGTCGGCCCGGCGGCGAGATCGGTGGAGCCGCCCGACTGGGCCAACGCGTCGGGCGAGAACTCGCCGTACTCCTTGCGGTGCTCCACGCCCAGCGCGATCGCCAGGTCGCCGGCGGGCAGCGTCGCCAGCGTGCCGGTGATGTTGGCGAAATAGTCCTGGGTCTTCGTCATCGAGACGGCCTGGCCGACCGGGAAGATGAACTGCCTGACCGCCGGATCCGTCGCCGAGCCGTCGCCCGGGCCGCCGTACCCGAACGGAAGGAGCGGGTTCCATGGCGTGCATTCGCCCTGGCTGGTACCGAGCGGGATCGGGTTGTCCGGTGTCCCGCACTGGACCACGCCCTGGCTGTTGAGGAACGAAGGCCCCACCGCCATGCGCACCGCGGCCAGATTGAGGTTGCCGGTGCCGACCTGCACGCCCTTGTTCTGGTTGTAGAGGTAGCCCACATCCCAGTCCCAGCTGCGTCCGGCCAGGTCGAAGTACCCCGACAGCGTGCCGCTGAAGCGATAGGTGCTGAGCGAAAGGCGGTTCTCGCGCGGCACTTCCCAGCCGCGGCGGGTGAAGTGCACGGCGGTGGGATCCGCGTCGCCGCTCTGGTTGCCGACGGGGTTGTAGTAGCTGTCGATCGACATCGGCGTATCGAACGCCTGCGATGAGTACGGATAGCCCGCATTGCGCGAGAACGAGGCGCGGTCCGTGTAGAGCATGTCGCCGGCGAAGCGGACGCGGTCGCTGAGCGCGTAGTCGAGGTTGACGAATACGGACTTGCGTTCGATGCCCGCCAGCAGCGTGGACTGCTGGACCGGCAGCGAGAAATCGGTATCGCCCAGCGCGCGGTAGCTGTCCAGGTCGCGCGGATCGAGTCCGGGCGTCTCGCGCCGCAGCGTGAAGTTGCCGCGCCCCGGGACGATCAGGCGGCCGTACTGCGTGGTTCCGCTTTCGCCGCCCGGCCTCGGTGCCCGGCCTTCGCCCATCGGGAAGCGGTTCGCCGAAAACCAGCGGTCCGTGGCCCACACCGGATCCTCCTCCGTGTACTCCGCGCCGACGGTCACCGAGCCGCGGTCGCCGCTGAAACCGGCGATCAGGTCCAGGACCGTGCGCTGGCCGTCGCCCTGCGCGTACTGGCCGCCGTAGACGCTGGCCTGCATGCCATCCATGTTGCGCCGGGTGATCAGGTTGACGACGCCAGCGATCGCATCGGAGCCGTACAGCGTGGATGCGCCGTCCTTCAGCACCTCGATCCGTTCGATCATCGCCGCCGGGATCTGCGAGAGATCCTGGAAGCCGCCGGTGGTGATGCCCAGCCGCTTCCCGTTGACCAGCACCAGGGTGCGGTTGGGGCCGAGGTTGCGCAGATCGATGTACGCACCGCCCACCGCCTCGCCCGCGGCCAGCGGCGTGATCCGGCTCACCGCCGGACTGCCCGCGCTGGTGATGTTCTGCAGGATGTCGGCGACGGAATTGAAGCCCTGCTTCTGGATGTCCTCGCGCGAGATCACCAGCACCGGCGCAGCGGTCTCCACATCCACCTGGCGGATGCGCGAACCGGTCACCTCGATGCGGTCCAGGGTGGTGGGCGCCGTGCCGGAAGGCGCCGGCGCCTCCTGCGCGTGGGCCGCCGCCGCGGTGGCCGCGCACGCGACCAGGGCGACGCGGATCGCGTCGCGCAATGCATGTCGTTTCATCTGAATCCCTCTCCTCGATGGCTGTCGTTCGCGTCGTGTTCGGTGAAAACATCGTTAAGCACCGAAGGTCGTACGCTACGGAGCGGGTCCGGCGGAAAGGTGTCCCGCGCGCGGCTTTGCGGGAACGCTTGTTGCGGTGTCGCGATGCGCATATCGCGGAAAACGAAAGGCCCCGCATCGCTGCGGGGCCTTTCCTGGAACGGTGAAGCCGGACGCGGGGACTTAGAAGTCCATGCCACCCATGCCGCCCATGCCACCGCCGGCCGGCATCGCCGGCTCGTCCTTCTTCGGAGCCTCGGCCACCATCGCTTCGGTGGTGATCATCAGGCCCGCGATCGAGGCGGCGTTCTGCAGCGCGGAGCGCGTGACCTTGGTCGGGTCCAGGAT
>Ga0247823_10003023_pt1 | contig 13733 bp, 10 predicted proteins | sample 13C_PalmiticAcid_2_FD_192426 | JGI IMG/M metagenome (GOLD analysis project Ga0247823, IMG submission 192426) | Soil microbial communities from agricultural site in Penn Yan, New York, United States - 13C_PalmiticAcid_Day30 | ecosystem: Environmental > Terrestrial > Soil > Agricultural land...
CGCCCCGCTGGTGGAACCGGTACGGCCCGCAGGGGCCGCTCTCGGGCAGCACCTCGGTGTCCCACGAGTAGTACTGGCGGTAGCTGTGCATCGTCCACGAGAGCCCGAGGTCGTTCAGCACCTGCATCAGGTCGCCGAGCCACTCGACCCCGTCGAGCACCACGCGGCCCGACGCATCGCGCCGCGGCACCCAGCGGCCGTCCGGCCCGCGTGACCAGCCCGCCCACCCCGCCGCGCCGAACTCGCCCAGGTACACCGGTGCGCCGGTGCGGGCCATGAAGTCGGCGAGCGGTTTCATCGCCGCCTTCATCTGCGCGGGCGACCCCGTGTACGCCAGCGTGCCCTGCGGGTACTTGCCCACGCAGATGTTCTGGTGCGTGAAGGCGAACGGCTCGTAGTAGTGGTCGCTGTAGATCACGCGCGGGTCGGGCAGCGGCACGAGCGACCCGTAGGCCTCGGCCCAGTCGCCGTTGGGAAACAGGCCGATCTCGTGGACCACCCACGTGCGCTCCGCGTCGGGCACACCGGCCGCGTCCTCGCCGGCGCGCAGCGCGGCGGTCAGGTCGATCGACAGGCTGCGCCATTGCGACGCGGGCAGGTTGCCGATGCCCCGGCGAGTCTCGAAAGGTTCGTTGACGAGGTCGTACGCCCAGATGTGCGCGCGCAGCGGCCCCAGCCGCTCGCCCAGTTCGCGCATGCCGCGCAGGAAATCGCGGCGCAGGCGCAGGTTCACCCACGCGGCGGGCCGTTCGGTGAGCGCCAGCGCGGGCGTCGGCGGCTCGACCAGCACCACGAGCTTCATGCCCGCCGCACCGGCCGCGCGCACCGCCTGCTCGGCCTCGTCGAGGATCACCGGCCACGCGTCGCGCCAGAACGCCTCGGGCTCGACCGTGGTCGGCGTGAGCATGGCGCCGTCCGGCACGAGGCGGCAGTCGGCGCGTGTGGCGCGCGACACCGTGGCGATGCCGACGCGGGCGATGTCGGCGCCCCAGTCCTTCAGGTTGCGCAGGCTGTCGGAACGGTCGCGCGGGCGCGGGCACTCGCGGCCGCGCCAGTCGCGTGCCGGCCGGGGCAGCAGCTCGGCCATGGTCGGGGCCGTCATGCCCCGCGCGGGCCAGGGCGACGGCCGCAGGCGCGGATCACGGCGCGGGGCCGACGAGGGCGCGGCCTCCGGATCGTCCACCGGCGTCACGCGGATGTCCGACATGCCGAAGGCCTGTCCGGGGCGGGCGGCCACGAGGTTGATCGTGACCGGCTGGCCCGACGCGTTGAAGCGCCACACCAGGGGCGTGTCGCGGTCGCCAGGGCCCCGCTGCGCCATGTCCATCGTCAGGTGGCGGCTGCCGCCCGCCGGACCGGTGAGCAGGGCCGCATCGACCGCGCCGCGCGTGTGCATCGCCAGTTCGTACCGGCCCGCGGGCAGCGCGAAGGTGCGGCCGAGGCGCGCGGCGCCGCCGTCCGGGCCTTGCACCGAGACACGGCCCGCCTCGCCCGCCACCACGCGCGTGCCGGCACCGGGTGACCAGGCGTCGCCGCCGGTGGCCCGGGGCGCGTCGAGCGTGAGCGGTGCGCGTGTGTCGGGCATCCGCTCGAGGCGCAGCCACTGCAGTCCGCCACCCCACACTTCGAGCGTCGCGTGCGCCTGCCGCGCCGCATCCCAGGAGAACTCGAGCTGGTTCACGATCGGCGTCTCGGCCTCGAGGTTGACGACCCGCGACTTGGCCGCGAACGACCGCTCGCCGAACCCGTTGCGCACCCGCACCAGCGGCCCGGCCCCCGCGGCGGTCAGCACGTAGCGGCCGGTGCGCAGCGGGTTCGCGCTGGTGGCGTTCAGCACGAGGTAGACCTTCGAATCGAGCTTCGCGCCGGTCACCCCGAACCCGTTCGGGCCGCACACGGCGCGCGCGTCGCGGTCGTTCGGGTCGAGGTGCACGCCCCAGCCGGCCGGCAGCGCGGGCGCCTTGCGGGCGCGGCCCTCGCACAGCGCCGTGAAGTCCACTTCGATGGTTTCGAACGCCGGCGCCTTCGCAGGGACCCCGGCGGCGACGGACAGGAGGACGGCGAAGAGGACGGCGCCACGGGACGGTCGCAGGTGCATGGGGCCCGATGCTCGGTGCCGGCCGTGAACCGCTCGTGACATGCGGGATGGTGTGCCTCACCCCTGTTCCGGGGGGTGCCGGGGCTCGTGCGGCCCCCTCCGTGATCCGTTCGGACCATGCCCCGCATGTGCCGAACGAACGAGGCCGAGACGGTGTCCGGCGCCCTGGCGCGGTGCGGCCCACCTGACGCGGTGCTGTCATTTCGCCTTCCTAGACTGCCGTGGCTCGAACGACTGCCGATTTGCGCCCGGGCGTCGACGGCGTCGCCCGCGGGGCGATGCCGCGCACCCGGCACTGGAGACGATTCCCCATGACCCGCCCGCTTTCCTTCCACCTCGCCCGCCCTTCCCGCGCCCTGACCCATCGCATCCCGCTCGCCGCCATGGCCGCCGGACTGCTGATGCTGTCGGCCTGCGGCAACTCGTCGACGCCGTCGTCGTCGCCGTCCCAGGTCGCGGCCCGCGTGAACAAGGAAGAGATCTCGGTGCACCAGATCAACTTCGTGCTGCAGCGCCAGCAGGGCCTGAAGCCGGAACAGACCGAGGCGGCGAGCCGCCAGGTGCTCGAGCGCCTGATCGACCAGCAGGTGGCCGTGCAGAAGGCCGAGGAACTCAAGCTCGACCGCGAGCCGCGCGTCGTGCAGGCGCTGGCCGCCGCACGCGACGAGATCGTCGCGCGCGCCTACCTCGAGCGCATCGCGGAACATGCCGCGAAGCCCACGCCGGAGGAGGTGCTCGCCTACTACGACGGCAAGCCCGGCCTCTTCAAGGCCCGCCGCGTCTACTCGCTCCAGGAACTGCAGGTGCAGGCCTCCGGCGACACACTCGCCCAGCTGCGCGAGAAGGTGCAGGGCGCGAAGTCGATCCAGGAAGTCACCGACTTCATCCGCGACAACAAGCTGCCGGCACGTGCCAGCCAGAACACCGCGCCCGCCGAGAGCCTGCCCCTCGCGCTGGTGGAGCAGTTCTCGAAGATGAAGCCGGGCAACGCGATCTTCCTGCCGGCGCCGGGCGGCGCCCGCATCGTCGTCGTGGCCGCGGCCCAGGACGCGCCGAAGTCCCTCGACGTGGCCAAGCCGCTGATCGAGACCGCGCTGCTGAGCGAGCGCCGCCGCGAGGCGGTCGCGAACGACCTGAAGTCCCTGCGCCAGAGCGGCAAGGTCGAGTACGTCGGCCGCTTCGCCGAAGCCGCCGCGAGCGGCGTGCCGGCCGCCGAGCCGTCGCAGGCGGCCGCCTCCGCCGCGCCTGTGGACGCCGCGCCGCCGCTGGCCGCCGCCTCGTCGGCCGACGTCGACACCGCGATGGTCAACCGCGGACTGGCCGGCCTGAAATGATCGCCATCGTCTCCCGCGGGCTGCGCCGCCTCGGCGCCGCCTCGCTTGCGCTGTGCCTCGCCGGCGCGGCCTGGGCGGCCGACACCGCGCGCGACTACGTCATCGGCGAAGGCGACGTGGTGCGCATCGCGGTGTTCCAGAGCCCCGACCTGTCCCTCGAGTCCCGCGTGAGCGAGTCCGGCACGCTGTCGTACCCGCTGCTGGGCCAGGTGAAGCTGGGCGGCCTGTCGGTCAACCAGGCCGAACGGCTGATCGCGACCGGCCTGCGCGACGGAAACTTCGTCAAGCAGCCCCAGGTCATGCTGACGGTGGTGCAGATCCGCGGCAACCAGGTCTCCGTGCTCGGGCAGTTCAACCGGCCCGGCCGCTACCCCATCGAGGTCACCGGCCTGCGCCTGTCGGAGCTCGTCGCGCTGGCCGGCGGCATCGCGCCCGCCGGCAGCGACATCGTGACGCTGACCGGCTTCCGCGACGACAAGCCCTACCGCTTCGAGATCGACCTGCCGTCGCTCACGCGCGACCGCTCGCTGGATCCGGTCGTGCGCAACAGCGACGTCGTGTTCGTGGACCGCATGGCCACCGTCTACATCTACGGCGAGGTGCAGCGCCCCGGCCCGCTGCGCCTGGAACGCGAGATGAACGTGATGCAGGCGCTCGCGAGCGGCGGCGGGCTCACGCTGCGCGGCACCGACCGCGGCATGCGGATCCACCGCCGCGGCCCGGACGGCAAGACGGAAGTGGTCGAACCCGGCATGGACGACAAGCTCCGGGAAGGCGACGTGCTGTACGTGCGCGAGAGCCTGTTCTGACCCATCGACCCACCGAGAGAACACCGTGACCTTCCGCCAGTTCCTGACCATTCTCCACGCCCGGTGGAAGCTCGCCTCGGGCATGCTGCTGCTCGCGATCGGGGTCGCCGTCGCCATCGCGCTCCTGCTGCCCCGCCAGTACACCGCCACGGCGTCCATCGTGCTCGACGTGCGGTCCCCGGACCCGATCGCCGGCGTGCTGTCGCCCGCGCTCGCCAGCGCCGCCTACACCTCCACCCAGGTGGACATCATCGAGAGCGAACGGGTCGCGCTGCGGGTCGTGCGCACGCTCAAGATGACCGAGAACCCGAGCATGCGCGCCCTGTGGGAGGAAGGCACCGGCAGCGCCGGCAGCTTCGAGGTGTGGCTCGCGAACCTGCTGCTGCGCAGCCTCGACGTGAAGCCCTCGCACGAGTCGAACATCCTGCAGGTCAACTTCAAGTCGGTCGATCCGCGCTTCTCCGCGGTGGTGGCCAACGCCTTCGTGAAGGCCTACATCGACACCACGCTCGAACTGCGCGTGGACCCCGCGCGCCAGTACGCGAACTTCTTCGACGGGCGGGCCAAGGAGCTGCTGGGCGAGGTCGAGAAGGCGCAGGCGCGGCTGTCGGCCTACCAGAAGGAACACGGCATCCTCGGCAACGACGAGCGCCTCGACGTCGAGACGGCGCGCCTGTCCGAACTGTCGTCGCAGCTCGTGGGCCTGCAGTCCCTCACCGCCGACGGCCGCAGCCGCACGGCCGCCGCCCGCAGCAACCCGGACCAGCTGCAGGACGTGCTGTCGAACCCGGTGGTCTCCGGCCTGCGCACCGAGCTGACCCGCCAGGACGCGCGCCTGCAGGAGCTGACCACCCGCTACGCCGACCAGCACCCGCAGGTGATCGAACTGCGCGCGAGCATCGCCGACCTGAAGGCGAACCTCGCGCGGGAGACCGCGCGCCTGTCGGGCAGCGTGGGGGTCAGCAGCGGCATCAACCATGCCCGCGAGGCCGAGGTGCGCACCGCGCTCGAGGCCCAGCGCGGCCTGGTGCTGCGCATGAAGGAACAGCGCGACGAGATGGCCGTGCTCCAGCGCGAGCTCGAACACGCCACCCGGGCCTACGACGGCGTGATGACCCGGCTCAACCAGACCAGCCTCGAAAGCCAGAGCACGCAGACCAATGCGGCGGTGCTCGTCCCGGCCACCGAACCGCCGAAGCCGTCGTCACCGCAGCGGGTGCTGATCGTGCTGATCGGCATCTTCACGGGCCTCCTCCTCGCGGTGGCGTCGGCGCTGCTCGCCGAGTCGGTCGACCGCCGCGTGCGCACCGTCGACGACATCTCGCGCGATCTCGGCCTGCCGGCGCTCGGCCGCATGCTGGGCAAGGAGGGCCGGACGTGGTTCGGGCGGCGCAAGCGCCACCTGCTGCCGCCCCGGATCCTCGGCCGCCTCCCGAAGCTCGCCTCCAGGTGATCGCCATGCACCGCGACATTCCGAACCAGCTCGACGCGCAGCCCACCCCCGACCCGGGCGCCGGCAGCGTCGACCCCGGCACCCCCATCGGCGACATCATCCGGCGCTTCCGCAACCTCGATGCGCCCCAGGTGGAATCGATCCTCGCGCACCAGCGCGACCATGGCACGCGATTCGGGGAATCCGCCGTCGCGCTCGGCCTCGCGTCCGACGACGACGTCGTCTACGCGCTGTCGCAGCAGTTCAGCTACCCGTACGCCCCGGCCGGCACGCCGTCGTTCAACGACGAGCTGGTCGTCGCGTCGCGCCCCTTCTCCCCGCAGGCCGAGGCCTTCCGCGGCACGCGCGCCCAGTTGCTGATGCGCCTGAACGCGAGCAAGCAGCCGCGCCGCGCGCTGGCGGTGATCAGCGCGAACAGCGGCGACGGCAAGACCTACTTCGCCGCGAACATCGCCACGGCCTTCAGCCAGCTGCGCGGCCGCACGCTGCTGATCGACGGCGACCTGCGCAACCCGCGGCTGCACCAGCTGTTCGGGGTCGGGCACACGAGCGGGCTCTCCAACGTGCTGTCCGGCCGTTCGGAGTCCCAGATCATCCATGCGGTGCCGCACCTGCCGAACCTGTTCGTGCTGCCGGTGGGCACGGTGCCGCCGAACCCGCTCGAACTGCTCGAAGGGCCGGGCCTCAGCCTGCTGCTGGACGAGGTGGTGCAGAAGTTCGACCACGTCGTGATCGACACGCCGGCCTTCTCGTTCGGCATGGACGGTCCGGTGATCGCCGCGAAGTGCGGCGCCGCGGTGGTCGTGGCGCGCCGCGGGTTCAGCCAGGTCGACGCCATCCGCGACCTGATCGCCTCGGTGTCGGAAAGCCCCGCGGAACTGGCCGGAGTGATCCTCAATGAGTTCTAGCACCCTCCCCGCCCGCGGCCTGCCGGGCGCGTCCCGCCCCGGGCTCCTGCCCCCGTCGATCCTGTGGGCCGGGCTCGCGCTGCTCGTGCTGCCCACGCTCTGGAAACTGGTGGACGGCCCGTGGGCCGGCGAGTCGCAGGGCCACGGGCCCATCATCCTCGGGGTGTCGCTCTGGCTGCTGTGGAGCCGCCGCGGCGAGATCCTCGCGCTGGACTACCGCCCGGCCCGCTGGACGGGCGGCGTGCTGCTGGCGACCTCGCTGCTCGCCTACGTGGTCGGACGGTCGCAGGCGATCATCCAGTTCGAGGTGGGCGCGCTCATCGGCGCGGCGGCCGCGCTGCTGCTGCTCGCCCGCGGCTGGGCGGCGCTGCGCCTCGCCGCGTTCCCGCTCGCGTTCATGCTGTTCCTCGTCCCGCTGCCGGGGGTGGTCGCCCAGGCCGCCACCGTGCCGCTGAAGCTGGCCGTGTCGTGGGCCACCGAACACCTGCTGCACGTGATGGGCTACCCGGTGGCCCGCAGCGGCGTGATCCTGATGATGGGGCAGTACCAGCTGCTGGTGGCCGATGCCTGCGCAGGACTGACCTCGATCTTCACGCTCGAATGCCTGGGCCTGCTGTACCTCAACGTGGTGGGCCACGCCTCCGCGTTGCGCAACAGCATCCTCGCCGTGCTCATCATCCCGATCTCGTTCGTCGCGAACGTGGTGCGGGTCGTGATCCTGTCGCTCGTCACCTACCACTTCGGGGACGCCGCCGGCCAGGGCTTCATCCACGGGTTCGCCGGCATCGTGCTGTTCGCGGTGGCGACCGTGCTGATGGTCGCGACGGACACCGCGGTCGGTGTCCTCCTCGCACGGAGGCGTGCACGATGAACACCGCCGTCCAGCCGCTCCCGCCCGAGCGCCGGCGGCTGCCTGCCGCCGCGGCCTGGGCCATCGCGCTCGCGATGGCGGTGGCGCCCCTCGCGTCCGAACTGCTGCGGCCGTCCGAACGCACGTCGGACATCCACGGCGCCATCGACCTCGCGCGGCAGGTTCCCACGTCCTTCGGCGTGTGGCGGGAGGACAAGTCCGTGACCCCGGTGCTGCCCGACCCCGCGATGCAGGCCACGCTCGACGCCACGTACTCGCAGGTGCTCGCGCGCACCTTCATCAACGACCGCGGCCAGCGCGTGATGCTGTCCATCGCCTACGGCAACGACCAGAACTCCGAGGCCACGGCCGTGCACCGCCCGGAGTTCTGCTACCGCGCCCAGGGCTTCGACATCCGCGACACGGGCACCTCGACCGTGGCACTGCCCTCGTCGACGCTGACCGTGCAGCGGCTCGTGGGCACCATGGGCCCGCGCCTGGAGCCCATCAGCTACTGGATCACCCTCGACGAGACCGCGACCCTGCCGGGTGTCGGCCGCAAGCTCCAGCAGATCCGCTACGGCCTGCAGGGCCTGATCGCCGACGGCATGGTGGTGCGGGTGTCCACGGTGGGCATTCCCGAGGCCGCCTCGTTCCCGCTGCAGGAACGGTTCATCGCCGAGCTGCGCGAGGGCATGCCCGAGGCGCTGCGCCGCCGGTACTTCGGCTCTTGAGCACACCGGTCATCAGCGGGCGGCGCATCGCCGCCAGCAGCATCACGCTGCTGCTCGAGAACGTGCTCCGTCTCGGCATGACGGCGGCCATCTCGTTCTGGATCGCCCGGTCGCTCGGGCCCGCCGAGTTCGGCATCCTCAACGCCGCCTCCGCGCTGATGGCGATCTTCCTCGCCGTGGCCGGCCTCGGCCTCGAGGTGCCCACGGTGCTGCGCCTGACCCACGAACGCGACACCGGTGCCGTGCTGGCGACCGCGATGGCGCTGAAGTCGAGCGCGGCCGTCGCCGCCTTCACGCTGGCCGCCCTGGTCGCCGCGGTGCTCAAGCACGACGACCCGCGCGCCCTCGCCGTCACGCTGATCGTCTGCCTCTCCATCCTCGGCTACGCCCCGAGCGTGTTCGACCTGTGGTTCAAGGCTCACGTGCAGGCCGCCGCACCCGCCTCCGTCCGGATGGTGTCGACGCTCGTGGCCAGCGCCGTGAAACTCGCCTGCCTGGCGCTCGACGCCGGCGTGATCGCGCTCGCCTGGACCGTCGCGTTCGAGGCGGCCCTGAGCACCCTGCTGCTGTGGCTCGCGTGGCGGCGCGCCGCGCGGCACACCGTCACCGACCCGATGAAACCCGACCGGGCGCTCGCGCGCGGCATGGTGGGCGAGAGCTGGCCCTACCTGTCCAGCAACATCGCCACGCTCGTCTACACGAAGATCGACGTGGTGCTGCTGGCGGCCTTGTCGAGCCACGCCCAGACGGGCGTCTACAGCGTCGTGCAGAAGCTGTCGGAGGTGCTGTGCATCGTGCCGGTCGCGCTGCTCGAGTCGGCGTACCCGGCCCTCGCCCGCCGGCGGCGCGCGGCCGGCGGCGACCCCGGACAGGACGGCCAGCTGCTGTTCGACCTCGCGGTGGCCGCCTCCACCCTCGCGGCCATCGCGGGCGTGATCGTCGCCGGGCCGCTGATCCGCCTCGTCTTCGGCGACGCCTATGCTGATGCGGTGCCCCTCTTCCACTGGCACGCCTGGACCTGCATCGCCATCGCACTCGCGGCCGCGCGCCACCGCTGGCTCGCCACACTCGGCCTGCAGCGCTACGCGCCGCTCGTCACCCTCATCGGGGCTGTCATCAACGTGGCACTCAACGTCCTCATGATCCCGACGTGGGGCGCCGAGGGGGCCGTGGTGGCCGCGCTGGTGGCGTACTTCACCGCGGGGTTCCTGACCTCGTTCCTGTTCGCCGAACTCCGCCCGATCGGCCGCATGCAGGCGCGCGGGCTGTGGCCGTGGTTCCGCCTCGCCCGGCTGCTGCGCGCCGCCCTCCGTCCTCCCCAGCCGCAATGACGCCCCTTCCACCCCTTCGCGTGCTGTTCGTGCACCAGTCGGCCGACCTCTACGGCAGCGACCGGGTCGTGCTCGAACTGGCGACGGCCGTGGCCGCCGCGGGTGGCGAACCGGTGGTGGTGCTGCCGGGCGGCGGCCCGCTCGTGGCCGCGCTGCAGGGCCGGGGCATCGAGACCCACGCGGTGCAGCCCCTGCAGGTGCTCAAGCTGACCCGGGCGCTGATGACCCCGGCGGGCCTGCTCCGCCTGTTGCGGGCCGTCCCCGGCGCGCTCGCGGCGATCGACGCCTGTGTCGGCGGCCGGCGCATCGACGTGGTCCATTCGAACACCCTCGCGGTGCTCGGCGGCGCGGCGTGGGCCCGCCGCCGCCGCGTGAAACACCTGTGGCACCTGCACGAGATGGTCGAACGGCCCGCGGTGGCCGCGCGGCTGTTCCCGTGGCTCGTGAGCCGCCTGGCCGACCGCATCGTCTGCAACTCCCGCGCGACGCAGCAGTGGCTGCTCGGCCACCAGCCGGCGCTGTCGTCCCGCGCGGACGTGGTCTGGAACGGCGTGCCCGAGGCCGGGTACCGGGAGGACACCGTCCAGGCGCTGCGCCGCACCTTCCGGCCCGGCGGCCGGCCGCATGCCGTCGGGCTCGTCGGACGCATCAACCGCATGAAGGGCCACCACCTGCTGCTCGACGCGGCCGAGACGCTGCATGCGCAGGGCTGCACCGATTTCTCGATCGTCTTCATCGGCAGCCCGCCCCCGGGACAGGACCACCACCTCGACACCCTCCGGCGCCGTGTCGACGCGTCGCCCGTGGCCGACCGCGTCGTGTTCGCCGGCTTCGTGCCCGACCCGGCCGCGGCCTACGCCGCGCTGGACATCGTCTGCGCCCCCTCCACCGAAGCCGAGGCCTTCGGCCTCGTGGCCGTGGAGGGCATGGCCGCCGCCCGCCCCGTGATCGCCGCGCGCATCGGCGGGCTGCCCGAGGTCGTCGTGCACGGGGAGACGGGACTGCTGCACGTCGCGGGCGATGCCGACGGGCTCGCCAGCTGCCTGGCCGACCTGCTGTCGAATGCCCCTCGCCGCACGGTGCTCGGGCGCGCCGGCCGGGCCCGGTTCGAACGCGAGTTCACGCAGCAGGCCATGAACGCGCGGTTCCTCGCCCTGGTGGGGGCGCTCGGCGCCCGACCGGCCTGAGCCTCCGGCGAGTCCACGCCCGCCCACAGGATTCCGATGCGACACGAACGCCTCTACTACACACCCACCGAACTCGCGGCGGCGGCGCCGCGCACGGTGTGGTGGCCCGCGGTGTCGATCGCCCTGCTCTGCCCGTTCGCGGCGGTGGCGCCGGTGAGCCTCGTCACCGGCATGAACCTGTACCTGCTGCTGCTCGTCGGCATCGTGTGGCTCGGCGGCCGCAAGTCCCCCGAAGCCCCGTTCCTGTGGGCCATGCTGCCCTTCGTGCTGCTGCTCGCGGTCGGCCTGGTGGCCGGGGTCGGCGCGCCGCGCTACCTCTACCTGAAGGACGCCTGGTACTTCACCAACCCCGCGACCATCATCGCCCTCGGCTACCTGTTCCACCGCATCCTCGGCGACACGATGCGCGGCCTGCGCGCGTTCGTGGTGGCCGGCCTGCTCGTGGCCATCCCGCACCTGCTCAAGTTCGCCATCAACCCGCAGATCCTGACCGAGGAGGCGACGCAGATCCGCACCGTCGCGGGCACTGGCTACTTCCCCGCGGCGGCGGCGCTGCTGCTGCTCGTGGGCTGGTGGGGCGCGTGGCGGGACGGCCTGCGGCTGCCGCAGTGGCTCGCCGCCACCGCCGCCACGCTGTGCCTCGCGTCGGTGGTGCTCAGCTTCTCCCGCACGCTGGCCGTCGTCGTCGTGCTCGGCGCGCTCGCAGCCCTGGGGTACTTCGCGCGCCGCGAATGGCTGCGCGTCGGCGGGCTCGTGCTGGCGGCGGCCTTCGGCCTGGGTGTGCTGCAGTCCACCGTGGACACGTCGTCGGTGCAGTCCAAGCGCACCTTCCTCGGCAAGCTCGCCCGCTCGATGGAGGAGATGGACGTGCAGGAATTCCGCAGCACCGCGGCCATCAACGACAACTTCCGCGGCTACGAGACGTCCCGCGCGCTCGCGACCTGGCGTGCGGGCACCCCGGCGCAGCTGGTCTTCGGGCAGGGCTTCGGCGCGCAGGTGGACCTCGGCATCTTCCAGAACCTGTCGGGCACGCCCGGCGGGGCGGTGCGGTTCATCCCCATCCTGCACAACGGCTACATGTTCCTGCTCGTGAAGACGGGCCTCGCCGGGGTGGCGGCCTACCTCGCGGCGCTGGCGGGCTTCTACCTCGCCGGCCGGCGCGCGGCGCGCGGCGGCCCCGGCGCGCCGGTGCGGGAGGGACGCGCGCTGCAGGCGTGCGCCATCGTGATGCTCGTCACCACGTGGGTCATCGCCGGGGCCTTCAACAAGTTCGGCATGTTCGCGTTCCTGATGCTCATGGGGTACCTCCTCGCGGCCGTGTCGGGGCCCCACGCGGCCCCGGCCGCCCGAACGCCGATCGGCTCATCCCCACCGACGCGCGCCTGACCCCGTTCGTTCAAGAAACTGGCGCGGCCCCCGACCTACGATGACCGTCCCCTGCCCACGCGAGACCCCCATGACGACACGTTCCGACAACACCAGCCACGTGACGGCGGCGATCCTGCTGATGACCGACGGCGAACGCCCGTACGCCCGCGAGGCCATCGCCTCGGTGTACGGACAGACGGTGCGGCCCCAGCAGATCCGCGTGTACGTCGAACATGCGAACGCCTGGATCGACGAGATGCTGCGCGAGTTTCCCGGCATCGAGGCACGCCGCATCGACCTGATGCCACCGGGCCAGGTGCGCAACCTCGCCGCACGCGAAGCCGACTCGCCCTGGGTCGCCTACCTGGACGGCGACGACCTCTGGGAGCCGCGCAAGCAGGCGAGCCAGCTGGAGGTGATCGAGGACGGCGTGGCGCTCATCGGTTGCGACTATTACCTGATGGACGCCACCGGCCGGCACCGCGCCACCGCCGTGTGCAGGCACATCCCGTCGGCCAGCACCTGGCTCGCGCGGCGCGAGCTGATGCTCGAGTGCCCGTTCCGCAAGGGCTGGACCTTCCATGACGATTCGCTGTGGTGGGAGACCTACCGCGGCTGGTCCTTCACGAGCCGCGTGCCCGAGCTGCTGTCGGCCTACCGCATGAAGTCGCAGAGCCGCTCCGACGGCACGCCGGGCAAGCGGCGCAAGCTGCAGGTGCTGCGGATGGTGCAGATGCCCGGGGTGGGGCCGTTCGTGAAGCTCGCCACCGGCCTGATGCACAAGGCCCACCGCGACGACCGCTATCCCGCCCCGCCGGCCTTCCGCTGACCGGACACCATGCCGACCGCCGCCCCGCGCCGCCGCATCCTGGTCTCGAGTTTCGCGTGTTCTCCGATCGTCGGGTCCGAACCGGGCGTCGGCTGGCGATGGAGCACCGAACTCGGCCGGAACTTCGATGTCACCGTGGTCACCCACGGGTACTACCGCAAGGAGATCGAGGCGGCCCTCGCGGCACGCCCGATGCCGCATGTGCGCTTCGAATGGTTCACGGTCCCCGGGGTCGGCGGCCACCCGCACCGCCAGCTCAACTCGCGGCTCTACTACTGGCTGTGGCAGCTCACGGTGCGCCGCAAGGTGCGGGGCCTGCTGGCCTCCGGCCGCCACGACCTCGTCCACCACCTGACCTGGGGCACCTACCGCTTCCCCTCCTTCCTCGGCGGGCTCGGCGTGCCGCTGGTGATGGGGCCCGTGGGCGGCGGCGAAGGCGCGCCGGCGCGGCTCTACCGCTCCTGGCCCTGGCGCGAGAAGGCGTTCTACCGGCTGCGCGAGCTGTCGATCGCCGTCAGCCGCTGGGACCCCTTCGTGCTGTGGACGATGTCGCACGCGGCCTGCATCCTCACGAAGACCCGCGAGACACGCAACGCCCTGCCGTGGTTCGCGCGGCGGCGCGCCGTCGAGGCGAGCGAGATCGGCGTCGGCCCCCTGCCCCCGGCCGCGCCCCGGGTGGCCTCGCCGGACGAACCGCTCCGCCTGCTGTACGCCGGACGCCTGATCGGCGGCAAGGGCCTGCCGTACGTGCTGCTCGCGCTGCAGGTGCTCGCGCGCCGCGGCATCCGGGCCCACCTGACGGTGGCCGGCAACGGGCGCCTGCGCGGCTGGG
>Ga0247823_10003024_pt1 | contig 13731 bp, 13 predicted proteins | sample 13C_PalmiticAcid_2_FD_192426 | JGI IMG/M metagenome (GOLD analysis project Ga0247823, IMG submission 192426) | Soil microbial communities from agricultural site in Penn Yan, New York, United States - 13C_PalmiticAcid_Day30 | ecosystem: Environmental > Terrestrial > Soil > Agricultural land...
GTCTCGCAAAGGTCCGTGAACACTGCCATGATCACCTCTCAACCGCGAAGCGCCTGGTCCAGGTCATCGATGAGATCGGCTGCCGCCTCCAGGCCGATAGACAGACGGAACATTCCGTCACCGGCAAAGCGGCGATAGTCAATGAGCGCTGCCCCCTCCAGTTGGTAGGTGGAGGTCATCATCTCCTTCGTGTCGAGCAGGACGACGATCGAGCGCTGATGGCCAAGCGAGAACGCGTAATGGGCGACCTTGAGGCGCGCGGCAAGCTGTTCCGCCACCCGACCCGGATCGGAGACTTGAAACGTCATGATACCGCTGAAGACATCCATCTGCCGGCGGGCAAGGTCGTGCTGCGGGTGGGATGCAAGGCCCGGATAGGTTACGGCCGTCACCGCCGGATGGCCCTGCAGGAAAGACGCGACCTGACCGGCAGTCTCGGAGATCGCGCGGATGCGGGGAAACAGCGTATCGATGCCGCGCAGGATCAGCCAGGCATTCATCGCCGGCATGGCAGCACCAAGATAGACCCCGGCTCGCGAGCGGATTTTCTCGATAAGTTCCTTTCGCCCGCAGACCACACCGCCGAGCGCATCGCCGTGGCCGTTGATGAATTTCGTCAGCGAATGGATGACGAGATCGACGCCGAGAGTAAGCGGGCGCGTGGCAACAGGTGTGGCGAGCGTCGAATCCACCGACATCAGCGCGCCATGCTGCTTCGCAAGTTCGGCGATGGCCGCGAGATCGGTTAGCCGCAGGAGCGGATTGCATGGGCTTTCACAATGCACGAGCCTGGTGTTCGGTCGGAAGGCTGCGGCAACGTCCTCAGGACGGGACATGTTCACCGGCGTCACCTCAATCCCGTAATCCGGCAGGATGCGGCGGGCGAGTTCGTTGGCGCCGGCATAACAGACATCGCTGAGGATAAGGTGATCGCCTTTCTTGAGAACCGTGAGGAACGTTGCAGCGATCGCTGCTACCCCTGTCGCCGTTGCAAGTGCGTCCTCAGCGTCTTCGAGCGCGGCAAGACGCTGTTCGAGCTGACGCACGGTCGGGTTCGTCCAGCGGGCGTAGAGGTAGGGAAGCGCTGTGAGGTCGTCGACGCCGTCGGCAGAGAATCCACCATCGCCGGGGGACAGCACATTGTTGACGGACATCGAGATATTCGGCGCGATCGCCTTCGTCGCGGGATCGATGACGAGGCCGCCGCAGAGGGCCAGCGTCTCCCGTTGGAGGTTTCCGCCCTCGGCTGCTCGGCCGGACCGGGCACGTAACGGCATTTCTGAGAGCTTGGCAGCGGTCATTGGGAATCTCCTTTGATTACAGTCGTCATTTTAGAGGTTTGCCGCCAACTCCCACCGCACAATGACACGGTTGGACACGGAAGGACGGCGTTCCCTCCCTCGTCGGCGCGGAAACCCCGCACATCAAGCAAGCAGGTCGGCATGACGGAGCGCCGCGTCGATCTCGGCCTCCACCGGCGCGGACACGGTTACGAGAGGCAGCCGCACATCCCGCTGCATCCGGCCGAGTCTCCACAGCGCGTATTTCGGCCCCGCGGGATTCGTCTCCAGGAAGAGCGCGAGGTGAAGTGGCATCAGCCGGTCCTGTAGTTCAAGCGCACGGCCGAAATCACCGCCGAGGCAGGCCGTCTGGAATTCGGCGCATAGACGCGGCGCGACATTCGCCGTCACCGAAATACAGCCGTGGCCGCCATGGGCCATGTAGCCGAGGGCTGTAGCGTCTTCACCCGACAACAGATTGAAGTCGGGTCCGCAGGCCATGCGCTCCAGTGAGGGACGCAGCAGATTTGCCGTGGCATCCTTCACGCCAACGACATTGCGGCAATCCCGGTAAATGCGCGCGAGAGTATCGACCGATATGTCGACAACGCTACGGCCGGGAATATTGTAAACGACGATCGGTAGCGTGACGGCCGCATCGATCGCGCGAAAATGGCGATAAAGACCTTCTTGCGTCGGCTTGTTGTAATAGGGCGCGACGACGAGGATAGCGTCGGCGCCCGCCTTTTCCGCATGGCGGGAAAAGTCGATGGCTTCATCGGTGCTGTTCGATCCCGCGCCGGCAATCACGGGTACACGCTTGCCAGTGACCTCGACGGTTAACTCGACAAGACGCTTGTGCTCGGCGTGCGAAAGTGTCGGAGATTCGCCGGTCGTGCCGCAGGGCACAAGGCCATGGCTCCCCTCCTCCACCTGCCACTCCACCAGTGAGCGGAAAGCAGCTTCGTCAATCCTGCCGTCGATAAATGGCGTGACGAGTGCAGTGATCGATCCCTTGAACATAAGAACTCCAGACGTTTTTCAGCAGATTCAGCGCCGAATGGGGACTTGCCGCTCGACAAATCGGAAGGCGCGCGTGATCAGAAGGGTGAGGCAGACATAGAAGACCGTGACCACCACCAACGGCTCATAAACCAGAAGGGTGTCCTGCCGTATCTTGTAGGCGACGGCGTAAAGATCCATCACCGTGACCGTGAATGCGAGCGGCGTCGCCTTGAGCTGGAGCACGACCTCGCCGCCGATGGTGGGCAACGCGATGCGGATCGCACGCGGCAGCCAGATGCGGTAAAGCAACGTGAAGGGTCTCATGCCGAAGGCACGGCCTGCCTCCAGCTCACCCTTCGGCACGGCAAGCAGCGCGCCGCGCAGCACCTCGGCCTCGTAGGCAGCGTAGTTGAGCGTGAAGCTCACGGCCGCGAAGAAAAAGCCTTCCCGCACGATCGGCCAAAGCAGGCTTTCGCGCAGGCCGGGAATCATCGGCAGGAACGAGCCGACGCCATAGTAGAACAGCCAGAGCTGGATGAGCAGCGGCGTGCCGCGGAACGCGGTGCAATACCCCTTGGCAAACCAGCGCAGCCAGCGCGGCCCGATCACCTGCGCCAGCGCAAGACCGATGGCGAGGAGGAAGCCGAAGACGACCGATATGGTGAGCAGAAGAACGGTCTGCACCGCGCCAGCGACGATCAGCGACCAATAGGCTGAAATCCAGGAGAAATCCATCATCGCCTCCTCACGCCGCGAGTGGCTGGCCGCGCCGGAAATGGCGCTCCAGGCCGGTAAACAGCAGGTTGGAGGCGAGCGTTATCGCCAGATAGATGAGCGCGGCGGCGAAGAAGAACAGGAAATAGTGCTTCGTGTTGCCTGCGGCGAGCCGGGTGGCCAGCGCCAGTTCCTGATAACCGACGACGGCGATCAGCGCGCTGTCCTTGGTGACCGACATCCAGAGATTGGCCATACCCGGCAGCGCGTTCGGCATCAGCGCCGGCAGCACAACACGTCGGAAGCGCAGCCAAGGCCGCATTCCGAAGGCGCTTGCCGCCTCGATCTGGCCGATCGGGATGGCGAGGATCGCGCCGCGCAGCACCTCGGTCATGTAAGCACCCTGCACGATGCCGAGCACCATGACGGCGGCGAAAAAGCCGTTGATCTCGATCGAGGGAAGGCCGAGGACGGCGAGCAGCCTGTTGATGCCGTCCGTGCCGGCATAGTAGAGGCCGATGATGAGGATCAGTTCGGGAATGGCGCGTACGGCAGTCGTATAGACGTCCAGAAGCACGACGACAGGCCGGCTTCCTTTCAATTTGCCAGTCGCCCCCAGAAGCCCGATCCCGATACCGAGCAGATAGGCTCCGAGGGAGATCAGCACGGTCGAGCCAGCGCCGGTGAGGAGCACGCCGCCCCATCCCGGCGGCGCGGGGGCCAAAAGCTCCCAGATGGTCGGACTTGTCGTCATGCAGGCGGCTCCTCGGCAATCTCCTGCGATCGCCACGGCTCGAAGACGGATTTGCGCTGGAAAATGGGAGGGTGCCTCACGGCACCCCCGATGCGGGCATCACTCGCCGTAGGGATCGAAATCGAAGTACTTCTTCGATATCTCCGCGTATTTGCCGCTGGCGCGCACGGCGGCGATCGCCGCATTCAGCTTGCCGAGAAGCTCCGTGTCCTCCTTGCGAAGGCCGCCGCCGATGCCGAGGCCAAGAACGGCCGGATCGTCCTTCACATTGCCCTTGTCCTCGCAGCAACCCTTGCCGAAGTCGGATTGCAGGAACGTCATGAGCGGAATGGAATCGCCGAAGACATAATCGACGCGGCCGACCGCGAGATCCTGGAAAGCCTCGTCAAGCGTCGCATAGGTCTTCTCCGAGGCGACATCGGCGTAATGCTTCTTGTAATATTCGGTCTGGATGGTCGAAACCTGGATGCCGATCGTCTTGCCCGAGACATCCTCGGGCGCGGTGCCGGTCTTGCCGTTCTGCGCGCCGATCAGCTTGCTTGGCGTGTTATAGTACCTGTCGGTGAAGGCGATTGTCTTCTTGCGCTCGTCTGTGATCGACATCGATGACCAGATCACATCAAACTTCTTCGTTTGGAGCGCCGGAATCAGCCCGTCCCAGGACATATCAACGATGGAGCAGGTCTCCTTCATTTCCGCGCAGACGGCATCCATCAGCTCGATTTCCCAGCCGATCCATTTGCCGCTGGCATCCTTTGTGAAGAACGGCGGATAGGCTTCGTTCATGACCCCGAAGCGAACCTCGGCGCCGGCGCTCGCAGCCGACATCAGGAGCGCTGCCCCTGCCGCGATACGAATTGCTGTCTTCATCTCATTCCCCTTTCTTTTCATGGAAACCTGGCGCGCTCAATGGCGCGAGGAGGCGGTAAAGTCCCGGCAGCGGGCGCTTACCGGCGCGCCGAAGACCTGGTCCGGCGCTCCCTCCTCCTCTACCCTGCCCTGGTGGAGGAACATGACGTGGCTGGAAACACCCCTGGCGAAGGCCATCTCGTGTGTGACGAGCAGCATCGTCCGGCCTTCGTCGGCAAGATCGCGGATCACCTTCAGCACCTCACCGACAAGCTCGGGATCGAGTGCCGACGTGGGTTCGTCGAACAACATCACCGAGGGATCGACGCAGAGCGCCCGCGCGATTGCCGCGCGCTGTTGCTGGCCGCCGGACAGGAAGGCCGGATAGGCATGGCGCTTCTCGAAGAGGCCGACCTTGTGGAGGAGACCCTCGGCTTTCTCGATGGCCTCCTTGCGCTTTATGCCAAGCACATGAACTGGTGCCTCTATGACATTTTCCAGCACGGTCATGTGTGCCCAGAGATTGAAGCTCTGGAAAACCATGCCGAGGCCGGTGCGGATGCGCTCCACCTGACGCCAGTTCGCCGGATGCGCACGGCCATCGCGCCCGGACCGCATGGCAACCTCCTCGCCGTTTATGACGAAGCGACCCTTGTCTGGAATCTCGAGGAAGTTGATACAGCGCAGGAAGGTGCTCTTGCCCGAACCGGACGAGCCGATGAGCGAGATCACGTCGCCCTTCTTTGCGGAAAGGGAAATGCCCTTGAGCACTTCATGCGTGCCGTAACTCTTATGCACGTCCTCCACGCGCAATGCGCAGGACATATCGCTGGCCATTGGCTTCCTTCCCCACCGTCGGTGGCTGTTCTGAGCGGAGTGTATCGGCAGGCTGCGCGGATCGGCCGCGCAGTTTCACAAATTTGAGAGTAATGGCCGCACTGAGAGATCAATTGTGCGGCCTTCCCGCTCATGATGCCCGATTTATGCAGACCACCTTTGGCTGCGTCATCTCCTCGTAGGCGAAACGCACACCTTCCCGGCCCATGCTGCCGCGCTTGAACCCGCCGAAGGGCATGGCGTCGAAACGATAGTCAGAGGAGTCGTTGATCATGACGCCGCCCGCCTCGATACAGTTGGCCGCTTCCAGCGCGGTGGCGAGATCGGTGGTGAAGATGCCGGCGTGCAGGCTATAGTCTGGTTCGTTCGCCATGCCGATGGCTTCGCCGAGCGTCTCGAAACGCTCCAGCACGACGACGGGCGCGAAGACTTCTTCCCGCCACAGAGCGTCCTTATGTGAAATGTCCTCCAGCACCGTCGGATGATACAGCGCCCCGGCGCGCCGATGACCGCAGAGCAGCCGTGCGCCTGCAGCGATCGCGGCGTTGACCGCAGCCTCGGCCCGTTCGGCGGCGCCGGGGGAAATCATCGGTCCGACATCCGTGTCCTCGCATTCGGGATCGCCGATACGGAGCCTTTCGGTGCCCGCGACGAAGGCTTCACGGAAGTGGTCGTAGCACCCGGTCTGAACGAGAATACGCTGCGTACCGATGCAGTTTTGGCCCGCTGCCCAATAGGCGCCCGAAACACAGGCATCCACGGCTTTATCCAATTCGCAGTCCGCCATGACGATGACCGGCGCGTTGCCGCCGAGATCCATCGCCAGCTTCTTGAGACCTGCCGAACGCGTGATCGCCTCTCCCGTGGCAAAGCCGCCGGTGAAGGACACCATTCGAACCGGCCCCGCCGAGACAATTGCCCGCCCAAGATCCGAACCGCCGACGGCGACGGTCACGACTGCTTCCGGCAGACCAGCCCCGACGAGGGTCTCTACGAGCTTCAAGGCCGAAAGCGGCGCAAGTTCGGAAGGCTTGAGAAGCACGGAATTGCCGCCGGCAATAGCAGGCCCGAGCTTGTGGGCGACAAGGTTCAGCGGATCGTTGTAGGGCGTGATGGCGGCGATAATGCCGAGAGGCTCGCGTGTGAACCAGCCCTGCCGCTCCTCCGAACCCGCATAGGCATCGAAGGGTACGACTTCCCCGGCATTGCGCCGCGCTTCGTCCGACGAGAGTTTCAGCGTATTGATGCAGCGCAACGCCTCCTTGCGGGCTTGCACAATGGTCTTGCCCGCCTCCCGAACGATGGTGCGAGCGAAATCCTCCCGACGCTCCCCGACGAGCCGAGCCGCTGTTTCCAGGATCTCCGCCCGACGGTGGCGAGATAGCGCCCGTGCATCCTCCGCCCCTTTCCGGGCGCGGACGAGCAAAGTGCCGATCTCCTCCGCAGACGTCGTATCGACATGATCGATCAGCGAACCGTCATAGGGGTTGAAGACCGCAGTCGTCTCCCGCCGCATCTCTCGCTCTACGGCACTCATTCTGCAGCTTCCTTCGACAAGCGCGCCGGCGCGGCGCGGTGAATAGCAATGATATCGGAAAGCAGGGCGTAGGCGGTTTCGATGCGCCCTGCGCCTGGACCGGTAACGGTAACACCGCCGAGCATTTCGGTTTTGAAGGAAATCGCGTTGGTCGCGCCGTTCACGCCAGCGAGCGGATGATCGAGCGAAAGGCGGCGTGGCGTGACGGACGCCCGAATCTGGCCATCCTCGGCAAGAACTGCCGACCCGACGAGCTTCCAGCGCGTCCCCTCTCCTGCCGCCGCGGCAATATCTTCCGGACCGAGCGCCGAAATGCCCTTGCAGGTGACATCCGCGGGGGTGAGGCTCGCTCCCAGCAATTCGTTTGCGAGGATGACGACCTTGAGACGGACATCATGCCCCTCGACATCGGCCGTGGGGTCAGCTTCCGCATAGCCGAGCCCCTGCGCTTCCGTGACCGCTTCGGAGAAAGCCAATCCGGCTTCCATGCGCCCGAGCACGAAGTTGGACGTACCGTTGAGAATGCCCTCGAAGCCCGTCAGGCCGGCACCTGCCAGCGTGGTTCGGGCCATGCGTATGACGGGCGTTCCGCTCATGACCGAACCCTCGTATTCGAAGCAGACATTCCTGCTTCGCGCGAGAGCCTCAAGCTCCCTTGCGGCAAGCGCTACCGGACCCTTGTTCGTCGTGACGACATGCTTGCCGCTTTCCAGCGCCCAGCGGCAGTGCGATACCGCAGGTTCGCCGCTGATAGCGTTCGTAAAGGTGGCCTCTACGACAATATCCGCAGGCGCCTGACGAATGACCTTCTCGTTGTCGGCTTCGGCCGATCCACCGGAAAGATGCGCAAAGCCTCCCTTGTCGAACTTCGTATCGATTAGCATTCGCGCATCGATACCGTTGGCCGAGACGACGGATCCGAGATGGAGGTCCGTTACCGCCACAATGTTGAGGGTGAAGCCGAGTTCCGTTTGCCAGCGGTCGTTCCGCTCGGCAACGAGTTGGGCAAGAGCGCGATTGACTCCGCCAAAGCCGATAAGCGCGATGTTGTATTGTACCATGCCGGTCCCCCAATGCTGTGCGATGGGGCGAGGATGACCGACCGGAACGGCAGTCGGAAGCGGGCGAAATGGCCAAATTCCTGGCCATTTCGACAAGCTCGGCGACAAATGCGCCGTATCCTTGCAAAAATGGTTCGCAGCGCAGGTTTTCAGAAGAAAACCACCAAGATGCGCTGTGTGGCGGCACACTGAAGCGCTATTCTGCAAAAAACATACCGCAGAGGATACCCGGTGGAAGCAATCGACGATTTCGACCGCAAGATTCTGAACATCATCCAGATCGACTGCCAGGTGAAGGCGGAGGCCATCGGCGATCAGGTGGGTCTTTCTGCCTCGGCCGTCCAACGCCGTCTCAAGCGAATGCGTGACACTGGGATCATCACCGCCGAAATCGCATTGATAGATCGGAAAGTCGCCGGCAATCCCATGACCTTTATCGCCGGCATGGAGATTGAGCGCGAGAACTACGACGCGCTGTCACGGTTTCGGGCCTGGCTCGCAAAGCACGAGCACATCCAGCAGGTCTATTATGTCACCGGTGCCGTCGACCTCATAGCTATCATCACCGCACGGGACGTCGGCCATTACGACGAAATCGCCGCCACTTTGATGGCGGAGAATCCGCAGATCAAGCGCATGCACACCAATGTGGTACTCAGGGACATCAAAATCGGCATGTTCGTGCCAATAGAGGAGCATGAGGCACCTTAAAAGGATCGGCATCACACTCTCGGGAAACGCATCGATCATTTGACGCCGCTGTAAGCGAAGCTGGTGCTGATCGAAGCGAAGTCCTCGATCCGGTATAGGCGTGTTCGTTCAAAGAACTCGTCGTCCTGTGGGTTGCACGAGGATGCGTAGATATTCTTCCTTTGCGGGGCGTACGCGTTTGAATCGTAATTTTCTAATTCGCTTCTTGCAGAGCCACCAACCTCCGATCCTCAATTAAGGTGCGGGTTAATCGGTACTAAAATGCGCCCGCGCACCTTACCCTCAAGGAATCGGGGTGCGGCTGCGATAACGTCGCCGAACTGGACTTCCGTCGTCATTGCGTCGAGTCTCGCCATGTCGAGCTCCTGCGCGAGTCGTTGCCAGGCGATCAACCTCTCGGGTTTTGGACACATAACGCTGTCGATCCCGACAAGCGTCACACCTCGCAGAATGAAGGGTGCGACAGTCGTGGGCAGTTCCATGCCGCCCGCCAGTCCGCACGCGGCGACGACACCGCGGTAGCGCATCGAAGCCAGTACATTGGCCAGCACCGCTCCGCCTGCCACGTCGATGGCTCCCGCCCAACGCTCCTTGGCCAAGGGACGACCGGCCTGTGTGAACTCAGCCCGGTCAATGATATCGCTGGCACCGAGGCCGGTAAGATAATCCGCCTCGGCCATCCGCCCGGTAACGGCAGCAACGCTATAGCCGCGCGCGGCCAAAAGCATGGTGGCTATACTGCCGACACCACCGGCGGCGCCGGTTACCACCACCTCTCCGCTGTCCGGCAGCACACCGTTCCGCTCGAGCGCCATCACGCACAACATTGCCGTGTAGCCGGCCGTCCCTATTGCCATGGCGTTCCGCAGACTGACCCTTTCCGGCAAAGGGACAAGCCAGTCTCCGCTCACGCGCGCCCTGGCCGCCAGCCCACCCCAATGCCGCTCTCCAACGCCCCAGCCGTTCAGCACGACCCGATCGCCCGGCTTAAAGTCGGAATGGGAACTTTCGGCCACGACGCCCGCAAAATCGATCCCCGGCACCATCGGGAAGCTGCGAACGACCGGCGAGGCGCCGGTGATCGCTAAGGCATCCTTGTAGTTCAGGGTCGACCACGCGACGTCCACCAACACGTCGCCTTGTGGCAGTTGCGCGGTCTCGACCTTGGAGAGACCGGCTTCCTGCCCGCTATCGGATTTTTCAATCAAGACGGCGTCAAACATCTGAGGCTCCCATTTCTGGATTTCCTTTTTTCCTACGCAACTTTCTTGGCGTCGGACGGTGAGCAGGCGACTTGCGCATTGACCATGGCATGAACCGCCTCGGGAAGCGCCAGCACACCTATGGCCTGACCGTCGGCATCGACGACAGCAATCTCGCTCGTCCCGGCCAGCGTCATTGCCCTTGCCGCTTCCTCCAGCGTCGCGCCGGCCGGCACCGAAATCTTCAGCTCGCGGGACGTGCCGTTTGTCGCGGTGGCGACGGTCTCGACTTTGATGACCCGCGCACGGTTCACCTCCCGGACGAAGCTGGCGATGTAATCGTCGGCCGGGTTCATCACGATGTCCTGCCCGGTGCCCTGCTGCACGACTTCCCCATCCCGCAAGATCGCGATGCGGTCCCCCAGCCTCAGCGCCTCGTCCAGATCATGGGTGATGAAGACGATCGTCTTCTTGATCTCCTTCTGCAGGTCGAGGAGCACGGTCTGCATATCGACACGAATGAGCGGATCCAGCGCGGAAAACGCCTCGTCCATCAGCAGGATCGGCGCATCGTTCGCCAGCGCACGGGCAAGACCGACGCGCTGTTGCATACCGCCGGACAGTTGATTGGGATATTTGCTCTCAAAACCCTTCAGCCCGACCCGCTCGATCCATCGCATAGCGCAGTCGATCTGCCGGTTTCGCGGCGCCCCTTGTATCTCCAGGCCATAGAGGGTGTTATCCAGAACGGTGCGGTGCGGAAGCAGCGCAAATTTCTGGAACACCATGGCTGTCTGATGCCGGCGGAACTCGCGCAACTGCACGGCATCCATCTTGACCACATCCTCGTCACCGATGACGACTTCACCAGACGTCGGATCGATAAGGCGATTGATGTGGCGAATAAGCGTGGACTTTCCCGACCCCGAAAGGCCCATGATCACCTGAATACCACCGGCAGGCATGGAGATGTTGATGTCTTTCAGGCCAAGGACATGGCCATGCTTTGCATTCAGCTCCGTCTTCGTAACACCCTGCTCGATGAGCTTCACACAATCCGCACCATTGGGACCGAAGATTTTATAGAGCCTTTTGATTTCGATGCCGAAGCCGCCGATTTTCTTGTTACCCATGGACCACCTCCCGGTGCTTTTGAAGGCGCGCGCCAAAGGCCTGGCTGACGCGGTCGAAGATGATCGCAATGCCGACGATGGCGAGGCCATTGAAGATGCCGAGCGTAAAATACTGGTTGGAGATCGCCTTCAGAACCGGCTGGCCGAGGCCCTGAACGCCGATCATCGAGGCGATGACCACCATGGCGAGCGCCATCATGATCGTCTGGTTGATACCGGCCATGATGGTGGGCAGCGCCAGCGGCATCTGCACGTTCTTCAGCTTCTGCCAGCTCGACGAGCCGAAGGCGTCGGCCGCTTCCAGCACGTCCTTGTCGACGAGGCGGATGCCGAGATTTGTGAGCCGGATCATCGGTGGAATGGCGTAGATGACAACGGCAATGAGGCCGGGAACCTTGCCGATGCCGAGCAGCATGACGACCGGGATCAGGTAGACGAAGCTCGGCATGGTCTGCATGACGTCGAGGATCGGGTTGATGGCGTTCTGCACGCGATCCGACCGGGACATGGCGATGCCGATGGGAATACCGACGACGATCGACAGCACGGTACAGACGAAGATCATCGAGACCGTCTTCATCGTGTCGTCCCACATATCGAAATAGCCGATCAGCAGGAGCGTCACGACCGTTCCCGCGACGATTTTCCAATTGCGGCTAGCGAACCATGCGACGGCGGCAATCAGAAGCAGGATGATCGGCCAGGGCGTCTTCGTCATGAAGCGCTCGGACCAGATCAAAAAGTGCTGTAGTGGCTCGAATATTACTTCAAGACCGTCACCATAGGCCCGCGTGAAACCGCGGAACCCTTCGTCGATCGCCTTCTTGAGATCGCGTAAAGATGTATCATCCATGTGTGGAAAGCTGAACAGCCAATCCAAAATCTATCCTCCTCGATAGTGGCAAGCGCATCCTCCGGCGCTCGGGTCGTTGCCGGCGCGGTAAGCACCGGCAACGTCTTGAACGAGATCAAAGCACCGCCTTGATCTTCTCGGCTGCCTCAGGCGATACCCATTCCTTCCACATGGCCTCGTTCTCTTCGAGGAAATGCTTTGCGCCGTCGTCGCCGCTTGCCTGGTTGTCGGTCATCCACGCCATCAGCTTGTTAACGGTGTCGTTCGACCAGGCGCGCTTGTTGAGATAGCCCATGACATCCTCGCCGGCGCGTTCGGAGAACGCCTTGGTCACGAGCGTCTGGACCGTATCCTTCGGCCATTCATTCTTTTTCGGGTCGGGGCAGTCCGCGACGGTGTTGCAGCGCTTCCACTCGGCGGCGTCGTGCGGCACGCCATAGTCGAGCTTGACCATGTCGTACTTGCCGAGAAGCGCGGTCGGGGCCCAGTAATAGCCGACCCAGCCTTCCTTGCGCTCATAGGCCTTGGCGATTGAGCCGTCGAGGCCGGCGGCCGAACCCGTATCGACGAGCGTGAAATTCGCCGCCTCGCCACCATAGGCCTTGTAAAGCTGCGCGGTCACGACCGTACCACCCCAGCCCTGCGGGCCATTGTGGATCGCACCTTTCGATTTGTCTTCGGGATCCGGGAACAGCTCCGGATGCTTGAGGACATCATCGATCGTCTTGATGTCGGGATGCGCGTCAGCAAGGTATTTCGGCATCCACCAACCCTGCACCGCGCCGTCGGTCAGGACGGTCGATGCAACGACGAGCTTTCCGTTTGCAACCCCGGCGTTGACGACATCGGGCAGAAGATCGACCCATCCTTCGGGCGCGATGTCGGGCTGGCCCTTTTCGGTCATCGACGTGATCGTCGGGACCGTATCCCCCTGGATGATTTCGGCGTTGCAACCGTAACCTTCGGTCAGGATAAACCTGTCCAGGCTGGCGAGCACTTCGGCGCTCTGCCAGTTCATGCTGGCGATGGTGACGTCGCCGCAATCCGCGGCCTGCGCCGAACTGCCAAAGGTCAGCATCGCTGCTGCCAGGCATGTCGAGGCGAAGAGTTCTTTCATGGCATTTCCTCCCTATATGCGATGGGAAAATTCCAAGCCCGTCAGCGCCATCGCATATCGTCACGGGCTGCGAGCGGCTTCGGTATCCTCCTCAGAACCCAAAGCCGCCGTTTCCTGCTAGCTCGGCAGATACTCCTCGCTCCAGGTCTCGCTGATCGTGCCGGAGGCAATCAGCCGGTCGATCTCGGCTTCGGTGTAGTTCAGGGTCCTCAGAACGGCACGCGTGGAGGCTCCGTACTTCTCCGCCGGCGCGACAGCCTTGACCCTGCCGACAGTCGGACGGATGGCGAAGGGGTCGAGCTGCGTGACGGTGTGTCCGCTCGGATGTTCCGGGAAGATCGAGAAGGAATAACTGCCCCGGTCGATGCCCGGCGTTCCGTCGGCAATACGGGCACTGCGGCTGCGGATCGTTTCAATGTTCTCGCAGAGCGATACGCCGATATCGGCCTCCCGCAGCCGCTGCTGCCAAGTTTCCGCCGACGCGGTCATGAAGGCTTTCGCCAGATAGGCCCCGCGATCGGATGCCGCCATTTCGACAATCCCCCTGAGACCCTCGACCTTGCCGAAACGCAGGAGATCGGCCTCCGAGGCGCACAAAAGTAGGTGATCGCCGCCTGCCGTTCCGTAGAGCCGCGACAGGGCATGATACCCCGTGGTGTCGCGGCCGGACGGCTCGTC
>Ga0247823_10003025_pt1 | contig 13726 bp, 13 predicted proteins | sample 13C_PalmiticAcid_2_FD_192426 | JGI IMG/M metagenome (GOLD analysis project Ga0247823, IMG submission 192426) | Soil microbial communities from agricultural site in Penn Yan, New York, United States - 13C_PalmiticAcid_Day30 | ecosystem: Environmental > Terrestrial > Soil > Agricultural land...
GCGTTTATTTGATTTTTGTTTAACTTTCATTTGATTAGATATTATTCTTCTCGTGTTTTAGAAGGTTGGCATTCCTGTTGCTCTGCAATATATCGAAGCGATGTTGATTCGATGGTAATTCCAGGTAAACAAACGGAAGCTCATTTCTTGGGAGAAAAATAATGCTAAGCGTTTCCGCAGAACTGAAGATTATGATTACAGCCGCTTGTTCGGCCGCGTACATCGCCGCAGCCGCATCCCCAACCGAATCCTATGACAGCGTTTTCGATCAATCCAACATGGTGATCAACGCGCTGGGTCTTGGTCAATCCAAGGAGGCATTGGCTAGCCAGTGCGTATCCGATTTGACCAGCAGCAAACGCTTCGACGGCGAACTCCTGAAAAAAGCCGAGCCTCGCCTTCGCGCCGCTTTCGAGAACGTCTGCGCAATCGCATACAGCGGCAAGAAGGGGTATGACGCTGCGCTTTTTCTGATGTACCCGCTTAGCGACGCGGCTAAAAGCGCCGGTAACGACGTGCTGGCTCGGGCTGCCGAACATATCATCGAGCTGCGTCACGGGCCAGACTATAGCGCTGCGCGCTAGTGGTCGAAAGCCTCGCGCCAATAGAGCGCTTTGCTAGCGGTTTTATGTCGTACGCATAAACACGCTAGGAAGCGCTCTATCCATTTCGATTGCTCTTAAATCGTGGCAGTTGGCCAAGTTCGCGTAAAAGCAATTACAATGGATCGGTCTTTTCCTGCTTTGTATCGCGTCATTCCATTTCCACATCGATCTTCATGCCGACAAGGTGGGCGATTGATGTGGAAATGGAATTACAACCTCAGGGACTTGATCGCTCGATGCCTTGTGAACTTTGCGAACAGACCGGCGGCGAGCTTCTATGGCGCGATGAATTTCTGCGCGTTGTTCTCGTCGCGGACGCCGACTATCCCGGGTTTTGCCGCGTTATTTGGTCTCAACACGTGAAGGAAATGACCGACCTTCCGCCTCCTCATTGTAGGCATCTCATGTCTGTCGTATTCAGCGTTGAGAGCGCTCTACGTTCCGTGCTTCAGCCCGACAAAATCAACCTTGCCAGCCTTGGCAATCAGACACCCCACTTGCATTGGCATGTTATTCCACGCTGGACCACCGATCGCCATTTCCCCAGTCCCATCTGGGCGCAGCCGGCCCGTGCTGCATCGGCGCGAATGGACGCAACGACAAAGCTTGAACAGTTGCGTGAAACGCTCGCCGGGTCCCTCTCCAACCTTCATCCCTAACGACGCCAAGATGACCGCCATGCTCGACCTGACCCCACCCAATCTGCTGAACCAAACTTCCCTCCCGTTCCGCGACGCTCGTGGCTGCAAGGAATGGTTAGCCACCCTGCCGTTGACCGATGTGACGCGTGCGCATAATGCCCTGGGAGAGGTGATCGATAGCCTCAACCTCACCGAGTTGCCGGGCTTCGAGCGTTTAAAGATCATGGAGCTATTGCGCGACAAAGTGGCTTTCTTGCAGGAGTCCCTGGTCGACTTGTTCGCGGGTAAGCCATTGCCTTTATCGAACCGAGCCCTGGATGCCTGGGAAAGCGTGGCGACGCTGTGGCAGGCGATGGAGTTGGGATATCGTTATTGCTTGCGAGTCGCCGCGAACAATGATGCGGAGACCGCCAAACATTTCCCTCTCATCATCGAGCGGTCCTTGCGTTACACCGGCCTGCAGGTGTTGTATCACGGGCTTGTTTATCGCGATGCGCCCGAACGATTGCTGCGCGATCTGCATGCCCTTTTTAATTTCGCGGAAAAGCGCGGCGTGGCCCATGTCAACGTCAAAGACAGTCTCGACGGACATCGCGGCATTACAACGCCGGCCCAGATTTATGTGCGCGCCTTGTTAGTCGCCGCGTCGCATTGGTCCACACTGACGACAAATGAGTTGGCGGCTGCGGACATGCTGCTGAAGAAGTGGGCATCCAAGGTGATTATTTCCCGTATTCCACCGGAAGGCGCTCCGGCGGTCTTTCGTTGCACAGACCTCGCCAAACCCGTCGGACTTTGGGCGCCAACCGGTAGGCCGGCGGAGGGCGGCACATTAATATTTCTGGACCTCAAGGAACTAGCGGACAGCTTGCGCCGCCGGATTCGCAAGCTGTCCGCCGGCGCATCGTGGAGCGAGTTGAATCTGCCGCCCATATTCGCCCAAGTGCCGGTGACCAGCCTCTTGAATCATTTGTATCAAGCGTGGTGCGAAACCATGCCCGCCGAGGCGCGCTTACAGCCTGTCAGAGAAGACTGCGAAGTGGCTAGTGGTAGTTTCGACATCTTTTACCACTGCTTGGCCGGCAAACCGTTCGAACCGCCTCGGCATACGGAAGATGTCGGCGGGTTGGAAGCGCAGCAACTTGCCGTGTTTGGCAGGGTGACGGGTAAGGTTTCTCTTGAAACAAGCAAGGAGCCTATTCCGTCTGAGGCATGGAAACTGGAAGGCGTCTCTTCCACCGAGGTGGCGTTGCGGCGCGCTTCAAACAGCAAGATCTCGCTGAGCCTTCAACAGTTAATCGCTTACCGTAAACCGGGGCAATCCAATTATGCGTTTGGCGTCATTCGTGGGCTCAAGGACCATGGCGCGGAAGGTTTGGTCGCGGAAGTGCTTAGCTTTGCTGATCGGCCGGAGCCGGTCACCTTCCGAAGCAAGGACGCGGCCTTCACGCCCGCCGTCAAAATGAAATCGGTCGAGGGGGCAAATGTCAGTCTCTTGCTTCCGCTGGGCGTATATCAGCATGGCAAGGTGCTGGAGGTGCGCGCCGAGGTCATACACATGTATCGACTAACGGGGTTAACGCGGCATGGGGCTAATTTTGATTGGGTGAGTTGCGAGCCCTTGTAGGTGATTCGAGTCCTGCATAAGGCGATTTCCGATAATAAACATGCCAATCAAATCGCGTCTTTCTTCGCCTGGCGTTGTTGTTCGTCGTTGCCATAGTTCACTATGACGCCTCCTCTCGCCTAGCCAGACGAAGAAATCCATCAATTTTATTGGCATGTTTATTATCGGAAATCGCCTAAGCAAGGCTTCAGCGGCTGTTGTTCCATCCTGATTATTGACTGTCATCCTGAGGTAATGAAGGATCTGCTTTTCGTACTTGCAACAGCTCGCCGATAAAACATCACCGCTGCAAAAGCAGATCCTTTTATCTGCTAATTTCAATCGTCTCCGGCTTTGGTAGCCTGAACTCAATCCGCCGGGCAAGCGAATCGGTGATGTAAACCTTTCCCTTGTCATCCACGATTAGCGCCATTTCGACGCCCATTCGCTGGGCGGCTTCGCGCCAGCCTTTGGGGCCGGCGATGAATATTGGCTTGGAAGCCACATTCGAAAGAACGCCTGCGTGCTCGCCGCGTTTGGTCACGACGGTCACCGCTTGTACTCCCTGAACCGGATATCCCGTGGCGGGATCGATGATGTGGCAATAACGTTTGCCCTCGCTCTCGTAGTACCGCTGATAGTCACCCAACGAGCTAATGGAGTCGCCGTCGTATAACTCCAATGTGGCGATTGGTCCGGGCTGCCGTGGATGCTGGATACCCACTTTCCAGGGACCCGTATCTTTCTCTCCCATTGCGATCATGTTGCCGCCGATATTGATGAGCGCGTTCTTAATGCCGCGCGCGCGGAGCAATTGAATTGCCCGATCGAGCGCGTAGCCTTTGACGTACTCATCAAGATCAAGTTGGACGGACGCATTGGCGCTGCTCGCATTTGAACCCTTGATCACGATATCCGTCATGCGCGGGTTTTTACTAACCAGCGCCGAGATCGCGTCGGCTGATGGCGTTACTGGTTTGAGTACATCGGCATGGAAGCCCCATGTCTCAACGAGCTTTCCCGTGGCGGGATTGAAGCTGCCGCTGGACTGTGTGGAGAGTCGTGTGGCGTCGCCGAGAATGCTCGTCAATTCGGCGCCGATATTTGCCGATTGTCCTTTCGAGAAAGCCTCGTTCAACGACGAGAGTTCACTAGGCTTCCCTGCATTCATCATTTGGTGCAGTCGGTCGAATTCGCGTAGAACTTCATTCGATGCCGCCTGAGCGTTGTCGTCCGTTCCGCCCGAGATAACAATCTCCGCCATCGTGCCGAACACTTGGCTTTGTTGTTTGTGCAGAGACTCTCCGCAACCGACGAGCAGGAGGATTGCGAATAGAACAACGAATGAACTGAAACGTGAACTTTGCGCGGGACAATCGTGCATGGAATAAAAAGCCTGATAGTAGACTGCGGGGATGTAGGAGCGAGCTTGCTCGCGATTCAGCGGCTGATCGCGAGCAAGCTCGCTCCTACAGGGAGGGGGTTATTTGAGCGGCGAGTTACTGCTCGTTACCTTAGCCTCCAACGCATCAATCATCATGGCCGCCACATTGAATCCTGTCTGCGCGCGGATCTCTTGCATACAGGTTGGGCTGGTGACATTGATCTCGGTGACGTAATCGCCAATCACATCCAGGCCCACCAACAAAAGCCCCTGGGCTGCAAGAACGGGACCAATGGCGTCGGCGATCTCCTGATCACGCGCGGAAAGCGGTTGCGCCACGCCTGTGGCGCCGGCAGCCAAATTGCCGCGCGTCTCGCCGGACTTCGGGATGCGCGCCAGCGAATAAGGCGCTGCTTTGCCATTGATAAGCAGAATCCGTTTGTCGCCTTTGGCGATCTCCGGGATATAGCGTTGCGCCATGATGGTCCGACTGCCGAGCTGGGTCATGATTTCCATAATCACCGACAGATTGGCGTCGTCCGGACGAACGCGGAATATAGAGGCGCCGCCCATGGCGTCCAAGGGCTTTAGTATGACGTCGCGATGCTCCGCCAGGAATTCGCGAATGTGCTCGGCGTTGCGTGCAACAAGCGTGGGGACGGTGAATTCGGGGAACTTCGCGATGGCCAGTTTTTCGTTGTGATCCCGTATCGCTCGCGGATCGTTGAAAACTTTGGCGCCGCGATGTTGCGCCAACTCCAGCAGATAGGTGGAATAGAGATACTCGGTCTCGAAAGGCGGGTCCTTGCGCATCAGGACGGCGTCGAAGTCGCTTAATGCTGACGATTGGGGTGACTCAGCTCGGTACCAGTCATGGCGATCATTAGTGAGCGTCAATTCCCGCGCATAACCCCTGATTTTTCCTCCCGTCAGCGAGACGTCCTGCTGTTGCATCGCGAAGATTTGATGGCCGCGCGTAGCGGCCTCTTGCATCATCGCGAAAGAGGAATCCTTGTAGGTTTTGATCTGGTCGAGCGGGTCGAGAATGAAGGCTATGCGCAAGTTAAACCTCCACTTTCATGTTTTCTTCTTTCATGGCTTCCAGTTCTCTGGCGGCAGCCAGCATGGCGAGCCGTCCAATGACGCCGTAAGTGTAGAAACGATTAGGAGGGTCCCCAGGATTTCCCCCGCAGTCAGGCGTCTGACAATCGGTTTCAAAAGCCAGCGGTATGAACTGCATGCCCGGTGAATTCAAATTCTCGTCAACGCCGCGCGACGTATGCACTCGGTAGAAACCGCCGACGACGAAGCGATCGATCATGTAAATCACGGGTTCCGCCACGGCGTCGTTGACGCTTTCAAAGGTGTAAACGCCCTCTTGTATTAGGATCTCGCTAACCTGTTGGCCTTCCTTGATGACGGACATTTTGTTGCGTGTCTTGCGATTAAGGTTTCGCACGTCATCCACGCTCTTTACCGTCATGATGCCCATGCCGTACGTGCCCGCGTCGGCCTTGGCGATGAGGAATGGTTTTTCGGTGACGCCATATTCTTTGTATTTCGCTTCAATGCGCGGCAACAGCATTTCCACTTGCGCGGCCAAACATTCGAGTCCTTGCTGATCGGCGAAGTTCACTTCTCCGCAGCGGGAGAAATAGGGATTGATCAGCCAAGGATCGATGCCGATCAACTCCGCGAATTCGCGGGCGACATTATCGTAATGCGCGAAATGGTTTGATTTGCGCCGTTTGGCCCAGCCCGCATAAAGCGGCGGGGAGATGACTTGATCTAGATCTTCAAGAATCGCAGGAATGCCGGCGGAGAGATCATTGTTCAACAATATGGCGCAGGGAGTGAACTTTTCGTGGCCGTCATAAGCCTCAAGCACGACGCGATTTCCCTCGCGCTTGATGGGCTCCAGCGTCAGCGTTTCGCCATCGGGCAGTTCGAGCGTCGTGGGCTTGTCGATTTCCGGCAGCAAGCTGCCAAGACGGATCTCGAAACCAGCTCGACGAAGGATGACGAGAAGGCGTGCGACATTCTGTAAGTAAAAGGTATTTCGAGTATGGTTCTCCGGGATCAAGAGCAGGCGTTGCGCATCCGGACAAATCTTATCCACCGCGACCATGCTGGCCTGCACACATAAGGGCAGGAAGTCGGCGTTCAGGTTATTGAACCCCGCTGGGAAAAGGTTCGTATCGACGGGCGCTATCTTGAATCCGCTATTGCGTAAGTCCACCGAGGAATAAAACGGGTTTTCATACTCCTGCCATTGGCTGCGAAACCAATGCTCGATGGCGGGCATGGCTTTGAGGACATGTTGCTCCAGGTCGCGTAACGGACCTGATAGGGCGGTCGTAAGGTGGGGAACCATGGTGTTGGTTTCTGTAGGGGTGAAATTGAATTCTATAGCTTAAGTCGATCCCCGCCAAAACTATGGGCAATATCTGGGTATTCCTCGGCGCGACAACAACCTTAATTCCTGCCTGATTATTCCAAAAGAACATGGCGGTCGACGCTGTCGCGGCATATCATTCCCATCGTAAAATCATGGCGTATCGCAATTGTCCATAGAACGTTGGGAGAGCTTATGTCGTTGCTTGATGATCTGAAAAAGAAGGCCGAGCAGCTTAAGACGGACGAGCAATCGCGTTCCGAGTACGGGTTACGCAACGTCGTGGCCGTGGATGACAGGCTACGAAAGATTTTTTCTTATCTGGACGAGTTGGGTAAGACGCTGGCTGTGATCAAGCCTGAGGTTGGAAAACCTTATGTTCTTGGCTCTGTCGGCAAATTTGAAGGGCTGCGTCAGGCCGAGCATTTCGCCGACTACCGACTTGGCCATATCCATGATCGCGAGTGTTATGAGACCGTTACGTTCCTGTTCAAGAGTATTGCTGCGCAGGAATTAGCCATTGCTTTTGACGATGCGCTTCTTGCTGACCGATTCGAGAAAATGCTGTGGGAGTACAACGTCGTATTCAAGCGGGACGATGTTCTGAACGAACAGAGAAAAATAACCAAGGTCAAATTTCGGATTCCCCATGAAGTGCGCTCCGAACTTTCGTTTGAAGGGGAGCATGAGGCTGGCGTGATAAAAATCGTTGGCAGAAACATAGGCCGCTTTGGGCAGGATGAATTGGCTTTTGAAGCGGATGAGGTCGATACCGCATGGCTCGACGAGTTGGCCAAGTTCATCATCACGGAACCTAACCGTTTTAAATTGATGGGTAAGCGTCAGCAAATTAATATTCCCCATCAGCCAGTGGAATTGCCGGTGCCGGAGTATGAAATTCATCAAACACCGGAAGAGGAAGAAAAGCCGCAGCCGGCCGGATTGATGGGAACTGTTAAGGGGTTGTGGGAGATTTGGAAAAAGTAGACTTCTTTCGAAACCTACTGCGCAGCCCGATATCAAGCCTGCGATGCTCAACGTACTGTTCGTACGCCTCCGCTTCTCGGATTGATCTCGGGCCGCTCGCTACGGTTTCGAAAGAAGTCTAGTAAACACAATAGGACTTACACAAAACCGCCCCAGCGGCGTTGTGTTTCCTTGCCGTACTATTCGTACTGTCTGCGTCGGCGCGCCTTGCTGGGACAGTTTTGCGTAAGTCCTGCACAATCGTTTGCAATTTCCGAGGCGCATATACTCAGAATCATGACCAAGCAGGTTAACGTTGACTCGTCTTATACGCATATTTACGCCATCGTAAAAAAAGTCCCTAAAGGTAAAGTGGCCACCTATGGCCAGATCGCCGCGCTCGCCGGCATTCCGCGTCACGCGCGCCAAGTGGGCTATGCGTTACACGCGCTTTCCGATGGCGCTGATATTCCCTGGCATCGGGTGATTAACGCTAAAGGGGAGGTCAGTCCTCGTACTTGGTCGGAGAATCATTTGTTGCAGCGGATTTTGTTGGAGGCGGAAGGCGTGGAATTCGATACCAATGGACGCGTGTCGCTGACTCGGTTCGGCTGGAAGACTTCCCGATGACAATCCCCGTTAAAAACGCTTTCCTGGTCGGCGTGTTCGATTCCGGCGTTGGCGGGTTGTCCGTTCTCAAGGAAGTGCGCGCCTTGCTGCCTCAAGTGGATCTTCTCTATGTAGCGGATTCCGGGCATGTGCCCTATGGCGAAAAATCTCCGGAATACATTCTCGCGCGATCGAAAGCGCTGACAGAATTTCTGCTGTCGCAAGGCGCGCGCGTTATCGTCGTAGCATGCAACACCGCGACCGCTGCGGCCGTAACGACATTAAGGGCGGAGTACGCCATTCCGATCATTGGCATGGAGCCCGCAGTGAAGCCCGCCGTGGCCGCGACTCGAACAGGGAAAGTCGGCGTATTGGCGACGACGGGGACTTTAGCCAGCGCTAAATTTGCCGCGTTGCTTACCCGTTATCGAGGCGACAAGACGATTCTTACCGAACCCTGCCCCGGTTGGGTAGACGCCGTCGAGCGAGGCGAACTAAGTGGCCCGGATACCGAGGCGCTGGTGGCCCGCCATGTGAAGCCTCTTCTTGCCGCGAATGTGGATGCGCTCATTCTCGGGTGTACTCACTACCCTTTTCTGCGGCCAGTCATTGAATCGATCGCCGGCCCCCAAGTAATCGTCGTCGATACCGGGGCCGCAGTGGCGCGTCAGGTAAAAAGGAAACTTGAGGAAATGGGTGAGACGCCAATTGATGGAAGGCATGGGCGGGCGATGTTCTACACAACAGGGAATGTATCGCAAGCCCGCGCGACAATGATGAAGCTGTGGCATGATTTCGCAGACGTGGATGCCCTACCGGAGCGCTAAGTACTTGTGCAAAAGTTTTCCAGCAAGGCGCGTCGACGCAGACAGTACACAGTTAGTACGGCAAGGAGAGCTAAGCAGGGGTTTCGAGCGTGACCGTATAACCTTTATTGCGCAGCAATTTGACGAGCCCCTTGTTGCCGACCAAATGTAATGCGCCAACAGCGACGAAATATGTCTTGCCGCTCTTTAGAAGTTTGTCGATGTTATCAATCATCGCCGGGTGTCGAGAATAAACGATCTTCTCTAGCAGCACCTCGCCCATTGGGCCATTCTTCAACGAGACTTGCACGACCTTTTCCATCGCGCCAGGATTCCCCGTTTGCCAAGCGCGCACGGTGTCGTTCAGTATCGCTGCAGACGTTCCCTGCCGCACTGGCGCCACAGTGCTTAACAAGAACGCTTCCTGCTCATGATCGCTGAGGCCATTCATCATATTCGCCTGGAACTCAACTGATTCGAGTTCAACCAGTAATTTATTCGTCGATTTGGCTTGTCGCACCAGATATTCGTCAACGCCTGCTGTGGGGTCGTAGCCCGCTTTGATGAGATCTATCGCTACAATCGCGCTTCCCAGCAGCCACGGCCTCATCTGAACCACCATTTCGCGCGAGAGGTTTAGCTGCGATGTGACAGCCAATACGCTCGCCATGGTCTCTTTCGACACATGCTTTTCCAGATTATCCGGCGCTTCGTATTGAGCCTTCTGAACTATTTCCTCCATCTTGACTTCATTGGTCAGGTCAGCCTCAACTGCAAGGCCATCTGCTTGCGCGAAAGACTGTTCGATGGCTGAAGACAGCGGGAAGAAATCCGGTTTGCCGACGTGAATCGTACCGAACAAATAAGCTTTTCCTGTCGCTCCTCGGATTTCCCAAAGAAACGATTTTTGCGCGGCTTGTTGAGCGAACGCATTAGCGGCGAAAAGTAGTTGTGCGCAGAAAAGCAATAAGGCGCAGCGCAGAATCCGACGCGAATAAGCTTGCATGTAATGCTCCCTCTCATGGCCCAGATTCGGTAGTCAGAATATCATCGAGGTTATGAAAGAATCTACTGCGCAGATGCAAGTGTGAGTGAATTTCCCAGCGTTGCGTTTGCCTCCTGTAGTGTGTCAGAGTGTGACGACATCATTCTGCTAGCGACGGGAGAACAATCATGATCCCAGGCCATGCAACACATGAAGGAACTTCGCGTTACGCAAACCGTTGCACCGAGAAAACGTCGGACGCGTTTTATCGACAGGCGCAGGATCTCCGGGTCTCCAATGTTGGCATTGGAACCTATCTCGGCGCGATGGACAAGCGAACCGACAGCGCTTATACGGTCTCGGTTCTCGCCGCGCTGGCTGGCGGAATTAACTTCATCGACACCTCTCTCAATTACCGGCATCAGCGTTCGGAGCGTTCAATTGAAGTTGCGTTAGGCGCCTTTTTTAAAGCGGGCGGCAAGCGCGATGAAGTGGTGGTCTGCACAAAGGCTGGTTATCTGGTTCCCGACGCCGTCACGGATGGCGTGCTGAAAAGTGGAGACGTGGTGGATGGCGTTCACAGTCTCGCGCCGGATTTCTTGTCCGATCAACTCGAACGCAGTCGTAAAAATCTCAACCTGGAAACCATCGATGTTTTCTATGTGCACAATCCCGAGACGCAGCTGAATTCGATAGAGCCAGCAGATTTTTACGAACGCATGCGCGCTGCTTTCGTGCGCCTTGAGCGCGCTGTTGCCGAGGGACTTATCCGCTATTACGGCACAGCGACGTGGAATGGATATCGGCGTGGCGCCGCGCGAGGCGCCTTATCCCTTCGCACTCTGGCGAAAATCGCCCACGATATCGCTGGCGACCAACATCACTTTCGTTTCATACAACTACCAATGAACCTCGCAATGACCGAGGCGGTAGCCGTTCCCATGGAGGAGGGTCGAAACGTGCTGGATATCGCGGCGGAGCTTTCCATAACCGCAGTCGCTAGCGCATCCCTTCTTCATTCCAAGCTTTCACAAAATCTGCCTCAACAGCTCGCCCAAATATTGCCCGGGCCTGCGACCAACGCACAGCAAGCGATTCAGTTCACGCGATCGACGCCGGGGATGACCGTCGCTCTGGTGGGTATGAGCAATCCCGCGCATGTCGCCGAAAATTTAGCGATTGCACGAGTGCCGCCTTTGACTGTTGAGCAGTATCGTCGGATGTTCCGCTAAGAGCCTATTGGGATAGGCTCTATCTTTCGTAGCAGCGAGTTTACTCGCGATTGACGGTGGATCTTGCGACGACGCCCTGTTGACGCACTGACTAATACTTTTCCGCCGGTGTCGCTGAATTCCAATCCATAACTGATATTCTCCCCACTTCCATAAAAAGGCTCGTTACCTCATACGAGGAAAGCCGCCTGTAGAGAATGCACTGATGAGTAATAATAGCCCCGCCGAAGTTCGAGCGGCCGCCCACGCGGAAGACGTTTCCCTTGTCGCAGGTCGCGAGATCAATGCAACGCCACAGGCGAGGAGTTGGCGTAATGCGCTAGCCCTTCGCGCTGGGTTTGTCGCATGCGGTTGCGCAGCAGCCAGCCTAAGCGTCTTGCTTGCCCGAATTTGTCCCGAGCAGTGGAAATCGGCGTTGTGGATTCTCGGCTTGGCGTCGCATTGGCAATGGTTGTATCTGATTGTAGGGAGCGCTGCGGCTATTGCATGGCTCGTCGCAGGGCGTGTCCGCGCTATCCTGCCGCTCGCCATCTTGGTTCTTGTTTGGAGCCTTCACAGCCCATCAGCGCCTTACGCTGAAATCGGTGCGAGTAACTCCTCCACCGCGTCGCCGCGCTTAATGATCGCAAGCGCCAATTTGAATTTTGGCAACCCGAACCTTAGCGCTTTGCGTCGTTGGTTGCTTGAGCCGCACGGACCGGACATCGTGGCGCTGGAGGAGTTCACCGACGCAGCTCAACGCGTTGTCTCTGACAACGAAATTCGTAAACGTTACCCCTATCAATTTTTTGCCGCAGCCAATGGCCCTTTTGGCATTGCGATTCTTTCGCGTCATCCATTCATTCGTACGGAGCAAGTTCTGCTTAGCGACGAATGGCAGACCCCGCGCTTGCGCGCTGTTATCGCGTGGAATGGGGAATCAGTTGCTGTATCGGCGGTGCACCCAATGCCGCCGTGGAATGCTCGTTACGCAGTCGCGCGAGACATCGCATTACGGGAAGAGGCGCAGTGGCTTAGCGCGTTCAATGGTCAAGGAATACTGGCTGGCGACTTGAACGATACGCCGTGGTCAACCGGAATGCTGAGCGTGGAAGGAAAGTTGCGCCGAGCCACCGGGCTAGAGCCGACATGGCCGAATGTCGGTGGATGGTTGTCGGTGTTGCCTATCGATCATGTGTTGGTTACGTCGGGATGGCGTCGCTTGTCGGCGAGCGTTGGGCCGGATCTTGGGTCGGATCATCGGCCTGTGGTGGTGAGTATTACCACTACAACGGAAAATTAATTCGGAACTCTAGATGGAAAACCAAGCACGTTTTCGAGGTGGCGTACGAGTTTTCTCTTAAGGCTGACGCGCGAAGGCTATGACTCGCTGGCGATCATTATAGGGCGTCACTATTACACCGGCATCTTCGAGCTCTTGAACCACCTCTTTCCGAGCTTTGCCGCGCGGAGTTGCGTCAGTGGGGCCATCGATAGCGAATAGCACTTGCGCAGGCAGAAGATTACGTTTTTTTAAAGCATTGACTCGTACAACCCACTGACCGCCATGGTCAATAATCCGAGCCGCTTCGCCATAAACCAAGTTCAATGGTTTGATGATCTTAGCTGGAGTCTGGTCTTTCATTTCCACGAAAGGAAACTGAGCATGGTACTCATCGTTGCCTACCCGCGCAGGGGCAAAGAGGCTTTGTAGATTAGCGTCTCGAAGCCAATCACGTACACCGCGCACCAGAACTTTTTCTTGGTATTCACGATTCACGAAATTACGCTCAACATAATACTGATATAAGGCTTCCAACTTTGCGGGTACGTTAGCTGCGAGCACAATACGTGGCTCACTAAACCGAAGCATAGTTTCCCTTGGTTTAATTAGCTCATCCCAAAGCTTCAATGCGTTGCCATGATCGAAAGACTTCAAACGGCGATCCATGCCAAAATGGCGTGCGTTGGGTGAAAAAAGCACTACACCGACATTGGCGAATTCCCCAGTTTCAACAAAGGGAAGAAATCGGACTATGGCGTAGTGGCAGGCGATGTTCATGGTGGCAATTCCCAAAAAGATTCCGAACTCGCTTTATTAAGCTGCTCTTTTATGTCGGTGAGGGAGAAATTAATTGGTATCGTCTGTTCAGCGTCAACGAATAACCAAGATTCAGGCACATTATCGCAGGCTTGAGGCCAAATGCCGAGAGCTTCCGTCATTCGTTCAACGTAGGCTTCACGCGCCAGAAAATCGCTGAATAAATTAGAGATTTCACTGGAAAATACATGAAGTTGCACAAAATCAGCAGCCGAGAATCCTGGATCAAAAGCGAGATTATGGTCAATCACCACGAGTGAACCGTCATTTCGAGGGTTCCATAATAAATTCGGGTTACCTCCTTTGTCCGTCAAGTTTCGATCACAATTGCGCACCCACCAATCGAATACCAGCACGTCCCGGCGCTGCGCCTCTGAAATAAGGTCTCGATGCACCTCGGTAAGTTCGACGGCTTCA
>Ga0247823_10003026_pt1 | contig 13726 bp, 15 predicted proteins | sample 13C_PalmiticAcid_2_FD_192426 | JGI IMG/M metagenome (GOLD analysis project Ga0247823, IMG submission 192426) | Soil microbial communities from agricultural site in Penn Yan, New York, United States - 13C_PalmiticAcid_Day30 | ecosystem: Environmental > Terrestrial > Soil > Agricultural land...
ATGCCCATGAGGGGGCTCGCTGCTGGAAGTTTCTCGCGATGTTCGCCCTGCACACGACGGCGGGTATGTCGGTGGAGCGAATCGGTTACGCCTTCGGCCATCCGCCCGGGCATGTGTCGCGCTGCCTGCAAATTGTCCGGCAGGAACTCCGGTCACGCTTTGCTCCGCCAATCACCTCAGACAGCGAAATCATCGAAGACGAGGATGCTATCGCCGCAGAGATCCATGCGGCATTCGCGGAAGTCGAGACAGACGCCACCACCAATGACGAATAACCAGTGACCAAGGACCGTTTATGCAGATCGAAACGTTACCGCTGACCGATCTGAAGCCGGCCCCGTACAACCCGCGGGTTTCACTGAAACCTGGCATGCCCGCGTATGAACGCCTGGCGCGATCGCTGGCCGAGTTCGACCTTGTGCAGCCGATCGTCTGGAACCGCACGACGGGTCACATTGTCGGCGGACATCAACGCCTCGAGGTCTTGAAATCGCGGGGCGTGACCAGCGTCGAATGCGTGGTTGTGGAACTCTCGCCGGAGCGCGAGAAGGCGCTGAACATCGCGCTCAACAACGAGAATCTCGCGGGCGACTGGGACACCGAGAAGTTGCAGGATCTGCTCGCCGAGCTGCAATCGCTGCCAGACTTCGATGTCACGCTCACCGGGTTCAGCGAGAGCGATCTTCGCGAACTGCTGATGGCACCGGTTGAGGCATCCGTCGAAGAGCCGGATGAAATCGAGCCGCTGGTCCGCGTGATTCTCGAAATCGACCCCGAAGACTGGGACGACATCCATCCGCAGATCGATGAACTGCTGCGGCAATACCCCACAATCCGGCCGCATATCCGTTTACCGAACGAGTGATCCATTTCTGACTCTCAACTCTCAGCCAGATCGATATCGACGCTTTTGCTGGCGCGGAACGCGAAACCGCAAGCGGCGACAATGGGGAGACCATCATGCTTGTGAATGTGTCTTACGACTTCCTCCCGAAAATCCCGTCGGCGAATGCGGCGGTGGTGATGGATCACTTCGGCGTCGGTTTTGAAGCCGGCCGCAAGACGATCGCGGATCATCTGGAGTTACCGATCCAACCTGGCGACGTCGTCCTGTTCAGCGGGCCGTCGGGCTCCGGGAAATCGAGTCTGATGCGGGCGGCGGCGTCGCAACTGGACGGTGTGCTCAACGCCGATGCGCTCAACTTGGGAGACGACATCCTCGTCGATGCACTGCCGACGCCGACGGCGGAATCGTTATCGCTGCTGGCGGCATGCGGACTGGGCGAAGCGCAACTCTTGCTGCGAATACCGCAGGAATTGAGCGACGGGCAACGCTATCGCTTTCGACTCGCACTGGCCCTCGCCCAGAAACCGCAGTGGATTGTCGCGGATGAGTTCACCGCGGCGCTGGACCGTCCGCTGGCCAAGGTGATCGCGTTCAATCTTCGCAAGCTGGCCTCGCGGATCGGCGTCGGGTGTCTGTTCGCGACGACGCACGAAGACATCCGGGAAGACCTGCAGCCCGACGTGATCGTGCGTTGTGGATTGGACGGAACAGTGCAGGCGACCCGTCCGGACGTAAAAAAAAACGAATCAGCTTCGCCGATCGGCTGTGGGTCTCGACGGGTTCCGCAGCCGACTGGCCGTACTTTGCTCGCTGGCACTACCGCAGCCATCACCTCGGGTTCGTGCGCTTCGTGACGGTTCTGTGGCACAACGCGGAACCGATCGGTATCTGCGTGTTTGCGTCGCCACCGCTGGCGCTGTCGCAGCGATCAAAATACTTCGGACTGCGCGGTCAGCGATCCCGCGTGAAATTACAGGCGCTGAATCGGCAGCTCGTGACGTTATCGCGCGTGGTGCTGCATCCCACCTACCGCGGGGCGGGGTTGGCGGCGTGGTTTGTCCGTGAAAGTTGCCAGGCATGCCCGTGGCCGTGGATCGAATCTCTCGCGGAGATGGGCCACCTCAATCCGTTCTTTGAACGGGCGGGATTCGTGCGTGTTGGAATCACCAGAACGAAAGCCACGCGGTCGCGACAAGGACACTCGGCGATTTATGGAGGACGACGTGACCAGCAAGGACGCCGCCGGCTCGTCTCGACGGAAACCCACGAAAAAAGCCGTTACGCGGAGCCGGTCTATTACATCTTCGACAACCGCAAACGATGTCGCCCCGACGCCGGATGACAGCACGCAGCTGACGATCGACGAGCAGCAGCAGTTGTGGACCTATCTTGTAAAAGGGGCGAGTCCGCAGCTGGCGTGTCGCGAACTCGGCCTCTCGGTGCGGCGCTTCTGGGCCACGCTCGATCACGATCCGCACTTCGTGCAGATCATCGAAGATCTGTTCCGCACGCTGAGCCACAACGTTCTCGCCGCGCTCTATCAACAGGCGATGAAAGGGGACAAGACGGCTCAGCAGACGTGGCTGAAGCTGCTGCCTCCGTTCACAGGCAGCCTTGCTTCGACGGGAGAAACCCACGATGACCTCGCGACCCTCTCCGATGATGAACTCCTTGAGCGGGCCCGTGCGACAGGCGTTGCTCTCCCGGATGCGGTTGCAGCGAGCCTGTCTGCAACGCGCGGCGGCCCGGCATCCGGCGGCATACCGCGCGGCACTCCGAGTGATGAGGCATGACGCAACCGCCTGGCCGCTGCAATCGTGGCAGGAAGCCGACTTCGCCGCACTCGATCCGGCGTGGCTTTCTCTCGCCGGGCTGTCTTCGTGTGCCACTGGCTTGGCCAGTGGTCCTGGTCTTGACGAGGAATGCGGAAAAGCACTGGCGGAGCCAGTGGCACACAAGCCGGGGAAAACCGTTCGCCGAGCCTATATCGAACGGCCGCGCGGACACTCCAAGACGACCGATATGGCCACGCAGTGCGCGTGGATTCTGCAACACGCGCCGGACGCGGTACGGGGTCTGGTCGCCGCCGCGGATCAGGAGCAGGCGCAACTCCTGCATGCGGCGATTGCGGATCATGTCCGCCGCTCACCGCATCTGCATGCCGATCTGCAGGTGCAGCAGCACGTCATTCGAAATCAGCGCACCGACAGCCGGCTCTCGGTCATCTCATCGGATGTGAACAGCTCGTGGGGACTGCTCCCCGATTTCGTAATCTGCGACGAGCTGTGTCACTGGCCGAAGCCCGATCTGTGGTACTCGCTCTGTTCCTCTGCGGCGAAGAAGCCCTTGTGCGTGCTGGCGGTTCTCACCAACGCCGGCGTCGGTACCGGCTGGCAATGGAATGTCCGCGAAGCCGCGCGGACTTCCCCCGCCTGGCACTTTTCGTCACTGACCGGGCCGCAAGCGCCTTGGATCTCGGCCGCGACACTGGAAGAGCAACGCCGGTTGTTGCCGCCGGGAGTTTACGCCCGTCTATGGGGCAACGTCTGGCAGCATTCGGATGGAGAGTTCGTCTCCCTCACCGAGGCGGACGCCTGCTGCGATGCGGCGTGGTCGGAGCAGTCGCGTGGCGATCGCGGCCGATGTTACTTCGCCGCCGTGGATTATGCAGAAAAACATGACCGCACCGTCGGCGTGGTCGTGCATCGTGAAGGGGAGACCATCGTCGTGGACCGGATGGATGTCGCGGTGCCGCAGCCGGGCAAGCCGGTTCTGGTCGCATGGGTGGAAACATGGATCGAGCGCATCGCGCGCGACTTCCCCGGCGTGCAATTTGTCCTCGATGAATACCAGTTGCTGAGCGTGCTGCAGCGCTACGAAGCGCGTTACCCGCTGCGGCGTTTCGATTTCTCCGGCGGCCGCGGGAATCATGCTCTCGCCGTGACATTACGCAGTTTGATTCTCCATCGCCGTGTGAAGTGGTACCCCGGCTGCGGTCAACTGGCTGACATGACCGAGCGCGATGATCTTGCCACGGAACTCGCGGCGCTGATCACGCGCAGCATCTCTGCGGGACGCATGCGAATCGATCATCGTCACGAGCCCGGCGCTCACGATGACCGCGCGTTCGCCTTGGGCGCCGCGTGTCTGGAAGCCCTGCAGAGCGAGCCCACCAGCGCGGCCTTCACCCTCACGCCTCCCAACGCCGACGGCAGCTTCGCCTGGTGAGGAGTCGTCAAGAGTCCAGAGTCGAGAGTCCAGAGCCAGACGAAACAAGCAAGCGTCTGCGAGTGGCAATCCTCTTTCTGGCTCTGGACTCTCGACTCACGACTCTCCGCTCTCGACTCAGTTCTCACACATCGGAATTCTTGGCGAACGCGCGCAACCCCCTCCGATAGGGTGAGGCCGCATCCAACTCTGACAAAGACGAGTGCCGTATGTTTCAGTATCTCCGCGATTGCTGGCAGACCGCCCAACTCCGCGCGAAAACCGAACGGCTCGCGCAGCAGCGCGTGCTCGCCATGATGGAGTCCGTCGGCCCTGAGCCGGTCGCCGACGATCCCGGACGATGGCTGCCGCTGGGAACCGGTGGCAACATCGTCGATGAACCGCGGCGCAGCGATCTTCGCACGCAGGCCCGGCAGCTCGTCCACACGAATCCCTATGCACGGAATCTGCTGCGACTGCTCGAGGTCTACGTCGCCGGTTCCGGATTGACGCTCAATGTCACCGCCACCGATTCCGAAGCTGTCGATGCCGCGACGCTACGGCGGGCCTCGCAACTCTGGCAGCAGTTTCTGCGCTGCAATGCCCGCCATTTCTCATTCCGCGAAACCGCCCGCCGCACGTGGCGCGACGGTGAATGTTTTGTGCGGCTCTATTCGCAACCGCAGTGGCCGCCCACGGTGCGCTACATCGATCCGGAATGCATCGGCTCGCCGGATGATCCCACGGTGGCCTCGGGCATCATCACCGATGCGGCGGACATCGAAACGGTTTTGAGTTATCAGCGCATCGATGTGGAGTCGGGTCACATCGTTGAAGAAATCCCGGCCGCGGAGATGGTGCACATCAAGGTCGGCGTCGACAGCAACGAACCTCGCGGCGTGACGATCTTTGCACCGGTTCTCGAATCACTGGCCTCGTTCGACAAATGGCTCGAAATCGAACTGCAGGCTCGCAAGCTGCAGGCGTCGATCGTGCTGTGGCGAAAGGTGCAGGGCGGACCATCCCAAGCGGGGACTTTCGCCGATGCGCTCTCTTCCACCAGCGGCACGGATGCGAACGGTTCCTTCCGCCGCGAACGCTACCGGCCGGGGACCATCCTGACGACCTCACCGCAGACCGAGCTGGAGTTTCTGCAGCCGCAGACGAACTTCGGCGATGCGGTGCCGCTCGGTCGCATGATGCTGCTGGGGATTGCCGCCGGTGCGGGCGTGCCCGAGTTCATGATTACGTCTGATGCGTCGAATGCGAACTTCTCCTCGACGATGGTCGCTGAAGGCCCGGCGGTGAAGCTGTTTGAAAGCGAGCAGCAATTCTTCTCGACGGCGCTCGAACCGCTCTGGCGGTGGGTGATGCGCGAGGCAATCCAGGCGGGACTTCTTCCCGATGTGCTGGAGCATCTCGCTCCGTCCTGGACCTTCCCGACGCTGGTGAATCGCAACCGCGCCAAAGATCGCGACGCCGATGCCAAGCTTGTCGAAGCCGGGATTCTCAGCCGTGCGGAAGTCGGGCGGCGCGACGGTGTTGATCCCGAAGTGATGCGCAACGAGATCGAGAAGGAGTCGCTGTAACCAGCCATCGTAGGGTGGGCTGTGCCCACCATCGTGTTTGTCCTCGATCACACTCAGGCACCGTGGTGGGCGCAGCCCACCCTACAGCGAGATTCCACCATGCCCCGAATTCTCTGGCTGGCGTTTGAGCGACCGCCGCACATCGACGCGGTGTGCCACGCCGCGACGACCGCCGACGTGCATCTGGTTCTCGAACTGCTGGCGTTATCCGAGGCGGTTCGAACGGATATCGCCGCGAAGTTGAAGCGGATGCTCGCGGGCCAGGTGACACAGGATCCGTGGTCACGACCAGCGATCCCCTGTCGCCGATCCAACGGACTGTATGTGCTGATCTCATGGCGTCTCGCGAAATGGCTCTCGGTGGTCCTGCCCGCCTCAACTGGACTGATCGAACGGACCGCCCAACGTCTGCGGCGTTGGCTCGAACATGACACGACGAAGCCGGTTCTGAACGCCACGAGCGCGTGAGCGATCTATCAACGACATCTCATCTTACCCACGCCCGCGGCCTCCGCATTGGGCGGCGACTGAAAGGATTGCGATGGATACCACAACTGCAGCCGAAACATTTCCATTGACCGAACAGCTGACCGACTGGCAGAGCGAAGTCACGGTGGACTTCAGCAATCGGCAGGTGAAGAACATCGTGCTCAGCGGCGGCATCTCGCGGAACGGGCATCGCTACACGGAAGAGGCGCTGCGGGACGCTGTCACGAAATACGACCAGAAGCCGGTCTTTCTCGATCACGCGGCGAATGTGTCCAAACCGTTTGATCGCAGCATGCGTGATCTCGTCGGAACGGTGTCGCAGCCGCGCTTTGTCGATGGTCGCATCCGCGGCGATGTGAATGTGCTGAAGACCGAAGCCGGCCGCACCTTCCTGGCCTTGATGGAAGGTCGTTCGCCCGCGGTGGGAATGAGTCACGTCGTGCTCGCGCAGCGGGGCAGCAATCCGCAGATTGTGGAGCGGATTCATGATGTCGTGAGCGTCGACGCGGTGGTCTTTCCCGCGACGACGAACGGCTTTCATGAATCCGATCAGTCGGCGCTGCCGGGGAGTTGGGAGGCGCTGATCGAACAGATCGACGCCCAACTCCCGGCGGCGGTGGCCAGCATCGTGGGGGAGGCCACGCTGGTTCGTCGCCTCGCGGTTTTGGATGGCGTGGTCCTCGTCGAAGTCCGTCAGCCCGAGGAAACCGAGACGAAGCGCTACGAGTTCGGCTGGCAGGTAGAACAGGATCGAGTGAAGCTCGACCAGCATCGCGAGCTGGCGTCGACGGAGACGATTGTGGAACGCTGCCAGGCTGTGGCCGACGCGGCACGCGAACGTTCTTCGCAGACGATCGCCACCTTGCGGAGCGAGCTGGTCACGATCATCGCCGAGCGCGATCAACTGCGATCGCAACTGCAGGAGCGCTCGCTCGAAACTCTGCTGGAATCGGCCGCGCTGCCGGACTTCGCGGTGACGAACGAATTCCGCGATCACCTGCGGTCACTCCCTGATGGGGACGCCCGCCGGCGTTGTCTGGCCGAGCGTGTCGATTTTGTGCGCCGCTGCCAGCCGCGCCCGATTGCGAGCACACCGCGGGCAACGCCCAACATCGCCGCCGATGCTGCCTTCATCCGCAGTGTCCGCGGCCAACGTATCAGCATTCTCGGCTGACGCTTTCCCATTGCCCACTGCCCATTCCCGACTGCCCTTTCGAAAGGAATCTCATGTCGAACCGCCTTCGTTTCCGCAGCGGCCAGGTCGAGCTGCACAAACTCCGCGTGGATAGCGGCACCGTGCTCGAAGCCGGCGACCTGGTCTACCTGGACACTGACGACGTGAAGCCCGCCAGCGACTTCACCTGGACGACCGACCTCGCCACCACGCGCGGCAACTTCGCCGCGGTGTTTCTCGGTGTCTGTCATCAGCCCTCGGCGAGCGGCGACACCGCGGACGTGTCGATCGATCTCAGCCCGTTGGCCGTCTATGAGTTCGATGTCGCGTCGTCGACGTTCGAAGTCGGCAACATGGTGGCCCCGGCTCAGAACAGCAGCGCGCTGCACAAGCAGACGCTGCAGAAAGTCGCCACCGCGGCCCACGCCATCGGCCGGGCGGCCGAGTACAAAGCCGCCGCATCGACTCTGTTGCGCGTGCAGTTCGCGTCGGGGTTCCACACGGCCTCGTCCAACGTCAACGCCGCCATCGGCTGATGCCTGATTCGTGGGAGGGCGAAGCTCCTGCTGAGCCGCTGCGATTGCCAGCGTGTTGTTTCCATGCGGCTCAGCGGGAGCTTCGCCCTCCCGGAGCGATTGCACTTCCCTCCATCCACTCCCTCGGAGAACTGTTCATGCAAGGTTCCAATGTGAAAGGGCTGATCGAATCTCTCGGTGCCGAGGGCTTCTATCACAAGCTGTGCACGCTGCTGAATGAGAAGCAGCTGTCCGTCGATGACTTCAGTTACTACGAACTCGCGGAAGCCTGCGATGTCTTGCCGACGCTCCGGCGGATTCGCGAGTCCGGATCCACGGGTCTGCCGGTGACGGCGCTGCTGCGGGAGTCGAACCCCGGTGTCAACGCGAGCCTGTTCCAGGTGGTCACCGGCGAGCTGATCGGTCGCAAAGTGATCGAAGGCTACGAAGACAAATCCGGCTTCATCGGTGACAAGCTCGTCACTGTGATGCCGAGCCGACTGCGGAACGCGAAGATCGCGGGGTTCCGCGCGCTGTCCGGCCCGGCGGAAGTTCCGGAGGGTCACTTTTACGAAGAATCGACCTTCGGCGAGAAATTTGTCACGACGAAGGAATCCAAACAAGGACGGATCCTTTCGATCAACGAGGAACTGATCGCGTTCGATCAGACTGGTGAGATCAATCGCCGCGCGATGGCACTGGGCTTCTACCTGCGGCAAGAGCGCGAACGGACGATCGTCCGGGCCGTGACCGACGCCGATTCCGGCAGCGGCCACTACGTCTATCGACCGGATGGCACAGGCGAAGCGCTCTACGCCACGGACGGCTCAAACCGCAACTGGATCGGCGTGGGGAATACCACGTCCGCCGAGTTCGACAGTGCGTTTCCGTTGACGGACTGGGGTGACATCGAGACCGCGCTGAATTATCGCGCCACCGAAGTGAAGGACGACCGGATTGATGGTACGACCCGGCCGATCATGGCGCCGGTGAAGCAACTCCTCGTTCCCGAACGGTTGCGCGGAACGGCCCGCAGCATCATTCATTCCACGGAAGTCACGGTCACGAGTGATGAGCAGGAAACGAAGTTCGCCAATCCCGTGGCGAACCTGGTGGAAGTGCTGAGTTCGCCGTTCATTGATGAACAGGGTGGCGCGGCGCTTACGGACTGGTACATCGGCGACTTCCGCCGCCAGTTCGTGTGGACCGAAATCTGGCCGGTGCAGACGTTCCTGCAACGGGCCGACAGCGAAGCGGCGTTCGACCGCGATGTCGTGCTGCGGGTGAAGGTCCGCTACTACGGCGGCGTCTCGGCGGTCGACACGGTGTTCGTCACTAAGGTCGATGGCGCTGAGTGATTGATGTGATCGGGTGGCGGGGGCGCACCGCAGGAAGCCCCCGGACGGCAAGCGTCGATTTCAGGGGCTTCCGCTATCGCGGTGCGCCCCTGCCACCCAAACGTCTTTTCACCCTCGACGGTTCGGCATGACGGCCGACGGAGTTCTCCGGTGTCACGGATGACGCCCGTCGAGTTTTTTCTCCTTCACGCGGAGTGGCCACGATGTCGGATCTCACGAACCTGGATGACGTGCAGGGCCAGCCGTTGAGCGAAGCGCAGATTCGCGGGATTCTCGCGCAGCTTGATCTCGACATCATGAATCTCGCGCGGGACGGCAAACTCGCGGCGCTGAAATACACGACCGTGGGCGACGGCTCTCCGGCGGCGGATCGTGCGGCGAACATGAATGCGTTGATCGCCGCGCGGAAATACTACGAGTCGCTGTTGCAGTCGCTGCCCGCCTGGGAAACCTCGCAGGGCGAAGATGATTCCCCGGCCACCCGCGGTTGACGGCCGTTGTTCGTGCTTCATCCTGAGGACAAGGAAACCTGACGATGATGATTCCCGGTGACGTACTGGCGGGCGATTGTGGTTGCCTCACCATGGACTGGGGTGTGAACGCAGTCGCGGAAGTAGTCACCGTCGCGGGGGACCCGCCTGAGGAAAGCGTCACGGAAACCACCGTGATGGTCGTTGTTGGGGCAACGAGACGGATTCCGATCGCAGATGCGGACAGCGATGTGATCGAGATGACGTTGACTGTCCCGAAAGCGACGGTGCCGGAGGTTCCGGACGGCGCCACGTTACGCTGGCGGTACGACGGTCATTTGTGGAATGTTCGCGACTGCCGCAATCCGCCGGGGGATGCGGTGTCAGTGTTTGATGTCCGCCGCGCGGATTAATGACCGACCTCAATCGAACAGATAGCTCACCGATTCGTTGCGGTGAATCCGACGGATCGCTTCGCCCAGCAGTGGCGCGACGGAGACGACGCGGAGGTTCGGCAGCATCTGATCGGGCCGCAGCGGCAAGCTGTTCGTGACCACAATTTCGGCGATCGGGACTTCAGAAAGTCGCTGTGTCGCCGGCCCGCACAAGACCGCGTGGCTCGCGCCGACGAAGACCTTCGTGACGTTGTGCTGCAGAACGACCTTCACCGCGCCGACCATCGAACCGGCGGTGGTGATCATGTCATCGAAAATGATGGCGGTTTTCCCGGCGATCGGTCCGCCAATCAGGTTCTCCTGGCGGCAGTCCACGGCGCTGGAGCGGCGCTTATCGACGATGGCCAGTTGTCCGCCGAGATGTTCCACGTGCTGCAGCGAGCGCTTGATGCTCCCTTCATCCGGGCTGACGATGACCAGGCCTTCCTGCGGCAGGTTCAGGCTGCGGAAGTAATCGTCGAGAATCGGCGCGGCGTAGAGGTGGTCCACCGGGCAATCAAAGAAGCCCTGAATCTGCGCGGCGTGCAAGTCCATGGCGAGGACGCGATCGGCACCCGCTTTCGTGATCAGGTTCGCGACCAGCTTCGCCGTGATCGGGACGCGACCCATGTCTTTACGATCCTGCCGGGCATAGCCGAAGTAAGGCAGCACCGCTGTGATGCGGGCGGCCGAAGCGCGTTTACAGGTATCGATGAGGATCAGCAACTCCATCAGGTTGCCGTTGACGTTCGGACCGGTGGGCTGGATGAGGAAGACATCACACCCGCGGACGTTCTGGTTGAGTTTGACCTGCGTTTCGCCGTCGGGGAAGTCGGAGATGTCGACCGCGCCGAGCGTGATGCCGAGGTAGCGGGCGATTTCACTGGCGAGCGCCGGGTTCGCCCGGCCGGAGAGAATCACCAGTTGGTCGTACATCAACATGCGAACACCTGTGCCAGGAAGAGCGCGTGGGTCGCGCGGCTTCTGTTCTCCCCGGCGGCCTGTCGGGTGTCAAGCACGCCGGTAGGGAGAACCCAATTTGTCGTGGATACGCGGTCTGCCTTATCGGCCGCCCAGCGCTTGCGTACGAGAAAAAGCCGACAGCGCGTGTTGCGCGAACATGTCGTGTTAGAGTGGGGGCTGTAGGTTGCGATTTCGGCTTGGGCAGAGACTGGCGGTCGTGCCTGAAATACCGCTGGCGAAGACTTGGTGCCGTCGATCAAGAGAGACGAACGAGTTTTCACGGATGGATTGTCATGTCGCCATCGCGGACAGTGGTCGATGCTCCTTGCAGTTCCCGACTGCGGCGATTGTCGCGGTTAAGTTGTTTCGTGATCACGCTTTGCATGTTTTTGACATCCTCCGGTTGTGCGATCTACACTCCGTTTCAGGTGTTTCGGTTCACCGCGGATTACAACACCGAACGGCGCTGTTCGCTGCAGGCGGAAGTCTTCGAGCATCTGCCGCCGCGCCCGGTGCGGGTGCGGATGAACCGATGGGCGTACAACGTAGGGCCTCAGCCGATGACCGCCGAGATTCCGATTCCGAGCGATGCTCCGGTCGCGCCGCCGCCTGCGCCCGCGATCGGTCCTGGCCCGGCGCTCGTGCCCTCGGTGACTCCCGAGCAGATGCCCGGTGACGACGACCTGCTCGACGATGCCCGGCCGCCGGCATTCCCGCCGTCGCCTCCGCAACCGCGAATCGATCTGCAGAGCGATCAACCAGCGGGCAGCCGATTGGGACCATCGGCGCGGGCGAACGGTGCGGTCCGCGGCGCGAGTTATGAAGTCCGCCGGGCGACCACTCCGACAACGTCGGCCCCGACCGGCGCGTGGCTCTTTGGTTCCTGACGGTGGCGCTTATGATGTCCGAGGTTTCGTCGCCGCCGCCGAGATTCGTCCTGGGTTCGCGCTCACCGCGTCGACGGGAACTGCTGCAACAGATCGTGCCTGCTGAGCAGATCGAAATCGTGCCTCCCGCCTCTTCCGAGGAAGCGGGCTTCGACGGGCTGACCGACTGGCCGAGCATTCGCGCGCGGATGGTCGACATCTCCCGGCACAAATCGACGCAGGTCCGGCAGCAGCTCGGCGATCGCGCGGAAACGTCGATCGTCATCTGTGCTGACACGTCGATCGTCATCTCCGAAAAGCAGCAACTTGTGTTGAATGCTGATCAAGAATGTCCGCTACCCGGACCGTTGCGGGTGATCGGTCAACCGCCGGCGAATGAGCCACGTGGTGAGACGCTGCGGCGGTGGTATCACGATTACTACGCCGGCCGCACGCACATCGCGGCGACATCGCTGCGCATCACGGGGCCGCAGCAGCGGGTGCACGAGCGGATTGTGACCACGCAGATCACGTTTCGTAGCGACATGGACCCGTGGTTTGTGTGGTACGTGTCGTCGGGGGAACCGCAGGGCAAAGCGGGCGGCTATGCGGTGCAAGGGGCGGGCAGCGTGTTCATGTCCTCGATCGTCGGCAGCCTGACGAACGTCATCGGCTTACCACTCGAAGCGCTGCTGGAAGTCTTCTGGGACTGGGGTGTCTTGTAGGGTCCACTGTGCGGACCATCTCGTCACGACGCACGAACGGTACGCACAGCGGACCCTACAAAGACGGATCATCACGGCACGGGTTCGGGGGCGACGTAGACGGCGGTGTCCCAGGGGATCTTCGCGGCGGTGAGGGCGTGGCGCAATTTGTCTTCAGCGGTCGCACGGGCGGATTCCCGGCGGTAGACGCGGAGACGGACGCCGTCGGCATCGCCTTCGACTTTGCTCACCTCTTTGACGAGGGCGTCGAGCTCGATCGGCGTCTCTTTGTCGCCCCGGCGAAGCAGATAGTTCCAGTCTTCGATCACAACGCGCAGGCTTTTGCCGGAGGTCTTGTCGACGTGTTCGCGGCCGACGTTGAACTCGGCGTTCTTGTCGTCGCCGCTCGGTGTTCCCATGATGCCGGTGTTGCCGATGCCGACGCCCACACCGCCGCCAGTGCCGAGTCCCCAGCCCAGGTTAGGCAGCCAGTCGGCGATCCACACGCCGCAGATCACGCCGAGAGCGAGTGCGCCGCCGATGAGGTTCCGCATGCGGAAGAGGCCCGGTGATCGCGGCGGCTTCTGGGAAGATCCAAACATCACGGGTCTCGTCGGTTACTCGGCCGTCGGACGGAATCCTAGCACAGCATACTCGAAGCGGCTGCGGTTGCCGATGTCCTTGCGAACCCGTTCGAGCGCCGCGGGGACGCCATCAAGCGCGGCTTTGCGAAGGCCGAACTGGGCGTCGCCGTAGCTGACCATCACTAATACCATGCTCTTCGGTTCGGGAAGGGCTTTGTACGCATCGAAAAACCGGCTGGCAAACGCGGCGGCGTTCTCGGCACGAAACGATTGCTTCTTTGGACCCACGGTGAGGATCGTGGTGCCGTTGTCCTGGACATAAAGCTCCCAGACATCGACACGCTTCCGCATTTCGCCGAAGGTGAGCAGATGGTCGACGATCGCCGGGCCGGGATTACCGATGATGGCCTTCCAGCGCTCTTGCGCCTGGGCCACGTCATCGCTGGACGGACCCGGTCCCGTCGTGCGACGCTGCTGCATCAGTTGTTTCAGCGCTGCGTCCGACAGATGGAAGATGTCGCCGACC
>Ga0247823_10003028_pt1 | contig 13724 bp, 8 predicted proteins | sample 13C_PalmiticAcid_2_FD_192426 | JGI IMG/M metagenome (GOLD analysis project Ga0247823, IMG submission 192426) | Soil microbial communities from agricultural site in Penn Yan, New York, United States - 13C_PalmiticAcid_Day30 | ecosystem: Environmental > Terrestrial > Soil > Agricultural land...
CTATTCGACATCTGGCGTGTCGGTTCACCATCGATCGACTTTCTGTCGCCTGACATCTATTTTCTAAATTTTTCCGAGTGGACCCGCAAGTACGATCGCGGTGGGAATCCGTTCTTTATCCCCGAAGCCGGTACGTTTCCGATGGTGGCGGTGAATATGCTCTATGCGGTCGGCCAGCATAATGCTATCGGTGTAAGCCCTTTCGCGATCGAATCCGTCGAAGATCCGATCGCCGGTCAGTTGACCGCAGCATACGACATCCTTAAACAGCTCGAACCTGCGATCCTTTCACGGCAAGGCAGTGGTGCACTCGCCGGACTTTTATCCGAAGGCATCGAGCAGCGGCAGGCTCTTCGCCTTTCTATGAACGGATACGCTGTGTATGTGGCATTCGATAAACCTGCGAGCCCGACCGACCCACCACCGCTTTCCGGTGGACTTGTGATCGCGCTCGGACCGGACGAATTCCTATTTGCCGGAACGGCGATGACCATAACTTTTGAGTCCGACAAGCCTACCGGTGAGACCGTCGGGCTTTTGTCGGTCGATGAAGGCTCGTATGTCGAGGGAAAGTGGAAGGCCGGTCGACGGCTGAACGGTGACCAAACGCATCAAGGGCGTCACGTCCGCATTCCCGCGGGTCGTTTTGATATTCAGCGAGTGAAACTATACCGCTACAAATGATTTCCGCGAACCGCCGATCTATCCTCGTTACCATTATTGCGACCCTCATGATCGCGGGCACCTCGAGCGTTCACGCTGAGGATGGATATCGGCTGTGGCTTAGATATGAAAAGGTAACCCCCGCCAAACTGCGAGCTTATTCGAACCAGATCACGTCAGTTGTAGTTGCGGGAACTTCGGCGACCTCAAATGTGGTTCGAGCTGAGCTGAGGTTGGCTCTTTCCGGACTTCTCGGAAGGAACGTTGCGATCGACTCTCAGGGGGGCGGCCGCAAGCTGATAGTTGGCACTCCCACAACGTCAAGCATCATCGCGAACGCCAACTTGTCTGCCCAACTCGCAAAGGCGGGACCGGAGGGCTTCGTAATCTCGGCCCGGACGATCGAAGGACATCGGTCGATAATCGTCGCGGCCAACTCAGACATCGGTACGCTTTACGGAACGTTTCATCTTCTCCGGATGCTGCAGTCGGAGCAACCGATCGACACGCTTGCGATCGTGCAATCGCCAAAGATCGGCATACGAATGCTCAACCATTGGGACAACCTCGACGGCAGCATCGAACGCGGATACGCCGGACGATCCCTGTGGAATTGGGATGAACTTCCGACCCGGGTCGATCCTCGACTGCTCGACTATGCTCGGGCCAATGCATCGATCGGGATCAATGCCGTTTCGCTCAACAACGTCAACGCAAACTCGAAGATCCTCTCTAGCGAATATCTGCAGAAAGTGAAAGCGATCGCAGATGCGTTCAGGCCTTACGGGATCCGAGTTTTCCTTTCGGCCCGATTCTCGTCGCCGATCGAACTCGACGGAATAAAGACGGCCGATCCGTTAGACACCGAAGTTGGGAACTGGTGGAAACGAAAGGCGGACGAGATCTACGGGATCATTCCCGACTTTGGTGGGTTCCTCGTAAAAGCAAATAGCGAAGGCCAGCCGGGACCGAGAACCTATGGACGAGACCACGTCGATGGCGCAAATATGATGGCGGCGGCCGTAAAGCCGCACGGCGGTGTCGTTATCTGGCGCGCCTTCGTTTATGACATGAAGCCCGGCTACGATCGCGCGGGAGCCGCTTACGAGAATCTCAAGCCGTTCGACGGCAAGTTCGCCGACAACGTGATCCTCCAGGTTAAGAATGGCCCGATCGATTTTCAGCCGCGTGAGCCGATCTCACCGCTGTTCGGAGCAATGCCGCGAACAAATATGGCTCCGGAATTCCAGATAACACAGGAATACCTGGGCTTTTCCAATCATTTGGTCTTCCTCGCAAATATGTGGCGCGAGGCTCTTGAAACCGATACATTCGCCAAGGGCCGCGGATCGACGGTCGCTCGCGTTGCCGACGGGTCGCTCTTTGGCCGAAAACTCACCGCGATCGCAGGAGTCGCCAACACGGGCACGGCCAGAAACTGGACCGGGCACATCTTCCTTCAGGCGAACTGGTATGCATATGGCCGCCTCGCATGGGACCATTCGCTCACGTCGGCTCAGATCGCCGATGAATGGATAAAGATGACGTTCACCCGCGATGCCGCTGCGGTTAAACGTATAGCGGCGATAATGCTTAATTCTCACGATGCGGTTGTCGACTATATGACCCCGATGGGCCTGCACCATCAAATGTGGGGCGGACATCATTACGGCCCGGCCCCTTGGTGGAATACGTACCCTCGCGACGATTGGAACCCGAGCTACTACAACAAGGCGTCGTTTGCAGGGATAGGCTTTGACCGCACCAAAACCGGTTCGGGAACTGTGGATCAATATTTCCCGCCGCTTCGCGATCAGTATGCAGACATTCGCCGCTGCCCCAAGAAGTTCCTTTTATGGTTCCATCACGTTCCCTGGGCGCATCGAACCAAGTCGGGCAGATCGCTATGGGACGAGCTTGCGCATAAATATCAATCGGGCGTTGATCGCGTTCGGGTAATGCAGAGCGAATGGGCTTCCCTGCGTGGATCCATCGACGCTGACCGGCACGATGCCGTCACACGAAAACTCGCCATTCAGTTGCGCGATGCGATCTGGTGGAAAGACGCAAGTCTTTCGTATTTTGTAACATTCTCGAAGATGCCGATACCCCGCGGCGTCGAGAAGCCAAAGCATTCTCTAGATCATTACAAGACGGTCGATCTGCTGGACGAGCGTGCACGGGAAGGAGCGCTGTTCGACGAGGCGCACAAATAGACAAGAGGTTGAAATGGAGACGAAAACAAACGGATCCGAGACAAATAGACCGATCGGCAGCACAACTGTGGGTCTCGAAAGCCTAGGCCGCGCGGTCACTGAGATCGTTCGGCAGACGCCGGTCATCGACGTCCACACGCATCTGTTCCCGCGTGAATTCGGTCGACTTAACCTATACGGGATCGACGATCTGTTGACCTATCACTATCTTGTCGCCGAATACTTTCGATATGGGGCGGTAGATCCTGCGTCATTTTTCTCAATGCCGCGAACCGAGCAGGCAGAACATATCTACCGGACGATCTTTGTTGAGAATACGCCTCTTTCGGAAGCCGCTCGCGGTTTGATCACGGTTATAAGATCCCTAGGTATCGACCCTGCTTCGACATCCCTTGCCGAGCTTCGGAGCTTTTTCGCGAACCAGGATCTCGCCGAGCACGTCGGGCGCGTGTTCGAATTGGCAAATGTTGATTCGGTCGTTATGACCAACGATCCCTTCGATAATGAAGAGATCGCGGCATGGAATGCTGCGGAAACGATGGACAGAAAGTTTCGTCCGGCTCTCCGCATGGACCGCCTGCTGAATGATTGGCCCGGAGCTTGTGAGTTTTTGAGCAGAAAAGGATCTAACATCTCGCCACACCTTGGTGACCGTGCGATCACCGCTGTTCGGCGGTATCTCGACGAGGCCGCGGAACAAATGCAGCCGTTGTACCTGGCCGCCTCGCTTCCGGATAACTTCGTCTATCCATCCGGCGACATCCGGAACCGGCTGATCGAAGAAGTAATGCTTCCGCTCGCCCGCGACCTCTCGCTGCCGGTGATGGTCATGATCGGCGTTCGCAGAGGCGTTAACGTATCACTTGGACCGGCAGGAGATGGTGTGGGCCGAGCTGATGTCGCGTCGGTCGAGCGGCTCTGCGCGGCAAACCCCGACATCCGATTCCTGGCGACCTTCCTCTCTCGTGAGAACCAGCACGAACTATGCGTCTCCGCGCGGAAATTCTCAAATCTTACGCCGTTCGGATGTTGGTGGTTTCTGAATAACCCGTCTATCATAACCGAGATCACTAGCGAACGTTTGGAGCTGCTCGGCACGACGTTCATCCCGCAGCACTCAGATGCTCGCGTCCTCGAACAGCTGATCTATAAGTGGTCTCACTCCAGAGAGGTGATCGCCGAGTGCCTGACGCGATCGTATGAGCGATTGATCCGTTCCGGATACCGCCTTGAACATTCGCGGATCAGGCACGACGTTCTCGACCTGCTCCAGAACAACTTCAAGCGTTGTGTGGGTCTGGCAGAGGGATCAGTTGACGCGACGGCGAATAACAACATTCGCGAAGACCTCCATCTGGCAAGCTGATCGCGGACGAGGAAGAAAGACCCATCGCAGCGTGTGGCGGGAAGGCTCGATTCTCTAACCGACCAGGTCGCCAAACCCCATCAAACGCCTGGGCTTGCATTCACGCATTACGGCGACAGGATGTCCGCGATAAAGATCAGGTCTTCTTTGAGGACGTATCGCTTGGCACCGGCGTCGTGGGCGGCTCGGCGTAGTTTGAAGTCGGTGTGATGGGTGACGATCATGATCTGCGCATTTGGGTGAGCGGCGATGATCTGTTTTGTCGCGGCGATCCCGTCCATCCTTTTCATATCGACGTCCATCAAAACCCAATCGGGCTGTAGACGACCGTAAGCTTCCAGAGCGTCCGAGCCGTCCTCACATTCACCGACTATCGCGACAGCATCACCGAGCGTCATTCTAATGAATTCACGCATCGGTCGACTGTCGTCTACGATCAATACTCTGGGTCTCATTTTTAGATCGGCGCGCCGAAGTTATTTGACGACGTTGAGGCTCACCGTCTGCGAAACCCGAGCTAAACTGAATCGCCGGCGGTCGGATCTTACGGCCCGGATCCGGCTCTCGTAGCTTGCGCCTGACGCGACAACGCTCTCGAGAAAGTTGGTACTGCCGTATCGGCTGAAGACGAGCCGGGAGAATTCGGCAGGAGCGTCGGAGGCGAGCCGCTGTGTGTGAATGATCAATAGCGTTTTGCCCGCCGAATTGTTAAGGACGAGCGTATCGGGGTCAGCCTGGCTAAGCCGCCCGATCCGATACCTCGCGGCCTCGTAGGTCCTGCCCATTACGACGAAATCGAACGGAACCTGGATCTCAAAGACGCCCGCGTTCTGTGCAGATGTATTCGTAGCAAACGCTCCAACTCCGAGGAGCACGGCTGTCAAAACTGTCAACGTCCAACGCTTCGCATGTCTCAATTCGAGGTATTTCATAATCATTTCTCCGGGCTTCAAATAGGGTTAAGAATAAGAGCCACGGAAATGATAGATCGAGCCGCGGAGAGTTATAAGACCGAGCCTTACGTAATTTTCGTACGTATAGTTACGCAATTTCTACGTAGTTTTCGGCAATCGGCAAACGGTGAACGGCGGATGTGACGTATTTATAGGAGAGATTTGTACTGCACGGCAAACTTCATTAGCGAATGCGAACCTTGTAGATTCAGTTTCTGGCAGATGCGGAGGCGGTGAGTTTCGATAGTTCGCGGGCTGACGGATAATTCGGCCGCGATCTCCTTGCTGGTCTTGTAATCGGCAAGTAGCCGCAGGATGCGCGATTCGGTCACGGTTAGCTGCTGTAAACCTATCTGTTGTTTCTCAGGAACGTCGATGTAATTTTGTCTCCGCGCAAAATAGGTCGTCATCGGGAGACTTGTGAAATGTCGACCGGCGACAACCTCGTTGATCGCAGTTACGACATCGTCGATCGCGCTGTCCTTTAACACGTAGCCCTTCGCCCCGATATCGAGCGCCGCGTGGAACATCTGTTCTTCGCTGTGAATTGTGAGAAAGACGATGGCGACGGGATTGTTATTAGCGGAAAGCTCCCGAGCCACTTGGAACCCGTCCTGGTGCGGCATATCGACATCGAGGATCGCAACGTTCGGCTTCAATTCCTCGATCATTGCGAACGCCTCGGAGCCGTTTGCGGCTTCGCCAACAACTATTAGATTGGGTTCGAGTTCAATGACCTGCCGCAAACCCTGGCGCATCAGCGGATGGTCGTCGGCGATAACGATATGAATTTCCTGATCCATCTACTTCGACTGCAAACCTATCACAATTGTTACGGTCGTGCCCTCGCCCGGTTTCGATTCGATGTTCAGCTTTCCCCCGAGCAGACGAGTTCGTTCGGCTATCCCGACCAATCCGAAGCTGCGTTTTGATAAGTCGAAGCCGTTGCCGGCGGTATCGAATCCTCGGCCGTTGTCGGAGATCTTCACTGACAAATTGTGGTCACTGTGTTCGATCTTCACTATCGTTTTGCTGGCTTCAGAATGTTTGACGATATTGCTCGCGCATTCTTGGACAATCCGGTAGAGCAATATTTCCGAGTTCTTTTCGAGCACGCCGTCAATGTTGTCGAGAAACGCGTCGTACTCGATCTCGCCCGCGGTGAACACCTTGCTGAGCATCGATTCGATCGTTTTCGTCAAACCCAAACGATCAAGCAAATGCGGACGCAGGTTAAACGCGATCTCCTTCGCCTCATTGATCGCGCTCGATGCCGTCTCGGAGATGTTTTCGAGATGATCGAGCATGATCTCTTTTTGATCTGATTGTTTCAGGCTTAGTCGCGCTCGGTTCTTGATGATCACGAGCGACTGCCCGAGCCCGTCATGCATCTCCGCCGCAAAGCGTTTGCGTTCCTGCTCCTGCGAATCGATCAACCGTCGCGAAAATGCTAACTCGGCGGCATGTTTAAGATTTATCTGCCGAATGCGTTGACGGAAGCTCAGAAAGGCGAAGAGGCCGACCGCTAAAGCTGCGAGCGTCAAAAACCACCAGGTGCGATAGAAGGGCGGCAGGACGACGATCTTTAGCGTTGCACCGCTCTCGTTCCAGACGTTATCGCTGTTTGCCGCGATCACGCGAAACGTATAGTCACCCGGCGGGACGTGCGTGAAATTAGCTTGCCGCCTCGTTCCCGCATCGGTCCATTCATCGTCCAAACCTTCCAGCTTGTATTTGAATCGTAGGTTTTCCGAATTGATGAACGACAGCGCGGTATACAGGATCTCGAAATTTTGCTGCGATGGTTCGATGCGTATCGCGGATCGTTCCGATTCCACGTCCTTGTTGTCGATCTTAATTTCCTCAATAACGACCGGCGGCGGCTTCGAGTTGACCTTGATCTCGCGCGGGTCGATCACCGCCACGCCGTCCTGCGTCGGAAACCATAGCCGTCCGTCAGTTGCCCGGACGCCGGCGGGCGAGCGTCCGCCATTACACTCCGGGTTGCGCATTCCGTCGGATTTGCCGTAGGAGATCGAGGTGATCGAAGAGACCTTGCCATCGGCGAAATCATTCAGCTCGTCCTTATTCACCCGGTAAATTCCGCGATTCGACGAGATCCAGAAATTTCGGTTGTCATCTTCCAGGATCTGAAACGCGCCGTCGTTCGCCAGGCCGGTCTTCATGCTGTAGCGCGTAAACTTGCCATCCTTGAACCGCGCCAAGCCGCCGTCGTAGCTGCCTATCCAAAGCGTGCCGTCCGCGTCTTCATAGAGAGCGCGCACCGTGCGGCTCGGCAACCCGTCCGCCTCACGCCAGCTTGTAAATTTGCCGTCTTTGTAATGCGTCAGGCCGTCGTAAGTTCCGATCCAAAGTCCGCCTTCTCGCGCGTTGATGATGACTTTTACATCGATTCCGGCAAGACCGTCCGCAGCTGTGAAGCTTGTCAAAACGCCGTTTTTGAAACGTCTCAATCCTTTCTCGCCGCCTATCCAGAGCGCATTCTCAAGATCGCTGTGAATGGCATATACAAAGCCGAGGTCGGGGAGTTTGCCCGGTTCGAACGGAACGAATTTATCGTTTTCCCGAACGTACAACGCTCCGTAGTTGTTTATAAGTGTGCGCCCGAGAGTGTCCTCGCCGATGGCGGTTATAACAAAATTTCTTGTGGATTCGATCGCCGAGAAGGTTCCGTTTTCATATTTAGAAAGCCCTACCGACCCGATCCAGATCGTTCCGGCTCGGTCCTGGTAGATCGGATAGACCGTTTTATCCATCAGGCCGTCAGCTTCGGAATAGGCCGTGATGGCCTGTTTCCTGGCGCGAAACAAACCGTCACTGTTCGTCCCAAACCAAAGATTCCCTTCGCTGTCCGCGTAGGCTGACAAGAACTTCAACTTATCAAGCGGGAAAGGAGAGGATCCCTTTTTGAGCAGCAATTCCTTTTGCATCGACGGCAGATCGACCAGCCATAGGGTGTCGTCCGCGTCTTTCGAGACAAGTGCGAGCCGAGCGCCGACGATCAGGTACTGCGGAGATTTCGGCAGTCCGTCGCTCTCATCATAAATGTGCGTCACTCGTCCGTTAACCGCACTCGCAATGCGCCCATCGGCGGTTATCAGCCACACGGTTCCATCTACTCCCTGCGCCGCCGATACGAACCGGACCCGCGAAGAACCGTCGGGATTTGTCTCTTGCTCGACCGATATGAACTTCTCCTGCGGTGAGCCGTCACTGTACGAAAAGCTCATCCACTGCCCGTCAACGAAGCACTCCGAGTATCTTCCTTCCGTATTGAACCGGCAGACGATTTTGATGTTCGACGATCGAATACTCCCCACTCCGGCATCAACAGGCGAAGAAATTCCGTTACGATACACGACCGTCTCATTGGGTCCATGAAAGATCTGACCGTCGCCATTTGCAGCGGATTCGATCCAGCTCACACTGCGCGGAACGCTCGGATCCTCCAAGTATTCGAACCGGCCGCCGTTGAAATGAACAACACCGCTTTCCTCCGTGCCCGCCCACAGATCACCGCGTTTGTCCTCAAACAAGGATATGAACCGGTTGTTCACAATGCCCGGCGAATTGCTCTTGTTGAAAACCGTAAACCGAACACCGTCAAACCGCGCCAATCCGTCTACCGTTGCAAGCCAGAGATAGCCGTCGCGATTTTGGATGATCCCATAAACCGAATTCTGCGGCAGCCCGTCATCCGCCGTCCACTGATCGATCCGATATTGCGCAGTTGTCGCCAACGCCGCCGCGAGGCAAAGGCAACAAGACCGCAGTAATTTGCTCGATAAGCCGATCAGAATCTTTTGAAAATGGGCGAAAGGGATGCGAAAATTGCGCTCTGTCAATCTAACTTGTGGCTGTCCGATTAACAAGCCTGAAACCTGCATTCCATACGTCTCTTGACAAAGTATCGAACTGTGCTATAAAAGACGGGCGTTCGTTTTTATTTGATCGATGCCAAAACTTAGCGAAGCAGCCATCGAGCGGCGGAAGGATCTCATCGAAAGCGCCGCTCGCGAGTTGTTTATAAAGCAAGGATTTCATGCGACCTCGATGCGTGACATTGCAAAAGACGCCGGCGTTTCATTGGGGAACCTTTACAACTATTACGAAACCAAGGACGCGATCTTTGAATCGATCGCGGCAAAGTATCTCGAGGTGATCGACGAACGCCTCCGCGAGATGTTCGCGTCGATCGACGAGCCGCTCGAACCCGAGAGCCTCCGCCGCCTGGGCGAGATGGCCGGCGAGTTGGTGAACAATCATTCGGATTTTTGGCTGCTGATGTATATCGACGTCCTTGAGTTTCAGAACCGTCACTTCCGAAAGATGTTTGATGGGCTATCACAGCGGTTTCGCAAGGTCTTCGGCCCAAAGTTCAAGGCGGCGGAGAAGCGCGGCGATCTTCGCACCGGCGTCGATGCCGGATCCGTATTCACGGCCGCGTATATGCAATTTTTCAACTATTTCCTCGTCGAGAAACTTTTCGGCGGGAATAAGCATCTCGGTGTTTCAGACGAACAGGCTCTCAACAGCCTGACAAAGATATTTGCTTACGGCACACTCAGCGAAAAGAAGATGTCCAGCTTTAAGAAGAAGGCTGGGCTGTAGATCGGCCTATGAAATTGGAAAGACCAATTAACTTGAATCTAATTTCACCTGCTTCGTGTGCCTGTATAAAAAACGGACGTTCATTTTTATTGTTGGAGGCTAGACAGATGTTTCGACCGATCAAACTTTTAGCAGCATTCGCATTTGCGACGATGCTCACCGCCATCGCATTCGGACAGGGCACCACCGGAAGCATCACCGGAACCGTGACCGACCCCAACGGAGCCGTCGTTCCCGGCGCCGCCGTTAAGGCAACAAATACCGCGACGAATCAATCTCGCGAATCGACAACGGGCGGAGACGGTACATTCGCATTTCAGGCCCTGCCTCCGGGACGGTACAAAGTCGAGGTAACAGCTAACGGATTTCGACCGTTCGAGGTAAATGCGGATGTAAACATTACGCAGACGACGGTTGCCAACGCTTCCCTTTTGGTCAGCGGGTCGACCGCGGATGTTGACGTTGATTTCGAGGCGCCCGTCCTGCAACCCGAATCATCGCAGCAAGGTCGCGTCGTGACTGGCGAGACGCTGCGACAGCTTCCACTGCCGACGCGAAACTTCCAACAGCTTCTTACGCTTTCGGCCGGAGCCCAGGCCGACGTGCCGAACACGACCGAACTCGGTCGCGGCGATGCAACGATCAGCGTTAACGGCCAGCGGCGCACGAGCAACAGCGTCCGCATCAACGGAATCGACGCCAACTCGATCGGCACCAACTCGACGCCGAACATCGCAGTGCCTGCACCCGACAGCCTCCAGGAATTCATTGTGCAGACATCGCTATACGATGCATCGAACGGGCGAAACGCCGGCGGTAACGTCGAAGCTATCACGCGAAGCGGCACGAACGATCTTCACGGAAACGCCTACTATTACTTTCGCGACGACAGCCTGAACGCGAACGATCCGTTTGTAAAAGCACGCGGTCTTGATCGGCCAACTCTCGAACGCAACCAGTTCGGCGGAACCATCGGCGGCCCGATCGTACGTGACCGCGTCTTCTTCTTTGGCTCATATCAAGGCACCCGCGAAACAAATGGTGCTTCGCTCGTGAACAGCCTGACATTTCCCGTTGTTCCCGCCGGGTTGACCGACACCAATCGAAATGCCGCCGCACTCGCGACCGCTTTTGGTGTGTCGCAAGCACTGATCACACCGTCAGCGATCGCCCTGCTTAATCAAAAACTTCCGAACGGACAATTCGTGATACCGTCGTCCGGAGCCTCGGGACTTTCGGCCACGACCGGCGTTCCGATCGTCCAATCTGGCGAATCGAAGTTTAGGGAAAACCAGTTCAACATCAACGGTGATGTCGCGTTTTCGCAGAACCACACGCTCTCGGCAAAGTTCTTCATTGCCGACAACCCGACGACCCAGGCCAATTACAACTTCACCGGAACCGGTAACGGAAATACACAGCTTCAGGGTTTCGGCGCGGATCTTACGATCAAGCAGAAGCTTTACACGATCTCCGACACTTACGTCTTTTCCCCGAACGTGGTCAATCAGGCCCGCGTAGGCTTCAGCCGCATTCGCGTTACGAGCTTCCCGGACGAGCCGTTCACCGCTGCTCAAATAGGCATCACAAACCCCAACGCATCGCTCTATTCGGGAGGTCCGACGATGTCGTTCGCAGGCCTTGATTCGATCTTTTTCCTTGGGTCATCGCCACTCGCCGATCAATCGTCGAGGATCAATGCATACTCCGCGAGCGACACGCTTTCGTGGACGGTCGGCAATCACCGCTTGAAGTTCGGCGGCGAACATCGATTCTCGCAGGTCAAGTTCTACTTCAACGCATTCACACGCGGGCAGTTGAACTACACCGACACATTTACCAGCGGCGTTCGCACAGCAACCGCATTTCAGAATTTCCTCACGGGCAACGGACTTTCGCTGATCGGCTCCGGTGTGTTCGATCGCTATTACAAGGTCACGGACTGGAGCGGATTCATCCAGGACGACTGGAAGATCAACAGCCGCCTGACAGTAAACCTCGGCCTTCGTTACGACCTGTTCGGCTTGCCGGCCGAGGACCAGGGACGTCTCGTAAACTTCATCCCGAGCCAGGTTCGCGTCGGCACAACGGCATCTCCGGCTCCGCCTCCGAACGGTTTCGTTCAGGCTGAAGGCGGCCCACTCGCCGGCGTGCCGACCGTCGAAAAGACTCTCGTCCCGGTCGACAAGAATAACTTCGCTCCGCGCGTCGGATTCGCGTTCGATCTGTGGGGCGATCAGAAGGTGATCGTCCGCGGCGGGTACGGCTGGTACTACGACCGCATCTCGACGCGATACGCCAACACGCAGCTCTTCAATTATCCCTACTTCGCGCTCGGCGTCGGCGTTGTAGCAAACGCATTCGGCGGCGCATTCGGCACGCGGACTGCGGCAGATCCGTTCATTCATCTGCCGGCCCCGTCCTCGTTCCCGACTGCCGCGACCGTTCCGTCGCCGCTCGCAGCGGGCGTACCGATCGTCGGCCTGCCGATCTCAGGAGTCTGGGTAGATCCGGAACTGCAGACGCCGTACATTCAGCAATACAATCTCGGCGCCCAGGTCGCTCTGCCGAAAGGATTCGTCGCAGATTTCGGATTCGTTGGAAATCGCGGCACGCATCTGATGCAGGTGATCACGCTCAATCAGCCGATCTACAATCAGGCTGCCGGAACGACAACATATCCGCTTGGCGGAAACGTCATCTTCTCGGGCAACAAGAACCTTACTGGCGGTATGCAGCAGGTGCAGACGACCTCGCGCTCGGAATACACGTCGCTGCAGATGTCGCTTTCGAAGCGATTTTCGGGTGGTTCGCAGTTCCTCGCCGCATACACAGCCGGCAACTCAGAGGACTATTACTCGGGCGGAACGGTCAACGAACTCGTGAACACCCCGGGCGATCAGTTGAACTGGAAGACGAACCGCGGCCCGTCGGACTTTAACCGCAATCACCGTTTTGTGATCAGCGCCGTTTACAATGTCCCCAAGTTCGTCGATAACAACAGTGGTGCGAAATGGATCGCGAATGATTGGCAGATCGCTGGCATCGGCATCTTCCAGTCAGGCCTTCCGTTCTCGATCATCGACCAGAACGGTACGTCGATCATCTCGCGTGCAAACTTCAACACCGCCTACAACAGCAGTGATTTCTACACGGCCGGTGACGTGTCTGATCGAACACTTCAATACTTTAATACCGGTGCATTCGTCAGTTCGAGATTCGGCGGCGTTACTACCACATTCGATCCGAGCCACCCGTTTGGCAACACGCCGCGCAACTTCCTCTACGGACCGGGTCAGAAGAACGTCGACGTATCGGTCATTAAGTTCCTGCCATTCACCGAAAGGTTCCGCGGCGAACTTCGTGCCGAACTGTTCAACGTTTTCAACTGGGTGAACTACGCGAATCCCAATAATCTGCTGGGCACCGCCACCTTTGGTCGCATCAGCTCCGCGTCGTCCGGACCACGTGTTATCCAGTTCGCGTTCAAGCTGAACTTCTGATCGTAGTCACTAACACGAAGGTGATGAGGCGTCGTCTTCATCACCTTCAACTATTTTCGCAATGCCGATCCTCACACTGCGGGAAACAGATCTAGCCTATGAAATACGAGGTGCCGGCGAGCCACTCGTGCTGATACCCGGTTTTGCATCAGGTGCGTGGAGTTGGGACTGGCAGGTTGAATATCTCTCGAATGAATTTCAGGTGATCACCTTCGATCCGCGCGGAGTCGCTCGATCTGTACTGCACGGCGAGGCTCACGTTTCGATCACAAAGATCGCCAACGACACCGCCGATCTTCTTCGCGAACTGCGCATCGCGGCGGCTCACATTCTCGGCATCTCGTTCGGCGGCTTCGTCGCACAGGAATTTGCGTTGCGGTATCCTGACCGC